>Ga0068855_100001385_pt1 | contig 30013 bp, 39 predicted proteins | sample KBSCornC52_FD_66592 | JGI IMG/M metagenome (GOLD analysis project Ga0068855, IMG submission 66592) | Corn rhizosphere microbial communities from Kellogg Biological Station, Michigan, USA - KBS Corn C5-2 | ecosystem: Host-associated > Plants > Roots > Rhizosphere > Soil ... | reverse complement strand
AGGACCGGACTGGAAGCGGGAGAGGAACGTGTCTGCTTTAGGGCATCGAATGCCAAGATCCCTCAACCTCTCTCTCCCGCCTCCTACCCGGAGTTTCTGGAACAGCTTAACATATAAGATCCCTGCAGGATGATGGCTATTCCCTACCGGACGACGGACCGAATCCTACTTAGGTGTAACGGCAAACTACGGTTGCCACGCCGGTCAGGCGAACCACCGACGCTTATCTCGAGCAACGCAATAAGCCACTTGGAAGTAGTAGGTCCGTTCCGGGTCAAACGCCCGGATGTGAGACGTTACCGCGAATGGTTGCAAGGGTCCCGCAGGAATCAAACTGCGACGGCACCTTTGTCATGGGTGCCTATTTTAGCAGACTGGAAACGCGGTGGGCGAGCTCATCCAGCGAGGCGGTCAGCGGGCGGGAGTCGACGCCGACCAGCTCGAAGTGGCCCTGCGTCTGGGTCATTGGAACCAGAATCTTGAGCGCGGGCGAGAGGGCGACCGCCGCAGCCATTCCCGGCGTGATCTCCCCCATCAGCGAGTGCGGAATCGCGATGCCAATCGGGCCGAGAATCAGGTCGGCGCGGCCCACGTTGACCAGCACGGCATTCTCGCCGGTCGCGCCGACCGTCGCGCCGGCCTTCATCATGGCGGCGGTTGCGATGGCGTTCGCGCCGAGCGCGATGACATCGTGGGCGGTCGCCAGCGGCTTAACCCGCGCGACGATCTGCGCTCCGAGACCGCCGCCCATCCCGTCCATCACCACGATTCGCATGGATGCCCCATTCTCGTCATTATAGTGCGGACCGGCCCTTCCACCATTCGATTCCCTCGCCTTCGAGCATCCGCGCGACGGTGTGGACGGGCAGCCCTACCACGTTGAAGTAGTCGCCCTCGATACGCTCGACGAACGGGCTGGCGTGTCCCTGAATGCCATAACCGCCGGCCTTGTCGTACGGCTCGCCGGTCGCGACATACGCGTGAATCATCTCGTCCGTCAGCTCCCGGAAGGTGACCGCCGTCCCGACCACCGCCTCCGTCACTTCATAACCCAGGTCGCCGGATACGCTTGTCACCAGCGCGAGGCCCGTGTAGACGGTATGTGTCGCGCCGGAGAGGAGACGGAGCATACGGATCGCGTCGTCCCTTCCTTCCGGCTTGTTCAATGGCTCCGGCCCTCCGCCGATATCGATCACAACGACGGTGTCCGCGCCGAGCACGAAACGACGACCCGCCGACGTGTCCCGCCGCCAGACGTCGAGCGCCTTCTCGCGGGCGAGGTGGACCGCGAACTCCACAGGGTCCCTGCCGGTCGTCCAGTCCTCATCCACGCCGCTGGTCGCCACCTCGAACGGAACTCCCAGCAGCGCGAGCAGCTCGCGGCGGCGAGGCGAGGCGGACGCCAGTATCAATCGATTCGCCATGGTTCCCCTATTCGTCTCCGGCCCGGCTCGCACCTCCACGCCCAATTGACCGGCCGCGAGGTATCCTTACGCCAGTGCCGCCCCGCTAACGGACCGCAAAAGGAATCCTTCCTCGATGAAGTGGATGCTCGCGATGCTGGCCTTCGTCCCGATCAGCACGATTCTCCATCTGACCCACGCCAGTCCCGTCATGGTGTTCGCGACCGCCTGCCTCGCCGTGATCCCGCTGGCGGGCTACATGGGGCACGCGACCGAGGAGCTCGCCAAGTACCTCGGCTCGTCGATTGGCGGGCTGCTGAACGCGACGTTCGGCAATGCGGCGGAGCTCATCATCACCATCATGGCGGTGCGCGCCGGGCAGCTCGATCTGGTGCGGGCGTCCCTCGCCGGCTCCATCATCGGCAACATCCTGCTCGTGCTCGGCCTCTCCGTCTTCGCCGGCGGGCTGAAGTACAAGTTTCAGAACTTCGACAAGAATGTCGCCGGCACGCACACGGTCATGATGATTCTGGCCGTCATCGCAATCTTCACGCCGTCGCTCTTTGTGCATGCCGTCCCCCACATGTCGGACACGTCGGCGAATCCCCGTGTCGAGTCGCTCAGTCTCTGGGTTTCCGGCCTCCTGATTGCGCTCTATCTGGGCAGCCTGCTCTACTCGCTCAGGACGCACGAATCGATCTTCCGAGGCGGCGAGGAGGAGGAGCGGGAGCCGCCAAACTGGTCTCGCTCGATGGCCTACTCGGTCCTCGCCATCGCGACGGCCTTTGTGGCGTGGGAGAGCGAGCTGCTCGTGCAGGCGGTCGAGCCGACGGTGGCCGCGCTCGGCGTGAACAAGCTCTTCCTCGGCGTCATCGTGCTGCCGATCATCGGAAATGCGGCGGAGCACGCGACCGCCGTGACGATGGCGCTGAAGAACAAGATGGACATCACGATGAACATCTGCGTCAGCTCCTCCACGCAGATCGCGCTCTTCGTCGCGCCGCTCATCGTGTTTCTCAGCCTGCCGCTCGGCCATCCCGTCCCCTTCATCTTCAACGACTTCGAGCTGATTGCCGTCGGTTTCTCCGCGCTCATCGCCGCCTTCATCGCGCGCGACGGACGCTCGGACTGGCTGGAGGGCGCGCAGCTCCTGGTGGTATACGCAATCCTGGCGCTGGCTTTCTTTTTCATCCCGCATTAGGCACGCCAGCGGCGATTTTCATGAATCGAAACCAGCGCGATTCGGCCGACGTATAGCCAATCAAAGGATTGCGAGAGGGCAGGCGGATTGCCGGTTTTCGAATGCTGCATCGAGATAGAGGGAGAGCGGACCGCGCTATTCGAGCTGACGCAGGATTACAGCCGGCGTCTCTCCTGGGATCCGTTCCTGAAGGAAGCGCGGCTGGTGAACGCGCGCGAACGGATGCAGGCGGGTGTCGGCGCAAGAGCCTGGTGTGTGTCGCGCTCCGGAATCGGCATGGAAACGGAGTACGTCGCATGGGACCCGCCGAATGTCGCGGCCGTAGTGATGACGCGCGGTCCCTGGTTTCTGGAGCAATTTGCGGGCAGTTGGCGTTTTGATTGCGTGGATGCGACTCATACGCGAGTTACATTCCGATACAACCTGAAAGGGCGCCCCGTCCAATTGACACCGCTGCTGATGGCGGTCTTTGCAAGGGACACGAGAAGGAGGCTGGTTGCACTGAAGAGGGCGGCCGTATAGTACCGCCAGACCGAACGGAGAACGTAGTGACGGGGACAGCAGTCGTGCACTCGTTTGCGTTTTCGCTCGATCCAGGGGATACTATTAGTACCAAGCGGTCCTGGTGCGAGGAGGCACGAAATGAAACCGAATATACCGATTTTGACCATAACGCTGCACATACCTCTGACGCCGGACACCGAGGTCGAAGAGGTGCTCGAGGCGATCGCCGCCACCGTGACGGACGCGCTCGGCGAGATTCGGAATCAGGAGGCGGATGAGCTTCCGGAGGACATTTCCGACGAGGAGCAGTCCACGCATCTCTCCGACGAGGCGCTGGAGGCCTACACCGAAACGACGCACGACGACCTCCTCGCCCAACTGGGCTATACAGCCGAAGCATAACGCAAAGTTCACGACAGTTCGCAAACACGTCCCGGCCAGCACATCGGCCGGGACGTTGCTGCGATTCAGGCGCGTGACACACCTTACGCAGCCGGGCATTAGCGGTCACGGCTTTTGCTGATAACCCGCCACGCCGTAGCCCGCGAGCTGTCATCCCGCAGGGATTCGCTTTTGACCTTGCCTTTGCCACGCTGAACGTCTAGAGCAGATCCCTGCGGGATGACGGCTGCGTTGCAGACACCTATCGGGTGACGCTCGCTTGCGCTTATCCCAGGCGCAATTGCTTCCCCTTTTAACGTGAGCACATGATTCTCAGCCGAAGAGCTGGCGGTCCATACAGTGGAGGTCGGCGGTGTCGAAGAAGGGATTCACCCATCCATCATCGGTCGACAGGAACCAGCCGGCCGATTCCGCCAGCGAGGTAAGGGACGGCGTGGTCAGCGGCGCGGCAGCCGGTTTGGCGGGCGCCGACCTGTCTAGGAATTCGAAGTGGTCCACCAGCGCGACGGCCTCGATGGCGAACGCCGTGGCCACGTCGCCATCACGAATCGCAAGCAGATTGTCCCCGTTCACCTGCTCGCCCTGCAAGGCGAGATTCGATGAGCCGCAGAAGACGACCGGATCCGCGCCATTGAAGCCGCAGACGACGAACTTGTGGTGAATCTGGTGGCCGAGGCCGACGCCCGGCACCTGGCTGAAAGGCGGCGGAAGCTTCGTTGCGGCCGGCTTCCCCGTAACGAGCACGCCCGTCTTGTGGCCGCGCGAGTAGAGGCAGATCCCGCTCGTGGTGTCGGTGATGCCGTAGCTGAAGATCGACTCGTCGGCGTGGATGTCGTTCAACGCCGGAAAGACCGGGCCCGTTCCGGTCCCCAGCTCCATCACTGCAAAAAGAACGCTTCCGCCCATGGTCTGCCCCTCCGACGTGACCCGCGCCGCCATGCCGCCCAGAATCGTGGCGGCGGTCGCGGCATCGTGCGGCGAGTACGTGATGCTTGTGGGCGGAAGGCCGTTTCCGGCAAAATCGAACGGCTGACTTGTGAGCGGATTCGTGGCGAACGCCTTCCCCTGCGCCCCTCCGTTCCACGCGGCATCGAAGACCTCCGCGTATTTGGCCGCCACCGCCGGGTCGTCGAAAACAAGCACATGGTTGGAGTTCACGTAGAGGCCGGTCACGGAGAAGTTGGTCGAGCCTGTGAGCACGCGCCGCGGAGCATTGCCCGCCGCGCCCATCTGTGAAACAATCAGAATCTTGTCGTGCGCGAAGCGGCCGTAGTGGCCGCGCCGGATGGCAGCTTCGCCCGTCGCCGACTGCGTGAAGCGTTGCTCGAACTGATCTTCCCGCGTCGGTTTCGCGGCATCGTGGTGGAGCGGCGCATCGTCCAACATTAGCCGCATCCGACCCTCCTTCGCGAGCTTCAGCAGTACGGCGAGGATGTCCGGCTCGTTGAGGTCGTACGCGAACATGTCGAGATGGAGCGAAGCGTCGCCGGTCACCTGATTCAGCACGTCGAAGATGCGGTCGCGCGCCGTGAATCCGAGCCAGTCGTACTCCTCCGCGAAGGTGTACTGCACGCCCGCGTCGTTGGTCCCCGAAACCGCCGAAGTGTCGAACAGAAGGTCCGCCGATTTCGGCTGAATGCGCGCCTTCAGCCCGAAGTGGTGGACGAACGCCTGCGACTGCACGAATCCGCGCGTGAATCCCAAGGCGAGCCCATTCTTCCTGAACGGCACGACATCGATCGTGACCGAAACGGACCGCGCCGGATCGAGCGGAAGCATCGACCCGTTGCCGTCGAAGAAGCGCGGCGTCACAACATACGTGTAGGGGCCGAGGAACGGTGACGCGCCCTGGTGAAACGAGCCGGGCACGTGGAGCCACCGGAACTTGTGGATCGGGGCGTTGATGCTGGAGTTCGGCGGCTCGGAGGCATCCTGCGCGTGCGCCGCGGGGTGCTCGTACCGAAGCATGTTGAGCAGATAGTACGCAGGCTTGCCGTCCGGCTTGCACTGGATTGTGAACCCAGCGAGATTCGCCGCCGCCGGTCGGTCCGCCGCGTCGAATGCGAGCAGCGTCTTCGCGTCCCCCTGGTGCGCCCTCACCGAGAACCCATTGCTCTGCGCAAACTGCGATGCCATGTCGGTGTCTCCTCTCGAACACCGCTTCGACCTCCGGCCCGCCCGCTCCTGCCAACCCGCCGAACAACAAAAACCTCCTGTGGGAAAAGTAGATTCCCACAGGAGGCCTAAACACGTCTCTGTAATCCCGCGAGCGCAACCGTCAGTTTGCCGGGGCGAAGCATTCGCGCATCACAATTTGTACGAAACGGTACGGTGGAGGCGCGAATGCTTTGCCCCTACGCATCGCGCGCAAAACCCTCGACCCCACCGCATTATCTCCCCCTCTCCCGTTTTTGGGAGAGGGGGCCGGGGGTGAGGGCTCTTACCGCTTGCTGAACTGGAAGCCGCGGCGGGCGCCCTTGCGGCCGTACTTCTTGCGCTCCTTGACGCGCGGGTCGCGGGTCAGGAAGCCGAGCTTGCGGAGTACGGGTCGGAGATCGGGATTCGCCTCCAGAAGCGCCTTGCTGATTCCGTGGCGAATCGCGCCTGCCTGGCCGCTGATACCACCGCCCTTGCACCGCGCGATCACATCGTAGCGGCCGGAGGTATCGGTCACCTCGAACGGCTGCTGAATCAGGCGCTGGAGCACAAGACGCCCCAGATACTTCTCAGCCGGGCGGTCGTTGACGGTGACGGTTCCGGAGCCGGGCGCAATCCAGACGCGGGCAATGGCATCCTTGCGCTTACCGGTTCCGTAGTATCGGGTAGCAGGTGGCACGTTCTACTCTCCTTGTTTTTCCATCGGGTTAACCCACGCGACGGGCTGCTGCGCCTCGTGCGGATGGTCTGGCCCGGCATAAATCTTCAGCTTGCCGATGACGGCGTCACCCAGCTTGTTGTGCGGAATCATCCCCTTGACCACGCGGCGAAGCGCCTCTTCCGGCCTGCGGGCCAGCTCGTCGCCGCGGGTGACCGACTTGAGGGCGCCCGGCCATCCGGAGTGACGGTAGACGTTCTCGCCCGCCTTCCGCCCCGTAAGGACGAGCTGCGACGCGTTCACGACGATCACGAAGTCGCCCGTATCCTGATTCGGGGTGAAGATCGGCTTGTGCTTGCCCCGGAGGAGCTTCGCGATGTCCGTCGCGATTCTCCCCATCGGCTTGCCCGCCACGTCCACCACCCACCACTTTCGCTCTATCTGCTCCGGCTTCGCCGAATAGGTTTTCATCCAGGTCTCCTGCGGAAGAGCATCAAGCGCTGCGGTGCAATTCTCAGCACTCAGCACTCAAGACTCAGCACTCAATATCGTACGCGGACCAGACAGAGCCCGCGGGCGGGCGCGGATGGTCCCGCCTGTGCGCGATCGCGCGATTCAGTGATACTCGGTATATCTTCCGGACACCGCTTGCCGACTCCGACCTCGACCAGCGTGCCCACGACGTTTCTCACCATCCCGCGCAGGAAGGCATTCGCCTCCACCTGCACGAGAACAAAGCTCTTCACCGGCCGGACTCTGCACCGAATCACATGCCGGACAGTCGTGTTCGTCTCTGCCGTGCTGTTCGCCCATGCCCGGAAGTCGCGGGTCCCCGGCAGATGGCTCGCCGCCTCCTGCATCGCGGCGACATCCAGCGGCGGCGGGCAGTGCATAGTATACCGCCTGAACACCGCGGACGGGAGCGGCCGGTTGAGTATCACGTACGCGTACGCTCTCGAAAGAGCGCTGAATCTCGCGTGGAACCGCTCGTCCACCTCCGACACGCCCGCCGCCGAGATATCCGTCGGGAGCGCGCTGTTCAGCGCGAGCGCCATCCGCTCCGTCGGGATTCGCGTCTCGCACCGGAACCCCACAACCTGCCCCAGTGCGTGCACCCCGGCGTCCGTCCGCCCCGCCCCGCTCACCCGAACTTCCTCGCCCGTAAGCTGCCGAACGGCCCGCTCCACTTCCGCCTGCACGCTCCGCTGCCCTGCCTGAAACTGGAACCCCGCGTAGTCGGTCCCGTCATACTCCAGCGTAACCTTGAAGCAGCGCATAACCGCACCGTGTCGGACGCGGGCGCCACCGGTGTACGGGCGAATAACCCGCAACGGAGCCCAGCGTAGAACCCACCAACGTCTCGCCGCGGGTTATTCGCCCCTACCGCGCAATGCCAATCCGCTGCGCTACCCCTTTCGGCTGCGGCGGCTGCCGGCGGGAGCGGCTGCGGTTGGCGTCGCGGCGATTTCGTCCGCTTCCACCAGCTCCAGCAGAACCATCGGAGCGCCGTCGCCTCGGCGCGCGCCCAGCTTCGTAATTCGCGTGTAGCCGCCCGGCCGATTTGCATAGCGCTTCGCGATAACATCGAACAGCCGCGCCGGCACGTAGTCCGGATTCGGGGCAAGCTTGCCAACCTGCCGGCCCTTTTGGTCCCGCAGGAATGCCGAGACATTCGAATCGACGTACTGGCGGACAATGCGGCGCGCGTTGATGTCGCCCTTCTTGGCCGTCGTGATCAGCTTTTCGGCGATCGGCTTGACGTCCTTGGCGCGCGTCTCCGTCGTCACGATCTTGTCATATGCGAAGAGCGAGCGCACGAGCCCCTTGAGGAGCGCGCGGCGCTGGTCGCTCGGTAAGCCGAACTTGCGGCCCGCAACGCGGTGTCGCATGGGATGAGTCCTTTCCTGCGGAAGTGTTGAGTGTTAAGTATTGAGTGTTGAGAACGGCTCAACACTTAACACTCAATATTCAACACTATTCCTCTTCGCCCATCTCGTGGTTGTCTTCGACGTCGTCCGTCGAGACGGTCGTGCCGCCCTTCAGGCCGAGGCCGAGCTGGCCGAGCTTCTCGCGGACTTCGACCAGCGACTTCTTGCCGAAGTTGCGGATCTGCATCAGGTCCGCCTCGGTGGTCTGGACGAGTTCGCCGATCGTCAGGATGTTCGCCTTCTTCAGGCAGTTGTACGTGCGCACCGAGAAGTCCAGCTCCTCGATTCGCGCGTCCGGCGCCTGCGGTCCCGCGTTCGGGTCCAGCGAGTAGCCCGCGCCCTCGATGGAGGGCAGGCTCGCGCCGACGAAGTCCATCAGATGGCGGAAATAACGGTCGAGCACCGCCGACGCCTGGCTGATGGCCTGGCTCGGAGTGATGGTCCCGTTCGTGGTGATATCCAGGACGAGGCGCTCGTAGTCGGTCTTGAAGCCGACGCGGGTCGCCTCGACGATGTAATTCACCTTGCGGATCGGAGTGAAGGCGGAGCCGACCGGAATGACGCCGATGGGCTGATTGGCGCGCCGCTCCTGCTTGTCCGGCAGGGTGTAGCCCTTGCCAATCTCCACGGTCATCTCCATGTTGAGGCTCGCGTCCTCATCCGAGATGGTCGCAAGATAGACTTCGGGGTTCACGATCTCCACGTCCGGCGGGCACTCCACGTCGGCGCCGGTGATGCGCCCCTCGCCCTTCCTCGCGATCTTAATCGTCTTCGGCTCCAACCGCGAAGCGCTTCCGTTCATGTCCACCTTGACGAACATGTCCTTCAGGTTGAGGAGCAGCTCGGTCGTGTCTTCCTTGACGCCCGGAATGGTCGAGAACTCGTGCAGCACCTTGTCGATCTTCACGAACGTGACCGCCGCGCCCTCAATCGAGCCGAGCATGACGCGCCTGAGCGAGTTCCCGAGCGTCTGGCCGTAGCCGCGCTCAAGGGGCTCAATCACGAACTTGCCGTACGTGTCCGATTCTTCCAGTATCGTTATGTTAGGAAGTGTGATTTCCATAGGGTTCCTCCATGGGCCGGATAGCGGGCGCCGGGTGTCGGGAGAACACCGCACGACTTTCCCGTTCCTGCCGGATTAGCGCGAATAGAACTCGACGATCAGCTGCTCTTCTACGTCGGTGTTTATCTGGTCGCGCGTAGGTACGGAGATCACCTTGCCGACAAGGTTCGTATTGTCCATCTCGAGCCACTCGGGAAGGCCGCGCGTGTGCAGCTTTGCGCGAATCTCCTTGACGGCGTCCGTCTGGCTCTTGGATTCGTGGACCCCGACGACGTCGCCCGGCCGAAGCTGGTAGGACGGGATGTTCACGCGGCGTCCGTTGACTGTGAAGAATCGGTGGCTGACGAGCTGCCGCGCCATGGCGCGTGAGCTGGCGAGGCCGAGGCGGTAGATCGCGTTGTCGAGGCGGAGCTCGAGAAGCCGCATCAGGTTCTCGCCGGTGACGCCTCCGCGGCGGGTCGCTTCCGTGAGATAGTTACGGAACTGACCCTCCATCACGCGGTAGATTCGGCGGAGCTTCTGCTTTTCGCGGAGCTGGACCCCGTATTCGGTCAGCTTCTTCTGGACCACGTTGCTGCCGTGCTGACCCGGGGGCTTGCGGCGCTTCTCTTTGTCCAGGGTGCAGTGCGTTACGCACTTCGATCCCTTGAGGAACAGCTTCTCTCCCTCGCGGCGGCACTGGCGGCACCGAGGGTCTTTGTTAATCGCCATACGTCTTCGACATGCTCCTTCCGGACTGTGCCGGTAAGCGAGAACCCGGTCCTCCGGGTTCCTGGAAGTTTACACGCCTCACCGAAGTGATGGCGCTTCCTCCTTCCGCGCATTCAACAAACATCAATCGGTCAATTGGTCAACTGGTTCATTGGTCAATTGGCAAGGCGAATGCCCGTAATTGACTGATTGACCAATTGCCTGATCGACCTGGTTATACTCGTCGTCGCTTCGGGGCGCGGCAGCCGTTGTGCGGGATCGGCGTCACGTCCTTGATCAGGGCGACTTCGAGGCCGACCGCCTGAAGCGCGCGAATAGCGGTCTCGCGGCCGGAGCCCGGCCCCTTCACCATCACGTCCACGCGCCGAAGCCCGTGCTCCATCGCCAGCCGCGCGGCCTTCTCGGCGGCAAGCTGCGCCGCGAAAGGAGTCCCCTTGCGGGTGCCCTTGAAGCCGCCGACCGAACCGGCGCTCGACCACGAGATCGTCTCGCCCTTTACGTCCGTGATGGTGACCAGCGTGTTGTTGAACGTCGACTGGATGTGCACCACGCCCTGCGCGATGTTCTTCTTCTCTTTCGGCTTCTGGCGTCCGCCAGTCGTCTTCTTGTTCGCCATGTATGCTCGTTCCTCGCCCTAATTGGGGGTCAGGTGTTAGGTGTCAGGTGTTAGGACCGAACACCTGACCCCCAACACCCGACACCGGACCTACTTCTTGACCTTCTTCTTGCCGGCGATGGTGCGCTTCGGACCTTTGCGGACCCGCGCGTTCGTCTTCGTCCGCTGGCCGCGCACCGGCAGGCTGCGGCGGTGGCGCAAGCCGCGATAGCAGCCGATCTCCACCAGGCGGCGGATGTTCAGAGACACCTCGCGGCGCAGGTCTCCCTCCACGCGATAGTCGCGCTCGAGAATCTCGCGCAGCTTGCTCGTCTCCGACTCGGTCAGGTCACGAACCCGCGTGTCAGGACTGATGCCGGCCTGCGCGACGATCTTCTTCGCGCTGGACAGGCCGATCCCGTAAATGTACGGGAGCGCAAATTCGATGCGCTTGTCGCGCGGCAGGTCTACGCCCGCAATACGTGCCAAATTGATGCCTCCACGGAAAGAGTGTCAAGTGTTGAGTATTGAATGTTAAGCCTCAACACTTAACACTCGATACTTTACCCCTGCCTCTGCTTATGCTTCGGGTTCTTGCAGATGACCCGCACGACCCCTTCGCGCTTGATGACTTTGCACTTATCGCAAATCTTTTTTACGGATGCTCGAACTTTCATCGTCGTCTCCTCGCGCCGCGCGCCTTTACATGGCTGGACGCCATACTTCGCGGCTGCCGGCTCGCAGGAGCCGTAAACGGATGGTCAGACACACGAAAACGCGGCCTCCGCCGAGCGGATCGCTCCGCGGGCCGCACTAGAATGGTCCGAAAGGCGTCTGGCCGGGTGTTAGTATACCCTGGTGCGGGGATGAAATATGCGGGGTTGAAACCCCGCCATACCCACTCGGAATTACCGGTAGCGGTACATGATTCGGCCGCGGGTCAGGTCATAGGGCGAAAGCTCGACGCGCACGCGGTCGCCGGGCAGGATCTTAATAAAGTTCATCCGGATCTTGCCGGAGACGTGCGCGAGAATCTCGTGCTCGCTCTCGAGCTTGACGCGGAACATGGCGTTCGGCAGGTTCTCCGACACCACGCCCTCGACCTCGATCCCCTTCTCCTTGCCGCTCTCGTCTTCGGGATGCGGGCGCGGCTGGCGCGAGCCTCCGCCGCCGCGGCCGCCACGGCCGCGACGCGATCCGCCCGGACCACTCGCTCCTCCCGCACCCCCCGGCCTGTAAGGCCGTCTACCTGCCATTCATTCCCCCTGGGTCAATATGACCGCGCCATTCCTGGTAACGGCAACGGTGTGCTCAAAATGAGCCGATCTCTTGCGGTCCGCCGTAACGATGGTCCAGTCGTCCCCGAGCGACTCGATGTCGCGTTTTCCCTGATTCACCATCGGCTCGATGGCGATGGTCATCCCCTCGCGCAGCACTGGCCCGCTGTTCGGCTTGCCGTGGCACGGAACCTGCGGCTCTTCGTGCAGCTTCCGCCCCACGCCGTGCCCAACCATCTCATGGACCACGGAGAAGCCGTTCTGCCGCGCATGGCGCTCGATGGCATGACTGATGTCGCCCACGCGATTCCCCGCCTTTGCCTGCGCGATCGCCTTGTAGAGCGCCTCCTGGCCAACCTTCAGGAGCCGGTCCACTTCCGGCGAAACACGCCCAACCGGAAAGGTCCACGCGCTGTCGGCATACCAGCCGTTCAGCTTGGCGCCGACGTCGCAGCTGACGATGTCGCCCTCCTGAAGCACCCTGCGGCCAGGAATTCCGTGCACGACCTCTTCATTTACCGAGATACACGTCCACGCCGGAAAGGGCGGATGGCTGTGCGGCGCATATCCGAGAAAGGGCGACTCGGCGCGCGCGCTGGAGAGCACGCGAATCGCGATCTCCTCCAGGTCGTGGGTCGTCGTCTTTCCCGGAACGATCGCCTCGCCCATCGCCTTCAGCGCCGCGTGGACCACGCGGCCGGCGGCCCGCATCTTTTGAATCTCGTCCGGTGTCTTCGTCACGATCATTAGTATATCACGCGGGCTCTTGGTCCCCGCGTCGCTGCCGTCCGCGCCCGTGCCGCCGAGTCCCAGCAGCCGCTTCAGTAACCGCATCCCATCGCTACCAGCTCGGGCTCGAGTGAGCGGAATATCTCGTCCGGCGATCCGTTCGAGTCGATCCGGTGAAGCAGCCCGCGCTCCGCATAGTAGGCAAGCAGTGGGGCCGTCTTTGCGGCATATTCCTCGAGGCGGATCCGAATCGAGTCCGGATTGTCATCCGGGCGCTGCACAAGCGGACAGCCGCAGTGGTCGCAGTGGCCGTCCACCTGCGGCGGCTTCGACGTTACGTGATAGGTTGCACTGCAGTGCGGGCACGTCCGCCTGCCGGAGAGCCGCAATACGAGCTGTTCGGCGTCCACCTCGAAGTCGAGCACGCCGTCGATCTTGCGGCCCACCTGGGCCAGCAGATCGTTCAGGATGTCCGCCTGCGTTACCGTGCGGGGAAAGCCGTCCAGGATGAACCCCTTCAGGCAGTCATCGCACGAAATCCGCTCCTTCACCAGCCCCACGACCACGTCGTCGGGAACCAGCATGCCGCGCGACCAGTAGTTGCGCGCCTCCAGCCCAAGCGGTGTTCCAGCCGCCGCGAGGTCCCGGAAAATCTCGCCCGTCGAGATCTTCGGCACGCCGCACCGCTCCACAATCCTGACGCCCTGAGTCCCCTTGCCCGCGCCGGGGGGTCCGAGCAGCACGAGTATCATCGGTGATCCTCTCGATAAGAAGTCAACTGGTCAACTAGTCAATAATCGGCAATGCCTGCCTGATTGACCAATTTACCAATTGACCTCCCCTGCCCGGTCTACTGCTTGATGAAACCTTCGTAGTTGCGCATCAGGAGCTGGGCTTCAATCGCCTGCATCGTCTCGATGGCCACGCCGACGACGATGAGCAGCGACGTGCCGCCCACCAGCGTAAACGAATTCACCCCGGTCAGCGCGGGCGCGATGTACTGGGTCAGAGCGATGGCGGCGAGGAAGACGGCCCCGGCCAGCGTAATGCGAGAAACAACCCGGTCGAGATAGTCGAACGTCGGCTTGCCCGGCCGGATGCCCGGAATGAAGTTGCCGTACTTCTTCAGGTTGTCCGCCATGTCATGCACGTTCATGATGACGGCCGTGTAGAAGTACGTGAAGATGATGATCAGAATCACGTACAGCAGGGAGCCCCACCACGACGCGCCCGGCATCGCCGCATAGGCCAAGCGCAATAGCTGGCTGTTCTTGAGCGCGGGGATGGACTGCAATATCTGCGCGGGGAACATCATCATCGAGATGGCGAAGATGATCGGAATCACGCCCGCGGTGTTCACCTTGATGGGCAGGAACGACGACCCTCCCTGCGTCACCCGCATTCCGACGACCCGCTTCACGTGCTGGATCGGAATCTTGCGCTGTCCCTGCGTCACATAGACAATTCCGAGCACGGTCGCCACGAACATTGCGATCAGCAGGATCACCGCGAAGGGATTCACGAGGCCCTTCTGGACGGATGTGGCGATGAGGCCCGTCTGGTAAGGCAGGCTCGTCATGATGGAGGCGAAGATGATAAGCGAAACGCCGTTGCCGATGCCCTTCTCGGTAATCTGCTCGCCCATCCAGAGGAGGAAGCAGGTTCCGGCGGTCATCGTGATCCAGACCTGAAGGCGGTTCAGGATCGACATTCCGGCGACGGCGCCGAAGCCCATCGTGATTCCAACGGCGGTCAGGAACGCGATTGCCAGGGTGAGATGCCGCGTGATCTTCGCGATCCGCTTGCGGCCCGCCTCCCCCTCCTTCGACATGATCTCGAGCTGAGGGATGGCCAGAGTCAGCATCTGCATGATGATCGAGGCGTTGATATAGGGCGTGATGCCCATCGCGAAGAGCGACATCTTCCGAAGCGCGCCGCCGGAGAACACGTCGACAAGCCCCAGCAGGCCGCCCTTGTCCTTGAAGAACGCCTCGACTGCCGCATGATTCACGCCCGGCACCGGAATGTGGACGCCGAGCACGAACACCGCGAACATGGTCAGAACGAAGGCAATCCGCCTCTTCAGCTCCGGGATCTGGAGCGCCGCCATCAGCGACTCTAACATCTTACAGGACCTCCGCGGCTCCGCCGGCGGCTTGCAGCTTCTCGATCGCGCTCTTGCTGAATCGAGCCGCGCGAACGGTCAGCTTCTTGGTAATCTCTCCGTCACCCAGGACCTTGACGCCATCCCGGATGTCGCGAATCACGCCGCGCTCGATCAGCAGCTCCGGCGTCACCTCGGTCTCCGCGTCGAAGCGCTGGAGATCGCTCACGTTGATGATGGCGTAGTCTTTCTTATTGACCGGCTTGAATCCGCGCACTTGCGGCAGGCGGCGATGGAGCGCGGTCTGCCCGCCTTCGAAGTTCGGGTTTACCTGCTCGCGCGCCTTCTGCCCGTTGTGGCCCCGCGTCGAAGTCTTGCCATGACCGGATCCCGGCCCGCGGCCAACCTTCTTGCGCCGCTTTGTCGAGCCGGCCGCCGGCCTCAAATCATGTAGTTGCATAGGAGTCCTCTTAAGCGATGCGTAACGCGTGAACGGTTCAGGCCCAATCGATTGCTCGGCTACGCTTCTTGCGATGCGCGATCCCATCGATCCGGTTCACGCATCACGCATCACGCATCACGCATCACTTTCCCGCCTTCGCGCTCTCTTCCACCTGTTCGACTTCGAGCATGTGCTCGATGGACCGGCACATCCCTCGCACCTGATCGTTGTCCGGGCGGAGAACGGTCTTATTCAGCTTGCCGAGCCCCAGCGCGGCGGCCGTTCGTTTCTGCGTTTTGTTGAATCCGATCGGGCTCTTCTTCAACGTAATCTTAAGGCTAGCCATGGCTCGCTGCTCCCGACGAAGCGGCGGCCGCTTCGACCTTCCTTACCCACGGAACCAACTCGTCGACCGTCTTGCCACGCGCGCTCGCCACATCCTCGGCCCGCTTCAGCCTCTGAAGGGCGTCGAGCGTCGCCCAGGCGATGTTGATGGCGTTCGCGGAACCGAGCGACTTGCCCAGCACGTCGTGAATGCCCGCCAGCTCCAGAATCGCGCGAACCGAGCTCCCGGCAACAATACCGGTTCCCGGAGCGGCCGGTTTCAGGAGCACCTCCGCCGCGCCGTGGCGCGCCAGAATTTCGTGCGGGATGGTGGTGCCAACCATCGGAACCTTGATGATGTTTTTCTTGGCCGCCTCGACGCCCTTGCGAATCGCGTCCGGAATGGCGCGAGCCTTGCCCAGCCCGGCTCCCACATATCCGTGGCGGTCACCCACAATCACGAGCGCGTTCCAGCTCATGGTCCGGCCGCCCTTATGCGTCTTCTGAACCTTGTTGGTGCGCACCACGCGCTCTTCGAGGTTCAGCGCATCGGCATTAATCTTCATTCATATCTCCCCCAACAGGGTGTCGGGTGTCGGGTGTTGGGCATTGGGCTGAACACCCGACACCCGACACCGAATACCTAGAACTGGAGTCCGCCCTCCCGGGCAGCGTCCGCGAGCTGCTGCACGCGGCCATGATATTGGAAACCGCCGCGGTCGAAGACCACGCTGGTAACGCCCTTCTCTTTCGCCCGCTCCGCGATGAGCGAGCCCACCGCCTTCGCGGCCGCAATGTTCGCGCCGGTCTTCGCATCGGCCCGAAGCTTCGCATCCAGCGAGGACGCCGCGGCAAGCGTATTGCCCGCGTCGTCGTCGATGAGCTGCGCGTAGATGTGCTTCTCGCTTCGGAAAACCGCCAGGCGCGGCCGGTCGGCCGTCCCGCTCACCTTGTAGCGCACCCGGCGGTGACGCTTCAGGCGCAATCGTACCTTGTCGTTCATTCTGGTCCTCACGCCGGCAGATTTCCGACCTGCCAGCAACCCTCATCCTCGGCCCTCTGGCCGAACAGACACGAATGTGTATTATACCCGAACGGCAGACGGGGAGAGGGGAAGAGGGGGAGTGTGGGAGTGGGGGAGTTCGGGAATTACTCCCCCACTCCCACACTCCCCCTCTTCCACACTACTTCTTGCCGCCCTTGCCGCCGGCCTTGCCCTGCTTGCCGGCCTTGCGGCGGACCTGCTCGCCCTTGTACCGGATACCCTTGCCCTTATACGGCTCGGGCTTGCGAAGCTTTCGAATCTGCGCCGCGACCTGCCCGACCAGCTCTTTGTCGATTCCGCGAACCACGAAGAACGGAACGCGAGCCTGCGGATCGACGCCGGCCTCGAACTCGATGCCGGGAGGCGGAGCAAGCTCCACGCCATGCGAGAATCCGACGGAGAGCGACAGGTTCTTTCCCGCAACGGAAGTCCTGTAGCCGACGCCGTGTACCTCGAGCGTCTTGGCGAAGCCCGTCGTTACGCCTTCCACCATGTTCGCGACAATGGTGCGGGTCAGGCCGTGAAGCGCGCGATGCTGCTGCGCCTCGGTGGGCCGGTCGACGGTCAGCGTGCCGTCTTCAATCTTGAGAATCATCTCCGGGCTGACCGGCTTGGTGAGAGTGCCCTTCGGCCCCTTCACCGTAACCTGTCCCTCCCCGAGAGTTATATCAACGCCCTTCGGAACCTCGATCGGGCGTCGTCCGATTCGTGACATGCTTGTCTCCTGATGCGTGATGCGTGATACGTGAACGAAACCGGCGGGACCGCGATTCGGACGCAACGTGTCGGATTGATCACCAATGCCAATCGATCCACGACACCGCCTTCACCGTTCACGCATCACGCGTCACGCATCACTTCACTCGTTACCAAACGTAGGCCAGCACCTCGCCGCCAATTCCGCGGCGGCGGGCTTCCTTGTCGGTCATGACGCCCTGCGAGGTTGTGAGGATGGCGATTCCGAGGCCGCGGAGGACGCGGGGAACCTTTTCGGAGCCGGCATAAACCCGGAGGCCGGGCTTGCTGATGCGCTTCAGGTTCGTGATCACCTTCTCGCGGCGGCTGCCGTAGCGAAGGGTGACCTTGATCTTGTCCTGCTTCGGGTCCGGAATGACCTCGTAGCCGTTGATGAAGCCTTCCGCCTGGAGGATCCTGACGATCTCCACCTTCAGCTTCGAGCCGGAAATCTCGAGCGTTTCATGCTGCGCGTTGTTCGCGTTTCGGATGCGGGTCAGGAGGTCCGCAACCGGGTCTGTTGTGTAGGCCATGGCTGCTTCTCCCTACCAGCTCGACTTCGTCATGCCCGGAATCAGGCCCTTGTGCGCCATTTCCCGGATGCAGATGCGGCAGAGGCCGAACTTGCGGAATACCCCGCGCGGCCGGCCGCAAACGTTACATCGCGTATAAGCACGGACGGCGAATTTGGGCGTCCGCTTCTGCTTCGCGATCAGAGACTTCTTTGCCAATGTCTTCTCCCGTCGGAGCCACGGTCCACCCCCTTCGGGCAGGCATGGCTGGTAACGCGGTAGTAATTGCGGATTGTGGATTGCGGATTGAGTGGTTACCTAATCCGCAATCCGCAATCGCCAATCCGCAATCGTTAGTGTTCTTCGCGGTGCTTTGGGAACTCCGCGATGATAGTCTGCGCCACGTGCGCAGGGACTTCCTCGTAGTGCGAAAACTCCTGCTCGAAGGTGCCGCGGCCCCGCGAGATCGACCGGAGGTCGATGGCGTAGCGGAGCATCTCCGCGGCGGGCACGGTAGCCTTCACGCAGGTCCGGCGGTTTCCCACCGATTCGGTGCCGATGATCCGGCCGCGCTTGCCCGAAAGGTCGCTCATCACGTCGCCCATCATGTCCTCCGGCACGGTGACGCTGACCGTCAGGATAGGCTCCAGAATAACCGGAATCGCCTTCGGAGCGACGTTGTTGAAGGCCAGTATCCCGGCCATCCTGAATGCGGCTTCCGAGGAATCCACGTCGTGATAGGAACCATCGTAAACCGTGCAGCGCACGTCCACGACCGGATTCTTCGACAGGATTCCGCCGGCCATCGCCTCGACAACGCCCTTCTCGATGGCGGGCAGGTACTGGCGCGGAACCGAGCCTCCCACGATGGCGTCCACGAACTGGAATCCGCCTCCGCGCTCCATCGGCTCGAGCCGAATCCAGCAGTCGCCGTACTGTCCGCGCCCGCCGGACTGCTTCTTGTGCTTGCCCTGCCCCTCCGCCTTCGTTTGAATCGTCTCGCGGTAGGGCACCTTGACCGGGTGCACGTCGACGTTCGCGCCAAACTTCTTCAGCTTCTCGACCACGATGTTGAGATGAGTCTCGCCCATTCCGCTCAGCACCGTCTGGCCGGTCTCCGGGTCGCGCCGGAAGTGGAACGTCGGGTCCTCCGCCGCCACGCGCTGCATGGCCGGACCCAGCTTGTCCTCGTCCACCTTCGTCTTTGCCGTGACAGCGATCTCGAAAATAGGATTCGGGAAGCTGATTCCGTCGAGAATGATCGGCTTCGCATGATCGCAGAGCGTGTCGCCCGTGTGCGTGTGCGCCAGCTTCGCGACCGCGCCGATGTCTCCCGCGCCGATCTCGGACGCCGGCTCCTGCGCCTTGCCCCGCACGATGAAGAGCTGGCCCACGCGCTCGTCTTTGCCGCTGCTCGCGTTCCAGACGTGCGAGTCGGACGCTATTCTACCACTGAACACGCGGAAGTACGTGAGCTGCCCCACGAAGGGGTCGGCCAGCGTCTTGAACACCAGCGCGCTGAACGGTTCGCTCTCGGCGGGCCGCCGCTCGACATTCTGGCCGTCCGGCGCCTTTCCCTTCGCGATGCCCAGTTCCATCGGATTCGGGAAGGCCTCCGAAATCATGTTCATCAGCGTGGCCGCGCCCATGTTCTTCACGGTCGAGCCGCACATGATCGGAACCACGCGCCCGGCGTCGATTCCTTCGTGAAGGCCGCGGACCACCTCTTCATCGGTCAGCGTGCCTGCCTCGAAAAACTTCTCCATCAGGTCGTCGGCGCCCTCGGCCGCGCTCTCGACCAGCTTGTCGCGGTACTCCTGCGCCGCCGATTTGAGGTTGTCCGGAATCGGCACCTCGTGGAAGTCCCGCCCGACGCCCGTGTACGCCTTCATGTGGAGCAGGTCGACGAGCCCCTCGAAGCTGTCCGCCTGCCCAATTGGAATGTGGACCGGCGCGATGCAGTTGCCGTAGTGGGACCGCAGGAAGTCAACGACCCCGAAGTAGTCCGCGTTCTCGCGGTCCATCCGGTTCACGAACACCGCGCGCGGCTTGTTCATCGCCGCCGCCAGCTCCCATGCGACCTCGAAGCCAACCTCCACATCGCCCTGCGCCAGCGTCAGCAGGACCGCCGCATCGACCACCTTCAGCGCCGCGCGCACCTCGCCCTGAAAGTCGAGGTAGCCCGGCACGTCCACGACATTGATCTTGGTGGCGCCCCACTCGCAAGGCGCGATTCCCACGTTGATCGAGATTCGGCGCCTGGCCTCCTCCGGGTCGAAGTCGGTGGTCGCCGTCCCCTCGTCGGACCGGCCCATCCGATCGATTCCGCCGGAAGTATAGAGCATGGCCTCCGCCAGCGTCGTCTTCCCCGTCCCCTGGTGTCCGAACAGTCCGACGTTGCGGATGGCCTCGATCGCGTACTTTTTCATTCAATTCCCCCAAATGGGAAGTGTGAAGTGTGAAGTTGCGTAGGGGCTATTTGGCCCGGAACGGCATTCCCAGCCCCTTCAGAAGGGCGCGGGCTTCCTCGTCCGACTTCGCGGTGGTGCAGATGATAACATCCATCCCGCGGACCTTGTCGATCTTGTCGTACTCGATCTCCGGGAAGATGAGCTGCTCCTTCACGCCCATGGCGAAGTTGCCGCGGCCGTCAAAAGAATTCGGGTTGATTCCCTGGAAGTCGCGAACGCGGGGGAGCGCGGTGCTGATGAAGCGATCAAGGAACTCCCACATGATCGTGCCGCGCAGCGTGACCTTGCAGCCAATTCGCGCACCCTGGCGCAGCTTGAAGTTGGAGATGGACTTCTTCGCCCGGGTCACCGCCGGCTTCTGCCCCGTGATGATTCCGAGGTCGCGCATCGCGTTATCGAGCAGCTTCGAATCGCCGCCGGTCTGCCCCGCGCCGCCCACGCCCATGTTGAGAACAATCTTCTCCAGCCGGGGGATCATCATCACGTTCGCGTACTCGAACTGCTTATGCAGGCCCGGCGCGACCTGATCCTTATAGGTATCCTTCAAACGAGGCATCTGTCCCATCCTTCACCCGCATGATTTCTGACCATGCGGAAACGTACGTGATGCGGAATCGTGATGCGTGATGCGTGATCCGTGAGCGGTACAAATCTGCTCGCGAATTGCACGCAGCGTCTCAAGAGAGCGCAAGAGAATACGTGCACCGTTCACGCATCACGAGTCACGCATCACGAGTCTAGTCGATCGATTTGCCGCAATCCTCGTGATGGCACACGCGATACTTGCGGCTCGAGAGCTTGCCCTCGCCCTCGCGGAAGGCGTACTGCACGCGTGTCGGCTTCTGGCAGTTCGGGCAGACCAGCATCACCTTCGGCACAAAGAGCGGCGCGGGCTTCTCGATTCGGCCGCCCTGTTCGATGTTCTGCGCGCCCATCGCACCCTGCTGGCCGGTCTGACGGGGCTTCTGGTGCTTGGTGATGATGTTGACACCCTCGACCAGCACCTTGTTGGTCTTCGGGAATGCCCGCATGATCTTACCGGTCTTCCCTTTGTCCTTGCCCGCGATCACCATCACGGTGTCGCCCTTCCGGATCCGCAGCTTCGCAGCATACTCGCCCGGCTTATGCTTCCCTGTCGCCATTACAGCACCTCCGGCGCAAGCGAGATAATCTTCATGAAGCTGGCATCGCGCAGCTCGCGCGCCACCGGCCCGAACACGCGGGTGCCGCGGGGATCCATGTCGTTCTTGATGACCACGCAAGCGTTGTCATCGAAGCGGAGAACGCTGCCGTCCGCGCGCCGAATGGGCTGCTTCGTGCGCACCACGACGCACTTGACGATCTCGCTCTTCTTCACCTGCTGGCCCGGCGTGGCCGATTTGACGACGCCGACGATAACGTCGCCGACGCGCGCGTCCTGGCTGCTGGACCCCTTGAGGACCCGGATACACATGATTTCGCGCGCGCCGCTGTTATCGGCCGCGCGCAATCGCGTATAGGATTGAATCATTGCTCTTCTCCAGATTGCGGATTTGGGATTGCGGACCGCGGATCTTGAAGGAACGTCAATCCACAATCCGAAATCCGCAGTCCGAAATCTACTTCGCTTTCTCGATTATCCGGACGACGCGCCAGTTCTTCTCTTTCGAGATGGGTCGCGTCTCCATGATCTCGACGGTGTCGCCGACGCCGCACTCGTTCTTCTCGTCGTGCGCCTTGAATTTCTTCGTGCGGCGAAGGGTCTTGCCGTAGAGCGGGTGGCGGATGATCTGCTCGATGCCGACCACTACTGTCTGCTCCATCTTGTTGCTCACGACCCGTCCGATTCGCGCCTTCCGCCGTCCGCGGACCTCGGTCTCGGTGGCGGCGGTATTCTGCTCAGTCATATCTTCTCCAAAGGAGGTCAATTGGTCCATCGGTCAACTGGTCAATTAGTCAATTGGTCAATTGGTCAATGAATGGCGGGCCAATTGACCAATTGACTAATTTACCAGTTGACCAGTTAACCAGTTGACTCACTACTCCGCAGCTCTCTGCCGCTCCGTCTGAAGGGTCAGAATCCGCGCGATCTGCTTCCGGATGTTGCCGATGGCCGCCGTGTTCTCCAACTGCTTCGTCAGCTCTTTGGTTCTCGCTTCATAGAGCTTCCGCCGCTCGTTGGAAAGCGCGTCCGCGAGCTCATGGTCGTTCATGCCGCGGAGCTCATCGACAATCTGCTTGTGCTTCTTCTCAGCCATTGCCGCCCTCCGTCTCCGCGCCAGCCGCCGCTTCGGCCGCTTCGCCCGTCTGCGCCGACCCGACCGCTTCTTCCGTCCCCTCGGGCGCGGTAGCGTTCACGCTCGTGGGGGCCGCCGTAAAGTTGCCCGCGTCGTCGCTGCCAACCGCGTTCTCGGTGCCCGCATGAACCGGGCTGGTCGCCAGCGTCTCGCCTGTGTGGAGGACGTCCTCGCCGGACGCGAGCGACGCCGCTCCGCTCTCCGTCTCCCGGCCCCGCACCACGAACCGCACGTCGATTGGAAGCTTGTGGCTGGCGAGACGCATGGCCTCGCGGGCCAGGTCCTCCGCCACGCCGGACATCTCGAAGAGCATGCGCCCCGGCTTCACCACCGCGACCCAGCCCTCCGGCGCGCCCTTGCCGGAACCCATGCGGGTCTCGGCCGGCTTCTTGGTATAGGGCTTGTCCGGGAATACCCGGATCCAGATCTTTCCGCCGCGCTTGATCTTGCGGGTCATCGCGATACGGGCGGCTTCGATCTGGTTGGCCGACATCCAGCACGATTCGAGCGCCTGGAGGCCAAACTGTCCGAAGTTCAGCTCGGTGCCGCCGGAAGCCTTCCCGCGGCGATGCCCGCGGTGCTGCTTTCGGAACTTGACTCTCTTGGGCATCAACATTAGCCTTGCCCTCCTCCACCGCCCGGCCTGCCACCGCCGCCACGTCCGCCGCGGCCACCGCCGCCGGCCCCGCCGCGACCACCGCCGCCGCGACCGCCACGACCGCCGCCGCCCTCGCCTTCACGGCCGCCGCGTCCACCACGGCCACCGCGTCCGCCTCGCTCATCGCCACGTCCGCGCTCGGCGCGCATCGCCTCGCGGCGCGGCACGATCTGCTCTTCCGTCAGGCGGGTTCCGCCCGGCAGCACGTCGCCCTTATAGATCCAGACCTTAATTCCGATATTGCCGTAGGTTGTCGGCGCCTCGGCGAATCCGTAGTCGATGTCGGCCCGCAGCGTGTGGAGCGGAATCTTGCCGTCGCGCTGATGCTCGCGCCGCGCCATTTCCGCGCCCGCCAGCCGGCCGGCGCACATCACGCGGATGCCCTTAACGCCCAGCTTCATCGCCCGCATAATTGCCTGGCGCATGGCGCGCTTATAGGCGATTCGCTTGGTGATCTGCTGCGCGATGGACTCCGCCACGAGCTGTGCGTCGATGTCGGGGTGGCGAATCTCCTGCACGTTCACGTGAACGCGCTTCTTTGTCAGCTTCTCCAGCGCGGCCCGAATATCGTCCACGCCTTTGCCGCCCCGGCCGATGATAATGCCGGGCTTCGCGGTATGGAGCGTCGCGCGGACCGTGCCGCCCGGGCGCTCGATCTCGACTCGCGAGATGGCGGCGTTCTCGTGATTCTTCTTGATCCACGTCCGAATCCGGTGGTCTTCGTAGATGGCGTCCGCGTAGCCCTTGTCCAGGTACCACTTGGATTCCCAGTCACGAATGACGCCGATTCGGAAACCGATTGGATGGATTTTCTGTCCCAAAGGTTTCTCCCTATTCCGCCTTCGGCTCTTCAGCCGAAGCCTGCGCCGAGCCGGTCTCTTCCTTGACGTCCGCCTCGGTTGTTACGGGCGCCCCAATCTCATCCGTCGTGTCCGTGGTCTCCACAGCCGGAGCGGTCTGCTCCACGGCGATGGCTGTCGTGTCCGGCGCGGCAGTGTTCTCCACTGCCGACGTCGTCTCCACGACCGGCGCCGTCGTCACTTCGGGCTCGGCAACTGCGGCCGGCGCCTTTTCCGCCTTCTTCGCCGCGACCGCCGGCCTTGCGGGCGTCGCCGGAGTGGTCGTCCTCGCTCGTCGGCTCGCGGCCTGCGGCTTCGCCTTGCGCGGCTTCGGATCGACCTCTTCCAGCACGACCGTGATGTGGCACATCCGCTTCACGATTCGATATGCCCGGCCCTGGGCGCGAGGCTGGAGCCGCTTGATTCGCGGTCCCTCATCCACCCACGCCCGCACCAGCTTGAGGTTATCCACCACCAGAGGAGCAAGCGAACGCCCGGTATCCTCGTCATGCGGCCTGCTGTTCTCCGCATTCGCCATGGCCGAGCGAATCACGTCCGTGATCGCCTCCGCCGCGAAGTTCGGCACGAATTTCAGCACCGCCAGCGCGTCCGACACATACTTGCCCCGGACCGCGTCCAGCACCAGGCGCGCCTTGCGCGGCGGTATTCGCAGGTACTTTGCGGTAGCCCCGGCCTGATTCTCCGCGTACTTGGGCGCGGTCGCCAGCTTTCCCATCCCATGTCTCCTTCGGGGAGAGTGTTGAGTGTTAAGTGTTAAGCCTTAACACTTAACACTCAAGACTTCTCCTACCGAATATTCGTGCGGCGCTCGACCTGCTGGCCTGCGTGGCCGCGGAAGAGGCGCGTGACCGCGAACTCGCCTAGCTTGTGACCGACCATATTCTCCGTCACGAAGACGGGAATATGCTTGCGGCCGTCATGAACCATGAAGGTGTGTCCGATGAACGTCGGGAAGATCGTCGACCGGCGCGACCACGTCTTAATCGCCTTCTTGTCGCCGCGCGCGTTCATGTCGTCGACCTTCTTCAAAAGCTTCGGTTCCGCGTACGGACCCTTCTTCAAAGAACGAGCCATCTGTCTCTCCTGCGAGGAGAGTGTTAAGTGTTGAGTGTTAAGTGTTGAGAACCGCGCCTCAACACTTAACACTCAACACCTAACACTCACCGGCTATTTCGCTCCGCGCTTGCGGACGACAAACTTGGTGGTTGATTTGTTCCGACGGGTCTTGTAACCGAGCGCGGGCTTGCCCCAGGGTGTGGCCGGGCCCTTCTTGCGGCCGACCGGCGACTTGCCCTCGCCCCCGCCGTGGGGATGGTCCCTCGGATTCATCGTAACCCCGCGGACGCGGCCCCGCTTGCCCATCCACCGCGTCTTGCCGGCCTTGCCCCACGATTCATTCTCGTGGTCCACATTGCCGACCTGACCGATGGTGGCCCGGCAGTCGATCAGGACGCGCCGCACCTCGGAGGAGGGGAGGCGGACCTGCGCGTACTTCCCCTCTTTGGCCATCAGCTGCGCGCCGGTGCCGGCGGAGCGGACCATCTGGCCACCCTTGCCGAGCGTCAGCTCCACGTTGTGGATGACCGTTCCGACAGGTATGTTGCGGAGTGGCAGGCAGTTCCCCGGCTTGATGTCGGCCGTGGCGCTGGAAATGATCTTATCGCCCACCTTCAGGCCGACCGGCGCGAGAATGTATCGCTTCTGGCCGTCCGCATAGTGAACGAGCGCGATTCGGGCCGAGCGGTTCGGGTCGTACTCGATTGTCGCCACCGACCCCTGCACGTCGTACTTGTCGCGCCGGAAGTCGATGACGCGGTACATCCGCTTGTTGCCGCCGCCACGGAATCGGGAGGTGATTCGTCCCTGCGCGTTCCGGCCGCCGCTCTTCTTCAGCGGCTCCAGAAGCGACTTCTCCGGCTTGTCGGTCGTCAGCTCCTCGTAGGTGGACACGGACCGGAAGCGGCGGGACGGTGTAGTCGGTTTATATTGTCGTAATGGCATCGATGTCTCCGATGTCAATTCGTCAACAGGTCAATTCGTCAACTGAACTGCCTCGCTAACTAATTGACTGCTTGACTAATTGACCGATTTACAGTCCTTCGAACAGGGTGATCGACTGCCCGTCGGCGAGAGTGACGATGGCTTTTTTCCAGTCCTTCGTCTTGCCTTCGGGGAATCGCCCCACGCGCTTCTTCTTGCCCTTCACGCTGATCGTGTTCACCTTCATCACGTGCACGTTAAAGATTCGCTGCACGGCGTCGGCGATCTCGATCTTGTTCGCGTCCTTGTTGACCCGGAAGGTGTACTTCCCGGCCGCGCTCAGGTCCATCGCCTTTTCGGTCAGGAGGGGGCGCTCGATAATCTGATAGGGATCTCTCACTTCGCAAGCACCTCCTCAATCTTCGGTACGGCGCCCTGCGCGAGAACCACCCGTCCGGCCGCCAGCACGTCGCGCACCGAAAAGTTTGGCGCGTAGCGCAGCGTCAGGTGCGGGATGTTGCGGCAGGACTTCACCAGGACCTCGTCATACTCCGGAACGATCAGCAGGACGTTGTAGATCTTCTGCTTCGTGGCGGTGACCACGTCTTCGCGCTGGCGGTTCTTGACGTTCATTTCCCGAGTCAGCGGGAGCGCCGTCAGCAGGGTCGCGACGGTCCTGGTCGAGGGAGCGCCCCCGATCTGGAGCGCGTCCAGCCCGACCATCTCGCCGTCCGCAACCTTCGCGGAGAGCGCGGAGCGGAGCGCGGACTGCTTCATTGCCTTCGGGAAGGCCTTGTTGTAGCTGCGGGGGTGCGGCCCGAACACGATTCCACCGTGTCGCCACTGCGGCGATCGCGTGGAGCCCTGGCGCGCGCGGCCCGTCCCCTTCTGGCGCCACGGCTTGCGGCCGCCGCCCCGGACTTCGCCGCGGGTCTTCGTGTCGTGGGTGCCCTGCCGCTGATTGGCCTCTTCGGCCTGCACCGCCTGGTGCATCAGCGGAACGCTCGGCGCCACGCCGAACACGCTCTCGGGGAGCGACAGGGTGCCGACCTCACCGCCTTCGCGATTGTAAAGCGTAATCTCTGGCATCTCTGTCGTCTCCTAAGCCAACTTCGAAATCGTCACCAGCCCGCCGTTCGCGCCTGGGATCGCGCCCTTGATGAGCAGCAGGTTCTTCTCCGAGTCGATGCGCCAGACGGTCAGGCCGCGCACCGTCACCGTCGCCGAGCCCATGTGGCCCGGCTTGCGTGTGCCCTTGAACGTGCGGGCAGCGTCTGTCGCGCCGCCCGACTGCGGCTTGCGGTGAATCATGGAGCCGTGAGTCATGTCGCCGCCGTGGAAGTGGAAGCGCTTGACGACGCCCGCGAAGCCCTTGCCCTTCGAGGTGCCGGAGACCTTGACGACGTCCCCTACGTCGAAGACCTCGTCCGCCGTGATGGCCTGCCCGATGGTGTATTCGGAGGTGTCGTCCGTGCGAATTTCACGCAGAGTGCGGCGCGGTTTGACATCGGGATGCCGGGAGTTGTTCAGACCCCCGCGGTAGTGTCCCAGCTGTGGTTTGTTCACATGCTTGGGCCGGACTTCTCCGAAACCGACCTGGACGGCGACATATCCATCCGTCTCAACACTCTTGAGCTGCGTGACAATGCAGGGACCTGCTTCAATCACGGAGACCGGCGTTACCGACCCGTCTTCATTGAAGACCTGGGTCATTCCGATCTTCTTGCCCAGAATTGTGTTTACCAATGATGTTCTCCGACGTGATGCGTGACTCGTGATGCGTGACTCGTGATGCGTGAACGGTGCAGTCTCGTTCCGGCGCCGCAAGGACGCTATGTGAGGTCCGCTACCCTTTCAACACCGTTCACCCATCACGAGTCACGCATCACGCATCAAAGCTTGATCTCGATATCGACGCCGCTCGGCAGGTCGAGCTGCATGAGCGCGTCGATGGTCTTCGCGCCCGGCTCGAGAATGTCGATGAGGCGCTTGTGCGTGCGGGTCTCGAAGTGCTCCATCGACTCCTTGTCGATGGTCGTCCCGCGATTCACGCAGATTTTTGCGATCTCGGTCGGTAGGAGTACCGGGCCCGCAATGCGCGCGCCGGTGCGCCGTGCCGTGTCCACGATCTTCTCGGCCGACTGGTCGAGAATCCGGTGGTCGAACGCGCGGAGGCGGATTCGCACCTTATCGCGCTTTGCAACAGCCATGTAGCTCTCCTCGAAAGGAGGTCAATTGGTCAGTTGGTCAATTTGTCAATGGCTGGTCGGCAATTGACTAATCGACTAGTTGACCAGTTGACCCTCGCACAAAATCAGAGGCCGGGAGAGGGTCTTCCCCCCGCGGCCCCTGAGAGTATACCACTTTACTCCATCACCTCAGCCACGACGCCCGCGCCGACGGTGTGCCCGCCCTCGCGAATGGCGAAGCGCAGGCCCTGCTCCATCGCAATCGGCTGCAAAAGCTCGGCCGTGATGGTGATGTTATCGCCCGGCATCACCATCTCCACTCCTTCGGGCAGGTTCATCGCGCCGGTCACGTCCGTGGTCCGGAAGTAGAACTGCGGACGGTACCCGGTGAAGAACGGCGTGTGACGACCGCCCTCCTCCTTGGAGAGGATGTACACCTCGCCCTTGAACTTCGTGTGCGGCTTGATGGAGCCGGGCTTGCAGATGACCTGCCCCCGCTCGATGTCCGTGCGGTTCAGACCCCGCAGCAGAATGCCGGCGTTGTCGCCTGCAACGATGAAGTCGCAGGTCTTTCGGAACTGCTCGAGAGAAGTCGCCACGGAGGTGCGGGTCGGGCGGATGCCGACAATCTCCACCGGCTCTCCTATTTTGAGCTGACCTCGCTCCACTCTGCCGGTCGCCACCGTTCCGCGGCCGGTGATGGTGAACACGTCCTCGACGCTCATGAGGAACGGCTTGTCGCCCTCTCTCTGCGGAGTGGGGATGTAGCTGTCCACCGCATCCATCAGCGCCCAGATCTTGCCGTTCCACTCGTCGTCTTTGCCGGTGTTGGCCGAATCCATCGCCTTGGTGGCGCTTCCGATGATGACCGGCACGTCGTCTCCGGGGAACTCGTACTTGCTGAGAAGCTCTCGCACTTCCAGCTCCACCAGCTCCAGAAGCTCCGGGTCGTCCACGAGATCGGCTTTGTTGAGGAACACCACGATGTAGGGCACGCCCACCTGACGGGCGAGCAGGATGTGCTCTCTCGTCTGGGGCATGGGACCATCCGCCGCCGAGACCACGAGAATCGCGCCGTCCATCTGCGCCGCTCCGGTGATCATGTTCTTGATGTAGTCCGCGTGTCCGGGGCAGTCCACGTGCGCGTAGTGGCGGCTGTCGGTCTCGTACTCGGCATGGTAGGTGTTGATGGTGATGCCGCGCGCCTTCTCTTCGGGAGCGGCGTCGATCTGGTCGTAGTCCAGCGCCTTGGCGTGTCCTGCCGAGGCCAGCACGCGCGTGATGGCCGCGGTGAGGCTGGTCTTGCCGTGGTCCACGTGACCGATGGTGCCGATGTTGACGTGCGGCTTGTTGCGCTCGAATCGCTGCTTCGCCATGGGTTAAGTCTCCAGTGTTAAGTGTCAAGTGTTGAGTATTAAGTGTTAAGGCAGGCTGCTTAACACTTAATACTCAACACTCAATACTTGTCCTATCTTGCCGCTAACTGCTTGCCCTGCGCCTTCGCGACGATGTCGTCCGCCAGGTTGCGCGGCACTTCCTCGTAGTGCGAGGGCTCGACGCTCGGGTTCGCGCGGCCCTGCGTCATGGACCGGAGGTCCGTGACGTAGTTGAACAGGGTCGAGAGCGGGACCTGCGCCTTGATGAGCTGCGCTCCTCCCGGGCCGGGCTCCATGCCCTCGATTCGGCCGCGCCGCGAGTTGATGTCGCCAATGACATCGCCCATGTACTGCTCCGGCGTCTCTACCTCGACCGACATGATGGGCTCCATGATGACGGGGCCCGCCTTCCG
>Ga0068855_100001384_pt1 | contig 30026 bp, 27 predicted proteins | sample KBSCornC52_FD_66592 | JGI IMG/M metagenome (GOLD analysis project Ga0068855, IMG submission 66592) | Corn rhizosphere microbial communities from Kellogg Biological Station, Michigan, USA - KBS Corn C5-2 | ecosystem: Host-associated > Plants > Roots > Rhizosphere > Soil ... | reverse complement strand
GACACGCCGGCACCGCTCATGGTGTGCAGCTCGGCCTCGGCGAGGTACGCGAGGCCATGCCGTGCCGCGTGCGCGACGAACTCTCCGAAGTAAACCGGATCGTTCGGCACCGCGAGGTCGTCGTGGAAGAGCTGGCTGTCGGTGTGCTCGGCCATCGAGCGCAATTCCGCGCGCACGGCGTCGTCGGACGCGTGCTGCGAGGCCCCGCCTTCGGCGATGAGCCGCGCGATCGCACGCGCCGCCGCGAGGCGCGCGCGTGGGTCGACGATGCGGTCGACATGGTGATGAACCATCTCCCACGCGGCCTGGCGCACGCGGCATCCCGGGAGCACGTTGAAGCTCACGAACATGACGCCGTCCGGGGCGAGCGAACGGCGCGCGAGCGCCAAGAGCGCGTCGCGCACGTGCGCCGGCACCCAGGAATAGACGCCGTGCGCCACGATGAAATCGAACGGCCCCAGCGAGGGATCGAGTCCCGCGAGGTCTTCGCACAACAGGGTGACGTTGGCGAGGCCGAGCGCCGCGACGGTGGCGCGGCCGGCGCCGATGGCGGACGACGACAGGTCGCAGCCCACGAACGACGCATGCGGCAGCGTGACGGCCATGGGGATCAGGTTGGAGCCGTCGTTGCATCCCACCTCGAGCACACGACAGTGCGCGGGGTCGGCCGCTGGATGACCGAGGAACGTCGCGACCGACGCGATGCGGTCGGGATGCGTGGCCGCATGGGGCAGCGCGGCGTAAGCGATCGTGTCGTAGCGTGCCGCCAGCGCGGCGTTGGAAACGGATGCGTCCACGTGTGCGTCTCGCGCATGCTGCGAGACGCGATTCTACAAGCGACGCTACACCGCCTCGCGCTGCGAGCGCATCAGCGCTCGCGCCGCCTTGGACATCGCTGCGAGCTCGGTGAGCGAGAGCGCCTCGGCGACCGCGCGCTGCGCCTCCTCCCAGTACGGCATCGCGCGCAGGAAGACGCGCCGGCCGCGCGGCGACAACCGCAGCACGCGCACACGGCGATCCTCGCCGGCCTCGATGCGCACCAGGCCGGCGTCGCGCAAATGGTCGACCGTGCGGGAGAGCGTCGTCTGGTCGGTACGCGTGAGTCGCCCGAGCGTCTTGTGGTCGACCGGCTCGGAGGCGAGGATCGCCCACAGCAGCGCGAGCTGGCTCGCGCGCACGTCGGCGGGCCGCAACGCCTCGTCGTAGTACGCGCCGATGATGCGGCCCAGCATGCGCACGTTGGCGAAGGCGCATTCGCGCCCGCGACGCGCGTACGCTTCGAGCGTCGCGGCGTCCGGCGTCGATGCGCTGCTGCGTCCTGCCGCGCGGGGTCGGGCCATGCGTCACGCTCCGCAATTAGATGCACGTACATGCATCGCGGGCCGCACGATAGCGCGTTGCCCGGGCCGGCGCAACGGTTTCGTCAGCCCCGGTACCGGATGCGATAGACGGCGCCCGCCGTGTCGTCGGACACGAGCAGCGAGCCGTCGGGGGCGACCAGCACGTCGGCGGGGCGACCCCACGCCGATTCGCCCTGCAGCCACCCTTCGGCAAACGGCTGGTACGAGAGGACCTTGCCGGATGAATCGAGCCGCACCACCGTCACCCGATAGCCGATCTTGTGGCTGCGGTTCCAGGACCCGTGCTCGGCAATGAAGACCTGGTTGCGATATTCCGGCGGAAACTGGGTGCCCGTGTAGAACCGCATGCCGAGCGAAGCGACGTGCGGGCCCAGCTTCGCCGCGGGCGGCGCGAACTCGCGACAAGCGCGCTTCGCGCCGAACTCCGGATCCGGAATGTCGCCCGCATGGCAATACGGATAGCCGAAATTCTCGCCGGGTTTGGTCACGTGGTTGAGCGTGTCGGGCGGTACGTCGTCGCCGAGGTTGTCGCGGCCGTTGTTGGTGAACCACAGATCGTGCGTGCGCGGATCCCAGTCGAAGCCGACGGTGTTGCGCAGGCCACGCGCGACGACCTCGAACCCGGATCCGTCCGGATTGATGCGATTGATCGTCGCGTACTTGTCCGGGTCCGGCTCGCAGATGTTGCAAGGCGCGCCGACGGGCACGTAGAGCTTGCCGTCGGGTCCGAACGCGATGAACTTCCAGCCGTGCGCGCGATCGCTCGGGAAACGGTCGCTCACGACCACGGGATCGGGCGGCCGATCCAGATGCGCTTCGATGTCGGGCAGGCGCAGGATGCGGCTCACCGCGGACACGTACAGCGCTCCGTCGTGAAACGCGACACCGACCGGCTGGCGCAAGCCCCTGGCGATGGTTCGCACGACGGGCTGCGCACCGGCCGGAAACGACACCGCGCGGACATCGCCGTCGTTGGACCCGACGAAGAGCGTCCCGCGCGCACCCCACGTCATCTCACGCGCGCCCGGCACGCGGGCGACGAGCTCGATCGCGAAACCCGGCGGCAGCCGGATCGCGTCGAGATGAGGGGTTTGCGCCGCCGCATCGTGCGCGAGCAGCGATGCGAGCAGGAAGGATGCCACGAGGAGCGGCTGCAGCATGGACCTTGGAGTTGTGCGAGCGCCGGCGGTTCACCTGCGCGACCGTGGGCGGCGCCGGGGCCGGTGCTATTCTTCCATCCTGACGTGAAAGAGGCCGCCGCATGAATGCTCCCGCTGTCGCGCGCGAAGTCGCCGGACGCACGCCGATCGAGCGTCCCGAGGACCTGGTCGGCTACGACCTCATCCGCCGCCTGGTCTCGTTCCCGACCGTGAGTCGCGACTCGAACCTCGAGCTGATCGAGTGGGTGCGCGCCTACGCCGAGTCGCACGGCGCGGCCACGGCGCTCACGTACAACGACGACCGGCGCAAGGCGAACCTGTGGATCACCTTCCCGGCGCGGGACGGGAACGCCGTGACCGGCGGCGTGGTGCTGTCCGGTCATACGGACGTCGTGCCGGTCGACGGCCAGCCGTGGGACAGCGATCCGTTCACCGTGACGCACAAGGACGGCCGGCTCTATGGCCGCGGCGTCGCGGACATGAAGAGCTTTTCCGCGATCGGCCTCGCGTTCGTGCCGCGCTTTCTCGCGCGCGGGCTGCGCAAGCCGCTCCATTTCGCGTTGTCGTACGACGAGGAAGTCGGTTGCATCGGCGTGCGGCGCCTCATCGCCGACGTCGTGGCGCAAGGTATCCATCCGATGGGGTGCATCGTCGGCGAGCCGACGGGCATGGAGCTCGTCGTGGCGCACAAGGGCAAGATGAGCTGGCGCTGCCGCGTGCGCGGGCGCGAGGCGCATTCCTCGCTCACGCCGCGCGGCGTCAACGCCGTGCAGATCGCCTGCGAGATCGTCGCGTACATCGCGCGGCGCGCGCGCGAGTTCCGCGACGGCACCGTTCAGGACAAGGCCTACGACGTGCCGTACACCACGGCGCACGTCGGCATCATCCGCGGCGGCACCGCGCTCAACATCGTGCCGCGCGACTGCAGCTTCGAGTTCGAGCTGCGTCACCTGCCCCTCGACGATCCAGAGGCCTTCTTCGCCGACGTGCAGGCGTTCGCGCATCGCTTCGTGCCCGAGATGCAACGCGTCGATCCTTCGACGTACGTCGAGTTCGACCACCTCTCCACGCTGCCCGGCTTCGATACGAGCCACGACAGCGAGGTCATCGCGCTCGGCCGCGCGTGCAACGGTACCCATTCGTTCGGCAAGGTGAGCTTCGGCAGCGAGGCGGCGCTCTTCCACGACGCCGCGGTACCCGCCGTTTTGTGCGGACCCGGCCACATCGAGCAGGCACATCAGCCGAACGAATGGATCGGCCTCGACCAGCTCGTGCGGTGCGAGGCGTTCATGGAGCGCCTCGGCGATCGCATCTGTGCGTCGTAGGGTCGGTCCGCGCAGGCGGCGTTCGCGCACGGGGATCCTTGCATGAGCTCGGTTCCTGCCATCGAGGTCGAGTTTCCCGACATCGCGCGGTGGGCGCAGGGCAACACCGGCATTCCGTACGTCTGGCGCTTCGCCGCCGCGCAACCGGGCCCGCGCGCGACGCTGCAGGCGCTCACGCACGGCAACGAGGTGTGCGGCGCGATCGCGCTCGATTGGCTGCTCGCACGCGAGCTGCAGCCAGCGCGCGGCACGCTGACGCTGATCTTCGCGAACGTCGACGCCTATCGCGCGTTCGACCGCAGCGAGCCCTTCGCGTCGCGCTGCGTCGACGAGGACTTCAACCGTCTGTGGACTGCCGAAGTGCTGGACAGCGCACGCCGCAGCGCCGAGCTCGCCCGCGCGCGCCAGCTGCGACCCTGCTACGAGGCCACGGACTACCTGCTCGATCTGCATTCGATGACCGATCCGTGTCCGCCGCTCGCACTGGCGGGCCGGCAACGCAAGGGGCTCGAGCTCGCCTACGCGGTCGGGCTGCCGCAGCACATCGTGATCGACGCCGGCCACCAGGCGGGCAAGCGCCTGCGCGATTACGCCTTCTTCGACGAGGCGGATGACCCGCGCGCCGCGCTGCTGATCGAATGCGGCCAGCACTGGCACCGCGATGCTCCGGCCGTCGCCAAGGCGGCGGTCGTGCGCTTCCTGCGCCATCTCGAGATGCTCGCGCCGCGCGACGCCGAGACGCTGATCGACCCTTCGCCGCTGCCGCTCCAGCGCGCCATCGAAGTGACCGATGTGGTCACGATCACCAGCGACGATTTCCAGTTCGAGATGCCGGTGCACGGCCTGATGACGGTGCCGCGGCGCGGCACGCTCCTCGCACGCGATGGCGGGTTACCGGTTCGCACGCCGTACGACGAGTGCGTGCTGATCATGCCCACGCGCCGGCCGCGCCGCGGCGAGACCGCCGTTCGCCTCGGGCGCTACGTCTCCTGACCGCGGGTCAGTCGCCCGTCTGCGGCGAGTCGTACCAGTAGCGGGCATGCTCGCGTCGCGCCGCGACCGCGCGCGGCGCGGCAGCACCGAGCGTGACCGCGATCGCGCCGTCGAGGTCGGTGCGCGCGATCGTCGCGCCGGCGCGCTCGTAGCGGGCGATCACGTCCCCGCGCGGGTGGCCGAAGCGGTTGCGATAACCCGCCGTCACGATGGCGACGCGCGGGCCGACCGTCGCGATGAACGCCGCGGTCGAGGACGTGCGCGAACCGTGGTGCGGGACGACCAGCACGTCGGCGCGCAGCGCCGCCGCGTGATCGCGCAGCAGCACCGCTTCGCTGCGCGCCTCGATGTCACCCGTGATGAGCGCGGCGCGACCAGACGCCTCGATGCGCAGCACGCACGAGCGATCGTTGGTCTTGAAGTCGACGTCGTAGTGCTCCGGCGGCGGATGCAGGATCGTGAATTGCACGTCATCCCACGTCCACGTTCGATCCGGATCGCAGCGCCGGACGCTCCCCTGCGCGGCCGCGCGCTGCACGATCGCGTGCTCGATCGGCAACGATGACCACAGCGTGCGCGCCGGCACCATGGCGAGCAGCGACAGCGCGCCGCCCGAGTGATCGGTGTCCGCGTGGCTGACTACGAGGGCATCGAGGGCACGAACGCCGAACGCACGCAACACGGGCACGACGAGACGGCCGCCTGCGTCGCCGGCGTCTCCGAACCGCGGCCCCGTGTCGTAGACCAGCGCATGCGTGGCGGTCTGCACCACGACCGCGAGGCCCTGCCCCACGTCGAGCGCCGTGATGCGCGCCTCACCCGGCGGCGGACGCGCCGGCAGCATCAGCAGCATGGGCGCGAGCCACAGCACGCCGGTGAAGCGGCCCGGCAAGCCGCGCGGCGCGAGCATCAGCGCGACGCCCGCGAGCGCAACCAGCAGCGTCCACGTCATCGGGGCGTGCGATGCCCAGGCCGCGGACGGCAGGGCGGCGAGCCGTTCCAGCCCCCACATGAGCGCGCGCAGCATCCCGTGCGCGACGCGCCACAGCACGTCGAGCGGAACCAGGATGCCGGCCAACGCGAGCGGCACGATGAGCACCGTGACGACCGGGATGGCGAAGGCGTTGGCAATGGCCGAGACGAGCGACACCTGCTGGAACAGCGCCAGCGTTCCCGGAACGAGGCCGATCGTCACGGCCCATTGCGTGCGTGTCGCTTCGCTCAGCATGCGCGCGGCTCGACTGCGCCATGCGCGCGCCGGCGGCTCCTCGAGACGGCCGGACCCCGCGAACAGCAGAAGCCCGACGGCGCCGAAGGACAGCCAGAAGCCGGGGGCGAAGCCGGCCCAGGGATCGAGCAGCATCACTGCGACGAGCGACCACAGCCACACGCAGCAGGCGGTCCCCGGTCGCCCGAGCCACAAGCCGATCGCCGCCACGACGAGCATGGCCAGCGTGCGCACGGCCGGCACTTCGGCGCCGGCGAGGAGCACGTACGCGGTGGCCAGCAGCGCACCCACCGCGACGGCGACCTTGCGCGCGGGCAGACGCGACGTCAGCCACGCGAAGCGGCGCGCGAGCGCCAGCACGGCGGCGCCGGCGAGCGCCGCGAAGGCCGTGACGTGCAGCCCGGAGATCGAGATCAGATGCGAAACCCCCGTGCGGTTGAACACCTGCCATTGCGACTCGGGAATCGCCCGCTGGTCGCCGATGGCGAGCGCGACCAGCACGCCCGCGTACGGCGCGCCCGGCAACGCGGCGAGGATGCGTGCGCGCACACGCTCGCGCAACCGCTGCACGTGATCGCCGAATCGACCGACGAACGCATCCAGACGCTGCGCCGCGTGAGGCGCGACGACGTAGCCGGTCGCGCGAAGATCGTGCTCCAGCAGCCACGCCTCGAGGTCGAACCCCGCGGGATTGACGTATCCATGCGGTCGCTTGAGCCGCACGGTGAGCCGCCAGCGCTCCCCGGCATGCACGACCGGGATCGGCGGCGCGGGCGAGTCGGCCGTCGGTGCGGCGGCGTACCAGCCGAGCGACAGCCGCGACGGCACCACGGCCTGCGCGGTGTCGATGGCCTCGACGGTAAAGGCAAAGCGCGTTCCGCGTTCGTCCGCCTGGGGCAGATCGTCGACGACCCCGACGATGGCCACGTCCTGGCCTTCCCATTGCACGGGCAGCGCGTCGGCGAGACGCATGTGCGCCCGCCACGCGGCGTAGCCGAAGCCGGCGACCAAGGCGCACGCTGCGATCGCAGCGAGTGCCACGCGTGCGCGCGCACGCGAGGCTGCGGCACCCGCGCAAAGTCCCGCACCCAGCCATGCCAGCGGATACGGCGGCAACGCCGCGCAGAGCGAGAGCGCCAATACGCCCGCCGGGAAGGCCGCGAGGGAGGCGACCACGCGGATTCCGCGATCGCATCCGTCGTCGCGCATGCGATCACGCTAGCGCGCGCGAGCGCGCCGCACCATGCAACCTTCGGATGAAGCTAGCGCTTCGGGTAGAGGATCATCTGCGTGCAGCGGAAGAGCGCGATGGCCTTGCCGTCGCTCTTGCGCGTCACGGTCGCGTCCCAGACGTGCGTCGTGCCCCCGAGGTGCGCGGGTGTCGCAACGGTCTGAATGATGCCGTCGCGCGCCGTGCCGAGAAAATTCGCCTTGAGCTCGATAGTCGTGAAGCCTTCCGCGCCTTCGGGAAGGTGCGCGCGGCACCCGTACCCGCAGGCTGTGTCGGCGAGCGCGATCACCGTGGCCGCGTGCAGGTAGCCGTTGGGAGCGACGAGATGCGGCTTCACCTCCAGCTCCGCGGAGACGCGGTTCTCCTCGAGCCCGGTGACGGTGAACCCTACGAGGCCGGGCAGCCGGTCGACGCCGATCTTCTGCGCGTTCTCGAGCGTGGCTTCGGGTCGAAGCGGCATGCTCACTGCTCCGTCAATTCGCGGATGTCCCGCGCGAAGCGATCGACGACGTCGGAGGTGGTGTCCCAGGCGCACATCAACCGGCATCCCGTCTCGCCCACGAACGTGTAGAAGCGCCAGCCGCGCTCGCGCAGGCCCTGCACCGCGCGCACGGGCAGATCGATGAACACGCCATTGGCCTGCACCGGGGCGAGCAGGCGCGCGCCGGGCAGGTGCTCGATCGCGCGCACGAGGCGCTGCGCCATCGCGTTGGCGTGAACCGCGTGCTTCAACCAGACGCCGTCGCGCAGCACGGCGCTCCACGGCGCGGCGAGATAGCGCATCTTGGAGGCGAGCTGGCCCGCCTGCTTGCGGCGGCGCGCGAATTCGTCCGCGAGGCCCCGGTCGAAGAACACCACGGCCTCGCCGAACGGCAGGCCGTTCTTGGTGCCGCCGAACGACAGCACGTCGACGCCGGCGCGCCAGGACATGTCGGCGGGCGAGCATTGGAGATATGCGAGCGCATTGGCGAAGCGCGCGCCGTCCATGTGCACCTTCATCCCGCGCGCATGGGCGGTCTCGCTCAACGCACGCAGCTCGTCGAGCGAATAGACCGTGCCGAGCTCGGTGGCCTGCGTGAGCGACAGCGCGCGCGGGCGCGACGCGTGCTCGTCGTGCGGCGTCACCGCGCGAGCCACGACCGCGTCGGGCGTGAGCTTGGCGTACGGCGTGTCGACGGTGAGCAGCTTGGCGCCGCCGCTCATGAACTCCGGGCCGCCGCATTCATCGACGTTGATGTGCGCGCTCGCATGGCACACGATGGCGTCGGTGCTGCGGCAGATCGACGCGAGCGACAGCGAGTTGGCGGCCGTGCCGTTGAACACGAAGTAGACGTCGCACGCGCGCTCGAACACGTCCTGCACCGCGCGCGTCGCGGCGGCGGTCCAGTCGTCCGCGCCGTAGCCCGGCGCGTGGCTGGCGTTGGCGGCTGCCAGCGCCTCCATCGCTTCGGGACAGATGCCGGCGTTGTTGTCGCTCGCGAACTGCGGCGAGGCCGAACGTGGCGCGTCGCTCACAGCCGCTCCGCCACGAACCCGCGCACCGAATCGAGCGCACCCGCCAACGCGGCAGGATTCGTCCCGCCCGCCTGCGCCATGTCGGGTCGTCCACCGCCCTTGCCGCCGACCTGCTGCGCGACGTGGTTCACGAGCTCGCCGGCCTTGACCTTGCCGGTGAGATCGTTCGTCACGCCGGCGATCAGCGTCACCTTGCCGTCGCTCACGCTGCCGAGCACGATCGCGGCGCTCTTCAGCTTGTCCTTCAGCTTGTCCATGGTCTCGCGCAGCGCCCGGGCGTCGGCGCCGTCGAGCGCCGCCGCGACCACTTTCGCGCCCTTCACGTCGACGGCGCTCGACGCGAGATCGTCACCCGCGCTCGCCGCCGCCTTGGCCTTGAGGCGCGCGAGCTCCTTCTCCGTGGCGCGCGCGCCGTCCATGATCTGGGCGATGCGCGCCTCGATCTCCGCCACGGGCGCCTTCAGCTGGTCCGCGGCGGCTTCGAGCTGCGCTTCCTGGCGCTGCACGTATTCGAGGGCGCCCTTGCCGGTGACCGCCTCGACGCGACGGATGCCGGCGGCGACGCCGCTCTCGGACACGATCTTGAAGAATCCGATGTCGCCCGTGCGCGCGACGTGCGTGCCGCCGCAGAGCTCGCGCGAGGTTCCGATGTCCAGCACGCGCACCTCGTCGCCGTACTTCTCGCCGAACAGCATCATCGCGCCGAGCTTCTGCGCCTCGTCGATCGGCATCACGCGCGCGTTGGTCGGGTGGTTGTCGAGGATCTCCGCGTTGACGATCCGCTCCACGCGCCGCAGCTCCTCGTCGGTGAGCGGCGCGTTGTGCGCGAAGTCGAAGCGCGTCTTGTCCGGGTCGACGAGCGAGCCCTTCTGCTGCACGTGCTCGCCGAGGACTTCGCGCAGCGCCTTGTGCATGAGGTGCGTCGCCGAGTGATTGCGCATCGTGCGGCCGCGCGCTTCCTGGTCGACCTGCGCCGCGACCACGTCGCCGACGCGCAGCTCGCCGGTCTTGACTTCACCGATGTGACCGTAGACGTCCGGCTGGATCTTCTGGGTGTCCTCGACCGCGAAGAGCGTGAGGCAGGCGCCGCCCTTGGTGAGCTCGCCGCGGTCGCCGACCTGGCCGCCCGATTCCGCGTAGAACGGGGTGCGATCGAGCACCACGATGCCGCGCTCGCCGATCGACAGCGACTCGACCTCTGCGCCTTCGCGATAGAGCGCCGCGACGCGTCCTTCTTCCGAGAGCGTCTCGTAGCCGCGGAAGCGCGTCTTGGGACCGTCGTAGGCGAGCGCCTGCCCCGTCTTGAACTGCGACGCTGCGCGCGCGCGCTCGCGCTGCGCATCCATGGCGGTGTCGAAGCCCGCCTCGTCCACGGACACGCCGCGCTCGCGGCACACGTCGGCGGTGAGGTCGAGCGGAAAGCCGAAGGTGTCGTAGAGCGTGAACGCGGTGCGGCCGTCGAGCACTTTTTTGTCGCCGGCGAGCGCCTGCTCGAGGATGCGCATCCCGTTCTCGAGCGTCTCGCCGAAGCGCTCCTCCTCGGCCTTCAGCACCTGCGCCACGCGCGCCTTGTCGCGCCGGAGCTCGGGATATGCGTCGCCCATCTGCCGGTCGAGGTCGTCGACGAGCCGGTGGAAGAACGGCCTCTTCTGTCCGAGCTTGTAGCCGTGACGGATCGCGCGGCGCACGATCCGGCGCAGCACGTAGCCGCGCCCTTCCGCGCTCGGGATGACGCCATCGACGATCAGGAACGCGCACGCGCGGATGTGATCGGCGATGACCTTGAGCGAGGGACTGTCCAGATCCTTCGTGCCGGTCTCCCGCGCAGCGGCCTTGATGAGGTCGACGAAGAGATCGATCTCGTAGTTCGAGTGCACGTGCTGCAGCACCGCCGCGAGGCGCTCGAGGCCCATGCCGGTGTCGACGCAGGGCTTGGGCAGCGGCGTCATGGTGCCCGACGCGTCGCGGTTGAATTGCATGAACACGAGGTTCCAGATCTCGATGTAGCGGTCGCCGTCCTCGTCCGGCGATCCCGGCGGTCCGCCGAACACGTCGGGCCCATGGTCGTAGAAGATCTCCGAGCACGGCCCGCACGGGCCGGTGTCGGCCATCTGCCAGAAGTTGTCGCTCGCGTAGCGCGTGCCCTTGTTGTCGCCGATGCGGATGCAGCGCTCGACCGGCACGCCGATGTCCTTCGTCCACAGGTCGAAGGCCTCGTCGTCCTCGGCATAGACGGTCGTCCACAGCTTTTCGGGCGGCAGGCCGTACACCTTCGTGAGGAGCTCCCACGCATAGCGGATGGCGTCGCGCTTGAAATAGTCCCCGAAGCTGAAGTTGCCGAGCATCTCGAAGAACGTGTGATGCCGCGCCGTGTACCCGACGTTCTCCAGATCGTTGTGCTTGCCCCCCGCGCGCACGCAGCGCTGCGAGCTCGTCGCGCGCTTGTAGGGACGCTGCTCGAGACCGAGGAATACGTCCTTGAACTGCACCATGCCGGCGTTGGTGAAGAGCAGCGTCGGATCGTTGCCGGGAACGAGCGGCGAGCTCGGCACGAGCGTGTGACCCTTCGAGACGAAGTACTCGAGGAATTTCCGGCGGATGTCGGCGACGTTCATGGCGTGGCGGCGGGTCCGGCGCACGCGGCGCGAGGTCCTGCCATCGGCGCTCGTGGCGCCAAATCAAAGACTTAAATTGTACCTGCAAAGCGCGAGACAAGACCAGCGCCCCACTTCGAGGCACGGGACATGGAACGTTACAAAAATCGGCGTGCCATCGCCGATGTTGCGCGACGTCGCCGACGTGCAGGTGTGGTCGGAGTACGAGCCGCATCTACGCTTCGTCGAGCAGTGTCCGATCCGTCGCATCCGGCCGTGGCGGCTCGCATTCCCGCGCGGCGGCACGCTTGTCTTCGTGGGCACGTACTTCCGCGTGGGCCATCGGGTGCGCATGGCGCGCGCGGATCGCGCGGTGATCCTCTATAAATGATCAGCCCGGGCGGCTGGAGAAGAACCTCGCGCGCATCGCGCATGCGGGCCCGCGCCCCGAGATCGTCTACACGTCCCGCGCGCTCCGACGGCTGCACGGCGGTGCCGGGCCCGTCCTGGAGTCGCCCAGCGACGTGCGCCGTTTCCGATCGCAGGACATGTCGCGACCGCCGCGGCCGTTCACGGTGGGCCGCCTGTCCCGTCACGTGCGCTCCAAGCATCACGATGACGTCCCGCGCTCTGGCGTGCGCTCGCCCAAGCCGGCTGCGCCGTGCGAATCCTCGGCGGGACGTGTCTCGCGCGCGAGCTCGCGAACATTCCCGGCATCGAGCTCCTGCCTGCGGGCGCCGAGGACGCGGCCACCTTCCTGCGCACGCTGGATTGCTTCATCTATCGCACGAGCGAGCGCGGGTCCGACGCGTACGGACGCGTGGTCACGCAAGCCATGGCGACCGGGCTCCCTGTCGTGGTTTCCCCGCGCGGCGGCTATGTCGATCACCTGCGCGACGGCGCGAACGCGCTGCTCTTCGATTCCACCGCGGAGGCGGTGCAGCGCGTGATGGCCGTTCGCGCCGATCCGGCGCTCGGCGCGCGTCTTGGGGCAGATGCGCGGCCCACCGCGCTGAAGGTCGACATCGGCGACCTGCCGAGGCGCACGCTCGCGCTGCTCGGCGGCGCCGTCTACGAGGCGCCCGCCGTCACGGCGCCGCTCGCGGCCCGATCAGGCGGATTGCCGCGCCGTCTCGCGTTCCACCGCGAGTACCGCGGCCACGAGCCCGAGGTCTTCGGGAAACGTCAGCTTGAGGTTCGTGCGGCTGCCCATCACGATGCGCGGCCGGAACCCGAGCGCCTCGACCGCCTGGGCCTCGTCGGTGATGTGATCGATGTCCGCCTGCGCGAGCGCCGCGCGCAGCACATGAAACCGGAACATCTGCGGCGTCTGCGCCTGCCAGAGTCCTTCGCGCGAGACCGTGCCCGTGCTTCGCCGGGCGTCGTCGGCGGATTTGAGCGTGCTCGCGACCGGCACCGCGAGCAGGCCGCCGATGCGGTCGTCGCCGATCTCGGTACGCAGGCGCAGGAGCGACGCCGCGTCGGTGCAGGGGCGGACCGCGTCGTGGACGACGATCCAGTCGTCGGGCGCCACGCCGGTGAGCGCGTCGAGCGCGTTGCGCACCGTGGCGGCGCGCGTGTCGCCGCCGCACCGCAACGGCACGATGCGATGCGGCAGGCGCGTCGCGCGCTCGAACCAGCGATCATGGGCCGACAGCGCGACGTAGGTGGCCTGCAGCGCGAACGCGGCCTGCAGGCGCTCGATGGCATGCGCGAGCACGGGCTTGCCATCGAGCATCGCGTATTGCTTCGGCGCCTCGCCACCGAAGCGCCGTCCCACGCCGGCGGCTGCCACGAGCGCGTGATAGCGCGCGTTCAAGCGGGTCAGGCCTTGCGGACCAGCGCGATCTGCTTGCGCATCGGCCGCAGGTGGGGCGCGGCCGGCTCGCCACCGTACGTGGAGCGCACGTAGTCGGCGACGATCTGCTCGAACTCTTCGGCGATGCTCTCTCCCTTCAGCGTGACGGTCTTCTGCCCATCGACGTACACGGGCGCCACGGGAACCTCGCCGGTGCCCGGCAGGCTGATGCCGATGTTCGCCATCTTCGATTCGCCGGGACCATTGACAACGCAGCCCATGACGGCAACCGTCATGTTCTCGACCCCGGGATAGCGAATGCGCCAGACGGGCATCTGGGCCCGCAGCCAGGTCTGGATCTTGTCGGCGAGCTCCTGGAACACGACGCTGGTCGTGCGGCCGCAACCCGGGCACGCGCTCACCAGAGGCGAGAACGAGCGCAATCCCATCGTCTGCAGGATCTCCTGCGCGACGACGACCTCGCGCGTGCGATCGCCGTTGGGCTCGGGTGTGAGCGACACGCGGATCGTGTCACCGATGCCCTTCTGCAGCAGCACGGCCAGCGCCGCCGTCGACGCCACGATGCCCTTCGAGCCCATGCCCGCCTCGGTGAGGCCCAGGTGCAGCGGGTAATCGCAGCTTTGCGCGAGCTCGGTGTACACGGCGATCAGGTCCTGCACGTTCGAAACCTTGCAGGCCAGGATGATGCGGTCGGCAGGCAGGCCGAGCGATTCGGCGAATTGCGCGCTGCGGATCGCCGATGTCACGAGCGCCTGGCGCATGACGTGCGACGCGTCGAGCGGCGTGCGCGAGCGCGCGTTCTCGTCCATCAGCGAGCCGAGCAGATCCTGGTCGAGGCTTCCCCAGTTGACGCCGATCCGGACGGGCTTTCCGTGCTCGAGCGCCTGCTCGATCATCATCGCGAACTGCGGGTCGTGCCGCGTGCCGCGCCCCACGTTGCCGGGATTGATCCGGTATTTGGCGAGCGCCTGCGCGCAAGCCGGGTAGTTGGTCAGGAGCTTGTGGCCGTTGAAGTGAAAGTCCCCGATCAGCGGCACATGGCAGCCGAGCGCATCGAGACGCTCGCGGATGCGCGGGACGGCGTCGGCGGCCTCGGCGGTGTTCACGGCGATGCGGACGAGCTCGGAGCCGGCGTCCGCCAGCTGTTTCACCTGCACGACCGTCGCCTCGACGTCCGTCGTGTCGGTGTTGGTCATCGACTGGACGACGATCGGCGCGCTGCCGCCGACCGCGACGCCGCCGATCATGACGAGGTGCGTTCGGCGGCGAACGATGGTGGGACGATCGAGGGAACTCATCGCGGCAGCCGCAGCGCGACCGCGGCGCCATGTGGGAATTGGAAGGGGAGTTTGGGCACGTCGCAGTGACCGATCCACGGCGTGCGGATCGGAGGGGGAGAGAGCGCGGATTTTATCATGCGACCTCGGCCGGACCCTGCTCGAGCAGGCCGCGGGCCGCCGTGGCGTCGGTCACCAGCACGCGCACGGGCACCGCCTGGAGCGCCGCGCGCAGTGCATCGACCTTGCGCCGTCCGCCGGACGCCACCACGATGCGCGGCACGCGGCGCAGGTCCTCGAGGCTGACCGCCATGACGCGCCGATTCACGGGGTGGTCGACGGTGCGGCCGTCGGCGTCGAGGAAGTGGCACAGCAGGTCACCGGCGGCCGAAGCCGCCGCGAGGCTGGTGAGATAGGACCGCGGCAGCACTTCCTCGCGGAAGAGCGTGGCTTCCGCGCTCGCATCGCCTACGCTCACCAGCGCGATATCGGCTCGCCGCGCGCGCTCGCGCAGCTCGCGCAGTCCTGGTTCCCGCCAGAGGCCCTCGCGGGTGAGCTCGTCGGCCACGATGAGCGGCGCGGTGAGCTGGTAGCACTCCGCGCGCAGCACGTCGGCCATCCGCCGGGCCACGGCAGCGGGGTTGACCGCGCGCGAATGGGTCATGCCGCCGAGGAGCGATACGACCGCGACCCCCTCGGCCGCGACACCCTCGAGCGGGGCCACCGCCATCGTGAGCGTCGCGCCCCAGCCGACGCCGAGGACCAGGCCGTCGCGCAATTGCGAGCGAAGGTACGTGCCGGCGGCATGGCCGACCGCTGCCGCTGCCTCCCGGTCGTCCGCGCACGCCGGCGTCACGACCGCTTCGGCGAGGCCGTACCGCGCGACGAGAGCGCGCTCCAGCGCGATCAGGTCGCCACCGCGGCCGGCGACTTCGAGGCGCACCACGCCCTCGCTGCGCGCCGCCACGAGCAGGCGCACGACCTTGGCGCGGCTGATGTCCATGGCACGCGCGATCTCTTCCTGCGTGAGGCCTTCGACGTAGTAGAACCATGCGGCGCGTACCTGCAGGTCGCGCGCGGCGGTTGCGGCCGTCGGCGCCGCGTCAGCCATCGAGGAGCGCGGACGCCGCCGCTTCGTCGGTAATGAGCGTCGTGACGCGGAGCGCCTTCAACGCGCCGCGAAGCGCCGGGGCCTTCGCGCGGCCCCCCGACGCGACCACCACTTCGGGCACCGCCGCGAGATCGGCCGGATCCACCGCCATCATGCGGCGGTTGAGCGCATGGTCCACCGCGGCGCCGTGCGCATCGACGAAACGGCACAGCACATCGCCCACGGCGCCCGCGGACGCCAGCTCGCGCACCGCAGAGCGCGGCAGCACGTCGGAGGCGAAGAGCGTCGCGTCGGCGGACACGTCGCCCACGCTCAGGAGCGCGAGATCCACGCGGCGCGCGCGCTCGCGCAGGTCGCGCAATGCCGGCTCGGCCCACAGCGCCGCGCGATTCGCCTCGTCGGCGACCACCAGGGGCGCCGTGAGCTGGTAGCACTCCGCCCGCAGCATGTCGGCGAGCCGGCGGGCGACGGCCGGCGGCGCCATGGGACGCGAATGCGTCGTTCCCCCGAGCAGCGACACGACGGCCAGACGGTCCCGCGAGCGGGGCTCGATGGCTTTCAATGCCATGTGGAGCGTGGCACCCCATCCGATGCCGACCGTCATTCCGTCGCGCAAGCGCTCGGAAAGGAACCGACCCGCAGCGTGCCCGACCATCGCGGCGACGTGCGAGGTGCGGCTCGCGCTCGGAGCCACGACGGCGTCGCGCAGCGCGTACTGCGCGATCAGGCGCTGCCGCAGCGCGAGCTGCCCGCTGGCGCTGGCGTCGATGTGCACGCGGACCAGCCCCGCGTCGCGTGCACCGGCGAGGAGCGCGATGACGCGCGCGCGTGTGACGCTCATCAGTCGCGCGATCTGCGCCTGCGTCAGGTCCTCCACGTAATAGAGCCACGCGGCCCGCACCATCGGGTCGGGCGGGCTCGCGTCGTCGACGGCGTTCGGAACAGCCGACATGCGCTCGATTCTAGGGCTTGTTCACCTGTATGCCACACACGAACCGCCTTGACCGCGCGGAGGCCGGGATATATGTTCCATTTTCAGGACAAATGTTCATATCGGCCGAGGATGGCATGACCGCGCCCAAGCTGCAGCACCCCGGCGGTTCACTGGCGGAAGCGCTCGAGCAACGGCGTCGCGACGGCCGGCCGGTGCGCATCGGGCTGATCGGCGCCGGACAGATGGGCACCGACATCCTGGTGCAGGTCGCGCACATGCCCGGCATCGAGGTCGTCGCGGCGGCCGACACCGTACCGGACATCGTGCTCGCCGCCTGCCAAGTCGCTGGCGACGGTCCGCGGCGTCCCGTGGTCGCCGACGGCGCGCAGTCCGTTGCCGCCCTGGTCGCGCGCGGCGCGCTGGCCGTCGCGCGCTCGCACCGCGACGTCTGCACCGCCGACGGTGTCGACGTCATCGTCGATGCGACAGGCAACCCGAACGTCGGCGCCGAGGTCGCCCTCACCACGATCGGCGCGCGCAAACACATGGTCATGATGAACGTCGAGGCGGACGTCACCATCGGCGCGTACCTCTCCGCGCGAGCCGCCGAGGCCGGTGTCGTCTACACGCTCGGCGCCGGCGACGAGCCGACCGCCACGATGGAGCTCGTGAACTTCGTGCGCAGCCTCGGCTACCCGGTGGTCGCCGCCGGCAAGGGCAAGAACAACGCGTTTCGCATCGACGCCACGCCGGATGCGTACGTGGAAGAAGCGGCGCGCAGGAACATGAACCCGCGCATGCTCGTCGAGTTCGTCGACGGCTCGAAGACGATGGTCGAGATGGTGGCGCTCGCCAACGCGACCGGCCTCGTCCCCGACATCCCGGGCATGCACGGGCCGAATGCGCCGCTCGAAACGCTCGATCAAGTGTTCCGTCCGCGCGACGAAGGCGGGATCCTGTCGCGCAAGGGCGTGGTCGACTTCAGCGTCGCGCGCGGCGTCGCGCCGGGCGTGTTCGTCGTCGCGGAAATGAGCCATCCGCGTCTACGCGAGCGCATGAACGACCTCGGGCTCGGCGAGGGACCGTACTTCACGTACTACCGGCCCTATCACCTCACGAGCCTCGAAGTCCCGTTGTCCGCGGCGGCCGCGGTGCTCTTCGGCCAGGCGCACATGCGCCCGCTTCCGCTACCGAGCGCCGAGGTGGGCGCGCGCGCGAAGCGCGATCTCGCGCCAGGCGAGACGCTCGACGCGATCGGGCAATACTGCTATCGCGGATTCGCGCTGACGTACGCCGACGCGTGCGCGCGCCACGCGCTGCCGCTCGGCCTCGCCCAGGGCGCGAAGGTGACGCGGCGCATCGCGAAGGGTGAGCTCCTCACCTACGCGAACTGCGCGCCCGACGAGCGACTCAAGATCGTCGAGGTGCGGCGCGCGCAGGACGCGCAGATCGCGCCGGCGCACGCCGTCGCTTGAGCATGGCGACGTCCACGGCCCACGAGGCGCGGCTGCGGCCCGAGCTCGCCGCCCTCGACGCACAGACGCTGCAGCTCGCGCTGCGGCGGATGCATCTCATCCGCAAGTTCGAGGAGATGGCGGAGGCGAGCTACATGCGCGGCCTCGTGCACGGCACGATGCATCTTTCGATCGGGCAGGAGGCGAGCGCCGTCGGCGCCGTCCTGCCGCTGCACGCGGACGACTACATTCTCTCGACCCATCGCGGCCACGGCCACTGCATCGCCAAGGGCGCCGACCCGGCGCGCATGCTCGCGGAATTCTTCGGCAAGGAGACGGGGTACTGCCGCGGGCGCGGCGGCTCCATGCACATCGCCGACGTCGAAGGCGGCAACCTCGGCGCCAATGGGATCGTCGGCGGAGGCTTGCCGATCGCGGTGGGCGTGGGCATGAGCATCAAGGCACAGCGCCAGTCGCGCGTGTGCATGGTGTTCTTCGGCGACGGAGCCGCCAACGAAGGGGCCTTCCACGAGTCGCTCAACATGGCGTCGATCTGGAAGCTGCCCATCGTCTTCGTCTGCGAGAACAACAAGTACGGCATGTCGATGGACATCGCGCGCGCCATGGCGGTGGGCAGCGTCGCGGAACGCGCAGCCGCGTACGCGATGCCGGGCGTGTCGGTCGACGGCAACGACCTGCCGGCCGTCGCCGCGGCATCGCGCCAGGCGATCGTGCGCGCACGCGCAGGCGACGGCCCGACGCTCATCGAGTGCGTGACGTATCGCATCCGCGGCCACTCCAAGAGCGACCGCAACCTGTACCGAACGAAGGAAGAGATCGAAACGTGGCGCGCGGCGGATCCGATCGCGCGCCTCGCGAGCGAGCTTCTCGATGCCGGCCTCGTCACGCGCAGCGTCCTCGCCGACATCGAGAAGGGCGCCGCGGCCGAGATCGACGCCGCGCTCGCGTTCGCGCAATCGAGCCCAGACCCCGATCCCGCGCAGCTCGCGCGCGACGTCTATGCCGAGTGACGTCGCGGCCGCCGAGGCCGCCTCGCAAGTGCGCGAGCTCTCGTACGCGGAAGCCATCCGCGAGGCGCTCGGTCAGGCGATGGAGGCGGATCCGCGCGTGTTCCTGTTCGGTGAAGACGTCGGCGTGTACGGCGGCGCGTTCGGCGTGTCCGGCGATCTCTTCCATCGGTTCGGCCAGGATCGCGTGCTCGACACGCCGATCAGCGAGCTCGGCATCGCCGGCGCGGCCGTCGGCGCGGCGCTCACCGGCATGCGGCCTGTGCTGGAGATCCAGTTCTCGGACTTCATCACGCTCGCGATGGAGCAGATCGTCAACCAGGCGGCGAAGATCCGCTTCATGTTCGGCGGCAAGGCGAGCGTGCCCATGGTCGTGCGGCTGCCGGGCGGGTCGGGCACCGGCGCGGCGGCGCAGCACAGCCAGAGCCTCGAGGCGTGGTTCGCGCATGTCCCGGGACTCAAAGTCGTGCAGCCGTCGACGCCGCACGACGCGAAGGGCCTCCTCCTCGCAGCCATCGACGATCCCAACCCCGTTCTGATCTTCGAGCACAAGCTGCTCTACAAGACGCGCGGCCCGGTGCCGTCGGAGCCGTATCGCGTGCCGCTCGGGCGCGCGGCCGTGCGGCGCGAAGGACGCGATCTGACGATCGTCGCGACGTCGATCATGGCGCTGCGCGCCGCAGCCGCCGCGGAGCGCCTCGCCGCCGACGGCATCGATGCCGAGGTCATCGATCTGCGTTGCATCCGTCCGATCGACACCGAGACGCTGGTCGCGAGCGTGAGCAAGACGCATCGCCTGATGGTCGTCTACGAAGGCGTGAAGACCATGGGCATCGGCGCCGAGATCGCGGCGCGCATCGCCGAGAGCGACGCCTTCGACTACCTCGACGCGCCGATCGTGCGCCTCGGCGGCGCGGACACGCCGATCCCGTACAACCCGGTGCTCGAGAAGGCCGCCGTGCCGCAGGAAGACGACATCGTCGCGGCGGCCCAGCGCCTCGTTCGCCACGGAGTGGCGTGATGCCGGTCGACGTCGTCCTGCCGAAGGTCGACATGGACATGGAGTCGGGCGTCATCGCCGAATGGAAGGTGGCGGAAGGCGCTAGCGTGCGGCAGGGCGACATCCTGTTCGACATGGAGACGAGCAAGTCGATCATGGAGGTCGAGGCACCGGCGAGCGGCATCGTTCGCGGGCTTGCGCCCGTCGACGGCGCATCGCTGCCGGTGGGAACGGTGGTCGCCCGCATCGACACCGAAGGCGACGACGAGCGTCCCGCGCCGCCCTCGCCTGCGTTGCACGCCGAGCTTCCCCGCGAACCGCGGCCGACCGCGCCGGTCGAGCGCGCGCAAGCGCGCATCGCCGCGCCGCCAGGCGAGGTGCCCTCGGGCGTGCGTGCGACACCCTACGCGCGCTCGCTCGCCCGCGAGCACGGGGTCGAGCTGCGGTCGGTCCCGGGCAGCGGTCCCAAGGGACGGGTCGTCGGCCGCGACGTCGCCGACTTCGCGCAGTCGCGCGCGCCGCACCAGGACGGCGACAGCCGCGTGGTGCCCTTCACGCTGGTGCGCCGCACCGCCGCGCGCCGGCTCGCGGAGAGCACGCGCACGGTGCCGCACTTCTACATGACCGCGCACGTCGACATGTCGGGCCTCCGCGCGGAGCTTTCGCGCGTCGGACGGTCCATCGCGCGCGCCATCGGCACCAAGCCGACGTCGACCGTTGCGATCGCGCACGTCGTGGCACGGGTGCTCGCGCGGCACCCACTGCTCAATGCCAGCGTCGAAGGCGAGGCGGTGCGCATGCACGATCGCGTGCACGTCGGCATCGCCATGGAGCGCGAAGGCGATCTCTACGTGCCCGTGCTGCGCGACGCGCACACCCGCTCGCTGCGTGAGTCGACCGCGGAGTTCCGGCGCCTGCGCGATGCGGTACGATCGCGCTCCATCGCGCCGGCCGACATGCGTGGTGCCACGTTCTCGCTGTCGAGCCTCGACATGTACGGCGTGGATGCGTACACCGCCATCATCGATCCGCCGCAGAGCGCCATTCTCGCGGTGGGCCGCACCGTCGACACGCCGGTCGGACGCGACGGCTCGATCGTGCTGCGGCCGATCGCCACGTTCTGCCTGTCGTCGGATCATCGCATCGTGGACGGTATAACCGCCGCGAGGTTCATGGCAGACTTGCGCCGGGCAATCGAGAACCCCGAGCCTCTGGAGGAATTGCAATGACGACGTGGGCGGTACGCGCGCTGCGCATCGTGCTGGGATGCGCCATGGCACTCACCGCGGCCACCGCCGCGGCGCAGGGCGCCAAGGGCAAGCTCGTTCTCTATACCTCGCAACCCGAGCGCGACGCCTCGCAGACCGTCGCGGGATTCAAGCAAGCCAATCCCGGCGTCGACGTCGAAGTGTTCCGCTCGGGCACGACCGAGGTGATGGGCAAGCTCGCCGCCGAATTCTCCGCGGGCCAGCCGAAAGCCGACGTGCTGCTGATCGCCGACGCCGCCAGCATGGAAGCGCTGAAGCGCGACGGCCGCCTCCTCGCCTATCCCAACGCGAACGTGAGCGGCCTCGCGCCGGGCTCGTTCGACGCGGACAAGACATACTTCGGCTCCAAGCTCATCACCACCGGCATCGCGGTCAACACCTCCGCCAAGAATCGCCCGAAGTCGTGGGCCGATCTCGAGAAGCCCGACTACAAGGGCCAGATCGCGATGCCGAGCCCGCTGTACTCGGGTGCCGCGGCCATCATGCTCGGCACCATGACCATGCGCTCGGATCTCGGCTGGCAATTCTTCGAAAAGCTGAAGGCCGAGGACGCGATCGCCGTGCGAGGCAACGGCGCCGTGCTGACCGCGGTGGCGAACGGCGAGAAGCCGTACGGCGTTCTCGTCGACTTCATGGCGTTCAACGCGAAGGCGAAGGGCTCGCCGGTGGACTTCGTCTTTCCTGCCGAAGGCTCGCCGGCGGTGACCGAGCCCGTCGCGATCCTCAAGACCACGCAGAACGCCGACGCCGCGCGAGCGTTCGTCGACTTCATCCTGTCCGACGCCGGCCAGAAGCTCGCGGCGTCGATGGGCTACATCCCGGCGCGCGCAAGCGTGGGGATGCCGTCATGGTTTCCGCAGGGCACACGCATCAACATCATGCCGACCAACATCTCGGCGGTGGTGCAATCGAACAGCGCCAACCTGAAGCGCTTCGCGGACCTGTTCGGCAACTGACCGGCGCGGCGTCGGCCGCGTGAACATCCCGATGGCCCAGCGTTCCGGCGAGCAGATCGAGGAACGGGCGCTCCTGTGGGCGCTCGTGCTGGCCGCCATGCTCCTTTCGCTGCTGCCGCTGCTGCGCCTGCTGCTGGAGGCGGTCGCGCCGGGCGGCACGCTTTCGGGGCGCGCGTTCGAGTCGGTGCTGCGCAATCCGGCAACATGGACTGCGACGGGTCACAGCATCGTCACCGCTTTCGGCGGCACGCTGCTCGCGACCGTCATCGGCGTCGCGGTGGGGCTGGTCGTCGCGCTCACCGACGTGCGTGCGCGAAGCGCGTACGTGTTCCTCTTCGTGCTGCCGCTCCTGCTCGCGCCACAGGTCGTGGCGCTCGCCTGGCTGCAGTTGTTCGGCCCCTCCAGCACGCTTTTGAAGATGATCGGCATGGCGCCCGCGCTCGGCAGCCGCAACCCGCTCTACTCGCCGACGGGCATCGTGCTGCTGCTCGGCGTGCAGTACGCGCCGCTCGTGTTCCTCACGCTGCGAGCGGGCCTTCGCACGCTGCCCAACGAGCTCGTGGAAGCGGCGCTCGCGGGCGGCGCGCGTCCGTTCACGGTGCTGCGCACGATCGTGCTGCCGCTCATGACGCCTCCGCTGGTCGCGGGCATCGCACTGTGCTTCGTGTCGTGCCTCGGCAACTTCGGCATACCGGCGTTCCTGGGCATTCCGGGCGGCTATCTCGTGCTGCCGACGCTGATCTACCAGCGCCTCGCGGGTCTCGGCCCGAGCGTGCTGTCCGACGTCGCCGTGCTGTCGATGCTGATCGGCGTGATCGCCGTGACCGGCCTCGCGCTCCAGGACGTGATGCTCGGTCGGCGCGACTTCCGCATCGTGACCACGTCGACCACGCCGCGCACCTGGCACCTGCGCCGCTGGCGCCTGCCGGTCGAGATCGCGCTGTGGTCGTTGTCGGTGCTCGTGCTCGTCGTGCCGCTGGCGGCGCTGCTGTTGACCTCGCTCGTTCCGGCGATCGGCGTGGCGCTGACCGCGGCGAGCGCGACGCTCGACAACTATCGTTTCGTGCTGTTCGAGCACGCCGCTGCGCGACGCGCGTTTCGCAACAGCTTCGGGCTTTCCATCGCCGCTGCGCTCCTCATCGCCGCGCTCGCCGTGCCGCTCGCCTACTTCATGGTGTGGCGGCGCACGCGCCTGCTGCGATGGCTGAACCTGATCGCGGAGCTGCCGTACGCACTGCCCGGCGTCGTGCTCGCCATCGCGGCGATCCTGCTTTTCCTGAAGCCGCTGCCCGTGATCGGCGTGACGATCTACAACACCGTGTGGATCATCCTCTTCGGGTACCTCGCGCGCTTCCTCGTGCTCGGCTTGCGGCCGGTGGTGAGCGGCTATCACCAGCTCGACCGTACGCTGGAGGAGGCCGCGCAAATCGCCGGCGCTCGCCTGCTGCGGCGGCTGCGCACCGTCATCCTGCCGCTCGTCGCGCCGGCCGCCGCCGCCGGCGCGCTGCTGATCTTCCTCACCGCGTTCAACGAGCTCACGATCTCGGCGCTGTTGTGGTCCTCGGGCTCCGAGACGCTCGGCGTGACGGTCTTTTCGTTCCAGCAAGGTGGCGACACGCCCTACGCCGCCGCGCTCGCCATGCTGACGGTCGTGGTCAGCGTATCGCTCATGCTCGCGACGATGCTCGTCGCGGGCCGCCTGCCGCGCGGAGTGCTGCCGTGGCGCGACTGATCCTGGAACACGTCGTGAAGGCGTTCGGCGAGCATCGCGCGCTCGACGACGTCTCGCTCGAGGTCGAGGATGGCGAGCTGATCGCGATCCTCGGTCCGTCGGGTTGCGGCAAGACCACGCTGCTGCGCCAGGTCGCCGGCTTCGACACGCTCGACGCGGGACGCATCCTGATCGGCGACGCGGTCATGTCGTCGACCTCGGAGCACGTGCCGCCCGAGCGGCGGCGCATCGGAATCGTGTTCCAGTCGTACGCCTTGTGGCCGCACATGACGGTCGCGGAGAACGTGGCGTACGGACTGACCGTCGCCGGCGTGCGCGAGCCGGAGCGGTCGCGTCGCGTCGACGCCGCGCTGGAGCTCGTCGATCTCGGCGGCTTCGCGCAGCGGCGCCCCGCGCAGCTGTCCGGCGGCCAGCGGCAGCGCGTCGCGCTCGCGCGCTGCCTCGTCACCGAGCCGTCGCTCGTGCTCCTCGACGAGCCGCTTGCGAACCTCGACGTGCACCTGCGCGCGGCGATGGAGAACGAGTTCGCCCGCTTCCACGCGCGCACCGGCACGACGATGGTATACATCACCCACGATCAGCGCGAGGCGATGGCGCTCGCCGATCGCATCGCGGTCATGGATCGCGGCCGCGTGCTCCAGGTGGCCACGCCGTCGACCCTCTACCGCGAGCCTGCCGACGCGACGGTCGCCGCGTTCATCGGCGGCGGCATGGTCGTGCCCGTCAGCGTGAGCGAGATCCACGGACAGCAATGCACGGCCGAGGTATTCGGGCACCGCGTTCCGATGCGTTGCGCCGCCGGACAGCGCACGGGTCAGGCGCAAGCCTGCCTGCGTGCCGACCATCTTCGCATCGTGGGCGACGGCGCGCCCGGCGTACGCGCCGTCGTGGAGCGCGCGATCTACCAGGGCGGTCATTTCCGCCTGGACGCGCATGTCGCGCAGGCGCGTGACGTGCGGCTGCACCTCGCGGCGCCCGAGCCCTTCGAGGTGCCGGCGGACGGCGCGCTGAACCTCGACGTCACCGAGGGCTGGGTCATCCCCGCAGCGGCTTGAGCATGCGCCTCGTTCTGCATGGTGGTTTCGGCGAGAAAGGTCGCACCTGCATGGCGGTGGAAGCCGGCGGCGTGCGGCTGCTGCTCGACGCGGGCGTCAAGACGAGCGCGTCGGGCGGACCTGACTACTATCCGTCGATCGGCGACGAGGCGCTTCGCGCGAGCGACGCCATGCTGATCACGCACGGTCACGAGGACCATGTCGCCGCGCTCGGCTGGTGCCTCGAGCATGGCTTTCGCGGGCGCATCTACATGACCGCGCAAACCGAGCGCGAAGCCGATGAGTCGCTCGCCGGCTACGCGACGCCCGCGCAGCGCGAGCTCGTGCGCGCCGCGCGCATCGACCGCCTGCCGGTGAACGATGGCACGCTGTGCATCGGCGGCCTCACCATCACGACCGGCCGCTCGGGCCATATCGCCGGCGGCGTGTGGTGCATGGTGAGCGATGCGCATGCGCGCTTCGCTTTCTGCGGCGACATCGTGCCCGCGAGCCCGGTGTTCGCGATGGACCCGCTGCCGCGCTGCGACGCCGTTGCGCTCGACGCATCCTACGGCGACGACGACGTGCCCGCGCGACAGCGCGCGACCGAGATCGCGGAATGGGTCGCGGCGCAGGCGCGCGGCTGCGTGCTTCCCACGCCGCGCTACGGCCGCTCCGCGGAATTGCTTGCGATCGTTCCGGGGCCCCTCGCGCTCGCGCCGGGCATGCGCGAAGCGCTGCGCACGCAGCTCACCGACGCCGCATGGCTCCACGCCGACGTGGCGCGCGCCCTGGTGCCGCGTCTCGAGGAGGCGATCGAATGGCAGGCCGGTGATCCACTGCCCCGAGCGGCGCTGATCTGTCACGACGCCATGGGCCTCGCAGGTCCTTCCCGCGACATCCTCGCGACCGCCCGCGCCGAGCGGCATCCCACGCTGTTCACGGGCCATCTGCCGAAGGGCAGTCCGGGCGAGCGCATGGTCGACGCCGGCGTCGCGGCGTGGATCCGCCTGCCGACGCACCCGACGTTGCGCGAGAATGCCGCGGTGGCAAGCGCCACCGGCGCGCGCATGGTTCTCGGTCATTCGTGCGAGCCCGCGGCGCTCGCGCGCCTGGCGCGCCACCTTCCCGCGCTGCGCGTCGATGTTCGAACCGGCGATGCCGTGACGATCTAGGGCCATCGATGCGCATCCTGATCGGCAACGACGACGGCTTGCAATCGCCCGGCCTTGCGCTGCTCGCGAGGGCGGCCGAGGCGCTCGGCTCGGACATCTGGATCGTGGCGCCGGATCACAAGTGGACTGCCGCGAGTCATCACCTGTCGTTCGACGCCGACCTCACGCTCACGCGCAAGGACGAGCGCGTGTACGCGTGCTCCGGCACACCCGCGGACGGCGTCATTGCGGCAATGACGGTCCTCTTCGCCGACGGTGCGAAGCCCGACCTCGTGCTCGCCGGCATCAACGACAAGCGCAACGTCGGCGAGGACATCGCCTATTCCGGCACGCTGGCGGTCGCGCGCGAAGCGACGTTCTTCGGCGTCCCGGCGATCGCTTTCTCGCGCGCGACGCGCTGGAACGACGCGCCCGACGAGATCGCGGCGCTGCGCCGCCTTCTCACCACGCTATGGGAGAGCCACCGCGACTGGGCCGCGCGGGGGCACTGGCTCAACGTGGTGCTCCCCGATCGACTGCCCGCGCCGATCGTCCAGACCCGGGTCGGCAGCGACAAGATCGGCGGCCAGTGCGACGTGCTCGAGCGCGGCGACGACCGCATCCGTTTCCGCCTGCGGCGCGGACGTCCCGGCACCACGCAGCCCGGCGACGAGAACGCCGCCGTGCAGGCAGGCAACATCGCGGTCGTGCGGCATGCGTGGCACTGTGAAGCGCCGCTGCCTGCGCTCCTCGTGGAGCACTGGAACCGCGCCGTCGGCGACGACGCGCCGGTCGCGTAACGCGCCGATCAGCCGCGCAGGGCGGTGAGCAGCGCGCGGATGTCGTCGGCCGATGCGGCAAGGCTCTGCATCAGCGCGGGGTTGTCGATGCCCGGCACGTCGCGCTCGACGTGTGCCGGATACCGCGGCGGGTTGCTTTGCAGCGCCACGCGATTGGCGAGGGTCACGACGTCGACCAGCTGCCGCGGCGGCACCGAAGGGTGGTGGTCCTCGTGCTCGCTCACCGCACGCAGCGTGGCCTCCGACACGTGGAATTCGTGCAGCACTGCCTGTCCGATCGATCCGTGCCACTCGTGGATGAGCGCGTCGAGCTCCTGCGGGTGCTGCACGAGCTCGGCGTAGGCGCTGGCGCGCGACAGCAGGTAGAAGCGCCCGATGTCGTGCACGAGGCCCGCGAACAGCGCCTCGTCGGGGTTGAGCCGCGACTCCTTCTTCGCCATCACGTAGCTGATCGCGGCGACCTCGAGGCTGTGCCGCCACACCCACTCGGCCTGCTCGTGGAACACCTGAACGTCCTTCGCAGCGCGCAGCTGCTCCATCGCGAGCGCCACGGCGGTGGAGCGCACGACGTCATGCCCGACGCGCATCACCGCGTTGCGGACGTCCGAGATCGGCTTGCCGCCGGGATTCATCGCCACCGAATTGGCGATCTGGATGAGGCGCGCGGGCAGCAGCGGCTCGGCGCTGATCACGTGCGCGAGGCGCTCGGCGTCGATCGCCGGGTCCGCCAGCGCCGAGCGCACGCGGATCGTCGCCCCGGTGAACGTCGGAAACGATATCTGCTTGTTCGAGAGATCGCTGGCAAGCGCCTGCAGGAAACGGTAGGCGCGTTGAGCCGGGTCGCTGTCGGTCATGGCGGTCGGGCCGGACGATGGCAAAACTTACCACACCGTCGCGCGATGAGGTGACCGCAGGCCGGACGCGCGCCGGGGCAACGCGCTATCCGGACTCGTCGTCCACGCGGGCGCCCGACGCGCGAAGCACGCGGAGCGCGACCGACAGCGAGTACCCCCGTGACAGCAGGAAGCGAACCTGGCGCGCTTTCTCGCGCTCATCGCGCGGCGCAGTGCCGTACCGCCGCGTCCATAGCGCGGTCGCCTCCGCGAGCTCCTCGCCGGCGGTCAGCGAATCGAGCGCGCCGCGCGCAGCATCGTCGGCAACGCCACGACTCCTGAGCTCGTGGGCAATCGCCCGCCGGCTGAACTGCCCGCGACGGCTGTGCACGAGCGCGTCGGCGTAGCGCCGATCCGACAGATAACCCTGGGCGGTGAGCTCGTCCAGCGCGCGTTCGATGGCCTCGGCGTCGCCGCCACGCGCGCGAAGCCGCGCTGCAAGCTCCGCACGCCCATATTCGCGGCGCGCGAGCAATCGGATCGCTTGCGCCTTAATCGAGAGCGCCGGCCGTGCCGAGGTCGCTCGACCGGGCCGCGCCGCGCGCAACGCCGTCCTTACGCGTCGGCGCCTTCCGCGCCCGGCTTGATGCGCGTGGGTGAAGGCACGTTGACGGCCTGGCGGATCTTGCCTTCGATCTCCTCGGCGATCTCCGGGTGCTCGCGCAGGAACTCGCGCGCGTTGTCCTTGCCCTGCCCGATCTTGTCACCGTTGTAGGCATACCACGCGCCGGATTTGTCGACGATGCGCTGCGCCACACCGAGCTCGATGATCTCGCCTTCGCGCGAGATGCCCTCGCCGTAGAGGATGTCGAACAGCGCCTCCCGGAACGGCGGGGACACCTTGTTCTTCACCACTTTCACGCGCGTCTCGTTGCCGATCATTTCCTCGCCCTTCTTGATCGAGCCGATGCGGCGGATGTCGAGACGCACCGACGCATAGAACTTGAGCGCGTTGCCGCCCGTGGTCGTCTCGGGATTGCCGAACATCACGCCGATCTTCATGCGGATCTGGTTGATGAAGATGACGAGCACGTTCGCGCGCTTGATGTTCGCCGTGAGCTTGCGCAGCGCCTGGCTCATCAGGCGAGCCTGCAGGCCGGGCAGCTGGTCGCCCATCTCGCCCTCGATCTCGGCCTTGGGCACGAGCGCGGCCACCGAGTCGATGACGATGATGTCCACACCGCCGGATCGCACGAGCATGTCGGCGATCTCCAGCGCCTGCTCGCCCGTGTCGGGTTGCGAGATCAGGAGCTCACCGACGTTGACGCCGAGCTTGCCGGCGTACACCGGATCGAGCGCGTTCTCGGCGTCGATGTACGCCGCGACGCCGCCCTGCTTCTGGACCTGGGCCACGACCTGGAGACACAGCGTCGTCTTGCCCGAGGACTCGGGACCGTACACTTCGACCACCCGCCCGCGCGGCAGGCCGCCGACGCCGAGCGCGATGTCGAGGCCCAGCGATCCCGTGGACACGACCTGGAGGTCGTTCTGGATCTGGGCCTCGCCCATCTTCATGATGGAGCCCTTGCCGAACTGCTTTTCGATCTGGGCGAGCGCGGCGGCGAGCGCCTTGCCTTTCTGGTCGTCCATGGCGTTGTCGAACGGGGGCATGCGGAGACTCCTGAGTATCGCCCGGCAAGCGGCCGGGGGGCTTATCGCACGCGATGGTGCCATAGAACGATCGTTCGACGCAAGCCTCCTTTCGGGCTAGGCCGGATGGCGGGCCCGGGCCCGGCGGTGAGCGGCACCGCCCGGCGCCTGGAGCCGTGAACGCTCGGCTGCCGGACGCCCTGCGGCGGGCGCGACGTCCCACGAAGCGGCACGCGCGGCGACGCCAGCGATGCTTGCCGCCGCGGCCGGCCGCATTGACCGTCCGCGGCGCCGCTCACCGTGCCCGGGAGCTTCGAGCCGACGCGCGCACGCGACGCGCGCGCCGACGCCGATCAGCTCGCCGGCGCGTTGTCCGAGCGATGGATCACACGCGACGCGTTGTCGCGCCAGCGCGATACGGTCCGATGCATGCGGTCGCGCGCATCGTGGAGCGCGGCGTTGGCGGCGTCGCGGTCGTCGAGCACCTGCAGCGCCGGTGTCGCAAAGTTGCTCTGGTGTGCCTGCAGCGCGGCCCACGAATCGCCGTAGAACGGCGTCATGGAGTTGTC
>Ga0068855_100001383_pt1 | contig 30028 bp, 22 predicted proteins | sample KBSCornC52_FD_66592 | JGI IMG/M metagenome (GOLD analysis project Ga0068855, IMG submission 66592) | Corn rhizosphere microbial communities from Kellogg Biological Station, Michigan, USA - KBS Corn C5-2 | ecosystem: Host-associated > Plants > Roots > Rhizosphere > Soil ... | reverse complement strand
AGCTCTCTCCGCGAGATTTGCAAGCGCGAAAGCCACTATCACGCCCCCCTCCATAGAGACAAGGGTGCCACGCATACGTCCGGCCAACGGACCCGCCCACGGCCCATATTCGAGAAACCGATGGTGCATGATACCCGTGCCACGGGTATCGGTGAGGAACTCCGACCGGTAGCCGAAAAGTCCGCGCGCGGGGATTTTGTAAAGAAGTCGTACCATTCCCTGCCCGGGGTTCTTCATCTCCAGCATCGCCGCTCTCCGAGGCCCAAGCTTCTCGATCACGACGCCGAGGAATTCCTCGGGGACGTCGATGGCCAGCTCCTCGTAGGGCTCGAGCCGCTCGCCGTTCGGACCCTCGCGCGTGATCACTCGCGGTCTCGATACCTGAAACTCGTAACCCTCACGCCGCATCGTTTCCATCAGAATCGTGAGATGCAGCTCGCCTCGGCCCGACACCGTCCACGTGTCCGTGGATTCGGTGTCCTCCACTCTGAGCGCGACGTTGCGCTCGAGCTCCTTGAACAGCCGCTCCCTGATCTGCCGAGATGTTACAAACTTCCCTTCCTTGCCGGCAAAGGGAGAATTGTTGACCAGGTAGTCGACCGAGATCGTCGGCTCCTCGACCGAGATGCCGGCCAAGCGTTCCGGGTGCTCGAGGTCAGTTACGGTGAGACCGATTTCGACTCCCTCCAATCCTGCCAGCGCCACGATCTCCCCGGCGGAAGCCTGGGGTACCTCAATACGGTCGAGCCCCTCATACGTGAACAGTCTGGTCACGCGCGACTGCTCGGCCTTCTGCGACCCATCGAGCGGCAGCAGCGCGACCGGATCTCCGACATGAATGGTCCCACGCTCGATGCGCCCGATCCCTAGCCGTCCGAGGTATGGTGAGTGATCTATGGTAGAGATCAGCATCTGAAACGGGCCGGCATCATCATGCGGCGGCGCCGGAACGTGCTCGATGATTGCGTCAAAGAGCGGCGACAGATCCACCGGCGTGACATCGATATCCATCGTAGCCACACCTTCCCGCGCCGAAGCGTAGACGACGGTCGCGTTGAGCTGTGCCTCGTTCGCCTCCAGCTCGATCAGCAGGTCGAGCACTTCGTCGTGGACGCGCATCGGGTCCGACCCGGGCCGGTCGATCTTGTTGATCACGACGATCGGCGTCCGGTTCAGAGCCAACGCCTTTCTCAGCACGAAACGAGTCTGCGGCATCGGCCCGTCGAAAGCATCGACGACGAGCAGCACGCCATCCACCATGCGAAGGATGCGCTCCACCTCGCCACCGAAATCGGCGTGGCCCGGTGTGTCGACGATGTTGATCTTCGTCCCCTTCCACCGGATGGAGGTGTTCTTTGCCAGGATCGTGATGCCGCGCTCGCGCTCGAGCGGGTTGGAATCCATGACGCGCTCCATCACAACCTGATTTTCGCGGAACGCCCCCGCCTGCCGGAGCATCTTGTCCACCAGTGTGGTCTTGCCGTGATCGACGTGCGCGATGATTGCGATGTTACGGAATTCCAGCTTTGCCATAGCCTTATAAGTTAGCTATGCGTGCAAGTGCCCCTCGCGGTCGAGCATTTCGTCTTTTTCGAGCTGAATCGTGACATGTTCGATGCCAAAGAGACGCATCGCGTCGTGGATGTGCTCCAGGACGTGCTGGTGCTTATCCGGCTCGCGAACGATGCAGTGCGCACTCATCGCAACTACTGCCGGCGTGACCGACCAGACGTGGAGATCGTGCACCGACTCAATCCCTGGAATCGCCTCCAGCTGGCCCCGCACGGCAGGCAGTGGAATGTGAGATGGCGTCGATTCGAGCAGGATGTCCACGGATTCGCGTACCAGGCGCCAGGCGCCCCTCATGATCAGCACTGTGGTCAGAATCGACGCAATCGGATCTGCCGTCAACCAACCCGTGTAGCGCAGAAGAATCGCCGCGACCAGCGTCCCGACGCTCGCGAGCAGATCTCCCAGCACGTGCAGATAGGCTCCGCGGGTATTCATGTTGTCCGAAGAGCTTCCCACGAGAACACGGGCGGCGATGATGTTGACGATGAGGCCACCGGTTGCAACCGCCAACATGAGAGTTCCCTGGACAACCGCAGGCTCGCGCAGGCGATCGACGGCTTCCCACAGAATCCAGGCGGAAATCAACAGCAGCGTTGCCCCATTCAGGAACGCTGCCAGAATTTCCCAGCGCAGATACCCATAGGTCTTCTGTGGTGTCTCCGGCTGCTTGCTGAACCAGGCAACGAAGAGCGCCAACCCCAGCGCCGCGACATCGGTGAGCATGTGTCCGGCATCGGCGAGAAGTGCGATCGAATTCGAGAGAAACCCGCCGACGATCTCGACGACAAGGAGCGCCGCTGTAAGCGCTAGCGCGATTCGCAGGCTCCTAACCGGAGCGTCTGCCGCGTGCGAATGGCCTACCCCGTGGTGGTGCCCACCATCACCATGGTGATGTTCGTGATCGTTCCGATTCATGATCGCTTACTTATGACTACCGGCCGGGGGCTGCGGGCCGAGCCGGCAGGGGGCTGCGGGCGGGCTGTTTGGTAGCGCGAGCCGGCCACGGGGGCGTGCGAACAGTATCGCAAAAAATCGCTGAATGGTTCCCCCTTGAACGGTGTCCCACTGAGTGACGGCCAGCCCATAGCCCCGAGCCGGCCCGCCCGGAGCCCCCGGCCGGTGTGACTTTGCAGTTGCAGTTCCACGATTCATCGCCCGCCAGGATGCTAGTCTCCCCGACCGGGATTGTGGTAAGTTGTACCCGTGCTCGGTCGGCTGCTCGCCATAATTCTGCTCGTGCTCCTCAACGCGTTTTTCGTTGGCGCCGAGTTCGCTCTTGTCCGCTCACGGCGGACGCGTCTGGAGGCGATGGTCCGAAGCGGCGACCGACTTGCTCGCTTCGCCGTTCGCGCCGCCTCAAATATCTCCCGCATCCTATCTGCTAGCCAGTTGGGTGTCACTCTGGCGAGCCTCGGCTTGGGCTGGGTTGCGGAATCGACGGTGGGCGATGTCTTCGCCAACATGTTCGGGTACCTCCCCTTTGCCATCGAGATGTCTCTCCGCCTCACTCTCGGGGCCGGCCTCGCGCTCGTTGTCGTCACGTACCTCCACGTCGTCTTCGGCGAACTGACACCCAAGGCAGCCGCCCTCAACCACCCTGAAGCGCTGGCGCGTTGGCTCGCGCCACCCCTTCTATTCTTCGCGTGGATCACGAAGCCCTTCACGTATTTCCTCAATAGATCGTCGCAGGTGATTCTGCGCCTGCTCGGTCAGGAAAAGGCGGGCTCCGAAGAAGCCGTGCACTCGCCCGAGGAAATTCGCCTCCTCGTCGAGCAATCACAGGAGAGCGGCCAGATGCTGGCCCACGACGCGGATATGATCGACGCCGTGTTCGAATTCTCGGAGAAAAACGCTCGCGAAGTCATGACGCCGCGCACAGAGCTGGTCGCGTTGCCGGTTGAAGCGACACTCTCCGAGGTGTTAGGTGTCGTTCAGGAGAGCGGCCTGTCCCGCTATCCGGTGTACGACGAGTCGATCGACAACATCATCGGCGTCGTTCTGGCCAAAGATCTCCTCAAGCTTCTGGCGCCGCGGGCGAACACCGAAGCGTTCGATCTTCCGTCAATCATGCGTCCGGTTCACGTCATTCCCGGCTCGCGCGAGGTGGAAGAGGTCCTCGCCGATTTCAAGCGGCTCAAGGAGCACATGGCAGTCGTGCTCGACGAATACGGCGGCACTGCGGGAGTGGTGACGATGGAAGATCTGCTCGAGGAGATAGTAGGCGAGATCCTCGACGAGTACGACACACCCGAAGACGCCGAAGCTCCACTCCACACTCGCGCCGGAGAAACGCTGGTGCCGGGGAGCACACACATCGGCGAGCTGAACGAGCACTTCAGCCTCACGATTCCCGAAGAGGACTACACGACTATCGGCGGCTACGTATTCGGAATGCTCGGCAGGCTGCCAGTGGTCGGCGACCGTGTGATCGCCGGCGGCGCGATCTTTACCGTGCGCGAGATGGACGCCCGGAGGATCGAGTCTCTGTCGGTCGATCTGCACTCGCTCGGTGACCGCCGCGCGACTGACCGCGAGCCGCAATCGACGCACAAAGAAGGGTAGCGGCGATCATGCTCGACGGATCGGCGCGATCCTGGCCGGCGATGTCGAGCGCGGTTCCATGATCCGGTGATGTCCGCGGAAATGGCAGCCCCAGTGTGATGTTCACCGCGCTGCCGAAAGATGCGACTTTGATCGCCGTCATTCCCACGTCGTGGTAAGGAGCTATCACCGCGTCGAACTCGCCGCGCATCGCGCGCACGAACACCGTGTCGGCGGGAAATGGTCCGTCGATTCCAGCGGCGCGGGCCGCCGGCGCCAGAAGCGACGTGTCTTCCTTTCCGAATCTGCCGCCATCACCCCCGTGAGGATTTAGCGCGCAAAGCGCGATCCGTGGCTCCGCGATGCCGAACCAGCTGCGCAGCCCGTCACGAGTAATGCGCGCGGCCTCGGTAATCGATTCCGCGGTGAGCTTCTCACTCACCTCGCTCAACGCAATGTGGGTCGTGGCGAGAACGACGCGGAGCTTGTCAGACGCGAGCATCATCGCGACGCGGGCACCGGTCAAATGCGCCAACATTTCCGTGTGCCCCGGAAAGTCATATCCGCCGGCGAAGAGTGCGGACTTGTCGATCGGCGCCGTGACTATGCCGTCGACTTCTCCAGCCATCGCCATTTCCACCGCGCGCTCGATCGCGAGGCCCGCCAGCTTTCCGGCCAACTCGGCGCCGCCGCCGACGCGCCATCGCCCGACCGATTCGGCGACATCGACGCCGGCTCCCTCAGGACCCACGACCACAACGTCACAGCGCTCGCCGACCAGTCGGTCAGCGAGCGCTTTGGCTACGATCTCCGGTCCAATCCCGCGAGGATCTCCCACGGTCATGGCAAGACGCGCTTTCACACCTACATCCTGAGCGACACGTATGTCTGCTTTCGCAAATCGTCGAGCAGCTGACGGATAGATTTCTCGTCAGCCAGCTGAGCGCGGATCTGATCGCGGATCTCGCTCTCCTTGTATTCGCCGGCGTCAGTCGCAGTCACGATCTGCAGAACCGCGTACTTCGGCTGACCCCGCGGATTTGCCAGTTGGAACGGCGCGGTGATGTCGCCCGCCTTGGCGCCAGTCACCGCGGCAGTGTATGACGCCGGCAACGAATCGCGCGGGAATGGCTGCAGCACTCCCTTCTCTTCCGTCGCATCGTGGTGATGCGCGACCAGCGAATCGTACGGCACCCCGCGACGCCACTGCGCCGCTACTGTGTCCGCTTCGACCTTCGCGGCGGCGACGTCAGCGGAGTCGATCACGGGTGAGATCAGAATGTGCCGCGCCTTCACCTCGGCCGACTGAACGCGATCGACCTTGATGATGTGATAGCCGAACGCGGTTTTGATTACCGGGCTTACGTCTCCCGGACGCAGTGCGAACATCATTTGCTCGAACTCGGGAACGAGGCCTCCCCCGCGCCGGTTCCAGCCCAGGTCTCCGCCGAGCTGCTTCGTGCCGGGATCCATCGACTCGCGCTTGGCTATCTGCTCGAAGTCACCGCCCTTTTTGATTTCAACGAGAAGAGAATCGATGTGCGCCTTCGCCTTCGCGTCTGCCGCCGGCGACGCATGTGGCGCGACGACGATCTGTCTGAACGTAATGGTCGCGGGACGCTTCTGAAGCTCGGAGCGGCTTTGCTCGAATGCGGCAGAGACCTCTGCCTCGGTCACATTGACCGGCTTTGCCTTCTTCTTCAGCTCGGCGAATGCCTTCTGCTGGAGATTCTGTCGCCGGTACTGCTCGATCAGCGACTTGCGATACTCCTCTGGCGTACCGAGTCCCGCCTTCTTGAGCTCGGCACGATACTCTTCGTCCGACCCGAACTGTGACCGCACCTGTTTAATCTGACGATCCGCTCCAGCGGTAATTTCGGCATCCGTCACCTCGAGCTTCATCTCCTTCGCCTTCTGAACGAGAATCTCCTCATCGACTAACTCGCCGAGTACCGTGCTCGCGAGCTTGGCCTGTGCGACGGAATCGGTGGGAATCTGGAGTCCCTGCGCTCGGCGCTGATTTATCGCGGTCAGCACGTCACTCCAGAGAAGCGGCTGGTCACCCACAACCGCAATGACGCGATCGATCGGCAGAGCGGGAGGTACCGGTCGGGCAGCGGTAGCGGGTATCTGCGCTCCTATCCCAATCGGAGCGCAGAACGCGGCGACTATCAATCGTTTGATCATCGCAGTTCGTACCCCGCGACCGTTCCGTGGTTCGATCACTTCTTGCCGCTCGGAGGAGTTGAAGATGCGGAGCGCGGAGCTGGAGCGGGTGGCCCGAGCGGCACCGCCGTCGACGGCTGACCTGCCGAGCGCGCCGAGTCGGCTGAGCTGCGGATCTTGGCCGCCTCCTGAACGGCGCGGTCAAACCCGGCATCGTTGAACGAATACTTGAACTTCTCGCGCAGAACATTGGAAAGCGGCGTTGGAACTGGGACGAAAGCCGCCTGCTCCTGCACCATGCGCGTGAAATAGTCGTCGATGCGTTTGGCGGCGAGCTTCTCGCGGTCGCCTTCGCTCTTCGCGCTGTCGCTCAGTGACGCAGGCAGGACATTCAGCTGTCCCCACGCCGAGCGAACGGCATTGGTGAAGCTTGCACGGAGCTGATTAATCTCCGCGGAGTCGATTGGCACCTTGGCGCTGTCGGCCTGCTTCAGAACCAACTCGTTCTTGACGAAGTTGCGGACCAGCTGCACCAGCAGCGAGTCGGGCGACTGCTTGATCTGATCGAGCACTCGGGCCTGCGGAGGCAAGGTTTCGAGCCAGCCGACGAGACGCGCCGTCGTAAACTTTCCAGCGGTCGATGTGGCCAGCACAGTATTATCGCGGCGATAAGCGTCTGGGTCGTTGCCAAGCGCCTTCACAACCGTCGGTGCGTCCTTCTTGATCTCGATCTTACCGTTCTGCTCGAGCTTGGCGAGGTACGTGCTCTCGGCGACAGCGACACTCCGTCCCTTTGAGGCGGCGAGCAGCTGAGTTTTCACCTGTTCGTACGTGGGGCGGCGGATGATGTGGTATCCGTACTGGGTCTGAATCACCGGTGAGATCTCGCCCGGCTTGAGGTTGGCCACGGCGCGCTCGAATTCGGGTACCATCTGGCCCTTCTGGAAGATCCCGAGGGATCCGCCCTGTTTGGCGCTAACCTGGTCCTGACTGTTCGCGGTCGCGAGCTTGGCGAAGTTGGCGGGAGTGACCTGGGCGCGAAGAGCGTCGATCTTCTTCTTGACCGCCGCCTTTTGAGCGTCGTTCATTCCCTGAGTGAGCAGAAGGATGTGATCGGCGGCCAGAATCTGGCCGGTTTCCCACTGCCTTTGCGCGGCGGCGGTGTCTTCGACTCCCCATCCCTTGGATACGATGTCGTACCACTTCCGCGCCTTCAGATTGGCGATCGCAGGCCACATCGCTTCGTCGATCATCTTCGGATCGTTGAGCGAATCGTTGTGCGCGGCGGCCACGCCGAGCAGCTGATAGTCGGCCCACACGTTGGCGATGGACTTCGCGATGTCCTTGCGGATCGGCGCGCGCGACTTACCGAGCAGCGACGAGAGCTTGGCAACCTGGAGCTCGGCGCTTCCGGCGCGGGCAACCCAGTCGGTGTGGGCGTTAAGAGCGTCTTTCAACCCCGAACAGGCCGAAAGTGTAAAAGCCGCTGCAGCGGCGAGAGTGATATTCCGGTTCATGTTTGCGTCTTACGGGTTAGCTGTCAGGTGGGGCGCAGTGTAGTCAGGGCACGGACAAGTCCATCGAGCATCTCAGCTCCCCCTAAGCGAGTGAGCTTGAGCGACAGCGGATGCGCGCGTCGCACTTCCGCCTGGAACTGTACCTCGTGGAACGCCGCCGAAATCCCCTTCATACGGGGCACCGCGTGCTCGCGAAAGGTAATACGGGCCTCGTTTCCGCGCACCAGCACCGACTCGATGTCCGAGGCGCCGCCCAGCACTCTGAGCAGGGCGGTGGCGAAGAAACTTCGCGCCGGTTCCGGGAGCACTCCGAACCGGTCTCGTACCTCTTCTTTCAGCGCTTCGATCTCCACCGGGTCAGTCATGTGGGTGAGCCGCCGATAGATGTCGAGCTTGACGTCCTGGGAGTTGATGTACTCGTCCGGCAGGTACGACGGAACATCGACCGAGATCTCCGATGGCTGGAGCCGCGGAGCGTCATCGCCCCGCAGGAGCCGTTTCACGGTCTCGTCGAGCATCCGCAGATACATGTCGAACCCAACCGCATGGACGAATCCCGATTGCTCGGGTCCGAGCAGGTTGCCGGCGCCGCGCAGCTCGAGGTCCTTGAGCGCGATCTGATAGCCGGCACCGAGCTGGGTGTGGTGTTCCAGAATCGTGAGGCGACGATTCGCGTCTTCGTCGATCGAATCGGGAACGAGCAGATAGCAGCTCGCCCGGCGGTGGGATCGGCCGACGCGGCCCCGGAGCTGATACAGCTGCGCCAGTCCGAAGGTGTCGGCGCGATTGACGAACATCGTATTGGCGTTGGGCACGTCGAGGCCCGATTCGACGATCATCGTGGAGACGAGGACGTCTATTTCTCCGTCGACGAAGCTTCGCATCACGCTTTCGAGCTCTCGTTCTCTCATCTGCCCGTGCCCCACGCCAATGCGCGCGCGCGGGACCACGTGCCGGATGTGCTCCGCCATTCCGTCGATGGTCTCGATCCGGTTGTGGACGAAAAAGACCTGACCTCCACGATCGAGCTCGCGGGAGATCCCTTCGTCGATGAGACCATCGTCCCACGGCTCGACGTACGTGAGCACGGGAGAGCGATCGCGTGGCGGGGTCTGCATCAGAGTCATGTCGCGCAGACCGGCCAGGGACAGGTGGAGCGTCCGCGGAATCGGAGTGGCGGTCAGCGTGAGCACATCGGTATCGAGTCGGAGCCTTTTCAGGCGTTCCTTGTGTTTGACACCGAAGCGGTGCTCCTCGTCAACGACGATCAGTCCGAGCTGCGAGAACGCGACGTCGGGACTGAGAAGGCGGTGCGTGCCGATTACGACGTCGACTTTGCCAGCTTTGAGATCAGCGAGCACGACGGCCTGCTCCTTCGTGGTCTGAAAGCGACTCAGCGTCTCCACTCTCACCGGGAAATCGGCCAGACGCTCGCCGAAAGTTCGCGCGTGCTGGTCGGCGAGGATCGTCGTCGGGACAAGCACCACTACCTGGCGGCCAGATTGGACCGCCTTGAACGCAGCGCGGACGGCGATCTCAGTTTTTCCGTATCCCACGTCACCGACCAGCAGGCGATCCATCGGCCGAGGCCGCTCCATGTCGCCCTTCACATCGGTTGTGGCCGTGCGCTGATCGGGTGTGTCCTCGAACAAAAATGACGATTCGAGCTGACGCTGCCACACCGTATCCGGCAGGTGTGCCGGTCGCGTCGCGACTTTGCGGCGGGCGTAAAGGTCGAGGAGCTCGACGGTCATCTCCTGAATCGCCGCGCGGGTCTTGTCCCGTTGCGATGCCCAGCGTTTTCCGCCGAGTGCGTGCAACCGCGGTGGCGCGCTGTCCGCTGTAATATCCGCGGCGGACCGATACCGCTCGATCTGGTCCACGCGATAGAGAGGAACGTTGAGTCTGTCGCCGCCCTCGTACTCGATCACCGCAACTTCGACCGTGCTCTCGCGTACGAACATCTTCTCGATGCCGCGGTAGATCCCGACGCCGTGCTCGAGATGCACGACATAATCACCCGGCTTGAGAGCGGTCAGACTCTCGAGTGCAGCGCCGGTCGCGTATCGCCGAGCTCGGCGAAAGCGACGCTCGCGTCGGAAGATCTCATGGTCGGTGAGAACTCGGTATCCGGCGAATCCGCCGCGGGGAGGAATGACGAAGCCGCCGTCGAGAACGCCAATAGCAAGACTCGCCGGGGAAACACGGTCGTCGTTCAGGAGCTCGTCTAGCCGCTCAGCCTGACCGGCGTTGTCGCAGAGAATCGTCGTCGGAATTCCGTCGGCGGCGATCTGTTTGAGCCGCCTCATATCGCGCTGAATCTCTTCGGGCTCTCTGAATGGAAAGACGATCTGTGTGTCGTCGCCCGAGAGGTCGAGCGTTCCATACTCTTTCAGCGCGCGCAGCGTGGTTTCCGGTGACTCGAACAGCTCGTCGCGGCTCGGCGTGTCTTCTCCCCGCCGCCGGGCGAGGTCGATGTGATGCTGGGCTTCCGCCCAGGTTCGTTCCAGCTCCGGCTTGACGTGAGTCCCCCGCGGCGCGACGAAGATCGTATCCGGCGGAAAGAGTGCCCGAATGGAGGAGCGTTCAGGCTCCGCGTCACCCGCGGTGATCTGACCATCAACAGGAAGGACGAGCGCGACCGCAGCATCACGCGTCGACCTCTGGGTGAGCAGGTCGAAATGGCGCAGCTCGGTGATGTCGTCACCCCAGAACTCGAGCCGCACGGGCTCCGCCATGCCAAAGCTGTAGATGTCGAAGATCCCACCTCGGACGCTGAACTGGGCGACGTCCTCGACCATTTCCACCCGCTCGAAGCCGATCGCCTCGAGGTGCGCGGCCAGCTCCTCAGGCCGTCGCGTGTCTCCCTTTCGCAGCTCGAGTCGCGCGGAGGTCAGCGCGTGAGGAAGTTGGGTTCGCTCGAGGAGAGCCCGACTGGTGGTGACGACGATTCGAAGATCGCCGCGCCCGATTCGCTCGAGGGTCTCGACCCTTTCTCCAGCGACTTCAGCGTGCGCCTCCGCTTCCCCGAAGCTCTCGCGCGGCGGGTAGAAAGCGACGTTCTCCGCATCGACGAGCGTGCCAAGGTCCGCCAACCACCGCTCGGCGCCGGCGACGTCGTCGTTCAGCACCACGAAGAAGCGGTGCGTAAGATTCTTAGTGAGCGCCGCGACGATTACAGCGTCGCTCGACCCGTTCAGACCTCCGATTCCGACACGGCCAGCAGGTCCGGGAAGATTGGTCAGCAGCTCCTGGAATTCATCGAGCGATTCGAGGATCGAGATCAGTTGTGGGAGCGGCATGGCGCAAGGTAAATCCGCCCCCTAACTACAGGTAGCGGTTGACGGACAAATCCGTCCTGACTTATGCGAACCACCGCGTTTTCCCCGGTCCAAGCCAGCCATTGACTCCACCGGCGCATGTTGCGAAATTGTATACAAACACAAGGGGGTCGACATGAAAACGACGAAGCTGGCGGCGGTCTGTAGTTCGGCCTTCCTTCTTTGCATCCTCGCGTCAACTACCTGGGCTCAGGAAAACGCGAATCGTCGACCGCCGGCGATCAGGGTTTACTCCACGAACGGCTCGTACGCCCTCGAGACGACGAGCTACGTGACCCCCGTGATCGAAGTCGGTGAGAATGCTTACGTCTTTGCCGTCGCGGAAGATGCCGACGGCCAGATTCAGGTCCTGCACCCCGATTTCCCGGGAATCTCGGTGCGGATGCTCGCCCACAAGCAGATCAACCTCCCCAATTTCTTTGCCGGCTTCTCGCGGGTAGGGCGGTCTTCCTATCAGCCCGTCATGTACTCCGGAGATGTCGCATACGACGACGGGTTCCAGGACTCGAGGGGAACTGTGATAGCCCTCGCGTCCCGGGCCCCGTTCAATCTCGAGCGGATCGAAAGCGGCGGTGATTGGGACATGTCGGCGATCAGACGGCTGATCGAAAACCGTTCCCCGCAAATGGCCGCCCAGGCGCTGGCGAATTACCTCGGCGCCAAGGGAGAGCCAATCGGCCGCGATTTCCTGCGCTTCTCCGGCGGCCGGCGGCAGTCCTACTACGCACTCGACGCCTATTCGCAGTGCGATCTTTACTACGGCTACGCGTTTGCTCCGACGCTGGCGTTCAATCGGTTTCGCGCATTCAATCGGATAAATGCGCTGCGCCGCGACGGACAAGTGAGAATCCTCGGCTACGATCTGTGCGGGACTCCGATCTTCGCGTACACGCCTTCGACCGTAATCACACGGACAGGTCGACCGCCGGTGGACAGCGCGAGACTGGGGAGGCCTCGCGTACCAATTGATCACAGGCCCCGGCCGCACCCCGAGCAATCAGCGTCGAGCTCCGCGGCAGAAGGCGTCTTCCCACTCTCGCGACGCGGCAATCTCCCGCAAATCGGCGATGTCACGATCACCGCGCCGCGAGGAAGACGGAGCGAACCCGGCCAGGTCCTCGAGGGCTACCGGTCACAGCCGGGCATAATCGAAGCCCCACGGAGAGTTCCTATCGAGCGGGTGACGTCGCCGCGCATGGAGCCTCAGCCAACGACGGCCCAGCAGCCACAACGCGAGCCGTCATTCCGCGAGCTTCGTCCGGAACCACAAACGTCGTCACCGCCGCCAACTCGCACAGCGGATCCCCCGAGGCAATCACCACCGCCGCCTGCCCCGCGGCCGTCGACACCCGCGCCGCCGCCGCGAGTCGATGCGACGATGAAAAAAACAAATTAGCGGGGACTCAGCCGCCAGCGCGGAGACTAAGAACTACCAAGCTGCCGGCAGCCAGCTGAAAGCTGCGAGCTTCCAGCAGCCTACGATGAGGGAGGTTCGGCGGTCTGGGCTGGTTTTCCTTGTCCCCTCTCTAAGCGACGTATCAGTCCGTGGAGCATCCTCCTCACCTCGACTACCTTGCTCGAGAGAGGTTGGTATGCTCTTGCTGAGATGGCCTCAATGTCGTGAGCTGCGGTCAGGTGGTATTCGAGCTCAGATGCGGAGCCGAGCGCGATTCGGAGAAATCGAGCAAACCCGGCGTCGGTTTTCTGCTCGCGTCCCTCGACGATGTTCGCTGGAATAGACAGCGACGCCCGAAATGATTTGACTTTGGAATGGCGCGTACTGACTACCACGAATACGAGAAGCTGCGCGATGCGCATCGAGCGCGAGCGCGTGGGCCTTTCGCCATACCAGAAGCTTTCTGTAATCACTCATGCCCGAACGTGCAGATGGGACAATGAGACTTCGCCATCTTTTCTTGAAAGTCGCAATCCTTCCAACGTCTCGGTGAAATCCCAGTCAATATTGAGGTCCCGTTGTTCTTGGCTGGAGGCGGGCAGCTTGTAGCTGGCCGCTGGAAGCTCGTAGTTCTTGGTTCCCGGATGAGGAGGATTCCCCCCTTCGCCAGTTATATTTCGACCGTCCCCTCCCCGCGCTTCCCGAAAGAAAATCCAGGACCCCATTTGAAGCTCGAGCACATCCGCAACTTCTGTATCGTCGCGCATATAGACCACGGCAAATCGACCCTCGCCGACAGGCTTATCGAGGCCACCGGCATGTTGCAGAAGCGCGAGATGAAGGCCCAGGTGCTCGACACGCTGGATCTCGAGCGCGAGCGGGGGATAACCATCAAGCTCAACGCCGTCCGCATGACCTACACGTCACGCGACGGCCAGGAATACGAGCTCAATCTGATCGACACCCCGGGGCACGTCGATTTCACCTACGAGGTTTCGCGTTCGCTTGCCGCGTGCGAAGGAGCTATCCTCGTGGTCGACGCGTCGCAGGGCATCGAAGCGCAGACTCTTTCCAATCTCTTCCTCGCGATGGACGCCGGTCTGGAGATCATTCCGATCCTCAACAAGATCGATCTTCCCGGTGCCGAACCGGAAAAGCGCCGAAAGGAAGTAGCCGACCTGCTGGGGATCGAGGAGGAGGAGATCCTTCTCGTCAGTGCAAAGGAAGGCATTGGGATCGGCGAGCTCCTGGAAGAAGTCGTTGGCAAGGTGCCGGCACCGGAGGGCGACGAGAACGCTCCCCTTCGCGCGCTGATCTACGACTCGTACTACGACAAGTATCGCGGCGCGATTCCGAGCGTACGTGTCGTTGATGGCGTGATCAGAAAGGGAACGCACATCACGTTCGGGGCGAGCGAATCGGTTTACGAGGTCGATGAAGTCGGCTACAACCAGCTGAGACAGGTTCCCGCCGATCAGCTCGGACCCGGCGAAGTGGGGTACGTCGTTGCGAGTGTCCGCTCGGTGAGCGAGACCCGAGCCGGCGATACGATCTTCGACGCCGAGAATCACGCAAAGGAGGCGTTGCCGGGCTATAAAGCCGTGCGAAGCTTCGTGTTTGCCGGACTCTACCCCACCGACACGACGCAGTACGAGACGCTGCGCGATGCGCTCGAGAAACTCAAGCTGAACGACGCGTCGCTCAACTACGAGCCCGAGACCTCGACCGCTCTCGGTTTCGGATTCCGCGCCGGATTCCTCGGTCTTCTCCACATGGAGATCGTGCAGGAGCGACTGCGGCGAGAATTCGATCTCGAGCTCGTCACGACCGTTCCTTCAGTCGAGTACAAGGTCTATCTCACCGACGGAACGATGAAGCTCATCGAAAACCCGTCGCTGATGCCTTCGGGACAGACTGTAGCGTACGTCGAGGAGCCCTATGTGAAGGCGCGCATCATGGTGCCCGCGGAATACATAGGCCCAATCATGACGCTCGGTACCGAGCGGCGCGGCGTCTACAAGAACATGACGTACCTCGACACCCAGCGCGTCGAGCTCGATTGGGAATTTCCGCTCGGTGAAATAATTCTTGATTTCTTCGACAAGCTGAAGACGGTCAGTCGTGGTTACGCCTCGCTCGACTACGATATTCTGGAGTACCGTCGCAGCGATCTCGTGAGACTCGACATGCTGATCAACGGAGACCCGGTCGACGCATTCAGCGTGATCATCCACGAGGACAAATCGTACGAGTGGGGGCGAAAGATTGCCGACAAGCTCAAGGATCTGATTCCGCGGCAGCTGTTCGAGGTCGCGATTCAGGCCGCTGTCGGATCGAAGGTCATCGCGCGCACGAGCGTGAAGCCGTTGCGAAAGGACGTGCTCGCCAAGTGTTACGGCGGCGACATCTCCCGCAAGCGCAAGCTCCTCGAAAAGCAGAAAGCGGGAAAGAAAAGGATGAAACAAGTGGGGTCGGTAGAAATACCCCAGGAGGCGTTCCTCGCAGTGCTGCAGGTGGACTGAGTGGGCGGATCGCTCGTTATTCAGACGAGCTTTCTCGGCGACGTCATTCTGACGACGCCGCTCATCGCCGAGCTGGCTCAGCGCGGGCCGGTAGACGTGATCGTCACTCCGGTTGGAGCCGCGGCGCTGGAAAACAATCCCGACATTCGAACCATCATTCGATACGACAAGCGCGGCACCTACGGCTCGGCGCTCAGTACCTGGCAGACGATTCAGGAAATCCGGGGAAGACGGCCATACCAGGCCGCATATCTCGCGCAGGGATCGTTTCGCAGCGGGCTGCTCGCGATGATGACGGGCGCAAAGGAGCGGATCGGATTTGCGAGTTCCACAGGAAGAATTCTTTACACGACCCAGCTTCCTTACGCGCCCGAGCGTCACCACGCGGAGCGACTGTGGTCGCTCGCGATGGCGCCGTGCGCCGATCCGCCGACGCGCGATCAGATTCGTCCGCGCCTGTACCCGTCCGATGAGGACCGGCAGAAAGTCGACGGACTTTTGAGGCGAAGTGGAAGCCATGGCGATCCTTTCGTCGCCCTCGCGCCAGGTAGCGCCTGGGGGACCAAGCGGTGGCCCTACTACGTTGAGCTGGCGAAGCGGCTCGTCGCCGAGGACCTCAGGATCGCAGTGATCGGGTCGAAGCCGGACACCGCAATCGCGGCCGAGATCATCGAGTCACTCCCTCAGGGGAGCGTGATCAATGGGGTCGACTATCTCCCGCTGCTGGCGTCAGCGGAGCTGATTGGTCGCGCACAGGCGATAGTGACAAACGATTCAGCACCGCAGCATCTTGCATCAGCGATGGGCACACCGACGCTCACGATCTTCGGCCCCACGGTTCCGGAATTCGGATTCGGTCCGCTCGCCGAGCGGAACGTGGTCGCGGGACACGAAGGTCTGAACTGTCGTCCATGTCACCGTCACGGACCCAAGCGTTGTCCGCTCGGGCATTGGCGGTGCATGCGCGAGCTGTCGCCGGAACACATCTCGACTCTGTTGATGGAAGTCCTCAACCCACCGGTACCCGTATGAGCGTGAAGGAACGTTACATCGTCGGAGTGGATCTGGGCGGCACCAACATTGTCGCGGGCGCGATGCCGCTCGACGGCAGCCGCGAGATCGCGATGCACACCATCCCGACACTAGCCGACGGCGGTGCAGCGTCAGTCGTCGACCGTATCGCCGGCATGATCGAGCAGGTCATTGCACAGACGATGGCGGAGACGGGCGCCGACAGACCCGACTTCCTCGGCGTCGGCATTGGGTCGCCGGGGCCGCTCGACCGCGAAAAGGGCATCGTCATCGTCACGCCCAACCTGGGGTGGAAAAATTTTCCTCTGCGCGACGAAATCGCCCGGCGCGTAGGACTCGAGGCAACGCTCGACAACGACGCCAACTGTGCGACGCTAGGTGAGTTCTGGTGTGGCGCAGCGGTCGGTGGGCGCAACGTGATCGGCATGACGCTCGGAACAGGAATCGGCGGTGGGATAATTCTCGATGGGAAACTCTATCACGGGGCGTCGGATGTCGCCGGAGAGATCGGACACACGACGATCGATTCCACTGGACGCCGGTGCAAGTGCGGCAACTACGGTTGCCTCGAGGCGTATGCGTCCGGGCCGGCGATCGCCGAACGCGCGCGCGAAGCACTACGCGGGGACGAGACCGAGTCGATAATCGTGAGCATGGTCGACGGCGACCTGCGAAAGATCACAGCCCAGACTGTCTATGAGGCAGCGAAGCGCGGCGATACCACTGCACGAGAGGTGGTCCGCGAGACGGCTCGCTTTCTTGGTGCCGGGGTGTCGAATCTGCTGAACATCTTCAATCCGGACACGGTCGTTCTCGCGGGCGGCGTCACGCAAGCTGGCGACGCTTTGTTCCGGCCGTTACGCGCGGAGGTAAAACGCCGCGCGTTCAAGCCGGCGGTCGAGGCGTGCCGCATCGTTCCCGGCGCGCTTCCCCTCTCCGCCGGCGTAGTTGGCGCGATCGCCACTTTCAAAATGCAGAAGTTGGGCGAGCTGTAGGTGACGGCAAACAACAGCTCTCCGCCGCGCAAGAAGCGCGTCGGAGTGATGGGAAGTTTCGTCTGGGACGTGATCCACGGACGGGATCCGCGAGATGCGCCTGTCGAAGAGTGGGGTGGCATCACCTACGCGCTGGGCGCGCTCGACGCCGCGCTTCCCCCGGACTGGGAATTCGTTCCGATCCTCAAGGTCGGGAGTGATCTCGCGCAGTCGGCCCGGGAATTCGTCGCGAACCTCGACCGAGCAGCGCCAGATGCCGCGCCGATCGAAGTCCCGCATCCGAACAATCGCGTGGTGCTCCACTATCTGAGCGATGAGCGCCGCTGCGAGCGGCTGAGCGGCGGAGTGCCCAGATGGAGCTGGTTGGGCCTCAAGCCACTGCTGACCAATCTCGATGCGCTCTACATAAACCTGATCAGTGGCTTCGAGCTCGATCTCGAGACTGCACAGCTGATTCGACAGCACTTCCGCGGTCCGATCTACTGCGATCTGCATTCGCTGCTGCTCGCGGTTCAACCCGACGGAATGCGCGCACTGCAGCCGCTTCCGAATCCTGCCGCGTGGTGCCGGTGCTTCGACCTCATTCAGGTGAACGAAGATGAGATGAGCATGATGGCGCCCGACGCGATGGCGTTGGCCGCGATCGCGTTCGCGAATGGCGTCTGCTCACTCTCGATCACCCTTGGAAGCCGCGGCGTCGTCTACTTTGCGGCTCCCGGGTTCGATCGCATCTCGGATGTACGTCGGCCCGTGCTGAGTCCATCTTCGGGCGCGATCCGCACGGCGAAAGTGCCCGCAAAAATTCGCCGCCACAGCGGGCCGGGCGACCCGATCGGCTGTGGAGATGTGTGGGGCGCAACGTATTTCTCCCGCCTCCTCGCTGGTGATAACTTAGACGCGGCATTGGACCGCGCTCTGGACGCGGCTGCCCGGAACGTCGACCATCGCGGCGCCACGGGTCTCGCCGATTACCTGCGCGGGGAGCTCAGCATCAAGTGACGACAATCATCAATGTCCCACATTCGCTCGAAGACAAATCCTTCGAGCAGGTGCTGGACCAGGTGGCGCCGTTGCCACTCGACGAGAAAATCATCGTCGACACGAGACACGCGCGCTGGGCTTCCCCCTACGGCCTGACCGCGCTGCTCGCTCTCGCTCAGTCCCGCGCCGAGCGTCCGGTGCTGTACGTCCCCGAAGCCGAGAACGTCAGCACCTACTGGTCGAGGATGGACTTCTTCAAGCACGCTGCCGAGCTCTACGAGCTGCAGGGACGCGTGCGGACCACGAAGGCGGCGGAGACGAGCGTGCTGCTCGAGGTGACTTCGATTTCCAAGAGCGACGACGTGCACGATGTGGTCGACAAGATCCAACAACGGGCGCAGGATGCGCTGGTCAAGAATCTGAATCTCGACGCGAAGATCACGATGCGATTCACGATGGCACTTTCTGAAGTGTGCCAAAATATTGTGGAGCACGCCGGCCGCGGCGGCTGGGTTGCGGTTCAGACTTACACCTGGCGAGTTCGGCTCGGCGGCCGCAAGGTCGTCGTCATCGCTGTCGCCGATCCTGGAATCGGGTTCAGGCAGTCTTTGGAGTCAGCTCCCGGATTTCAACGGAAGGAGCGCTGGGATGACGGTCAGGCTCTGGAAGAGACCGTTATGCGCGGCGCATCCCGGTTCAGGGATCCGGGCCGAGGTCAAGGGCTTGCCGGAGTGAGGCGTTTTGTGGGAAACTGGGATGGTAAACTTTCAATCCGAAGCGGCACCGCCCGCATCGCCGTGCTACCCAAAGGCGACTGGGACGAGGACGAGCCGCTCGTCGAAGATCTTTCATACTTTCCGGGGGCGCAGGTGCAGATAACGATTCCGGAGCACGTGGCTTGATCAATCACATCGACGTCAGCTCGATGCTTCGCAAGAGCGTTTGCGAGCTCTACTCGAACCTCGTCACCCGTCCGACGGGCGCCGCGGTTCGTTGCGAGATCGAGCAGGAGCTCGACCGCATCGGCGACCGGGCGCTCACCGTGATCGACTTCTCACACGTCGGACTGCTCGATTTCTCCTGCGCCGATGAGATCGTCGCCAAACTTCTTCTTCAATACGTGAGCATCGACGCGCCGAGGCGCGAAGTGTACTTCGTGTTCCGGGGTATCAGCGAATCGCATCTGGAGGCGATCGAAGCGGTGCTCGAGCGCCACAAGCTGGCTCTGGTGACGCAGCGCGCCGATGGCGAGTCGCGGCTGATCGGAATCATCGGCCTCGAGGAACGACGGGCCTGGGAGATCATCTCGCAGCTCGGCACTGGCGTGGGCGCCGATGTCGCCGATGCAATCGGACTTTCGCGCGTGGATGCCGACCGGATGCTCGACACGCTTTGGAGGAGGCGACTGTTGATTCGCTACGACAATGCTTATGTCGCGGTTGGAAGCGCTACGGTAGAGTCGCAGCCGACGAGACTCGACGCATGATGGAAGGGTTCCAACCCTGGCTGATGGTCTCGACCTACATCGCGACTCGTACCGGCGATCCCGAGCGCGGTCCGCTGGTCAGACTGCACCCAACCGATGCGCGGCGCCGGTTGCTGGAGGATGGCGAGCTCGTCTGGGTTTATGGTCCGAGGCGTCACGAGCTGGCGGTGTTGGTCGTCGATGATACGGTGAACCCGGGAAATGTCGTCGCCCGCGATATCCTGGGCATCGCGCCCGCCGAAATCGTGAGGGTCGTGAAGCACGACTTCGACGCGGGACGCACCACTCGTAACCTCGGATAGGAGAGCGGTTTGGCAGAAGTGACACGAAAGCCCGGACTGTCGACGACGGCCATTCACGGCGGCACGGCTACATCCCCCCCGGGCACGGGCGTCTCATCCCCGCTCGTTCAGTCTGTCAACTACGCGCAGGAGACCGGAACCAGCGAAGGCCTTCTCTACACGCGCTACGGTAACACCCCAAACGCTGACCGGGTGCAACGGCGTCTCGCTCTCCTTGAAGGCTCGGAGGCGGCGCTCGTGCTGTCGAGCGGAATGGGCGCTACGTCTTGCGCGATGCTGGCGCTGCTCCGATCGGGCGACCACCTGGTGTCGAGCTCGTGGATCTACGGCGGAACGCGAAAGCTCTTCGCCGAAGATCTCCCAGGAATGGGAATCGAAGTCACGTTCGTGAATCCGCTCGAGCCCCGGGCGTGGCGCAAGGCGCTCAGAAAAACCACGCGGGTGATCTTCCTCGAATCTCCGGTGAATCCGACGTGCCGGGTGCTGGAGCTCAGCTCGCTTCAGAATCTCGCGCACGCCGAGGGCATCGCATTGGTCGTCGACTCCACGTTCGCGAGCCCGGTCAATTTCCGCCCGATCGAGCACGGCGTCGACGTCGTCATACACTCCGCTACGAAGTATCTGAACGGACACCACGACATCCTCGCCGGGGTCGTCTGCGGCAACGAGCCGCTGATCGACGAGGTGCGACGGAAGATGATGGTCTGGGGCCAGGCGCCGGATCCATTCGCCTGCTGGCTTCTCGAGCGCGGGCTGAAGACACTCGATGTCAGGGTCAAGCGGCAGAACGAGAACGCGATGAAAATCGCGCAATGGTGCTCGACCAGGCCCGAGATTGCAAAGGTCCACTATCCCGGCCTTCCCAGCCATCCCGATCACGAGATCGCCAAGGCGATGCTCGACGGATTCGGGGGAATGTTGGGAATCGAGATCAAGGGCGCTGGTCCGGCGGCAGTACGCTTCTGCAAGGCGCTCAAGCTGTTCACATACGCGGCCAGCCTCGGCGGCGTCGATTCGCTCATAATCGAGCCCCGCTACAGCTCTCACGAGCACATGAGCCCGGATGAGCGCGCCAAGATCGGAATTCCCGACGGCTTCCTCAGATTGAGCATCGGTATCGAGAACGCCGAGGACCTCATCGCCGATATCGAGCAGGCGCTTCAGCAGTAAATGATCCGTCTCACCGAAGTCGCAAAGGAGTACCCACGGTCTGGTGTCGCGCTGACTCAGGTGAGTTTCGAGGTGAGGAAGGGCGAGTTCGTCTACCTCACCGGGCCGAGCGGTTCGGGGAAGACGACGATCCTTCGTCTCCTCTATATGGATGACAAACCCACCAAGGGCGAGGTGTGGGTGAACGGCGTGAGCTCGAACACCGCGAGCGGCCGCGAGATCTCGCGGCTGCGCCGTCGACTGGGAATCGTGTTCCAGGATTTCCGGCTTCTCGAAGACCGCTCGGCCGAGGCGAACGTCCGCTTCGCGCTCGAGGTGACGGGCGCGCCAAAGGCAACGATTCGAGCCAAAGTCGCGCGCGTACTGACCCAGGTCGGTCTGTCGTCCAAGGCGACCAATTTCCCGCGCGAGCTTTCGGGCGGCGAGCAGCAGCGCGTTGCAATCGCGCGCGCATTGATCAACGACCCATTCGTTCTCATCGCCGACGAGCCCACCGGGAACCTCGACGAGCGCGCTACTCGCAGTGTGTTCCAGCTTCTGCGCGACATCAATGCGTCGGGAACCGCGGTGATAATGGCGACGCACGATCTGGATCTCGTTCGCCGGTCCAACTATCGAACGATCGAGCTGAATCACGGCCGCGTCGTCTTCGACTCCGCCGAATCTCCCGCGTCGGCGAGGCCGTTCGAAGAACCGTTCGAGGTCCGCGATACCCCTTCGGAATCGACGGAGAGATTCTAGATGCGCTCGGCCCGCGAAGCGCTGACGGCTTCTCGCCGTGCACCGCTCCTGAGCGCACTCGGAATCGTCACGATCGCCTTCTCGCTGTTCGCGTTCGGACTTTTCGGGCTCGTTGCGATCAACATCCGTCAGGCGCTGGACCAGGTGGAGGAGCGCGTCGAGATTCGCGCCTTCCTCAGCGACAGCACCGACATAGAGTCCGTCGCGGCCGCAATGAAGGACATCAGCGGTTTTCCCGAGGTGCTGCGCGTTGACTACGTCTCGGAGGAGAAAGCGCTCGAGCGCGCCCGGAAGGAGATGGGCGAGTTCGCGGATGTGTTCGAGTCCGGGGTTCTTCCAGCGTCGATCGAAGTGCATTTGCGCCCTGGCATGCGCGATCCGGCCTCGGTAAAGGCTGTCGCTGATCGGATGAAGACGTATTCATTCATAGATGACGTTCGTTACGGCGAAGAGTGGGTGGAAAAGCTTTACCGCCTGAGGACCATCTCCACCGTCGCTGGAATCGCACTTGGCGTCGCGTTCGCTGCGGTGGCGATCATCATCATCGGCGCGACCATACGAATGACCGTCCTCGCGCGTGCGAAGGAGATTTCCATCATGCGGCTCGTGGGCGCGACGGACATGTTCATCCGGCTGCCCTTCCTGATCGACGGTCTGGTGAAGGGCGTGCTCGGCGGGCTGCTCGCACTGGTGTTCGTGTGGGTCGCCAATAGGGTCGTCAACGAGTACTTCATCCAGACAATTTTCTTCGATCGACAGCTGATCTTCCTCGGCGTCGTGGGCGGCGCGGTGATGGGCGTGCTCGGAAGTCTTTTCTCGGTGGGAAGACACTTACGCCGGATATGATCCGCCCGTTGTATGCTTTTGCTTTCTGCGCGGCGGTACTTGCCTCATCGGCGACCGCTCAGCAAACCGAGAGCGCCGAAGCCCGGGTGAACGCCCAGCGCGACGAGCTTGCCCGCATCCGGGCTGAGCGTGACGAGCTCGAGAAGAAGATGAGCGGACTGCAGAACACGGCGCACGAGATCCGCGATGAAGTGAATCTCCTCGACAAGCAGCACGACGCGACCGCACGTATGGTCAAGTCGCTCGACCAGCAGCTCGTCGCCATCACGGACGAAGTGCAAACGACCACGGCCGATCTCCACAATTCGGAGCGCGAAGCGTCGATGAAGCGGACGGTTCTCCAGCGGCGATTGATCGAGATCTACAAGCGTGGTCCGCTCTATTCCGCCGAGGTGCTCTTCTCCGCGCAGTCGGTCGGGCAGTTGGTCGCCCGGTACAAGTACCTGCACCTTCTCGCGCTGAGGGACAAGGGTCTGGTCCATCGTCTCGACGAGCTGCACGACAGGATCCAGTCGCAGCAAGTCCAGCTGGTCCGACTCCAGAGCAGCGTACTCGAGAATCGCTCACAAAAGGAGCGCGAGGCTGCGCGACTCGCGGAGCTGGAGCGCGAACAAGCAAAGAGTCTCGCTCGCGTGCAGGAAGACACCAAGCGGACCAAGGCGCGTCTCGCCGAACTCGAGAGGAGCGAGGCTCGCCTCAACAACCTGATCGCATCATTCGAATCTGAGCGCCGAAGAGCGGGTGCGCGTGGTGGACCGGTACCGTTGGCGCCGAGCTCGATCCGCACGACGGACATCGGCCGACTGGACTGGCCGGTGGATGGGGCATTTCTGTACAGGTTCGGCCGATTCGTGAACCCCAACAACACCACGACGCGCTGGAACGGAATCGGGATCAGCGCGCCCGCCGGCACCTCGGTGAAATCGGTTTCCGCTGGAACCGTCGCGTACGCCGGGCCAATGGGGACGTATGGGAATACAGTCATTCTCGAGCATGGCGGAGGCGACTATTCCGTCTATGGCTCGCTCGACAAAATCGCGGTACGAAAAGGAGCCCGGGTGATCAAGGGCCAGCCGATTGGAACCGTCGGCGTCAGCGATCCCGCGTTGGGCTCGCACCTGCATTTCGAGATCAGGCGCGGCGGACCAGCGGTCGACCCCGCGGAATGGTTGCGTGCCGCGCGATGATTCACCCGCCCCGCGGAGAGGCCACGCTGTAGATGCTCCGCTTGGCGCCCATGTCTCGATAGCCGGCGGCACCAGCAAGGCGCCGCCGCGCGCCAAATCGATCGGTGCGACAGCGATGCAGATCTTCACCAAGATGGGAAACCGCTGGGCCGAGCGTGTGTGCGACGATGAAGAGTGCACGGCGTTCGTTACCGGGCTGGGTGAAACCGGAGTGCGAGAGACTTGCGCGCACGACAGCTACTTGATCAACCTCGCCTCACCCGACCCAGCGCTACGTCAGCGCTCATTGGAGTCGTTCGTAAAGGAGCTCGAGCGGTGTGCCGCTCTCCACCTCAAGTATCTGGTGTCACATCCCGGGAATTTCATGGACGATCGGGCGAGCGGCCTCGATCGGAACGCCGAAGCGATCGGAATCGCGCTGGAGCGCGCTCCGGGAAAAACAGTTCTGCTTCTGGAGATGACGGCCGGCGCCGGAACCGTGCTTGGATCGAGCTTCGAGGAGATGGCGAAGCTGATCGAGCTCATTCCCAATCCCTATCGAAAGCGCGTCGGTGTTTGCGTCGACACCGCGCACATCTTCGCGGCGGGCTACGACATTGTGAACGATTACGACGGCGTGTGGGCACGCTTCGACGACGTCATCGGAAGGCGTCGTCTTCGTCTCATGCATCTCAACGATTCAAAGGCCCCGCTCGGCTCGCGCAAGGATCGCCACGAGCTGATCGGCGAAGGCGCGATCGGCGAAGGCGCGTTCCGACGGATCATGAACGATCCTCGGCTGGCGAAGATCGGGAAGGTCATCGAGACGCCGAAACTGGATGACGCTGAGACTACCGATCGTCGGATGCTAGAACGGCTCAGAGGCTATGTCGACTGAGCACTCTTCGCGACCGCTCCCCTAAAGCAGCGTCCCATGTAGTACGAGGAACGCGACCGAGAAATAAATCACGAGCCCGGTGACGTCGACCAGCGTTGCAACGAATGGAGCCGACGCGCTCGCGGGGTCGAATCCGATCCGTTTCAACAGGAATGGAAGCATCGATCCTGCGAGCGATCCGAACGCGACGATTCCGACCAGCGAGAACCCGACGGCGACTGCCAGCAGGAAGTAGTGGGGTCCGTAGTTGAAGATGTGCACTTGCTGCCAGAGCACGATGCGGGTGAAGCCGATGACGCCAAGGATGGCGCCGAGTACCAGCCCGGTCGGCAGCTCCCGCACGGCAATCCGCCACCAATCGCGAAGCTTCAGCTCCTGCAGGGCGAGCGCTCGAATCACCAGCGACGTCGCCTGCGATCCTGAATTTCCTCCTGAGCTCATCACCAGCGGAATGAACATCGCGAGAACAGCGGCGCGCTCGATCTCGCCCTGAAACCGCTGCATCGCGGTGGCCGTCAGCATTTCGCTCAGGAATAGTGCGCACAGCCAGCCCGCGCGCTTCTTGATCATTTCCACGAATCCGATTTCCATGTACGGCGCATCGAGGGCCTCCATACCTCCGAAGCGCTGGACATCTTCGGTTGTCTCTTCGACCAAGGCGTCGATCACATCGTCGACGGTGACGATTCCGAGCATCCGCCGCTGATCGTCGACGATCGGGAGCGCGAGCAGGTTGTACTTGGAGATGAGACGGGCAGCTTCCTCACGATCCATGCTCGCCGTTACGGTCAGAGGTGGCCTCCTGTTGCCGACGTCGAGCACGTTGTCTTCACGTCCCGCGGTCAACAGCTCTCGCAGCGAGACGACATGCACCAGCTCGTTCGTCATGGCGTCGACGACGTAAATCGCGTACACGGTCTCTTTGCGTCCGCCCACTTCCCTGATCAATCGCAATGTTTGCTCGACGGTCCAGTCCGATGGAACGCTGACGAATTCGGTCGTCATGATCCCGCCGGCTGTCTCGGCGGGATACTGCAGCAACTTCTGGAGAGCGGCGCGAGTAGGCTCGCTCACGGTCGCAAGCAAGCGTGGCCTTTCCTCGGTCGGTACTTCCCTGAACAGATCGGCCTGCTGGTCGGCCGACATCGCTTCGATTAACGGTCCAACCTTGCGCGGCTCGATGAGCCGAATGATGTCGCAGCGATGGCGCGTCAGCTCCGGCTCATCGAACACCTGAACGGCGAGCTCGAACGGAAGCGCCGCCATCACCTTCGCGGCCGCTTCAGGTGGCAGCTCCCGCAGGGCTTCGGCGATGTCGGGGGCTCGCAGCTCTCCGAGCGCTTCACGCAGCTCTTCTGGATCACTGTGAACCAGATACAGTAGCTGTGCGATCGTGTGCGAAGGGATCTCAATCATTTGAGGTAATCGGGTAAGTTTGATAGGCAGTCAGCACTAATTAACGAGTCGGTGTATTTACACGTCACGATGCCGCGCCACACCAATGTACAGACTGGATACCGCACAATGACGATGGAGTGCCGCTTGGGACTAGGCGTCTTCGTCAGCGTGTCATTGCACGCGGGAATCGCCCAGGCCCAGGCTTCTTACAGAAACCTGGACGCGGGCTTTCCCGTCCGGGTCGAGGATGCAACCGTCACTGAACGCTACGCTCTCGATCTGGATTTCCTGAATCTTCGCTACGATGCGCTGTCTGACTCGCGCAATCGGTTCCTCTATGAGCCGCAGGTCTCATATGGAATGCTGCCGAGAACCGAAGTATGGGTGCGATTGCCAAGTTACTATCGGGAGCGCACCGTCACTCCCCGCAGCGGAATCGCCGGCTTCGGAGTGGGCGCGATGTATCAGTTCACCGTTGAGACTCTGCACGTTCCGGCGCTCGCGCTCGCGACGGAGCTCTTTCAGCCCGTAGGCCGGGACGCACTTCCATCTTCGTACTCGCTCAAGGCGCTTCTGACGCGAAGCTTTTCGCCCGGGCGAATTCACCTGAACGCAAGCATCGCCTCTTTCGCAGTGCGCACGCCTCCCCCGCTCACGGTTACATGTCCAGGCGGCGGCCCTCCCAGTTCCTGCGCCGGTAGTCCCTTACCTCCGCTGGATGGTCCTTGTTCGATTGGCTCGCAATCAACGTTTTCCCCGACTCTCTACTGCGCCGCTCCGCAGCCCGAAGCACTTCAGACCACGCAAATGGTGTTGCCCGGAGACATCCAGAATCACACGCACTGGCTCCTCGGCGCTGGGTTCGACAAGGCGTTTCCGCTGGCCTCCACTCTCCTTGTCAGCGACATATTCGCCGAGAAATTCGAAGGGCTCGGAAGAACAACCGACGTCACCGCGGAGATCGGCGCGCGCCATCAGCTCAAGCCGCTGGTTGTGATACATGGAGGAATAGGCAGACATTTCCGCGGTACAGGCTATTCGACGTTCATTACCTTGGGCATGACACTGACGCATTCGCTCGGCAGGATGCAGTGACAAGGCGATCGCCCGCGACGATGATGCCGATCGGCCGCACACTGGCGATCGCGATGGTGAGCGCGATGGTGAGCGTACTAGCAACAGGCTGCGCTCTCCGCGGATCGGCGCCCGCGAGCGCGGCCGCTTCGTACGACCAGACCTATCTCTCCGCATCACACAATTGGGCTTTCAGGAATCAGTTCCCGCGCGTGGATGCCCTCTTCAATGCGTTCGACTACGGGCACGCCAAGCTCTACGAGACTCTCTGGAGCAATCCATCGGCTAGCCGCGAGACCCTCGATGACCGTCAGTTCCGGTTCATCACCGGTGATCTTCTTCGTCACCCGCCCAGCGTTCCGCTCGATGAAGGAGCAATCGCCCCGGGGTGGGAGAAGCTCGCTCCCGAAATCGCAGAGATGTTCGACTGGACCCACATGCTGCACCGCCAGATCTACGACATCTGGACGGACGATCGGATCGCCGCGGCGCAGAAGGATGCAAAGGTCGCCGAGGTTGTGCGCTATTACAAATCGCGCCGCTCGCTGGCGTTCAGCTCGAAACCGAAGGACATGAGCCTCATGGAGGGGCAGTCTTACTCGCTGACGTTTCGAAAGCGCTTCCCGACGTACAACGGTTTGATCTGGTCGTATCACTGGCTGCAGATGACGCTCTACGAGGCGCTCCTTTCCTCCGGTAATCCCGCGCAGCGCCGTCAGAACGTCGACGCGGTTGTAGCGCGATTCTGGAGCCTGCTCGACGGCGCTCCGGCGAGTTTACCATCGGCCATGCCTCAGTCCCCCGAAATCGCGCCGCTGTTCACCGAGCGTTATCCCGAAGTGGCGATCATCTTCGACAATCTCCATTCGCTCCATGATGTCGCGTCCGACATTCTGGCCGATCCCGCGATCCCTCGCGGAGAGAAGCGCCGCGCACTCACAGAGGCCGCCGAGCGCTATCGCGACGACACTTCGTCGGTCGTGACCATCGAGCAGTGGAAGGCGATGGCCCGCGCGATGGATTTGGCGAAGATGGGAGGGCCGGCCCCGGTCACAGGTGGCAATGGACGCTGAACAGCATCCGCGCACCCCGAGCTAAACCTCGAGGTGGTCGTCCTCCTTCGCGACCATGGCGTACAGCACCGGCATCAGTAGAACGCTGATGAGAAGGCGGGAGAACAGCCCGCCCACGATCACCAGCGCGAACGGACGCTGCGAATCTGAGCCGACGCTGGTCGACAGCGCGGCTGGCAGCAGACCAAGCGCTGCGACGAGAGCCGTCATCATGATCGGCCTGAGTCTCAGCAGCGCGGCCCTTCGCGTGGCATCAATGATTCCATCTCCGGCCAGGCGAAGCTCGTTGGCATACGAGATGTAGACCACCGCGGTTTGAACCGACACTCCGAAAAGCGCCAGGAATCCGATTCCCGATGAAACCGAGAACGGAGTGCGTGTGATCGCTAGCGCCAGCAGACCGCCGATGGGCGCCGAGAGGATGACGCCCGCGACCGTAATAAATGGGAACAGGAAGTTTCCGTAGAGCCCGAAGAGAAGAACGAAAATCAGTATGAGGGTCAGCGGCAGAACTACGGCGAGCTGTTTTCTCGATGCGGTGTACTCCTCGTACTCCCCGCCCCAGACGATGCGGTATCCGCCGGGCAGCACGACCCGAGCGGCGACCTTTTTCTGTGCGTCCTGCACCGCACCGGCGAGATCTCTTCCTTCCACGGAGTATTGCACTCCGATGTAGCGCGAATTGTCCTGACGATAAATGAACGACGCGCCGTTCGCGATCTGAATGTCGGCAACCTCTCGAAGTGGCACCTGACCGCCTGCCGGCGTCGAGATCAGAATGTTGCCGATCTGTTCTGGCGTCTCGCGGAACTGCGGCGCGAGACGAACGACAAGGTCGAAGAGTCTTTCGCCCTGCACCACTTGCGTAGCGGCGCTTCCTCCAACCGCTGCTTCGATCAACCCGTTCACGTCGGCGACGTTCAGCCCGTAATGGGCGATTTTGTTGCGGTCGACCGCGACCGTTAGGCTGGGCTGGCCGAGCTCCTGAACCAGCGTGATCTCCTTGATCCCATCGACTCCCGAGAGCACGCGCTTGATCTCAGCTCCCTTCTCCTCGAGGACGTTGAGATCAGATCCGAATATCTTGACGTCGAGAGCGCTCTTGAGGCCCGTCTCAGCCTCATCGACGGCGTCCTCGGCCGGCTGCGTATAGTTGAACGTCACTCCGGGAAAGGCTATCAGCTTGCGGTTGATCGCTTCGATCAGCTCGGGCTTGGAGCGATACAAACCGTTCCACTCGCTGTACGGCTTGAGGCCGACGAAAAATTCGGCGTTGAAGAACCCGGTCGGATCGGTGGCGTCGTCTGGCCGGCCATGCTCGGAGGCGACGTCGGTGACCTCGGGGAATGAGCGAAGAATCGCCCTGATTTGCGGGACGATTCGCGAGGACTCCTCGAAGGAGATCGTGTAAGGCATGGTGGCGCGGACCCACAAGGCGCCTTCGTCCAGGTGAGGCATGAACTCCGCGCCGAGGCCCGCCGCGATCAGCAGCGATACTACGAAGATTCCGACCGAGCCGAGAACCGTTTCCTTGCGGTGAGACAGCGCCCAATCGAGCGACCGCTCGTAACGGGCGAGCATCCACTCGAAGGCACGATTGCGTTTTTCCGTGACGCCGCCTCGAAGCACCCACGCCGCCAGTACGGGCATCACCGTAAGCGTGACGAGCAACGCCCCGATTAGCGCAAAGATCGTCGTGTCGGCCATCGGCCGGAACAAACGCCCCGACGGACCCGACAGGACGTAAATCGGGAGGAAGCCGGCGACGATAACGGCGATCGCGTAGACAATTGGGCGATCGACTTCCCCGG
>Ga0068855_100001382_pt1 | contig 30060 bp, 22 predicted proteins | sample KBSCornC52_FD_66592 | JGI IMG/M metagenome (GOLD analysis project Ga0068855, IMG submission 66592) | Corn rhizosphere microbial communities from Kellogg Biological Station, Michigan, USA - KBS Corn C5-2 | ecosystem: Host-associated > Plants > Roots > Rhizosphere > Soil ... | reverse complement strand
GGAATCCGCGGCGGTAGAGAACCGCGCCGAGCGCAAGCGCGATCTCCGCATGCAGCTTCGCGTCGCCGCAGCCGGAGGACCACTCCAGCGCGGCCCGCAGGTTCTTCTCGTTGATCGCCAGGTCGCGCATGGCCAGGGATTCTTCGGGCGTCCGGAGCTGGGCCATTCGCTCCTGCGCCATGCTCAGGAAACGCTCCGCGTGGCGCCGCTTTACGGCCATGCCGCCGTCCCCGGTCTCGGTCAGCTTCTCTGCCGCGTACTCCCGCAGCGTGTCGAGCATCACAAACCGCTGCTCCTGGATGCCCTGGATACCCTCGGCGCGGTAGAAGGACTGCTGGCGCAGGCTCATCACGCTCTCCAGCACATCGAACGCGTCGCAGACCGCCTCCGCATCCTCGAGCGTGAACCCGCCCGCAAAGACCGAAAGTTGGGCGAAGACCTGCTTGTCGTCCTCGTTGAGGAGCGCCCACGACCAGTCGATTGCGCCCCGTAGCGCGCGCTGGCGCTCATTCATGTCGGCGGAACGCGACTGGAGAAGTCGGAACCGCTCGTTTAGCCGCTGAAGAATCTGGTGCGGAGTCATTCCAGCGACCCTCGCGGCGGCCAGCTCCAGCGCGAGCGGCATGCCCTCGAGCCGTCGGCAGAGCTCCTCGACATCGGAGCGGTTGTCGGGACGGACCTCGAAGTCGGCCCGGCACTCGGACGCCCGCTCGGCGAACAGGGCGACCGATTCGGCCGGCGCCATCGGCGAGAGCTCCAGCACCGTCTCTCCGCGCAGCTCCATGGTGCGGCGCGAGGTGATCAGACAAACTATCTGGCGGGTGTCGGCGAGGAGCTGCCGCAGGAAGCCCGCGCCGCCGGCCACCTGCTCCATGTTGTCCAGAATAAGGAGCAGATTCCGCTCACGCAGATATCGGCAAACCTGCTCGGCCACGCCGGGCGAGGACTGGAGCGTGATCCCGAGCGCGTGGGCGATTCGGGTCTGGGCCTCCTCCGCGGTGGCGGCCTGCTCGAGGCTGCACCACCAGACCCCATCCGCGAAGTCGGATGACAGCTCCTCGCCCATTCGCATCGCGAGCCGCGATTTGCCGATCCCGCCAAATCCGGTCAGTGTGAATAACCGGCGGGACCGTTCGCGGATGTAGTCGCTCCACTCGGCCACTTCCGCATCCCTTCCGACGAACGCCGTGAGCTGCCGCGGCAGGTTGTGAACGGCATCCGATGCGGTGCGCAGCGGAGGCAGGTTTGGCGGGAGATCGGGATGGCTGAGTTGGTAGACGTGCTCGGCGAGGGGCAGGTCACGCAGGCGATGCGGGCCCAGATCCTCCACCTTGTACGACGCCGGGAGGAGGTCTTTCGAAGCCGCTGCGACGAGAATCTGCCCGCCGTGTCCGGCAGCCAGCAATCTTGCTGCACGGTTGAGCGGCGTCCCGAAATAGTCTCCGTCCCGCAGCTCGGCGGCGCCTGTAGAGATAGCCATCCGCACGCGAAGAGGGACATCTCCCGGCCATTCTTCGGCGAACAGCCGTCGTTGCGCGTCCATCGCCGCGTCGGCCGCTTCGGCGACCGTGTGGAACGCGGCGCAGAACGCGTCACCCATCGTCTTGAACACGTGCCCTCCGTGAGCTTCAACCGCCTCCCGAAGAATCGAATCGTGCCGTGAAAGGGCGACGCGCATGGACTCGGGGCGCTCCTCCCAGAGCCTGGTGGAGCCCTCGACGTCCGTGAAGAGAAGGGTAATGGTTCCGGTTGGCAGGCTCATGAGCGGGTTCCGGCGGAGTGGCGGCAGCTCTTCTTTCGATTCGTGATCGGGTTTACCTGCCGCCCGACCGGGCGATTCGCGAGACTGTTCGTACAACGGCCCAGGAGGTGAGGACCAGCAAGGATTCAGTCCCGTGATTCGTCAGATTCGGTGGGCCACAGGCCGATATCCTGCGCCGCGACGACCGGATCGGACAGCCGCTCTTCCAGCCGCGTGCCGTCGGGGAGCACGAGGCCGGGCGCGATGTCGGCCAGTGTGCGGAGGGCGAACCGCCGCTCATTGAGCCGGGAATGCGGAATGGTGAGATCCGGCGAATCGAGTGTCACCGAATCGTACAGCAGAATGTCGATATCGATGGTACGCGGCCCCCAGCGAAACGAGGGCTCCCGCCCGCCCGCCCGCTCGACCGACTGCGTGAACGCCAGCAGGTCGGACGGCCGCAATGATGTTTCGATCCGAACTGCGCAGTTCAGGTAGGCAGGGACGGGTTCCCGGGTTTCGCCCACCGGTGTCGATTCGTACACAGGAGAGATGTTCGACACATGCGAGTGCGCTGCCTCCAGCTGCGCGATGGCGTCGCGGAGGTTACGCAGGCGGTCTCCCAGATTGGATCCGAGGCTGAGGTATGCGGTTGACATGGGTCGTTGGGTCGTTGGGTCGTTGGGATTATACTCGGTTGCGTCTGGTGTGTCGCGGCGACTCACGGGCGGGCGCGGATCGTATAGGGAATCAGGCTGGTCCTTGAAAGGAGCGGAGGAGGTACCGATGCGGCGTAATCTTCCGTGGATTGTCGGAGCGTTCGTGCTGGGCGGATTGATTCTGCCTCGCATCCATGTCTCGTGGCAGTGGCCCGAATCGGCGGCGCAGACGGAAAAATCGGGTCTGCATATCCGGCCGGCCGCCATCCACCCGCTCGGAGCAGACGAGTTCTATGCCCACGCGGCGCAGGCGGCGTACAAGGCGGTGGTCAACATCGATCGAACGCAGCGGGAACGCGTCCGGACGTTCTTCGACGAAGACTATATCCGGGAAGTGCCGTCGCAGGGGTCCGGCGTCATTGTCAGCAGGGATGGCTATGTCCTCACCAACGAGCACGTGGTCGGCGGGAAGAACGAAGGGGCGCGAATCACGGTCTCGCTGCCGGACGGCCGCAGGTTCTCCGGCGTGGTGATCGGCGCGGACCACCAGACCGACGTTGCGCTGGTGAAGATCGAGGGTGACAACCTGCCCGTGGCGCAGGTGGGTACCAGCAGGGGGCTGATTCCCGGCCAGATGGCGGTCGCCATCGGTTCGCCGCTCGGCCTGCGATTCACCGTGTCGCATGGCGTTGTGTCCGCGCTCGGGCGGCCCGTCACGGTCGGTGACCGCATCTATTCCGACCTCATCCAGCACGACGCGCTCATCAACCCCGGCAACTCCGGTGGCGCGCTCGTGAACCTTCAGGGCGAGGTCATCGGGATCAACACCCTCGTGGCGCAGGAGGCGCAGGGAATCGGGTTCGCGATTCCCATCGACACGGCGCTTCGGGTGGCGGACGAGCTGAAACGATTCGGCAAGGTGAAGTGGCCGTGGCTCGGCCCTGTCGTCATGTCGAACTCCGGTTACCTGGTCCAGAGCTACGGCCTGCCCGACGCGCGGGGAGCGGTCATCCGCCGCATCTACCGCGACGGCCCGACCGCCTCCAGCGGCCTGGAGCCTGGCGACATCATCACGCGAATCAATGGCGAGTCCATCAAGGGCGAGGACGACTTCAAGCGCGTGGAGAGCCGCCTCCGAATCGGCCAGAAGATTGACATCATGGTAGCGCGAGGAGACGGCAGCGCGAAAGGCACGCTGACGGTCGGGGAGGCGCCGTGAGACAGTGATGCGTGATGCAGGACTCGTGAAGCGTGAAGCGTGATGCGTGACTCGTGATGCGTGAAGCGCGATGCGCGAACGGTGGCGAAAGGTAGTGGATCGCATCAGCGTTGTCACGGTGCGCGACCGTGACTGCACAGTTCACGCATCACGCATCACGCGTCAGCATCCTCCGTTCCGGGGATGGGAATCCGGGTGGGCGCGGGTAAACTGATTCTGTAATGGCTGGCTTTGCGTGGGCGCAGCAAGGGGGCTGTTCTCGCTTTGCCGCAACAACCCTGCCGCGCGTGCCATGGTCCGATCCGAGGGGCAGCGCCGGCCGCAAAGGAGACATCCGATGATCGTGCCGACCCGCGTGCTGTTCGAGCACGCCTATGGCAAGTACGCCGTGGGTGCGTACAACATAAACAACCTTGAGCAGGCGATGGGCCTGTTCAAGGGGTGCATGGATTCCCAGGCGCCGTTCATTATCCAGATCAGCAAGGGCGCCCGCGCATATACGGACAAGCGGATGCTCGAGGCCATCATCCGCGCGGCGGACACGATCTGGCCGGACGCGCTGTTTGCCGTCCATCTGGACCACGGCGACGAGGAGACGGCGAAGGAGTGCGCGGAGAGCGGCTTCTACTCGTCCGTAATGATCGACGCATCGCACGAGCCGTTCGAGGAGAACGCGGCGATTACCCGTCGCGTCGTCGAGGTTGCGCACCGCAACGGCGTCTCCGTCGAGGCCGAGCTGGGCATGCTGGGCGGCGTCGAGGAGCATGTCGCGGTGGACGAGAAGGATGCCTGCCTGACCGACCCGGACGAGGCGAAGGCGTTCGTCGAGGCGACCGGCTGCGACAGCCTCGCCTGCGCCATCGGCACCAGCCACGGCGCCTACAAGTTCAGCGGCTCGCAGGGCCTCCACTTCGACCGCATCCGGGCTATCCAGGAGCGGCTGCCAGGTTTCCCGCTGGTCATGCACGGCTCGTCCTCGGTGCCGCAGGACGAGGTTGCGCGAATCAACGCGGCGGGCGGCAAGCTGAAGGAGGGCGCGAAGGGCGTCGACCCTGAGCAGTACCTTCCGGCGGCGAAGCTCGGCGTCTGTAAGGTGAACATCGACACGGACGGCCGGCTGGTCTGGTGCCGCGTCCACCGCGAATTCTTCCGCGACAAGCCGGCCGAGTTCGATCTGCGGCCGCCCGGCAAGATATTCATGGCCGAGTACGCGAAGTTCATCGCCAGTCGCAACGTCTATCTGGGCTCCGCCAACCAGCTCGAAGGTGCCCGCGATCACGCTCTCGCCGTCGCGAAATAACTCGCGCGAGTTACTGCCAATGAAGGCCGCGTGGCAGTTGGTTGCCGCGCGGCCTTTCCGTTCCCGGGTTCCATGGATGGATGACGAGCGATCATGGCTGACGTCGCGTGGTGGTCGACTCGGAAAGCCGATGTCCGCGATTCACTTCATCGTCCCTCTGGATCCGACGGTGCACTCAGCCGATCCGATGGAGGTCATTCAGGACGTCGTCACGGCGTGCGTGCATCGAATCACGGTCCCATTTTACTCGGTTGATGTGGCTCGCAGGCGCGACGGAGAGCTGCGCATTGTGGAGGTGGGCGACGGCCAGTATCGGATCTCGTGGGCTGGTCACCCAACCGATTCGCCGACGGTTGGCGCCTCTATGCTTCACAGAGTCAAACCTGGCAGCCGCGTCTGTCCGCGTTAGCCGCCAAATGGCCTCTGTAAACGGAAACAAGCCCCCCGCACGACGCGCCGTTGGCGGCCTTGCGTCGTTGACGGCTCTTTCGCAGCTCCGGAAGTTCGTGAAGCACAACCCCGCCATCCAATCCAATCCGCCCCGGCTACGCACGAAAAGCCCCCTCTCCCGTTTTGGGAGAGGGGGTTGGGGGTGAGGGCCCACCCTCTCACACGCCGAATCGGTCCTGAATCAGGCCGCAGAGCGAATCGACGACGTGCTTCACGCGCGGCTCGTCCGTGTCCTGCGCCATCACGCGGACCAGCGGCTCCGTGCCCGACGCCCGGACAGAGAGCCACTCCGGCTTCGTGAGCTGTGCTCTGGCGCGGACGATCGCCTCCTGAATCTCAGGCACCTGCTGCCAGCCGAGCCGGTCGCGGACGCGCACGTTCTTCAGGAGCTGCGGGCACTGCGTGACGAAGGAGGCGAGCTCCGAGAGTGACTGCCCGGTGTCGTGCATCTCGGCGAGGACCTGAAGCCCGGTTACCATGCCATCGCCGGTTGGGGAGATGTGCGGAAGGAGAATGTGCCCGGACTGCTCTCCGCCGACCGCCGCGCCGGTCTCCTCCATCCGCGCCGCCACATAGCGGTCGCCCACGTCCGTCCGCTCCAGCCTCACGCCGATGGATTCGAGCGCGACCTCCAGACCCGCGTTGCTCATGATGGTGGCGACCACGACGCCGTTGGTAAGCGCTCCCTGACGCCTGAGCCTCCGCGCGCAGATAGCCATCATCTTGTCGCCGTCAACGATTCGGCCCTGCTCGTCGCACAGCATTACGCGGTCACAGTCGCCGTCGAAGGCAAGACCGGCCGCCGCGCCCTCCGCGACCACCCGCCCGCACATATCGGCGGGGTGCGTGGACCCGCATCCCGCGTTGATGTTTATGCCGTCCGGCTCCGTGTGAATCGCGATGACCGTCGCGCCGAGGGATTGAAACAGGGGCGGGGCGATTTCGTGGGCCGCGCCATTCGCGCAGTCGAGCACGAGCTTCAGGCCGTCGAGCGAGGAGTGCGCGGACGCCCGAACGCTCTCGACATAGCCCGCCACCAGATCTCGCGAATCGGCGATTGTCCCGATCGCCGCGCCGGTGGGCCGCGGGAGCGATTCCCACGCGTCCATCGCCGCCTCGATCTCTTCCTCGACCTCGTCCGACAACTTGTGGCCGTCCGGCCCGAAGAACTTGATGCCGTTGTCTTCGAAGGGGTTGTGGGAGGCGGAGATGACCGCGCCGGCCGTTGCGCCGGAGAGGAGAACGGCGCGCGAGACGGCGGGGGTCGGCGCAACGCCGATGTTCGTCACCTGCGCGCCCATCGCAGCGAGGCCCGCGTTGAGAGCGGCCTCAAGCATGTCACCGGAGAGCCGCGTATCGCGCCCCACGACCACGTGCCTGTTTACTGCATGTCTGCCCAGCACCGTCGCGGCGGCCATTCCCAGCTTAAGCGCGAGCTGCGCGGTGAGCTCCCGGTTCGCAACGCCCCGCACGCCATCCGTCCCGAATCGCGGCTCGCTCATTCGCCGCGCGCCACCTTCACCATCGACGGCCGCAGCACGCGGTCGTGCATGGCGTAGCCCTTCTGGAGCTCCTCGACGACCGTATTCTCCGGCTCGTCGCCGCTCTCCACGCGCATCACCGCCTCATGGTAATTCGGGTCGAACTCCTTGCCCACGGAATCGATGGGCCTGACCCCGTTCTTCGCGAGGAAGTCATTCAACTGTCGCAGCGTCAGCTTCACGCCGTCGATCAGCGCGTCATAGCTCTGGGACTTCTCCGCCGCGGCGAGCGCCCGCTCGAAATTATCGAGCACGGGAAGGAGGCCGATGATCAGCTCGCGGTTGGCGAACTGGCGGTCCGCGCCCCGCTCCTCTTCCTTCCTCCGCCGGAAGTTCTGGAAGTCCGCCAGCGTGCGCAGGTGCTGCTCGCGCTCGTTGTCGCGCTCCTTCGTGAGCCGCTCGACCTCCGCGCGCAGCGAATCGATCTCCGCCTGCCGCGCCTGATCGGCGGCATCACTTCCAACATCAGTCGTATCGTCAATCGGAGAGGCGTTCGTACCTGTCGCCTCCTGTGCAAGGTTCTCGTCCACCGTCCCCTCCCTGGAGCCGTCCGGGGTCCCTTCCGTGACGTGGATCTTCCGTCTCATGGCTGCAAAGCTCCCTGACTATTTAGTACGGCTCTGAACACAAAAGGGTATTCAGGCGCCCTCATCCGACCGGCGCCTGAATGAGGGCGCCAGACCGGATTCAAGATACCTGAATACCCTTCTGAATCTCTATTCGAGACAGGCTCGCGACAGGAGCGACGTGAGGCTCCGCGACATCAAACCGACCGCATTCACCGCCTGATCGTAGCGCATCCGCGTCGGCCCGACCACCCCGATGAATCCTCCCATCCGCCCGCCGACCCGATACGAGGAGGTGACGATGCTGCAATCGTACATCGCCTCGACCCGCGCCTCGTCCCCAATAATGACCGTTACGTCCTCGCCCAACAGCGCCCTGCTGAACACCTGGAAGAGAACGCTCTGCTGCTCCAGCGCGGAGAGGAGCTGCTCCAGCCGAAGCACGTCCTGGAACTCGCGCTGCCGGAGGATGTGCGCCGTCCCCTCCAGGAAAACCCGGTTCTCCGCGAGCCCTCGTGCCGTGGACTGCACGGCCTGAAACACTTGCCGCACCAGTGCGCGATCTCCCTGTAGCTCGGCGGGAACCTTCGGCTGCGCCAGCGCGAGGATCTGGTCGAGGTCCTTCCCGCCGATCAGCTCGTTGAGGTAGTTGGTCACGCGAGTGAACGATGCCTCCGAGGGCGTCGCCGCGATCTCGAGGAGCTGGTGCTCGACGTGGCCGGAGGTGAAGAGCGCGACCAGGAGGGCATGCCGCGCGCTGGCGGGCGCGAGGTAGAGCCGGTGGAGATAGTTCGATTCCTTGAGAGGAGTGGTGGCGATGGACGGGTAGTGGGTCATCTCGGAGAGGGCGCGGCACGTGACCTGCACCATCTCCTCGACTTCCATCCGCGCCGCGTCCACCCGGGGCGAGGAAAGCGGCTCCGGCTCAGCCGTGTCCGGCTCCATCAGACAATCGACATAGTACCGATATCCGCGCGTCGAGGGGATGCGACCGGCCGACGTATGCGGCTGGACCAGATAGCCTCGCTCGGACATCTCCGCCATTTCGTTGCGAAGAGTCGCGGACTTGCAGCCGAAATCATAGTGAGCGACGAGCCATTCTGAACCGATGGGCTCGGCGGTCTCCACGTAATCCGTGACGATGGCTTGGAGGATGCGGCCCTGTCTCGGATCGAGCGTCATCCCCTCTCCTCCAGGACATTTCTCATGATGAGAGTATAAGCGTGCGAGCGGATGTTTGTCAACTCGCCCTATAGCCGATTACGAGTCAGGGTAATAGTGAAGTTCCGTCTACGCCAGTGCTCGCCAGACGCCGAACCGCGGCGTCCATTCCACATTCGAGCCGATTCTTACCTAAAGAAGTTGCCGGTCTCTACTGATAATCCAATCGGCGGATCAAATCGGCTGCCACGTCGGAACCCACATCTCTGTCCGCTATCCCACGTTTTCGATAAACCGATTCAGGTGTAAAGAATGAAGGTAGTCGTCCTTGCCGGTGGCCTCGGCACCCGCCTCTCCGAAGAGACCGAGCTCAAGCCGAAGCCGATGGTCGAAATCGGCTCCCGCCCGATTCTCTGGCACATCATGAAGCACTACGCCCATCACGGATTCGGCGAGTTCGTGGTTGCGCTCGGCTATAAGGGCGAGACCGTCAAGCGCTACTTCGTGGACTACCACGCGCTGAGCGGCAGCATGTCCATCGACCTGTCGCGCGGGTCCATCCAGACTCACGAGCGCGAGTGCGAAGACTGGAAGGTCCACCTCATCGACACCGGCGAGCGCTCGATGACAGGAGGGCGGCTCCGCCGGCTCGCGCCCTGGCTCCGCGGCGGAACGTTCCTTCTCACCTATGGCGACGGCGTCAGCGACGTGGACATTCCCGCCCTCGTGCGCTTCCACCGCCGGTCCGGCTGCATGGCTACCGTTACCGCTGTCCGCCCCCCCGCCCGATTCGGCGGCCTCGTGTTCGACGGGGACCGCGTCTCGGCATTCGCGGAGAAGTCGCAGGTCGAAGAGGGCTGGATCAACGGCGGCTTCATGGTCTGCGAGCCCGACATTCTCGACCTCATCGACGACGACGCGACGGTGCTGGAGACCGACGTTCTCGAGCGGCTCGCGCGGATCGGGCAGCTCGCCGCCTACCGGCACAATGGCTTCTGGCAGTGCATGGACACACTCCGCGACGTACGGCTGCTGCAAAGCTTGTGGGAGAGTGGCGACGCTCCCTGGAAGGTCTGGGAATCGGAATGGGCGCAGGCGCTGATTCCTGGGATGTCTGTATCGTCGGTGGCGGCGTAATCGGCTGCGCGACGGCGCGCGCCCTGCTTGCGCGGGAACCGGCGCTGCGGGTCTGCCTCCTGGAGAAGGAAGCCCAGCTCGCCCTGCACCAGAGCGGCCGCAACAGCGGCGTCGTCCACGTAGGTTACAACCAGAAGCCCGGCACGATGAAGGCCAGGTTCGTTGTCGAGGGCTCCCGACGCCTGCGAGAGTATTGCAGTCAGCGCGGCGTGGCCGTTGAAGAGGGTGGGATTCTCGTCCTCGCCCGACACACCGAAGAAGAATCGACCCTGGAAATCCTTCGGCAGCGTGGTGAAGCGAACGGCGCGGAGGTTCGCGTCATCGGAAGGGAGGAGCTGCTCCAGCGAGAGCCCGATGCCGCTGGTACGAGCGCGCTCTTCGCACCAAATGGCGCCAGCTTCGATTCACGTGCTTACGTTCTCGCGCTGGCCGACGATGCGAAGAGCACGGGCGCACAGATTCGGACCGGAGAAGGAGTGCGGGAATCGCGTGAATCGGATGATGGCGTGCGGATTGCCACGGGCAATTCGACGGTGTCTGCGAGGCTCCTGATCAACTGCGGGGGGCTGCACGCGGACCGTATCGCGCACCGGATGGGCGTCGGACGGAATGTGCGAATCGTGCCTTTCCTCGGTTTCTATTCCGAGCTGCGGCCGGAGCGACGCGGGCTGGTGAGGTCGCATCTCTATCCCTGCCCTGATCTGGAGTTCCCGTTTCTCGGTGTGCATCTGTCGCGCACCTTCGATGGGCGGGTGCTGGTCGGACCCGGTTCGAGTGTCGCGCTGGGACGCGAAGCCTACCGCGCGAGCGGGCTCAATGTCCGGGACCTGCTCGACATGGCGCTCTATCGTGGGTTTCGCCGGCTTATCGCGTGGCCGAGGTTCAGGGAGCTGGTTCGCAAAGAGTGGCGGAAGAGCGTATCGCGCGCCGCGGTCGCCGCCGAAGCCAAGCAGTTGGTTCCCGCGATTCGGGCCGAAGACCTGTTGCGAGGGCGGGCCGGTATCCGCGCGCAGCTCGTGGACAGCGATGGCCGGTTGGTCGACGACCTTGCGATAGAGACGACCGCCCGATCAATCCATGTCCTGAATGCCGTAAGCCCGGCGCTGACCTGTTCCATGCCCTTTGCCGATCACATCACTGACCTCGCGCTTCAGAAGCTTTAGCCGGCGACCGCGAATCGAAGGAAGGTTTGCTCGATGCCCCTGCGAGTGCTGTTGACGGGCCACAACGGATACATCGGATCGGCTCTCGCGCCGCTCCTCCAGGCTTGCGGGCACGTCGTGGTCGGCCTGGACGCGGGGTACTTTCGCGAGTGCACGCTGGGCAATGCGGCACAGGACCCTCCCTGCCTCTGGAAGGACGTCCGCGACGTGGATGCCGACACGCTTCGACGATTCGATGCCGTCATCCATTTGGCGGCCGTTGTACCTCGTCTCGGTCATGGGGTCACTGACGGAGCAGTTGAATCCATCAATCGCAAGTCCGCCCTGCGGCTGGCGAAGCTCGCAAAGCGCGCCGGCGCAGCCCGGTTCATCATGGCATCGTCCTCCCTGGAAGCGCGGGAAACAGACGCGTGGCCGGAGCCGGACGTTAACACCGAATGTGGAATAACGGCCCTTGCCGATGATTCGTTCGCCCCTCTCGTGCTGCGACTACCGGAAGTCTATGGCGCTTCCCCACGATTCCGGGCGGACCTCCCGTTCAATCGGATTGCACTGGCGGCATTCACCGGAAGCGCGATTCGCCTCCCGAATGCGAACCAGGCGATGCGCCCCCTGATTCATGTCGACGATGTGGCGACCGCGTTCGCGACAGCCTTGCTCACGCCCTCGGCATTGACATCAGGACGGATACTCGACGTGGGGTGGGAGCGCGAATGCCACGCGGACGGGGACCTCGCCCGAATTATCACAGACGCGCTCCCTGAGTGCTCGATTGAGTGCATCCCAGGCGTTGGGGATGCAGCGAATGTCGGACCCGTCAACTTCGTGAAGTTCCAGTCTCTCCTGCCGGGCTGCTTCCCGCAGTGGTCGGCAGCCACTGGGCTGCAGCAGATGCTCGACGCGTTCTGCCGCGCGGGCATCACTGCTAGCGATCTCGCGGGATACCGCTTCGACCGCCGTATGCAGCTCGAATCGCTCAGGGCGCGTGGAGAAGTCCGCTCCGACCTTCACTGGAAGCGTGGACTGGGAGAGGAGATGGCAACGTGGGCCGCGTGAACATTCGTTGCCGGTCGTGCGGCGCGGTTGGACTGGCATCGATTCTCGACCTCGGGCTGATGCCGCTCGCGAACGCGCTGCCGACCCCGATCGATCTGTCGTCGCCCGATCCGCGGTATCCACTCGAGGTCGCCGTCTGCACAGCGTGCTCGCTCGTCCAGATCACCGAGGAGCTGCCGCCCGAAGCCCTCTTCCGTGAGTATCTCTACTTTTCGTCGTTCTCCGACGCGCTGGTCGCGCATGCGGGCAGTCTCGTTCGTCGGACCATTGCCGCGCGCGACTTGGGGCCATCGAGCCTCGCCGTGGAGATCGCCAGCAACGACGGCTACCTCCTTCAGCACTACGTCGAAGCCGGCGTGCCAGTCCTCGGCATCGAGCCCGCCCGAAATGTCGCGGAGGTCGCGATCGCGCAGCGCGGCGTGGAGACCATCTCCGAGTTCTTCACGAACGATCTTGCAGTAGAGCTTGCAGGCGAGGGCCGGCAGGCGGACGTCCTCCACGCAAGCAACGTTCTGGCGCATGTGCCGGACCTGAACGGCTTCGTCCGGGGTATTGCCACAATCCTGAAGCCGGAGGGCATCGCGTTCATCGAGGTCCCGTACGTCAAGGACCTGCTCGACCGCTGCGAGTTCGACACCATCTACCACGAGCACCTCTGCTACTTCTCACTGACCGCCCTCGATTCACTATTTCGGCGGCACGGCCTGGTGGTTCAGGACGTGGAGCGCACGGAGATTCACGGCGGGTCGCTGCGACTGCACGTGACGCATGCGGCATATGCGTCGGCTGGCCCGCGCGTATGCTCGCTCCTGTCAGAGGAGGCTGGCTGGTCGGTGGGAAGTATGTCGCCCTACCTCGACTTCGCGGATCGGGTCGGAGCGATGCGGGACGCACTCGTCCATTCGCTCGCGCGGTTGAAATCTGACGGCTGCCGAATCGCGGCCTACGGCGCGGCGGCCAAGGGCGCGATCCTCCTCAATTACTGTGGAATCGGCCCGGAAACCATTGACTTCGTAGCGGATCGCTCCACGTGGAAGCAGGGCCGCTTCATTCCTGGTGTCCGGATTCCCATCGTTACGCCGGAAGCGCTGTTGACCGAGCAGCCCGATTACTGCCTGCTGCTTGCATGGAACTTCGCCGACGAGATTATCCGGCAACAAGACGATTATCTGCGGGCCGGAGGCCGGTTCATACTTCCGGCGCATCCAACTTCTCCCGTCGGCGCGAGTCATGCGAGGCAGGCGGCATGATCTTTACCCCGCTGCGGCTTCACGGCGCGTTCCTCGTCGAGAGCGAGCATGCCCGCGACGAGCGCGGCTCGTTCGCGCGGGTCTTCTGCCGTGACCAATTCGCCCGTCACGGAATCGCGGCGGACTTCCCGCAGTGCTCGATCTCGCAAAACCGGAGGGCCGGCACGCTCCGCGGCCTCCACTTCCAGGCGGAGCCGTTCGCCGAGGCGAAGCTTGTCCGCTGCATCCGCGGCGCCATTTACGATGTTATCGTGGACCTGCGAGCGGATTCTCCTACTTATGCGCAGTGGGAAGCGACCACGCTGGACGAAGAGACTGGCGGCGCGCTCTACGTTCCACCCGGATTCGCACACGGTTTTCAGGCGCTGCGGGACGACACCTCCATCCTCTACCACATCACTGTTCCTTACGTGCCGAAGGCCGGTTGCGGAATCCGGTGGAATGACCCGGCCCTTGCCATTCCGTGGCCTCTGGCTGACCCGATCCTCTCGGATCGGGATGCGATGCTGCCTTCACTCGAAGATTTGAGACCTGAAAAAGGACACTACCGACATGACCGCAGCGCTTCTCTCCAAACCACGTGTCACTCCTGAAATCCTGGAAACGATTCCCGTCTTCAAGCCGCTGATCGAGCGCGACGAGATCGCGGCCGCCACCGGGGCGCTGGAGATGGGCTGGCTCGGCATGGGCAGCTATGTCGGCCGATTCGAGCAGGCGCTCCAGGACTTTACGGGATGCCACGACCGGCATGTCGCCGCCGTCTCCACCGGTCACGCCGCGCTCCATCTCGCGATGATTATCGCAGGCGTCCGCCCCGGCGACGAGGTGATCACTCCCTCGTTCAACAACGTCGCCGACTTCCAGGCGATCCTCGCAGTCGGCGCGCGGCCCGTCTTCTGCGATATCGACGATACGACGCTCTGCATCGACCTGAACAAGGCGGCCGAGCTGGTGTCCCCGCGGACGCGCGCAATCATCGTCATGGATTATGACTGTCTGCTCTGCGACCACGACGGTGTGAAGGCGCTCGCCGACCGATGCGGGCTCCGGGTCATCCACGACGCCGCGCACTCCTTCGGCTCCAACTATAAAGGAAAGCGTGTCGGGTCGTTCTCCGACCTTTGCATGTTCAGCTTCGACCCGGTGAAGACCGTCACATGCATCGACGGCGGCGCGCTCATCGTCGATTCGGAAGAGGACCTGCGACGCGTGCAGGAGATGCGGCTCGTCGGAATGGGCCAGCCCGCGACGGTGATGTACCAGAACCAGCGCGCATGGACCTACGACGTGAGCCAGGTCGGATACCGCTACCACATGGCGAACCTCCACGCCGCCATCGGGCTCGCGCAGCTCAGCCGGTTCGACGTCATCTCCGCCACGCGCCGCGAAGCCTGCCGCTACTACAACGCGCGGCTCGGCTCGATTCCTGAGATTCGCGTACCGCAGACGGACTTCTCGGAGGTCACGCCCTTCCTCTACTACATCCGCGTGAATCCGGCAGATCGCGAGCCGCTCCGCGCCCACCTTCGGGAGAAGGGAATCGATACCGGCATCCACTGGCAGCCCGGCCATTGGTTTACGCTCTTCAAGGAGTGCCGCCGCGGGGATCTGAGCGTGACCGAGCGTGTCGGCAACGAGATACTGTCGCTGCCGCTCCACTCGTGCATGTCAGCCGAGACCCTGCGCCGGGTGGCGGATGGCGTCGCGTCGTTCTACGGAGGCTGATTCGGAATGCCGAGCGTGATTCTGATGGGTTCGAAGCCAGGGTCGGTCGTCGCGCTGCGCACGCTGCTGGAGCGTGGATGGGACGTGCGGCACGTCGTCGTGTCGCGCAAGATTGCGCATCCGTGGATTCCCGGCGAGACGCTGGAAGAGGCGGCGAGGGCGAACGGCCTCAGCGTCGTCACACAGCCGGAGCTGACGAAAATGGCGGTCGAGCCCGTCGATTTCGTGGTGAGCTATATGTTCCGCTACCGGGTGCGGCCGGAGGTAATTGCGGTCGGCAGCCGCGCCTCCGTGAACTTCCACGCCGGACCGCTTCCCGAATACGGCGGATGGGCGTTCTACAACGTCGCGATCCTGGATGGCGCAACCGAGTATGGCTGCACGTGCCACCACCTCGACGACGGATTTGACACCGGGCCTCTCGTGGAAGTCCGCCGCTTCCCCATCGATGCCTCGAATGAGACGGCCTTTAGCCTGGAGCGGCGAACACAGGAGGAGATGATCCGGCTCTTCGTAGATTTCTGCGAACTGGCCGAATCCGGCCGCGCGATCCCCTCCGTTCCGCAGGACCCCGCCCGCATGCGCTGCCTGTCACAGGAGCAGCTCGAGGCAATGAAGCAGATCCCTCGGAACGCTGACTCCGAGACGGTCGATCGGTATGCGCGCGCGTTCTGGTACCCGCCGTACCCTGGCGCGTATGTGACCCGCAATGGCGTGCGAATCGAGGTGATTCCCGAATCGGAGAGGGCGCGAGTCGCTTCCCTGCTGCACGCGGATGATCTGGACCGCCTCTCGCGGGCGGCACGAGCCGTGGCGCCCGAATCGCGGCCCCTGCTTCGAACGGCCTGAGGACCATGCCAATGCACCTTTCGATGCTGGTACCGGAGCTCGCCGCCTATACGTCGGCCCAGCTCGCCACGTTCTTCCCGGATGGCCGTCACCGGCGCGCATCCGAGCTGCGCCCCTTCGTCAGCCTCGCGCTCGACCGACTGGAACACTGTTTCGCGCGAATCAACCGCCCAGGCTACGACGTGGATGGCGAGCCGGCCTTCGACCACCTCCACGGGGACCAGTACTGCACCTTCCTCTATTACCTGTCGAACACGATTCACCGGGAGGGCGGCGACGAAGCGCTCTGTAAGAAGCTCTACCTCCTGAATCGCGCGATGCACGGGTTTGGCTGCCTCTACGACGTGGACCTGCCGGACGTCTTCTGCGTCGTCCACGGCGCGGGAACGGTGCTTGGCCGCGCGCGCTACCGTGACTATCTGGCCGTCTGCCACAACACGACCATTGGCGCGATTGGCGGCGTCTTCCCGACCATGGGCGAGCGGCTCATCCTCAGCGCGGGCGCGAGTCTCATTGGCGACTGCCTGGTCGGCGACAACGTCCTGCTGGAGCCGGGGTGCTCGCTCGTGAAGACCTCCGTCCCGGCGAATACGCGCGTCGGCGGCCCCGGCCCGTACACATTCAAGCCGAACACTCCCCGGCCGGCCGAGTACTATTTCCGCCTCCATGAAGCCTCAAGTGCCGAGGAATCGCGCGCCTTCGCCGGCGCGCAGGAGAGCCGATGAACCCGCCCCTCATCTCGATTCTGATTCCGACCTGGAACCGGGCGAAGCTGCTCGACGAGTGCATCCGCCACGCCCGATCCGCGCCTGCTCAATGCGAGATTCTGGTCGTCGACAACGCCTCGACCGACGAGACGCCCGCCGTCATCGCGCGCCACACGGCCGAGGATTCGCGCATCCGTTCAATTCGCAATGCATCCAACATCGGGATGGTCCCCAACTTCAACCTCGCCTTCCGCGAGGCGCGCGGTGAGTACGTCTGCCTGGTCTGCGACGACGACCTGATTCTCCCCGGCCACATCGAGGAGAAGGCGGCGCTGCTCGATTCGCACCCGGAGATCGGATTCGTCTACTGCCCCTGGGTACTGATCGACGGCGACGGGCGCTCGCAGTCGGTACCGCTGGGCTCCGGGATGCTGACCTACGGCTATGTCGGGGGCCGGGACGAGTTCGGCGACCTGCTCCAGAACAACCACATCATGATGAACTCCGTGCTGCTCCGCAAGTCGCTGCTGGAGGAGCACGGCGGCCTCACGGAGGACCCGCGATTCGCGCCCGCAAACGACTGGGAACTCTGGCTCCGCCTCAGCCGCCATGCGCAGACCGCCTACCTGCCGGACCCGCGCGTCTGCGTGCGGTTTCATGAGGCGAGCGAGACGGCGAAGACCGGCAACAGCCACACCCGGTCGGCTGCGGCCCGCCTCAACATTTGGCGCAGGTGGCTGCTGGAAGAAGAGCCGCCGGTCGTCCTGAATGACTGCGTCTGGCAGCGGATGCGCGCCCTCTTCGACCAGGATCTGAACTACTGGTTCGGTGGAAATACGAAAATTGTCCGGCCATATCTCGACGAATTCGACCAGCTACAGGCCTCCAACCGGGAGCTTGCCGGTTGCCGAATCCAGCTCCCAATACCGACCCGTGCCGTCGTTGCCGCGCCGGAATCGCGGTCCCCGTCCGTCCACTGGCATGCAAATCTCTTCGACTACAGCGGTTATGCGAGGCTCGGGCGGGACGCCACCCGCGCGCTGGACAGAGCCGGGGTGCGCCAGTCGATTGAGGCCGTTGGCGGCAGCGACCGGTTCGTAAAGGAGCTCCAGGCGGACCCCCAGACGATTGGAAAGTTGCGGCAGCTCCTTAACCAGCCGAAGCGTGACGGCACGTTCATCTGCTTCGGCGTCCCCTCGCTCTGGAATGGCGCGGACTGGTTCGGACATCACCGGGCCGCGAATCCCGGATTCAGGAAGTACGTCGGCGTCTGCATGTTCGAGACGGACCGCCTGCCCGCCGGATGGGCCGCCGCCTGCAACGGAATGGACGAGGTCTGGGTGCCGAGCGAGTTCAACCGGAAGACGTTTGCCGCTTCCGGCGTCGATCCCAGGAAGCTCCATGTAATTCCCTTCGGCATCGACGGTAGCGACTACGATCCGGCGAAGGTCCAGCCGAGGCGGATATCCGGGCAGCGAGGATTCACATTTCTCTCCGTCTTCCAGTGGTCGAGACGGAAGGGCTGGGATGTCCTCCTCCGCGCGTACCTCGAGGCGTTCACCGCCGCCGACGATGTCTGCCTGGTCCTGCGCGCGTATCCGGAGAGTGATTCATCCCCGCCTGTCCGCGCGACGGTGGGCGATTACGTTCGCGAGCTCGGCTTCGACCCGGCATCCTCGCCGGACATTGTCGTTCTCGACGACTTCATTCCCGACCGGGAGATGCCGTCACTCTACCGTGCCGCGGACGCCTTCGTTCTGCCCACTCGCGGCGAGGGATGGGGAATCCCGTTCATGGAAGCGATGGCGGGCGGCCTGCCGGTAATTGGCACGCGGTGGAGCGCCCATCTCGACTTCATGAACGACGACAACTGCTACCTGATCGACGTGGACGGCCTCGCACCAGTAGACGACGAGCAGGCATCCCGAAACCCGTTCTATACGCCTGACCAACTCTGGGCGCAGCCGAGCGTCGCGTCCACCGCCTACTTGATGCGCCGCGTATTTGAGAATCGTGACGAAGCAGCCGAGAAGGGCGCGCGGGCGCGGCAGGATGTGCTGGACAACTGGACTATGGAGCGCACCGCCGATTGGATCACCAGCCGGCTGGAGGCGAGCGCGCGGCCAGTAATGCGATCCGATCAGACAATGCGGGCCAGACGCGCCAGCTCCACTCCGCCCATCCATTGGAACGGGCCGCTCTTCGATCCGAGCGGATACGCCGACGAGGCGCGCCACTTCGTGCTCGCCCTGGATGAATCCGGTGTCGATCTCTCCGCCGAATCGATTCGCTGGAGCGACCGTCGACTCGCGCTCCCCTCCACCATCGAATCCCGCCTCCACCGCTTTACTTCCCGTCCGTGGAGGCCCGGCAGTGTCCACGTCAGCCACATCTTTCCGACGAGCTTCACGCGACGAGAGGATGCGTGCCTCAACGTCGGCCGCACGATGTTCGAGACGGACAGGCTCCCCGAGGGATGGGCCGATGCCTGCAACCGCATGGACCAGGTCTGGGTTCCGAGCGAGTTCAACCGGGAGACGTTTGTACGCGCGGGCGTTCGCGCAGAGAAGCTCTTTGTCGTGCCGGGCTCGATCGACATGAGTCTTTACCCGGACGACGCGCCCGCGCTCGATATCGACGGAGCCCGCGGATTCAATTTCCTCTCGGTGTTCGACTGGTCGCTGCGTAAGGGTTGGGACCTCCTTCTGCGCGCGTATGTCGAGGAGTTCGACGCCGATGAGGACGTGGCGCTCATCATCAAGACCCACTCGTCGCTGGGGTACACGACCGCCCAGATCGGCGAGCAGATTGTCTCGTTTGTCGAGAACACCCTGGGCCGCGGGATGGCCCGCACGCCGGAGATCATCCTCCAGGATTCCAACCTTCCCGCGCACAGGATGCCGAATCTCTACCGGGCAGCGGACTCCTTCGTCCTTCCCACGCGCGGCGAGGGGTGGGGCCGCCCTTATATGGAGGCGATGGCGTCGGGACTGCCCGTAATCGGCACGAACTGGAGCGGCAACACCGCCTTCATGACACCCGAGACCAGCCATCTCATCAACTGCAAGCTGGGCGACGTGCCTGAATCGGCATGGCGGGAAGCGCCGGCATTCCGCGGCCACCGATGGGCCGAGCCGGATGCCGAACATCTGAAAGTGCTGATGCGCCGTGCCTTCACAGACCAGAAAGCGGCAGCGACAATCGGCCGAGCAGCCCGCGCCCACATCGCCGAGCACTACTCCTATGCCCGCGTAGCCGGAGTGATCGCGGAGGCTCTCGACGAGGCTCTCTGCAAGTCCATTGCAGCTTGATGCCATGAGTTGCTGGAAGATTCGATGCATGTCCTCATAGGGCCCTCCGACCGGCCTATCCAACCCGAAACGCACAGCCTTGCTCAGGTGGCGGGCCATGCCCTGCTTTCATATGGCAAGGACGCAGACGTGCCGTGGAATCCGGCCGTCGACGACTTCACGGACATCCTCTCGCGGCTCCCCCCGGGCTGGTTACCCGACCTCGTCATCTTCTGCTCTCCTGAGTACCACCCTGTTCCGCGAGGAATTGAGAACGCCGATTGTCCCACGGCGGCCATAATCGGGGATTGGAATCTCGGCGGGCAGGCGATCCATCTGATCGGATCGATGTTCGACGTTCTCGCTACCGACCGCGCCGGCAGTGAACGGCTGCGCGCGATTGGACACTCCAACGTCGTCTATGTCCCCTTCTTCTCATACAGCCCCGATACAAACTATCGGATGGAGGACGTTGTGCGCGACCTCGACGTGGTGATGGTCGGCAACTTCCATGGAGAGATTCAACGGGACCGGGCGCCGTGGGTAGCTCGCGTCACTTCACAATCGGACCGTTGGAAGGTCGTGATGACGAGCGGCGTTTTCGGCGAAGAGTACGCGCGTCTGATGAATCGCGCGAAGATCGTCTTCAACCGGTCGATTCGGGGCGAGATCAACATGCGCGTCTATGAAGCCGCGGCCTGCGGCGCCCTCGTCCTCTACGAACGCGAAAATCGCGAGATCCGTGATATATTCGAAGACGGCGTCCATTGCGTTCTTTATGGCGAGGACGATCTCGAAGAGCGGCTTGACTACTACCTGACGCATGAAGACGAGCGCGCCGCCATTGCCGAAGCGGGCCGGCGCGCCGTGCGCAATCACACTCCTCCGCACAAGACGGTGGACGTCGTCAATCGAATCGCCGCCGCTCTGGCGGGACCGGGGTCCGTCAGTCCCGGCGCGCGGCCATTCAACGCCCTGCCCACTGCCGACCGTTCCGCCAGGCGCGCCAGCCAGTGGCTGCTCTGCGCGGATCGCCATGCGCTTCCGCGCGCCGTTGAGGAGTGCACGACGGCCGCCGTTTCCGACCCGCGTAATGCGATGATCGCGGCTGTGCAGGGCGCGGCGCTGTTCGAATGGTCCGAGCATGTAGATCCGAACAAGGGCCAGGCCGTTCTTCGCGCGCAAGCGGATGCCCACCTTCGGCGGTCACTCGATCTCGACCGGCTCATCGTTCCCGCCAGCCTGAACCTGTCGCATCTGTTGCTGGCTGTCGGCGACCACGCCGGAGCGCGTGCACAGCTCACGGAAGTGATTCGGATTTTGGACGACACCCATCTCGACGCGCGCCAGCTCGCGGGCCCCCTCGTTCCACGTACTTTCACCGCGCAGGCGGTCGATACCGAGACAGCATGGACGAAGCGTATCCACGGGTCCCCTGTATGGATTGCGGAGATGGTCCGGATCCATCGCTGGAGCGCGGTGGAAATGCTGGGGGCAATTGCGTACATCGAGGGCGACTTCGTTAGGGCGCTTTCCTCTACATCCGAGGAGGCGAGACTCGCGTCCGACCGCGGTACGGCCCGTCTCCACCACGCCCAGGCCCTCCATGCGCTCGGTCGGAGTGATGAAGCGATCGCCGAATACCGCGCCGCGATCCGACTTTCGCCGCTCAATATCGACGTGCGGATCACGCTCGCCCGGCTGCTGGTTGACGGGGGTCAAATGGACGATGCCGAGGCAACGCTGACCGCTGCCGAGCGGATAATCGACGGGGCGCCCTGCCTCGAATCGCGCCGCGGGGACCTGATAGCCGTCCGGTCCGTACTGGCCCGGCTCGCGACCAGGCCTCCCGCGATTCGGGGACTTACGCTGCTCGCCTTTCCAGACTGGTCCCACGACGAGAGTTGGCAGGGCCCGGTTGCTGCATATGCGCGTGAGTTCACGGCCTCCGAGCCGGTTTCGCTCCACCTCCGCGTCGACCCTGCGATCCATCCGCCCGCCCACGCGCTGGCGCGGCGAATTCTCGGCTTCGCGGCACAACGCCTCGGCTTGCGCCACGACGAGCTGCCGGATATCGACCTTGTCGCGGATCCGCTCAATGCCGACGAGCGATGGAAGCTCTTCCTCCCGGCGGATGTACTGGTGTCCGAACGCGATTCTCCCGAAAATGTTTATGCGGAAGCGCGCGGGCTGCCCATTGTCTCGCCACACGAGCTCTCCACCGCGCGATCACTTTCCACCCACCGCACATTCCGAAGGAGCGATGCGATTCCATGCCTCTCCACGTAAGCACCGGCAAGCCCGGATTCCTCTGGGACGGCTCGTTTTTCGCGCACCACAGCCTGGCGCTCGTCAATCGCGAGCTGACCCTTGCGCTGCTGGATGCGAACCGATTCGAATTTGGCATCCGCCATTACGACGAAGTCGAGCTCGATCCCGCGTCGGACCAGCGCTGGAATCCGCTCGCAACCCGTCTCGTCGCGCACCCATCAAACCCGGTCGCCACCATCCGCCATCGATGGCCCGCGGACTTCTCGCGGCCGGCGAGCGGCAGGCTCGTGCTGATTCAACCGTGGGAGTTCGGCAGCCTGCCGAAGAGCTGGGTCGAAGGCATCGCCGCGAGCGTGGACGAGGTCTGGGTCCCCTCCCACTTCGTTCGCGAGGAGTACCTGGCGAGCGGTGTAGCAGGCTCCAAAGTCGTCGTGGTTCCGAACGGAGTCAACACGCATCGCTTCCATCCCGGCATCGCGCCGGCAGAGGTACCCACAAGCAAGTCTTACAAGTTTCTCTTCGTGGGCGGCACAATCGCGCGCAAGGGGATTGACGTCCTGCTTGATGCCTATGTCCGCGCGTTCACCGCCGCGGACGACGTGTCGCTCATCATCAAGGATTTCGGGGCGAACTCGTTCTACGCGGGCCAGGACGCCGCCGCCCTTATCACGGCTGTCAGGGCACTGCCGAACGCGCCGGAGATCGTCCACCTTACCGAGGACATGCCGGAGGACAGTGTCGCCTCCCTGTATGCGGCCTGCGATGCGCTGGTCCATCCCTATCGGGGAGAGGGCTACGGGCTGCCAATCGCGGAGGCGATGGCGTGCGGCAAGCCCGCAATCGTCACCGGATTCGGCGCGGCGCTCGACTTCGCGAACAGCTCCAACAGCTTCCTGATTCCCGCGCGCAAGACGGTGCTCGACCAGACCCATATCGGCGATCTGGTGCTGGTGGACCGCGCCTGGTGGGCCGAGCCGGACCGCGATGCCCTGAGCCACGCGATGCGCCGCCTCTACGAGAATCCGGAAGAGGGGCGCACAATCGGCCTGGTCGCGGCCGCCGACATCGCCGCAAAGCACACCTGGGCTCACGCCGCCGCCATCGCAGCGGAGCGACTCGATCGGCTCGCCTCGCCGGGTTCGCAATACGCGATGCCAGCGACTCATGAGCCGCCGACCGCGTTCGAGACCGCGAAGCAGGGAGCCATCGGGCTGGCGCGCGCCGGCAACTGGCTCCAGGCAATCGAGCAGATTGAACTGCTTGGCGGCGCGGCATCGGCCGACTGGGAACTCCGGAACGTTCTCGGCGTGGCGCTCTTCCGATCCGGGAATACCGAACGCGCGGTCGAGGTCCTGGAGGCTGGAATCGCGCAATGTCCTGAACCGCGCGACTTCCATCACAACCTGGCTTTCGTTCTGCTCGAATTCGGTAACGCGCGGGCCGCCGCAATGCACGCGATCGCCGCCGCGGAATGTTCGCCGGGCAATGCCGACATCGCCCGTACGCTCGAGCGGACGAGGCACGCCGTCATCGCAGAGGCGCGGAAACTTCGCAAGCGGTTATCCGCCAGGGGAATTCGCGGCGCGAAGCACGATTCTGAGTTCCGCGAACTCATGGACCTGACTAATCGCGCCGAATCTCTGCTCCAGGCGCGCCAAGCCGCTCCGGCCGTGATCTCGGAACCAGTCGTCGATGCCGACATCTCTCCGGCCATCCGTCCGTTGCCGCGCCTCTCGGTTGTGATGATCGTGAAGGACGAATCGAAGTTCCTCAAGGGTTGCCTGGAGAGCGTGGCCGGCATAGCAGACGAGATCGTCGTCGTCGATACCGGCTCGACCGACGGCACGCAGGAGATTTCCGCCGGATTCGGCGCGAAGGTCGTTCACCATGCATGGACCGACGACTTCTCCGCCGCCCGCAACGTCTCCCTCGACCATGCGACTGGAGATTGGGCGCTCTGGATCGACGCGGACGAACGGCTGGCGGAAGGCAACGCGGACCTGCTGAAGTACCTCATCGTCGAGGCGCAGCCGGAGGTCGGCGGCTACATGGTCAACATTCGCAATATCATGACAGAGGGTGACGAACCCGAAGTTTGCTGGCACCGCGCTTGCCGCCTCTTCCGCCTCGATACAGCAATTCGATTCACCGGCCGCGTGCATGAGCAGAATATGCGCGCGCTTCAGGAAGCCGGCTATGATTGCGCGCTCTCCCAGCTCACACTCGACCACTACGGCTACACAGCCGACGTAATGGACGAGCGGAACAAGCACGAGCGGTTCATCCGCATGCTGACGCGCGAGGTGGAGGAGAACCAGTATCCCACCGAGCGCACGTTCCACCTCTTCAACCTGGGCAACGCGTACTTCACACGCGGCGATCTGGCGGCGGCGGCGAAGTGGTTCGCACTGGCCGGCCCCACCGCCGACCCGGCCCAGGAGTACACAGCGATCATGTTCGTCGAATGGGCGACCGCGCTCTATGCGACCGGCCGCGCGGCCGAATCAATTAAGGTGTGCGAGCAGGCGGCCGGCCTGGGAATCGACCATCCGGGCCTCGACTTCGCGCGCGGCCATGCGTGCCTCCATCTCATGCGCTATGCCGAGGCGGAGGAGCGATTCCGGTCGGCCATTGAGAAGGGACGGGACGCGCAGTTCGTGCAGACGGGCGATTCCGGCGCCTACACCTACAAAGCCTGGTACGGCCTCGCGCTGGCGGTTACAGGGCAGGATCGCTATCAGGATGCGGTGGAATACTGCCGTAAGTCCCTCGAATGCAGCGCCACGTTCCGGGATGCGCGCTACCTGCTGGCGAAGAGTCTGAGGTCAATCGGCCGCGACGACGAGGCGCGAGTGGAGCTTGAAGCGATTCTCGAACGTGATCCTGATTTCATTGCCGCGAGCGCCGACCTCGGCGTGCTCCTCGCGGACGCCGGCGACCACGAAGCAGCGCTGAGCTGGCTGCGGCGCGCCGCCGAAGCCGACTCAGGCTCCCCCGCGCTTCTCGCGCGGCTCGGTGAATGCTGTCTTGCGCTCGGACTTTTCGACGAAGCGGCGGACACGCTTGTCCGTGCGCGACGGCTCTCCCCGCGCTCGCCGGAGCTCTGTGTCAATCTCGGACGGGCGCACACAGGCATGGGGCGGCATTCGGACGCAATCGACGCGTTTGCGGACGCCATGTTCCTCGATCCAAGCTACGCCAACGCTTATTTCAACGCAGGCGACGTGCTCTATCGCCTCGGCCATTATCCGAATGCGGCCGAGGCGCTTCAGGCCGGACTCCGGCTGGACCCTGGCAACGCAAGCGGCTTCCTGGTGCTGGGCAACTGCTATTTCAACACGCGGGATTTCGCCGCGGCAAAGCTCGCCTACGAGGCAGCCGTCGTTCGGAAGCCCGACTACACGGAGGCAAAGCATAATCTCGCGGCCGCCGAGGAGGTGCTCGCAGCCTCGAAGGCGGCGTGATCCGTCGGCCGCATTGTGGTAACGCGTGGCAATTCCCTGGAGCGGGCGATTCCGGTGCAAAAACCGGCAATGCCCGCTCCGAGGCTTAAGCAAGATTTAACATGCGGGCGGACAGCCTGAGGTATCATAGGGGCGTTGAAAGCCCGTGTGCCCGCAGGGGGCGCACCCATGCCCACAGGAGACGAAGGATGCCCCGGAAGATCACACACGCCTTCACCCTTATCGAGCTTCTCGTAGTTATCGCAATCATCGCGATCCTCGCCGCAATCCTCTTCCCCGTATTTGCCCAGGCCCGCGAAGCCGCACGGCAATCGTCCTGCATGAGCAACATGAAGCAGATCGGCATCGGACTGATGATGTACGAGACGGATTACGATGAACAGTATCCTCCGTCGCAGCTCGGCCCGGACAACGCGCACCTGATATCGTGGCCGGTCCTGATGCAGCCGTATATCAAGAACGAGCAGGTCTTCGTGTGTCCATCGACCTCAAGCGCCACCTTCAAGCCCGATCCCACAAAGATATTCGGAGGCACCGCGCGGACCTACTGCGGACGCACTCGGACCGATATCTCGTTTGGCATCCTGACAGGGGCCGACGGCACGAACGTACCCCCGTTCCTCGTCAACGGCCTCTCGTATGGCCGCAACCTGATACCCTTCAATGCCTGGAAGACCGCCGGCTTCACCAACGGCGACAAGAGCGGCTTTGTCACGTCCGGCACGACCCTCTCCGTGGTCGCAGCCGCTGTCGAGGATCCTGCCGGCACTATCCACGTCGTCGAGACGATGACGGGAGCAACCGGAACGGCCGACCCATGCATTCAGGGGAATTCCATTCGCGGTATTCAGGCGGAGATTCGGACCGACCACTATCCCGACATGACAGCCTCCAAGGTCGCTTATCGCCACAAGGAAGGCTTCACGGCGCTCTTTGGAGACATGCACGCGAAGTATCGGAAGTGGGGCTCGACGAAGGCGGCGGAGTGGTCCATACAGCAGGACTAGCCGACCGATCCCTCGAATATCTCAGCGCGGCAGACCACAACCGGTCTGCCGCGCTGTTTGGTTTTTCGGGATTGGCAGCCCGATCCTGCCGCCTTATCAAAGGATGGACATGAATCGATTCTCATTCTGCGTAGTGGTCACTCTCGGTTTGCTGGTGGCGACCCGGGAATCGTTCGCGGATAACCGGGACTGGCCACAGGCGGCCGGGCCGGAGATGTCGTGGAAGCTCGGCAAGGGCAGCCCGCCCGTGCATTGGTCGGTCGCGCGCGGCGAAAACGTTAAGTGGCGCTCGACCATGCCGAACGGCGGGCAGGGCGGCATCGCGGTCTGGGGCGACCGCTGCTTTCTCACCACCTTCGAGGAATACGTGATTGGCCAGCCGAAGTACAGCGCGACCATATTGGGCCACTGCCTCGACGCGAAGACGGGCAAACGCCTCTGGACGGTGAAGTTGGTCGGCGAGAACCCGAGCCCCCTGATGTACGCCTACAGCGATTCCACGTCGTGGACGCCGGTGACCGACGGCCGACACGTCTGGTTCTTCAACGCCAGCGGCGAGATGGGCTGCTGGGATTTCAACGGCAAGGAGGTGTGGCGGAGGAAGTTCCTCGCGCCGGGCGAGCCTTTCAACAAGCAGTGCGAGCCCATCCTCTTCGGCGACACCATCATCGACGTCGAGCCGCTCACCGCGGAGGAGACGGCCGCCCACGAACGGCAGTACGGCAAGGCGCCGGAGGACCCCCACCCTGCCCATCCGGCCTCCTTCTGGCACTACCTGCGAGGGATCGACAAGAACACCGGCAGGACGAAGTGGATCGCGGAGGACGGGACCACATACTACTGCACGCCGGTCATCGGCCGGCTGGCGAACGGGACATTCGGCGTCCTCTCCGGCCGCGGCGGGCCGCACGATGTGCCGGAGCGGCCCATTGGGCTGACGATGACGAGCCTCGCGCCCGGACGGGAAGGCAAGACCCTCTGGCGCTACGTACCCGATTCGCGGCCCGGCGGGCCCGTGGATGGAACGACCTTTCAGGCGCTCTACACCATGACGTGGGACAGTCAGTACGCCTACTGGTTCCGTAACGCGCCGGAGGAATCGCACCTCGTGCTCGACGCCAATACCGGCAAATTGATTCGCGAGCAGTCGCTCGTCCGCAACGTGGACTTCTACCAGTGGGACCCGGCTGCACAGGCGTACGTCGCGCACGGAAACGTCTCGATTCGCGACATGAAGGACTTCTGCCCCGGCGTGCGGCTGAAGCCGGGCGAGGTTCTCCACGTCTTCCCGAACTGGCACGCCAACCTCGTGGTGGACGGCTATCACTACTTCTTCACCTCCACCGGACATCGCCGCAACGGATATGCACCGCCCGGTCTGAGCGGCCCCTCCCACTGCATCGGCCGTGTGAACGTCGAGACGGGCAAGGTCGAGTACCTGGAGGTCCCGGTTGGCGTCGAGCGGCTCGCGGGAAAGTCGGACCGCCTCCTCTACACCAGTCCGATCACGACGCAGACCACCGATTACAAGGGCCGAGAGGTCGCGCCGGAGGATCGGTCGCGCACCGATGGCTGGACCATCCCCGCGTTCTTCGCCAGCCCGACCGCCATCAACGGCCGGCTCTACATGTCCACCATGCTCGGCATCACCTACGTGGTCAACAGCCGGGCGCGGACCTTCGATAAGTCCGCCCTGCTCGCGGTAAACGATCTTGGCCCTGTCGGAGAGACCTGGAGCCTCAACTCCGTCAGCTACGCGGGGGGCCACCTCTTCAGCCGCAGCCTGAAGGAAGTCGTCTGCATTGGCCAATGACGAACTCGGTTGGCGCTGGTATCATGACTCCGTGACTCACCTTACGCAGGCGAGCAAACCAGACACCGTACAGGGGACTACAAGTCCCCGGTCAACATGGTCAAGTCCACCTTCGTGGACTCCTGATTCAAGTGCATTCAGTCCCCGCTGGGGGACTTCACTATGCGTAGCGGGGACATGTAGTCCCCTGTAAAGCGTCGCAAGGGGAGGATCGCCAGCCAATTGCCTGGCTGCGTGACGAGAGTTAATGACTGTGAGTGGCCACGTACTATGAAACGCGCTGCTGGAACCCGCTCGCTTACGGTGCGGTTGAGGCCCAACGTGTACGAACCCGGGGTTCGTGTTGCCAGAAGACGACGAATCACTCTCAACGCCCTTTTACAAGAATCCCTGGCACGAGGTATTGCGGCCGACGAAGACCGGCAGTGGCGTGAGTGGTTCGAGGCCCTCGGCAATGAGACGGACGAAGATAGCGTCGAGTATGCCGAGGCGGCACAGGCAGAGGTGTTGCTTGCAGATGAGTAAGGTCGTGCCGCTTGCGTATCGGATGACGTATACAACCGATTCGATTATAGGAGAGAAGAGAATGCGCTCGACAATGTTGCGGCGGTTTGGCGGCGTTCTGGCGTTCGCGGCGATAGCGGCTGCCGTCGGCGGTTGCCCAAAGGAGCAGCCGTCTGATACGGCGGGAGGCGGACCGGCTGGCGGTGGAGGAGGCGCGGCAGGCAAGCAGCTTACGATCGCGGTAATGCCCAAAGGGACGAAGCATCAGTTCTGGCAGGCGGTGAAGGCTGGCGCCGACCAGGCGTGCAAAGAGGAGAACTGCACCGTCGACTGGGCCGGCCCCGCGAACGAGGGGTCCATCAACGACCAGGTGAATCTCGTCGAGACCAAGATTACCGGCAAGGTCGACGGAATCGTGCTCGCCGCGACAGATGCCACCGCGTTGAACAAGCCGCTGCTCGACGCGAAGGCGAAGGGTATCCCGGTGGTCACCATCGATTCCGGCGTGACCGACAAGGATGCGTCACTGGCCTACATCGCCACCGACAACGTCGAAGGCGGCCGGAGAGCGGCCGAAGCGCTCGCAAAGGCGATGGGCGAGAAGGGCAAGGTCGGCCTGCTTATCTTCCAGAAGGGATCCGCGTCGTCCGACGACCGGCAGAAGGGCTTCGAAGAGGGAATAAAGAAGTATCCGGGCATCCAGCTCGTCTCCACGCTCGAGGCGAACGACCCTCAGAAGGCGACCGAGACGACCCTCAACATGCTCACGGCCCACCCGGAGATTACGGGAATCTTCGCGGCGAACGAGCCTAACGGCGTCGGCTCGGCGAACGCGCTGAAGCAGAAGGGTCTGGCCGGCAAAGTCAAGCTCGTCGCGTACGACTCTTCGACCGAGGAGATCAAGGCGCTCCAGGACGGAATCATTCAGGCGACCATCGTGCAGGACCCGTTTCAGATGGGCTACAAGGGCGTCAAGACGGTCCTCAACGCCATCCGCAAGAAGCCGATCAGCGAGAAGTTCATCAATAGCGGTATGACGGTCGTCACGAAGGATAACCTGAATACTCCGGACGTTCAGAAGCTCGTGAATCCGTCGAAGTAGGGCCTGCATCTGCCCTCATCCCCCTGCCCCTTCTCCCAAAACGGGAGAAGGGTAGCACGGCGCGCTCAGTCCCTGCCTCTACTCC
>Ga0068855_100001381_pt1 | contig 30067 bp, 26 predicted proteins | sample KBSCornC52_FD_66592 | JGI IMG/M metagenome (GOLD analysis project Ga0068855, IMG submission 66592) | Corn rhizosphere microbial communities from Kellogg Biological Station, Michigan, USA - KBS Corn C5-2 | ecosystem: Host-associated > Plants > Roots > Rhizosphere > Soil ... | reverse complement strand
TGCGGCAGTGCTCGCATACGCGGTCTCGGCGGCCGCCTGGTGGTGGTTGCCGCAATCGCCGCTGCTGCTGACCGCCGAAACCGTCGCGGATACGAGCGACGCCACGGTGGAGGACAGCGATGCGTCGGACAACGACACCGCGCCGGCCGATGCCGAAGCCGATGTCAAATCCGATTTCGATGCCGAACAGGCGATGTATGCGCAGCCGGCCTTGCTCGATGCGGCGCTCGCGAAACTCGCGCCGCAGACCCCGGGCAAACCGGATATCTACGTGGTCGCGTTTGCCGGCGACGCGCAGGAAGACGTGTTCCGCAATGAAGCCGAGTACATCGAAACGCTGTTCTCGCAGCGCTTCGGTGCGAGCGGGCATGTCGTCGTGCTCGAAAACAACGTGCGGACCGTCACCACGCGACCGCTCGCAAGCTGGACCAACCTGCAGCGCACGCTCGAGCGGATCGCCGCGACCATGGATCCGGCCGAAGACATCCTGCTGCTGTACCTGACCACGCACGGGTCGGAAGACCACCAGTTGCTGGTCGACCTCGATCCGTTGCCGTTGAACCAGATCGGACCGGACGACATCGTCGACGCGCTCAAGACGAAGCCGGCGATGCGCTGGAAGGTCGTCGTCGTCAACGCGTGCTATTCCGGCGGTTTCCTCGACGCGCTGCGCGACGATTCGACCATGGTGATGACCTCCGCACGCGCGGACCGCACCTCGTTCGGCTGCGGTGCCGACTCCGACATCACGTACTTCGGCAAGGCCTTTCTCGCAGAAGCGCTGAACAAGACCACCTCGCTGCGCGAGGCGTTCGACCTTGCCCGCACGTCCGTCGACCAATGGGAAACTGCCGACGCGCAGCACGGCGATGACAAGAGCATCCAGCATTCCGAGCCGCAGATCGCGAGCTCCCCCAGCATCGAGGCGAAGCTCGCCCTCTGGCAGCGCACGCTGCGCGATACGCCGTCCATTCCGTTCCGCCCCGCGACGGCGACGCCGGCATCCACCGACGCCAAAGCGCATTGAGTCGAGGCTACGGCTCGAAGCCGTTGCAGTAGATCGTATCGGCGGCACACACGAACTGACGTTCGAACGCGCCCAGGTCCTGCGCGCCGAACTCGTTCGCCACCGGGGCAAGGTCGATCACGCGCGGCATATGATCGCCCTCCTGATCGCCTGCACCCGGCGCAAAGTCGATCGCCGGTGAGCCGACCTGCAGATGGAAGTCGCCGGAGGCGCTGTCCTCGAACTGCGGATCGACGACCAGGTTGTGCGTCGACACGGGAATGCCCGCCAGGTCGCTGGCGAGCAGATAGTCCACGTCGCCATCCTGCAGGTTGCCGCTGACCAGACTCAACACGCGCTTGCCCGGTTGCCAGACGACACTCTTGCGAAGCGAAGTGGACGCGTTGTCGCGGATCACGTTGGCGCCTCCGATCGCGTTGCCGGCGATCGTACTCGCCGTGATCGAGAAGTATCCCGAGCTGCCGTTGAAGTTTTCGTTCGGGTTGTAGAGCAGGTTCCCGGCGATCGAGTTCCCGCTCACCAGCGCGCCGTCGAGTATCGCGGCCGCCTCGGCGAGGCCGACCGTGTCGATGATCAACCGGATCAGCGTATCACCCGCATTCCCGCTGATCTTCGTACCCTGCAGCAGCGCGCGCGGATTGGCCCGATTGCTGAATCCACTCGCGGCGGAAACGCGCACGGCAGCGCCGTCGCGTTGGCTACTGCCGCTGCTGGCCTGATTGTCGGAAATGCGATTGCAGTCGAGGCCGGTGGCGCAAAGTACGGCCACGCCACCGAATGCCGGATCGCTCGGCGCGCCGTCCAGCGTGCCATGCATTGCGAACGTCGCGTCGGGCGGATCGTCGTTGTCGAACACGGAGACCGCTCCGCCGCCGGCTTCGGAGTGATTGCCGTCGATGACCGCATCCCAGCCGGTGACGTGCGCGCTGGAGCCGATGTCGATGCCGCCGCCGACTCCGAGCGCGGTGTTGTCGTTGATCGATGTCGGCACGTTGCTCGACCGCGTGTACAACTTCACGATCGCGCGCTCGCCGGTGACGCTGATGCCACCGCCCGCGCCGCCCGCCGAGTTGAAGGCGACCGACCCCAGCAGACCGCCGCTGGCGAGGTTCATCTCGCAGTTCTGGGCGCGAATGCCACCACCGGGGCCGAGGATGTCCGTCGCGCTGCTGGTGGTGTTGAAGATGACGAAGGAGCCCGATCCAGTCATGTGCACGCGCGCATTGCGGCACCAGATGCCGCCACCACCGTAGGCACCGTAGTTGCCATTGATGCTGACACGGTCATCGAGATGCACGAACACGTCGGCGGCATCGGCCGTCGCTTCGTTGTCGATGTAGATGCCGCCGCCGTAGCCCGCCCGGTTGTCATGGATCAGCACGTTGCTGAAGTACACCAGCGCGTGCGGTCCACCGGCGACGGTGAACCCGCCGCCGCGCCCGACGTTGCTGGTCACCTCGTCGCCGCCGGTGACTTCGAGGTTGTAGAACGCGACCACGTTGGTCGCGCCGCGCACCGTCACGACCGTGTTGGCACCACCGCCGGCACCGCTGAGCACGGTCCTGGTTGCATCCGCGTCGACCTGGTTGCAATCGGCATACCCGCCGATCAGGCGCACGTTGCGCCCGTTGATGTCCAGTTGCTGCGCGTTGTAGGCGACGTTGCGTGCGATCCGGATGTTGGTGGTGCCGCTTGTGGGTGCCGCATTGATCGCGGCCTGGATGCTGCTCGAAAAGCAGGCGGCACCGGCGCCGACACGCAGATCGAGGTCCGCGTGAACGCTGGCGGCGCCCGTCGCGGCAAGGATCGTGACGGCAAACAGGGTCGTGCGCATCGTGGTTCTCCGGTCGTGGCGCGCTTCGACGAAAGCCGCGCGAAGGTCCGTTCGCCCTTCGCCTGGAACGACGCGGTATGGCCGGAGAAACCGACACGCAGGAAGACTGCCCGGCAACGCAATACCGCAGAGGCAGCTGTCAGCGCGCGAGTACGAGGAGGCGCTGCCACTCCGAAGGGTCCAGCACCGCGCTTGCCGGTTCGAGCGCGATCGCCTTGCGGGCGAGCGCGACCGCCTCGTCGGTCCTGCCGAGCGACGACAGCGTTGCCACCCTGGTCGCCAGCAGGCGCAATCGGCGCCCGCTGTTGCGCTCGGCGAGTCGCGCAGTGATCGCCTCGGCACGGTCCAGCGACTGCAGTGCTTCGCGCGGTTGCTCTTGCGCAAGCTGGGCGCGCGCACGTGCGGAGAGAATGCTCGCGACATCCAGGTTCGCATCGACGCCTGCCCTGGCGTCGATCGCCAGTGCGGCGTCGAAGCCATCGAGGGCGGCCTTGTAGTCGCCTCGCGCCAGTGCGACGTCGGCCGTGGCGCGCAATGCGTTTGCGTAGTCGGGCCCGGTTTCGCCCACGAGCTTGCGTCGAAGTTCGATGCTGCGCGCGCTCGCAACCGCCGCCTCGTCGACGCGCCCGAGGCGCAGCAATGCGTCAGCGAGCATTTGCAGGTTCGTGATGCACCGGGTTTCGCCATCGAGCTTCGCCGCATCGCACAGCTCGCGCGAACGCCGCAGCACGGTGGCCGCCTCGGCGTAGCGCTGGCGTTCGTAGGCGAGCGCGCCCTGCGCGCCGAGCGCACCGATCGAGAACGGGTGCTGCGGCTCGAACAGGCCGGAAATCATCTTCGCCGATTCCTGCAACTGGACTTCGGCATCGTCGTAGTCGCCGCGCTCGGCAAGCAGGCGACCGAGGTGTTCCAGCAGCAGCGCGTTCTGGTCGCCAGGCCCCGGATTGATGCGATGCGAAATCTCCAGCGCATCGCGCGTCAGGCGCTCGGCGCTGGCGCCGTCACCGAGCCGGCGCTGCAGCCAGCCGAGGTTCGCGATCGCGACCATGTAGTCGTACTGCTCGGGAATTCCGACAGCACGCCAGCGTTCGATCGTCGACTGCAACACGTCCTTCGCTTCGCGGATGTCCCCATGCGAGGTCAAGGCGTCGCCGTAGGCGAGCGACAGGCTCAGGCTGTCGGCGGTGTCCACGGGGAATATGCGCATCGCGATGGCCCGCGCTTCGCGCACGAGCGCGAGGGCTTCCTCGACATGACCGGTGTCCTCGCGCGCCTGCGCATACGCCCACAATGCGTCGACGGTGTTCGCGTCCTGCTCGGCGCGCAAGCCCGCGAGGCGTGGCTGCAGCGCTTTGACCGTCTCTTCCGGCCGCCCGAGCGTGACGAACGCCCAGGCGCGGAAGATCTCGACGTGCAAGCGCTGTTTCGAGTCGACGTCGCCACTCGAATCGAGCGCCTGTAGTGCCTTGTCATAGAACACGACGGCGCCCTCGAAGTCGTCGCTCTTGCGCGCGATCTCCCCCAGCGAAGTGAGGAACTCGGCGCGCATGTCCGGCTTCAGCGCGGTGTCGCTCTCGATCTTCTTCGCCGCGGCGCGCGCGAGCACGTCCGGGGTCGGGCGCGCATCCTTGGGAAGGTCGATCTTGGCTGCTTCGAAGATGCTCAACAGGAAATCCCGCACCGCTTCGGCGCGCTGCGCTTGTTCGCGCGCGACTTTTGCCTGCCACAGGGAGATGCCGAGGCTGGCGAGGATGCCGAGCATCATCGCTGCGGTCACCAGCATGCTGCCGCGATGGCGCTGCATGAGTTTGCGCAGGCGATAGCGGCGCGAGGGCGGGTGCGCGAGGACCGGGCGCGCATCGAGGAAACGCCGCACGTCATCGTCGAGTTCGGCGGCGTCGCGATAGCGCCGCTCCGGCTCGGGCGCACAAGCCTTGCCGAGGATCCAGCGCAACTCGGGAGCGAGATCGTGCGGCAGCGAACGCTCGACGAACCGCGGGTCACCCGACGGGTTCTCGCCGGTCAGCAGGACGCGCAGCAACACGCCGAGCGCGTACACGTCGGTGGACAAGGTGATCGGGCCGCACGTCGCCTGCTCCGGCGCACCATAGCCGGGCGTCATCAGGGGAACGTGCGTGCGGTCTGCCGAATCACCCTCGTCGAGCAGGCGCGCGATGCCGAAATCGAGCACCTTGATGCCGCCCCCCGTGACCAGCACGTTCGACGGCTTGAGGTCGCGGTGCACGATCAGCGCACGTTGCGCGGCGGATACCACGGCGCATAGTTCAGAGAACAGGCGCAGGCGCGCGTCGCGCGCGAGCTGGTGCTCCTCGCACCACGCATCGATCGGGCGGCCGTCGACGTACTCCATCGCCAGGTATGGCACGCCGTCGTCGCTTACGCCTCCATCGATCAGGCGCGCAACGCCGGGATGCTCGAAGTTCGCGAGGATTTCGCGCTCCCGACGGAAACGGCGATGCTCTTGCGGTTCGTGAATGCCTCGTCGCAACAACTTGATCGCAACCGTCTGGTGAAAGTCGTCGCCGACGCGCTCGGCGAGATAGACGGCGCCCTGGCCCCCCATGCCGAGCAGGTGTCGCAATTCGAACGGACCGAAACGGCGACCGACCAGTCCCGCCGCAAGGCCCTGCGCATCGTCCATGTCGGTCTCGTCGTCGACGCCGTGCGCACCGAGCCGGCCGATGTGCGAGACCACGTCTTTGCCGAGGAAACCTTCGTGGCAGTCGGCAGCGAGCATCAGTTCCAGCTCGATGCGCTGGTCGATATCCGCGATATTGGCTTCCAGCCAGGCTGCTCGCTCGCCGTCGGGCACGTCGAGGCAGCGTTCGAACAGGTCGCGCAAACGGGCGTAGGAGTGGTTCATCCCTGCATTCGACGTCGAATGAAGGCGAATCCCGACATGCCCGTCAGGCGGTCAGTTCGCGCTGCAGCCAGGCGCGTGCCACGCGCCAGTCGCGGTTGATGGTGCGTTCGGAGACGCCGAGCAATTCGGCGATCTGGGTCAGGCCGAGGCCGGCGAAGTAGTGCAGTTCGACCACTTCCGCCGCGCGCGCATCGGATTCCTGCAGCTTGTCGAGCGCGGCGTCGAGCTCGAGCGCCTGCGACGCATCCAGCTGTACTGCCTTGAGCGAATCGGAATCGAGTCCGGTCTGGCGCAGGTCGCCGCCATGTTTCGGGCGCAGGCAGTGACGCGCGTTGTCGATCAGAAGGTTGCGCATCGAGCGCGCCGCATAGCCGAAGAAATCGCGCGGCGGCGTACCGTCCTTGCGCGCGGCGCACATGTCGATATACACCTCGTGCACCAGTGCGGTGGTGTTGAGCGTTTGCCCTGCACCGAAGCGTCGGCGTTCGCGCCGCGCGACGTCGCGCAAGCGCCGGTAGACCTCGTCGAACGGCTGTTCCGGCGTGGACGGCGACGGCTCTTCGCCAGCATTCATTGCGGCGTCCTCCCCAGGTGCGCAAGACGCATCCTACGACGGACGCCGTCGTGCGACCAATGATCGACGCCGCGTCGGAAGTCAGCGCGTCGCGGCTGCGTCTTGCCGGGCGCGCGTCGCCAGCGCGAAAACCACGATGCCGTCGTCCCGGTAAGCGGGCTCGCCGAGGCGCGCGGCAACGGCAGCGACGCAGGCAGGCATGTCGGGCCAGGCGACCGGCCACGGGAAATCCTTGCCCGGTGGCAGCGTCCACGGATGCAGGCGCATCACGAGGTAGTCTGCACCCCAGGTCGCACCGTCGAGGATGTCGGCGAGTCGCCCGACGCGGCTGAAACGGTCGCCCGTCGCGGTGTATGGATACTCGTCCCAGTCGCCGGTTCCGCATACCGGCGACGCGAGCGCGTACTTCACGTTCTGGCGATGGATCTGCTGCAGCCACGGATCCGGCATGTAGTTGGAGTGCGCGCGCGCCGGGGTTTCGATCAGGGTGACGCTGGCGGGCGGCCTGCGCGCGAGGTCGCGCAGGAAAGGCGAAACCGGGCCGAGCTGCAACTGGGTCGCGTATGGATTCGCGGCCGAATCGTAGTCGTACTGGAACAACGCGTGATCCATGAACTGGTTCGGCGTGTAGTACCAGCGCGGCAGTGGACCGCACACGACCAGGCCGCCAAGACACGCCGCCGCGAAGGCCGCGCCAAGCGTCGGCCAGTGCAGGCGTTCGACCAGGCCGGCGATGCCTTCGGCGACGAACAGCAACAGGAACGGCAGCACCGGTGCCGCATAGCGCACGAGCACCGGCGCGTGCTGGATCCAGGCCGGACGCGCGGCGCAGACGACGACGCCACCGACGACCGCGGCCGACAGCACCAGCGTCACCAGTTCGCGTTCGCGCCGCCACAGGCGCCATGCACCGAACGCGAACAGGCCGACCATTGCCGCGCACGACCACGCGTCGGCGATCCCGAACTGCATCAGCACCGTCCGGTACAGGCTTGCGGCGGTCGCACTGTTCGCGCCGGCCTTGCCCGCCATCGCACCCCAGTCGTTGAGCAACGGCGGCCCGAGCACGAGCACAAGCGGCACGGCGACGAGCAGACCGAGGCCGACCAGCTGCCGCAGCGAACGCAACGCCGACGCGCGCGTCGCGCGATCGAAGCAGGCGCGCAGGTCACCCAAGCCGTGGTACGCGAACGGCCACAGCGTGAATACCAGCGACAACAGATGCGCCCAGCCACCGAGGAAGGTCGCGACGATGTACGCGCTGGCCCACACACGGCGGTCACCCCGCTGCTCGCGCCAGTTGCGGAATGCGACGAAGGCAACGACGCCGAGCAGGGCCAGCAGCGCGTATGGCCTCGCGGTGCGGCTGAAATAGACCAGCGACGGCGAAATCGCGAGCAGGCCGATCCAGATCGCGCGCGCCGACGGCGCAAGCGTCGAACGCAGCAGCCACGGCGCGACGACCAGCAGGGCGAGTCCCGCGACCAGCAATGGCACATGCATCGACCATTCGCTGAGCGCGGCATGGTCGTACAGCCAGCGGTAGTAGAGCGTCAGCGGGATGCAGTAGTCGGCCAGGCCGAAATGGGCGGCGATGCCGGCCATGTCGGATCGGATCAGCATGCGCACGGCATGCCATTCGTCGTCGATCAGCATCTGCGAACGCAATTGCGCCATGCGCAGGAAGACACCGGCGAGCAGTGCTGAAAACGACAACAGCCACCACGGCCATGCACTGCGCGAAGCCGGTGACCCGGGAATGCCAGGCCGCGCCAAGTTCAGCGCGCCTTCGCGTCGGGGTCGACTGCGCCGAGGCGTGCGTCCGCGTCGCGCGAGAACAGCGTCGAATGCAGCAAGCCCCACTTCCACAGGCGATAGGTGAGCGCCGTACCGAGCACGCCGAAACCGTACACGACTGAGCGGCGGAAGTTGATCTCGCTCGCTTCCGGGAAGTATTTCGTCGGGCAGGAGATCTCGCCGATGCGCTGGCCGAACGCATGCGCCTGCACCAGCATCTGGTTGTCGAACACGAAATCGTCCGAGTTCGCTGCCAGCGGCAGGCTCTCGAGCACGCTGCGCGAGAACGCGCGGTAGCCAGAATGGAACTCCGACAGCTTCGAGCCGATCAGCAGGTTTTCCGCGGCGGTCAGCACGCGATTGAACACGTACTTGTACAGCGGCATGCCGCCGGCGATCGCGGTGTTGCCGAGGATGCGTGAACCGATCACGACGTCGTACACCCCGGACGCGATCATCGCCGCCATCGCGGTGATCAGCTTCGGTTCGTACTGGTAGTCCGGGTGCAACATCACGACGATGTCGGCGCCCTCTTCCAGCGCGAGCGCATAGCAGGTCTTCTGGTTGCCGCCATAGCCGCGGTTGGCCGGATGACGGTGGGTGCGGATGCCGAGCCCTTCGGCGACCGCGACGGTGGCGTCGTCGCTGGCGTCGTCAACCAGCAATACGCGATCGACGATATCGTGCGGGATCGCCGCATGGCAGGCAGCCAGGGTCTTTTCCGCATGGTACGCGGGCATCACGACGACGATTTTCTGACCGTGCAGCATGCGCGATTCGTCCGCTCCGATGACCGCGTGGCGGAGCCTCGCGCGTAAACGTGGCGACCCCGGCCCGATTCGAACGGGCGACCTCGCCCTTAGGAGGGGCGCGCTCTATCCAGCTGAGCTACGGGGCCGCAAACGGTGGCATTGTAGCGTCGCCCGGTCGACCGGCCTACCCACGGACTTGTGGCAAGGACGCAGCGACGCCATATGTGCGCCATGAACAGCAATGTCACCGACACCCGTAGCGAGCGACGCATGCCCGCCATCTACCTGCCCCATGGCGGCGGGCCGTGCTTCTTCATGGACCCGCCACCGCAGGCGCCGCAGACCTGGGACGGCATGGCCGCCTATCTGCGCGGTCTCGCCGCTTCCATCGGCGAGCGGCCACGCGCACTGCTGGTGATCTCGGCGCATTGGGAGACCACGCGGCCGACCGTCAACAGCGGCGCCCGGCCGGGCATGCTGTTCGACTACTACGGCTTCCCGCCGCATACCTACCAGTTGTCCTGGCCCGCACCCGGGTCGCCGCAACTCGCAACGCGCGTGCGCGAGCTGCTCGGCGCCGCCGGCATCGGCACGGATGAGGATGCGACACGCGGCTACGACCATGGCGTGTTCGTGCCGTTCCTGCTGGCCTGGCCCGACGCGGACATCCCGGTCGTGCAGCTGTCGCTGCAGGCGGGCCTCGACCCGGCCGCCCACCTCGCGATCGGACGCGCACTCGCGCCCCTGCGTGACGAAGGCGTACTGATCGTCGGCAGCGGCATGAGCTACCACAACCTGCGCGAGTTCTTCGCCGCCGATCCGCGCGTGATCGCGGGCGCCGAACAGTTCGACGCCGCCTTGACGCAGGCGCTGCAGCACGCGGACCGCGGCACGCGCGACGCGCAACTCGTGCACTGGAAGCAGCTGCCGGCCGCGCTCGCCTGCCATCCGCGCGCCGAGCACCTGTTGCCCCTGATGGTCGTCGCCGGCGCAGGCGGCGAGGATATCGGCCGGCGCACCTGGTCGGGGCCGATCTTCGGCAAGCCCGTTTCGGCATTCCAGTTCGGTTGACCCCGCGCCGGGGCAATCCCGGTTCGGCGCCGCCCGGGCTGCTACAATCGCGGGTTTCGCGCAGCCATGCGCGCGCCCCATTCGAAACCTGGAGTTCCCATGTCCGCGCAGATCCTCAAGGCCCTCGGCCTCGACCCGCTCAATTCCGGCACCTACCTCGGCAACGGCGAGTGGTCCAGCACCAGCGACGCCGGCCTGCTGCAGTCGATCAACCCGAGCAACAACGAGGTGATCGCCGAAGTGCACGCGTCGAGCGCGAGCGACTACGAGACGATCGTCAAGCGCGCGCAGGCGGCCTTCGCGACCTGGCGCACGACGCCGGCACCGCGCCGCGGCGAAGCGATCCGCCTGTGCAGCGACGCGCTGCGCAAGCACAAGGACGCACTCGGCTCGCTGGTCGCGCTCGAGATGGGCAAGTCCAAGCCCGAGGGCGACGGCGAAGTGCAGGAGATGATCGACATCGGCGAATTCGCGGTCGGCCTTTCGCGCCAGTTGTACGGCCTGACCATGCATTCCGAGCGCCCCGGCCACCGCATGTACGAGCAGTGGCACCCGATCGGCCTGGTCGGCGTGATCAGCGCGTTCAACTTCCCGGTCGCGGTGTGGGCGTGGAACTCGTTCGTCGCAGCGATCTGCGGCGACATCACGATCTGGAAGCCGTCGCCGAAGACGCCGCTGTCGGCGATCGCGTCGATGAAGATCTGCAACGAAGCGCTCAAGGCCGGCGGTTTCCCCGACATCTTCTTCCTGTTCAACGATGCCGGCACCGAACTCGCCTCGACCTTCGTCGACGACAAGCGCATTCCGCTGATCAGCTTCACCGGCTCGACCAAGGTCGGACGCATCGTCGGCGAGCGCGTCGCCCAGCGCATGGGTCGTTCCCTGCTCGAACTCGGCGGCAACAACGCGATCATCGTCGACCAGAGTGCCGACCTGAAGCTCGCGATCCCGGCGATCGTGTTCGGTGCGGTCGGCACCGCCGGCCAGCGCTGCACCACCACGCGCCGCCTGTTCGTGCACGAGGCGATCCACGACGACGTGCTGGCCAAGCTCGTCGGCGCCTACAAGCAGGTCGAGAAGAAGATCGGCGACCCCACCGACGCGAAGAACCTCATGGGCCCGCTCAACAGCCGCGACGCAGTCAATGCGTATCTCGGTGCGGTCGACAAGGCGAAGGCGAGCGGCGGCAAGGTCGAGACCGGCGGCGCCGCGATCGACGGCAAGGGCAACTTCGTGCTGCCGACGATCGTGACCGGCCTGACCAACGACGCCGCGGTCGTGCAGACCGAGACGTTCGCGCCGATCCTGTACGTGATGAAGTTCAAGACGCTCGAACAGGCGCTCGACGCGCAGAACGCGGTGCCGCAGGGCCTGTCGTCGGCGATCTTCACGCAGAATCTCAAGGCGGCCGAGGCGTTCCTCAGCGCCTCCGGTTCCGACTGCGGCATTGCCAACGTCAATATCGGCACTTCGGGTGCGGAAATCGGCGGCGCGTTCGGCGGCGAGAAGGAAACCGGCGGTGGCCGCGAGTCCGGCTCGGATGCATGGAAGGCGTACATGCGCCGCCAGACCAACACGATCAACTACTCCGATTCGCTGCCGCTCGCGCAGGGCATCAAGTTCGAGTTCTGATACCCGACCGAACGCCGCATCGGCGGCGGGACGCCTCGCGTCCCGCCGCCCGACTGCTGATAGGAAGGCGCGCCACCCGTCGTATTTGACACCGAAGGCCCGCATTCGCGGGTCACGCTCGGTGTGCTTCATGAACAGACCTTTGATCGCCGGCGCCGTCCTGATCGCCGTGGCAGCGATCGCGGCAACCGGCTTTGCCGCCGCCTCGCGCAACGACCTCATCCAGCGCGGCCGTTACGTCGCCATGGTCGGCGGCTGCAACGACTGCCACACGCCCGGCTTCGCGGAGAGCGCCGGCAAGGTGCCGGAATCGCAATGGCTGACCGGCGATCGCCTCGGCTGGTCGGGTCCCTGGGGCACGACCTATGCGCCGAACCTGCGCCTGCGTTTCGCCTCGATGGATCTCGCCTCGTTCAAGGCCTATGCACACTCGATGACGGCGCGCCCACCGATGCCGTACTGGGCGGTGAACGCGATGTCGGACGGCGACCTCGAAGCGCTGCATGCGTTCGTGCAATCGCTCGGGCCCGCGGGCGAGCAGGCGCCGCCGGCATTGCCGCCGGGCGTGGTGGCCGAGGGACCGGTCGTGCGCTTCCCCGCGCCAGCGCCCGCAGGAGCCATTCGCTGAGGCAAGGCCCTCGTTGATCCGCCGGGCGCATCTCACTACGCTTGCGCCTCGTCTCCTGCCGCGGATTTTCCGATGAACGCCATTCCCGCCCGCACCAGCACGATGGCGGTGCTGAGCCTCGTTTTCGGCATCGTCTGCTGGCTCGCCCTGCCCTTCATCGGGGCGCTGGCGGCGGTCATCTGCGGCCATTCCGCGCGCGGCGAAATCCGCCGCGCGCCACCCGGGACGATCGAAGGCGACGGCATGGCGCTCGCCGGCCTCATCCTCGGCTGGGTGCACCTGATCCTGTTCGTCCTCGCGGCGATGATGATCATGCTGTTCTTCGGCGGGCTCGCATTCATCGCCGCGCACGTGCACTGATCCCTTGTACGCGCTCGCCCGTCCGTTCCTGTTCTGCCTCGACGCCGAGCGCGCGCACGACCTCGGGCTCGCGGCGATCGAAGCCGCGTACCGGACCGGCACGAATCCGCTGCTCGCGCTGAAACCGCGACCGCTGCCGACTGCTGCGTTCGGCCTGCGTTTCGACAATCCGGTCGGGCTTGCTGCCGGACTCGACAAGAACGGCGCGCACGTCGACGCTCTCGCGGCACTCGGTTTCGGCTTCATCGAAGTCGGCACCACCACGCCGCGCGCGCAGGCCGGCAATCCGAAGCCGCGCATGTTCCGCCTGCCCGAGCACGAAGCGGTCATCAACCGGCTCGGCTTCAACAACGGCGGCGTCGACGCCCTGGTGCGCAACGTCGAGCGCGCGAAGTACGCCGGCGTGCTCGGCATCAACATCGGCAGGAACAAGGACACGCCAAACGAGCGAGCGACCGACGATTACCTGCTGTGCCTCGAGCGCGTATACCCGCGTGCGAGCTACATCACCGTCAACATTTCCTCGCCGAACACGCAGGGGCTGCGCGACCTGCAGGAAGAGGAGACCCTGCGCCGGTTCATCGGCACCCTGCGCGAGGCACAGGAGCGCCTCGCCGCGCGCCACGGCGCGCGCAAGCCGATGCTGCTGAAGATCGCACCCGACCTTTCCGAAACCGAACTCGACGCGATGGCGACGGTGCTGCGCACCGCGCGCATCGACGGCGTGATCTGCACCAACACGACGATCGACCGCAGCGCTGTCGCCGGTCACCGCCACGCGGGCGAGGTGGGCGGCCTGTCGGGCAGGCCGGTGTTCGCGAAGTCGACCGCGGTACTGCGCGGCATGCGCGAGCGACTCGGCGACGCGATCCCGCTGGTCGGCGTCGGCGGCATCGTGCGCGGCGGCGATGCCGTCGCGAAATTCGACGCCGGCGCGTCGCTGGTGCAGTTCTACAGCGGCATGGTCTATCGCGGCCCGGCATTGATCGGCGAATGCGTCGAAGCGCTGCACGCACGCCTTGCCGGAGCGGTCGCGTGAACGACTATCGCGTCGGCGCGGCGATCGCTGCCGGCGACGGCTACACGATCGTCGAAAACGCGTCGCTGCAGGGGCGCAACACGTTCCGCGTACCCGCGCGCGCTGCAATGCTGGTCGACGTGCGCAAGCCGGAAGCGTTCGGCGAGCTGTTCGGCTATGCGATGCTGCGGACGCAACCGCTGCTGGTACTCGGCGAAGGCAGCAATGTGCTGTTCACGCGCGACTGGCCCGGCGTCGTGCTTGCGGTCGCCGCACTCGGCATCCGCGTGCTGCACGACGACGGCACGCGCGCGCGCATGCGCGTCGAAGCGGGCGAAAACTGGAACGACTTCGTGCGCTGGTCGCTCGGTCGCGGCTACGCAGGACTCGAAAACCTCGTGCTGATTCCCGGCACGGTCGGCGCGGCGCCGATCCAGAACATCGGCGCCTACGGCACCGAGGTACGCGAGTTCATCGCGGCGGTCGAAGCCTGGGACCGGGACGCCGGCCGGCTCGTGACGCTGACGAACGCGGAGTGCGCATTCGCGTACCGCGATTCCCTGTTCAAGCGCGCGCGCGATCGCTACGTCGTGACGGCGGTGGAATTCGAACTGACGCGAGCGCGCGCGCTGCGTGTCGACTATGCGGGCGTGCGCGAGGAGCTCGCAGCGATGGGCGTGACCGAGCCCAGCGCGCCGACCGTCGCCGAGGCGATCGCGCGCATCCGTACGCGCAAGCTGCCCAATCCGGCCATCCTCGGCAATGCCGGCAGCTTCTTCAAGAATCCGCTGGTCGAGCCTGATCGCGCGCGCTCCCTGCTCGCCACGCACCCGGGCCTACCGGTGTGGCCGGCCGGTGACCGCAGCAAGCTGTCCGCCGCATGGTTGATCGAGGCCTGCGGCTTGAAGGGCCTGCGCGACGGTGATGCCGGCATCTCGTCGCAGCACGCGCTGGTCCTGGTCAACCACGGTCACGCCAGCGGCGCTGCGCTATGGGCGCTGGCCGAGCGTGTTCGCGCGACGGTGCGCGAACGTTTCGGAGTCGAGCTGGAGCCGGAGCCGCTGGTCGTCTGATCGCATTGCGTAGCGAGCGCGCGATCACAATGCGTGCTGGCGAAACATGAATAATCCGCGTATTCCGTTTGCAAGATTTCGCTGGGAGTCGTCCATGGCCACCGCCGCCGCAAGCGCCGCCTTCGCCGCCAAACGCCGCTTTTTCGGTGCCCTGCTGGCGAGCATCAGCGCATCCCCGACCGACCCGCGACTGTCGATGCGCCGGACCGGGCGCGACGGCCTGCGCGACGATGACGCTCCGGCCAGCCCGGATGCGCTGACCTTCCCGATCCCGTCCGTGCGTTGGCTGAGCCGCGCGACCTGTGGTTTCACCACTTCCGACCATGGCGCGTTCACCGCACTCGGTGCGACCGACGACGCACGTTGGACCGCGTGGCTTGCCCAGCAGCTCGATCCCGCGACGATCGTCGACAGCGCCTGCGACAGCCGCATCGCGAGTGCCGGATTCACGACGCTGAACAAGACCGCGGCGCAGCTGTGGGCGGCGCGCGAAGCGGTCGGCGACAGCAACTATTCGCTGCGCATGCTGCCGATCGCTGAAACCGAATGCGCGACCCTGATCCGGCGCATCTACAGCAAACGCCAGCTGTTCGAGGTGACGGCCGAGTTCTGGCACGACCATTTCAGCGTGTTCGGCTGGGACTACGACGGCGGCCCGATGTTCCCGGCGTTCGATCGCGACGCGATCCGGCCGCACGTGTTCGGCAACTTCCGCGCGATGCTGCAGGCGACCTGCGAATCGGCCTCGATGATGTACATGCTCGACCTGTACAGCAGCGTCGCAGGCCATCCGAACGAGAACTACGCGCGCGAGCTGCTGGAGCTGCACACGCTCGGCGCCGAGAACTATGCCGGCATCGTCTCGAACCCGGACAGCTTCGCGAACATGAACCTGCTCGGCCATTTCACTTCGTGGGATGGCGAGGAAGAGCGGCTGAAATACGTCGACGACGACGTCTACGAGGCCGCGCGCGCGTTGAGCGGCTGGACCATTTCCGATTCCAACTGGTGGGGCCAGATCGGCTCGGCGCCGCCGGGCACGTTCGCCTACGACGACACGCGCCACGACCAGTCGACCAAGCACATCCTCGCGAGGTATTTCACGCCGTACCAGGGACAGGCCGACGGAGCGCTGCTGTTCGACATGCTCGCGCAACACCCGGGCACCGCGCATTTCGTCGCCGGCAAGCTGTGCCGCCGGTTCGTCGGCGACCTGCCATCGAACGCACTGGTGCAAGCCGCGGCAGACCTGTTCCATCAGCAATGGCAGGCGCCCGACCAGTTGCGCCAGGTGATCGAGCTCATCCTCCAGTCGGACGAGTTCAAGACGACGTGGGGCACCAAGATGAAACGCCCGGCGACCAGCGTCGTCAGCGCGTTGCGCGCGCTCGGCGCGGACTTCACGCCGGTGCCGGACAACAGCACGACCTACACGCCGACCGAGGAACTGATCAGCCGTCTGCAGGCAGCGGGACAGCGCCTGTTCTACTGGCCGGCGCCGAACGGCTATCCGGACAACCAGATCGCATGGTCGAGTACCGGAACGCTCGGGCTGACGATGAAGCTGTTGCCACGCCTGCTCGAGATGCACCAGGTCGAAAGCTACAACAACGCGCAGCCATTCATCGTCGACGTGCAGGGACAGACCCTCGCCTACTTCACGAACGCGGCGGACCGCACCGCGGCGAACATCATCGGCTACTGGTGCGATCGACTGCTCGGCCAGCGACCGGAGCCGACGCGTACCATCGCCGTCGACTTCTTCCGGCAGGAAGCGGCCGCAACGGCCCCGCTGGACCTGACCACGGACAACACCGACGGGGGCGCACAGCACACCGGCGTGTGGCACCTGAATCCGCCGAACACGCTGTCGCAGCACTACACGATCGCGCGCCTGCGCGTCGCGATCGGCCTGATCCTGTGTTCGCCCGACTTCCTGCGCCGCTGAGGGATGATCGCCATGACTTCGATCCAACGCCGCGATTTCCTCAAGGGTTGTTGCGTCAGCGCGGTCGCCGCCGGCAGCGGCAGCCGCGCGTACGCGTATTTCGCCCCGCCTCCCCTGCTCCCGGCCACGGCGACGAACGACACGCTCGTCGTCGTGTTCCTGCGTGGCGCGATGGATGGGCTGAGCCTGCTCCCGCCCGGTGCAGGCAGTCCGCTTCGCACCGACTATGAGGCGGCGCGAACGAATACGCGCGTGCCGGTCAGCGGCACCGGCGCGGCGCTGACACTGAACGGCACCACCTGGGCACTGCATCCGCGCGCCACCGGCCTGCGCAATCTTTATCAGGCCGGGCATGCGGCATTCGTCGTCGGTGCCGGCCAGGTGCAGCCGAACCCGATCGTGCGCAGCCATTTCGAAGCACAGTCGAACCTCGAGTTCGGCGTCGGTGGCGGCGGCAACGGCATCGGCTGGATGACCCGCCATCTCGTCAGCGGCGGCTTGCCCGCGAACGTGCCATTGCCTGCGGTTTCGATGGGGAGCATCACCGCGAACAGCCTGCTCGGCAGCAGCGACGCGATCACGATGAACAGCGGCTCGGACTTCCGCCTCGACACGTTCCACTGGTCGTGGCAGAACGACGATGCCGCGCACGGCCTGGTCGGCGGCGTCAATCGCATGAACGCATTGTGGGGCGGCAACGCGACCCTGCTCGAGCGCGCCGGCATGGACACGCTCGGTTCGCTCGCACTGCTGCGCCCGATCGACTTCAACCCGTACGACGCCGCAAACCACCCGAACGGGTACCAACCATCGGGGGGAGCGAACTACAACCTCACCTACAACAGCGGTTTCGGTTCCCAGCTGCGCAACGTCGCGCAGATGATCAAGCTCAATCTCGGATTGCGTGCGGTCACGATCGATCTCGGCAACTGGGACACGCACGTCGGACAGGGCAATCCAGCGCAGAGCTACGACTGGTTCGGCAACCAGGTATCGAGCCTGTCGGACGGCCTTGCCGCTTTCTATACCGATCTCTCGAGCAATCCTTCCGGCAACCTGATGCAGCGGGTGAATGTCCTCGTGCTCAGCGAGTTCGGCCGGCGCGTACTGGAGAACGCGGACAGCGGCACCGACCATGGCTACGGCAACGTGATGATCGCGCTCGGTGGCGCGGTCAACGGCGGCAGCGTGTACGGCAACGTCGCCGGACTCGCAGGGAGCGCCTTGTACGAAGGCACCGATGTCGCGGTCACGACCGACTATCGCCGGGTGATTTCCGAAGCCCTGATCCGCCGCATGGGCAATCCGAACATCTACTACGCGTTTCCGGGTTATTCCGGCTACAGCCCGCTCGGAATCTTCCAGGGCACGGACCTGCCGCCGGCGAACTTCGACCAGATTTTCAGGAACGGCTTCGAGACGGCGTGACGAACTTGCACCGTCCGCAGGAGCCTACCCTGCGGGCGACCGCTGGAACCGCGGCGACGCGACGATACAGGTCGCTGCGCTGCCAACATCGGAACGCGGCGATCACTCGCCGGACTGGAACCAGACGAGATCCGCGTCGTCGACCTGGTGTGCCTGGCCGAGGCTGATCGAACCGTTGCGGCGCAGATGCGTCTCGTCGCGGTGCACGAAGATCTCGTCGTCGTCGCCGATCCTGAGCCAGCTGCCGTTGGTCGAGCGATCGGCGAGCATGAAGTAGCCCTTCTTCCACTCGATCAGGGCGTGGTTGCGCGACACCCATTCCGTCTCGACGACGAGGCTGCTGGCCGGATCGCGGCCAATCGAGAACGGCGTGCCCTCGTCGATCTCGAACACCTGGCTGCGATGGCGCACGGTCAGGCGCGGCCGATCGGGAATCGCCGACGTGCTGGCCGCCTGCATGATGCGCTGCACGGTCGTGACGTGGGCGAGGTCTTCCTGCCACAGGACGTCGACGATCTCGAGCGGCGCCTGCTTGCCGAGTACCCAGGCGGAGCCGAGCGGGCGCACGCGCAAGCCGGTCGTGTTCGTGATGCCCTGCACCGTGCTTGCGGTGGCGACGATCTGGTCGCGCCGCGCGAGGCTCTTGTCGGCCATGCGCGCAGCCGTGTTGACCGCGTCGCCGAACACGTCCTCGTTCTCGACGAGCGCATCGCCATGGTGCAGGCCGATGCGGATCGCGAGGTTGTCGCGCTGGAACTCGGGATCGTTCTTGATGCGCCGGTGCATGTCGGTCGCCGCGAGGAGTCCGTGCAGCGGCCCCGGGAACGTGCACATGATCTCGTCGCCGATCGTCTTGACGACGCGCCCGCCGTGGCGCGCGGCGACTTCGGCGAGCGCGAGCAGCACGCTCGCGACGATGCGTCGCGCCTGCTCGTCCCCGCGCGTCTCGAACAGGCGCGTGCTGCCGGAGACATCGGCGAACAGGATGGTGAGGGCGCGGCGTTCGGTCATTGCGGAAATCATAGCGAATCCGCGCGCCAACGGCATTCAGTGTCGGGCTCCGCAGCCGGTCGGTCGAAGCAGGCGCCGCGTACCTGGGGGCGAAGTGACCCAGCCCTCTCTCCCTTTGCGTCCTCTATGCGAGCTCGCCCGCAGCGGCGACGATGTCGGCATCGCCGGGCAGCACGAGGAAGGCGGCGCCCGCGAGCGGCGTATAGGTATCAGCACCGACGACGCGACGCAGCGGCGTCGCGCCGCGGCCTGCCTCGACGATCGCGGTGACCACGCCTTCGCCGACACCGGCCGAGTGGCGCCCTTCGTCGACCACGATGATGCGTTTGGCGCGCTTCGCCTGTTCGCCGATGAGTGCATCATTGAGCGGCACCAGCCAGCGCAGGTCGACGGTGCGCACTTTCCAGCCGTGTTTCTTCTCGATCTCGCGCGCGGCGCGCAAGCTCATCGGGACGCCGTTGCCGTAGGTGAATATCACCAGGTCTTCGTGCGCTTCCTCGTAGATGCGCGCCTCGCCGAGCGGCATCGTCTGGTCCAGCGGCGGATACGCGGTCAGCCACTGGCCGTCGCCGGCTTCGTACAAGTCCTTCGTCATGTACAGCGCGATCGGCTCGAGGAACACGCTCACCCGACCGTCGACCTTCGCCAACGCGGCGAGCGTGCGCAGCATCGTCGCCGCGTCGTCACCGCGGCTCGCGCAACCGACGACAAGCCCGGGAATGTCGCGCAACGCGGCAATCGAGTTGTCGTTATGGAAATGTCCGCCGAAACCGCGCTGGTAGCCGAGTCCGGCGATGCGCACGAGCATCGGATTCCTGTACTGGTTGTTCGAGAAGAACTGCAGCGACGCGGCCTCGCCGCGGATCTGGTCGCAGGCGTTGTGGTAGTAGGCGAGATACTGGATCTCGGGAATCGGCAACATGCCCATGTTCGCGTAGCCCTGGGCGAGGCCGAGGATCATCGTCTCGTCGAGCAGGGTATTGAACACGCGCGCGTTCTTGAACGCCTTGTGCAACCCCTTGGTGACCGTGTAGACGCCACCCTTCTGCGCGACATCCTCGCCGAACAGCAGGGTTTCGGGGTATTTGCAGAACAGATCGTGCAACGCATTGTTGATCTGGATCGCGAGGTGGCGTGGCGGCAGCTTCTCCGGCAGCTTGTCGGCGCCGCCGAACACGGCGAGGCGCTTGTCGGCATAGTCCGCGCGCTTCGCCTCGGCATTCACCTTGTCCGGCGTATACGGCGCCAGCGGCGCCATCACGTCGTCGAGGCGATCGAGCTTCGCGCGCCGGTCGGCTTCCTCTGCCGCGGCGAAACACTTGCGCCGGATGTCCTCGTATTTCGCGAGCAGCGAGTCCTTCGTGAACAAACCGGACTCGAGCGCAATCGCGGCGCTGCGCAGCAGCGGATCGGTCGCCTCGACCGCCATCAGCTCCTCGATGCTGCGCCATTCGATCTCGAAGTCGGTACCGGCATGACCCATGATGCGCGTCGTGCGCAGGTGCAGGAAGGTCGGCCGACGCGTGGTGCGGCAGTGGTATACGGCACGCGCGACCTGCTCGTAGCCTTCGGCGAGATCGAGCCCGTCCGCATGGAAGTAGTCGAGGCCGTCGCGGTTGCGGAACGCATTGCCGATCCATCCGCCGGGCGTCTTCACGGAGATGCCGATGCCATTGTCCTCGCACACGAACAGCACCGGCGCGGGCAGTTTCTGGTAGGCGGTCCACTGCGCCGTATTGAACGCGGTCTGCGCGGTCGCATGGTTCGACGAGGCATCGCCGAACGAGCAAATCGCGATCGAATCGTCGGGAATCGGCAACGCGTGGCCGATACGCCGTGCCTGCTCGATCGCGACGGCGGTACCGAACGCCTTCGGCAGGTGCGAGGCGATCGTCGAGGTCTGCGGCAGCACCCACAGCGGCTTGCTGCCCCAGACCTTATGGCGGCCACCCGACGCGGGGTCGTCCTTGCTCGCGGCGAACGACAGCGCCGAATCCATGATCGGATCCATGCCCGGCAGCTTGCGGAAGCGCTCGGCCATCAGCGCGCCGCTGCGGTAGTGCAGGAACGCCGGATCGGTATGACGCGTCAGGCGCGCGACCATCGCGTTGCCTTCGTGACCGGACGAACCGATCGTGTAGAAGACCTTGTTCTTGACGCGCAGCACGCGTGCCATCAGGTCGAGATGGCGCGAGACGAGCTGGGACTCGAACAATTCGATGAAATCGAACGCCGTGCACAGGCTGCCCGGCGCCACCGCCTCATCCGCGCGCGGTGCGCGCCGGGGCGTGCCGGACCAGTTCTGCACGAATTCCGCGAAGTTCTGGTCGCAGACTTCGGCACGATTGACGTTCTTGTGGCGGGCGGGAATGGGCGTCGCTATCGCGTTCATCGGTTCAACCGTGGTTCGAGGACAGTGCCGGCTTCGCGGCGAGAATTCTTGCAAGTGTCGCGCGCGCCTCGGCCACGTCGAGACCGACGCCGAAGCGGATGGAACGCGGCCCGTAGTCGAACACGAACGGGCCGCTGCGAAAACCGTACGGATCACGCATGCCGAACGGACCGGCGTCGACGGGCGCATCGAAGACACGCAGGTTCTTTGCGTTGCGCAATTCGTAACGACGCGTCCAACCGATGCCAAACACCTCGCGCCGCACGGCGAATTCATCGCCTGCAATCGTCACGTGCTCGCGCCCCGCGACCAACCACGCCAGCGTCGCCAAGGCGAAAAATCCACCGACTGTCCAGCCGACGATCCAGAACGCCATGAATGCGACGGGCGCGTTCTCGGCCGGATGTTGCAGCTCACGCACGACGTTGAACTCGCCAAAGACCCAACCGCATAGCCAAAGCGCAAGGAAGAAGACCACGAACCAGTTGCGGCTGGAGGGAATGCGCAGCTCGATTCCTCCGGGCACCGAAATCATCGTGGATCGCGCTGACGCGACGGGAACGAACCCGCTCATGCAAGCGCCTCCTGCAGCGAGGCCTGGACCAGCGCGGCATTCTCCGCCGCGATCGGTGGCATCGGCACGAAACCCGGTTGCGCCTCGATACGCGCAAGCCATGCACGCAGCGCAGGATACGTGGCAAGCACGATGCCGCCCTCTTCCGCGCAATGCGTATACGCGTACAGCGCAATATCGGCGATGCCATAGCCGGTCGCGCTGAACCAGTCGTGCGTGGAGAGATGCTTGTCCATCACCGCGAGTGCCTGGTGGCCGCGCTCCCGCAACTTCGGCAGATCGGCGCGCCGCGGCGAGTCGAGCGGCGTCCAGCCGCAGATGAAGCGCGCGACCGCAACGAACGGCTCGTGGCTGTACTGTTCGAAGAACATCCATGCAAGCGTCTGCGCGCGCTGCCAGGTGTCTCCCGCGAAGTACGGTGTTCCCTCGGCGAGCCAGTAGAGGATCGCGTTCGACTCGACCATGATGCGGCCGTCGCCGGTTTCGATCATCGGTACGCGGCCATTCGGATTCTTGGCCAGATATTCCGGAGTGCGCGTCGCGCCGTGCGCGCTGTCGGTCTCGATCCAGCGATAGTCGCGTCCTTCGACACGACCGAGATGGCCGAGCAGCATGCGTAGCTTGTGGCAATTGCCGGAAGGCGAATAGCCGTGGACGGTGATCATGCCCCTGTTCCTCGCGCACGCCGCGCCAACCACTCCGCGCGGCTCTGTCCCCAGATATCGATCGGCACATCCTCGTGCGGTGGCGGCAACTTGCCCGGCCCGCGATTGCGCGAGCCGAGCCGGCCGGCGAGCGTCTGCGAGGCATGGTTCTCCGGCGCGATCGAATGGATCACTTCGCTCCAGCCGAGGTTCGCGAACGCCCAGTCGATCGCCGCGGTCGCCGCCTCGGTCGCATAACCCCTGCCCCACGACGAGCGATGGAAGGCCCAGCCGATTTCCGTGCCGGGCCAGCCTTCCGGCTGCCACGGTCCGGCCTGGCCAAGCCAGCGCCCGCTCGCCTTCTCCACCACGGAGAACATCGCATAGCCCTGCACCGCCCACGCACCCGGCATCTGCAGGAACTTGCGCCACGCGGGAGCACGCAGGAGGGCGCCTCCGATATGGCGCGCCGCCTCTTCATCGGCATGCAGCTCGGCGTATCCCTCGAAGTCCTCGATGCGCGGCAGGCGCAGGATCAACCGTTCGGTTTCGATATGCGGTTCACTCACTGGCTCAACTCCCGCTTGGTGCGTGCACGGCCGATTGCGTCGATGCATCGGCAGCACCGGTATACGAACACGAAGGCAGGATGCGCTGGATCTGCGGGTAGTCATCGCTTTCGCAACGCCACTGGATACCCATCGCATTCGCGTGTTCGAGTTGCGGGGTCAGGCTGATTCGTCCGCCGTCGACACCGGATGATGCGTCGAATACCAGCTGGATCGCGCCGTCCTGCACGCTCGCGGCGCGCAAGGACTTGCCCCGGTATTCGTTCGGCGCAGGCAAGCCCGCTTCGGCATTCGAAGCAGGCAACTTCGACGTGGTCATGTAGTACTCGGCGATCGCCGTGCGCATAGCGGAAGCGACGACGAAATCGCTGCGCATGTCGACGTACGCTTCGCGCTCCGCCGCGTCCGCCTCGGTTTGTGCCTTCGCCTCGTCGAGCGTCTTGCGGATCTGTTCCTGCTGTTTCGCGACCTGCTGCACCTGTCGACGCGTTGCTTCGCTCTCGACGCGCACATTCGACAGCAAGGCATCCTGATCCTTGCGTGTCACCAGCTGGTGATACGCAAGCAGCGCCCCCACTACCGCGAGCAGTGCGCTCGCGAACATCACCACCGCATTGCGCATGCGAACCCCGACGCGACAATCAGAACGCGTTGATACCCGTCACTTCGCGACCGACCACGAGCTGGTGCACGGTCTCGGTTCCTTCATAGGTGATGACCGACTCGAGGTTCAGCGCATGGCGAATCGGGCAATGCTCGGTCGTGATGCCGGCGCCGCCGAGGATGTCGCGCGCTTCGCGCGCGATGTCGATCGCCATGCGGCAGTTGTTCCACTTCGCCAGGCTGACCTGGGTCGGCTGCATCCTGCCGGCGTCCTTGAGGCGACCGAGCTGCAGCGACAGCAGCTGCGCCATCGTGATCCGGCGCGCCATGTCGGCGAGCTTGAGCTGCACCGCCTGGTTCGCTGCGAGCGGGCGCTTGAACAGGATGCGGTTCTTGGAGTATTCGGCGACCTCGGTGAGACACGCGATCGCGGCGCCGATCGGGCCCCAGGTGATGCCGTAGCGCGCCTGGGTCAGGCAGCCGAGCGGACCCTTGAGGCCTTTCACGTTCGGCAAACGGTTCGCTTCCGGCACGCGCACGTTGTCGAAGAACAGCGCCGACGTCACCGACGCGCGCAGACTCATCTTCTTGTGGATTTCCTGCGCGCTGAACCCGGGCATGCCCTTTTCGACGACGAAGCCCTGGATGCCTTCATCGGTCTGCGCCCACACGACCGCGATGTGCGCGAGGTTGCCGTTGGTGATCCACATCTTGGCGCCGTTGAGGATCCAGTCGGCGCCGTCCTTCTTCGCGTTCGTCTTCATGTTGGCCGGATCGGAACCACCATGCGGTTCGGTGAGGCCGAAGCAGCCGATCACCTTGCCCGCAGCCATGTCCGGCAGCCAGCGCTTGCGCTGTTCTTCGCTGCCGTACGCGTAGATCGGATACATGCACAGCGAACTTTGCACCGAGGCGAAGCTGCGGATGCCGGAATCACCGCGCTCGAGTTCCTGGCAGACGAGGCCATAGCTGACCCCATTCATGCCGGCACAGCCGTATTCGACCGGCAGCGACGAGCCGAGCAGGCCGAGTTCGGCCATCTCCGGGATCAGTTCGGTCGGGAAGCGCGCCTTGTCGAAGCAGTCGCCGATGATCGGCAGCACACGTTCATCGGTGAAGCGGGCGACGGTGTCCTGCACCATGCGCTCCTCGTCGGAGAGCAGCGAGCGGACGTCGTAGAGATCGGTCGGGTTGAGCGGAGTGGCGGGCATGGGAAGGGATCCGGGCGCGGCAAAGCGGCGTATTGTAGCCGGCCCCCGCGTGCGCGGCCATGCACGACCGCTCGCATGCTCCAGTTCGGGCCAGCTGCCCTATGCTTGACTCCCCTCGCCAGTCGCCTCCCATGCGCGTCCCCGTCCTCACCTACCATTCCAACAACATCAGCGGCAACGACTACGCCAGCAACGACCATGTCGCGCTGGCCGAGGATCTGCGCACGATCCAACGCCTGGGACTGCGCATCATCCCGCTGGCACGGGTCGTCGACGTGCTGCTCGGCGAAGTGCCGGAATCAGCGGTCGAGCGATCGGTAGCGCTGAGTTTCGACGACGGCTCATGGTTCGACTGGCACGACCTCGACCACCCGACCTGCGGCCCGCAGCGCGCATTCGCCGGCATCCTGCGCGATTTCGTGGCCGGTACAGGCGCCATGGCGCACGCGACGAGCTTCGTGATCGTCTCGCCCGATGCGCGCGCGACGCTCGACCGGACCTGCCTCGCCGACCGCGGCTGGTGGGGCGACGACTGGTGGCGACCGGCGCAGGACGAGGGACTGCTCGCGATCGAAAGCCACAGCTGGGACCACAACCATCACACGTTGCCCCGCACGGCACAGCGCGACCAACGCAAGGGCACCTTCCTCACGATCGACAGCCATGCCGACGCCGACGCGGAGATCCGCCAGGCGACCGATTGGCTCGATGCTCACCTCGCACCGGTTCGCGCCACGCTGTTCGCCTACCCCTATGGGCAGACGAATGCCTATCTCACCGAGGACTATCTGCCGCGCCGCGTCGCCGAGCATCGCCTGCGCGCCGCCTTCGGCACCGACCCTTCGCCGATCCACGCCGGATCGCCACGCTGGAACCTGCCGCGCTTCGTCGCCGGGCAGCATTGGGCGAGTGCCGCCGGGCTTGAGACCCTGCTCCGGGAAACCATCCGCTGAACGTCACGGTCCAGCGGAACATGAATCTGCGGCAAGCGTCGCACCCATTGCGAACAACCTGAGAGACCGCCGCAACCCTGCCTGCACTGGACATCGCAACGGTTCCCCGCGAGGCTTCGCCGAACCCGATCTGCAGCATGAGCCCCCGTTTCATGGAAAAAAACGCGATCCACATCCTGCCGGACTCGCTCCGGTCGTTCCTCACGATCAGCGAAGTCGACGACGCGGATTTCCTCGTCGCCGATCTGTTCCGCCGCAAGTTCGCCTCGCCTCCCCCGGACTCCGGCCGCCATCTGGTCGCGTTGTACCGCGATCCGCGAGGCGTGATCCGGCTCGCGGGGTATTCGCACATGCGGCCGTTCGGAGACGTCTATCTCTCGGGCGGCTCCTGCAGCAACGGCGAAACCGTCCGCGCCATGGACGCGTCGCATCGCGGTGCGATCCAGGCCGCAGGAGGCATCTGGTACCTCGTGCTCAAATACGCATTCGCGCGCTATGCCGACTGCTGCGATGCGTTCTTCGGCCATTGCGGCGATGCGCGCGCGCTCGAGGTGGCCACTGCTGCCGGCTTCGTCGACGCTGGCCATCAGCACCTGATCGCGCATTGGCACAAACCGCTGCATGAAAATATCCGCCGCGCACTGGTGGCGAAAGTGCACGCGCTCGGACCGTTCTGACTCAGCCGCGCGGCACGTGCCCGGTCGCGACGTGTTGCCGCGCCGACTCCACGTTCGCCGGCGAGTCATCGAAGAAGATGTCGGCACCGAACTTGCGCCGGAACAGCTCGTCGAAGAACGGACGGGCGTCGTCGAGCTCGGTGATCGTGATGAAACCGCCCAGTGATGCCGGCAGCGTGTAATGCATGCGAGATGCCTCGATCGATCAATGTGCGCTGGGCGCGAACCCGCTCCTGCAGCAGTGCTGGTACAGGCGTTCACCTTCCGTCCGCGCCTGCTCGACCTGTTGCGGCGTGAGCGACCGGGACGCCAGCCCGCTCATCAGCGTACTCATGCCCCTCGTATCCTCACCCGCGTTGGCGCGGCTCCAAGCATAGGCATGGGCGTAGGATTGCACGAGATCGCGGGGCAGCAGGTTGCCTTCCTCGGAGTAACCATAGGCGGCGCCGGCGATCGCCTCGGAATCGCCGGACTCAACCAGACGCGCCAACTCCGTTCTCTCGAGTTCGCGCAGCGCCGCGATCTGGTCCGCATTGCGCACCAGTTCGGCGCCCTCCGTGCTGAACTGGCCGACTCCGCTAACCGCCACGATCATCCCCCGATCGTGTCGCTGCAATGCCAGGCGCACCCACGCGAATCGGCCTTCGACTTGATCGGGCGTCAACGCGAGGCACCGCTCGCGCTGGGCAAGGCGTTGCTGCAAGACGCGTTGATGCCAGTCCTCGTCGATCACGAACTGCGGCTCCGGCTTCCACTCGGGATGTTCACTGGATATTCGCTGCTGGATCTCGAGCTGATGCTGGAATTCGCCGTCAACCTGTTCGCGGATCTCCCGCTCGCCGCGGTCGTCGAACCGAGCGCATGTCTGCAGGCGCTCGAAAAGCAGATGGGTGGCAGTGGCGTCGCCATTGCCGGCACGCCGTTCGACTTCGGGCAGAGCGTCGATGAAGGCGCGACCATCGAGATCCTTGATGTTCGTTGGAAGCGTCGCGGCGGGTCTCGCGACCGATGAAGACCGGTCGCGTACCGAACCGCCGTCCACCACGACCGGCGTTGCCGGCGGCGGCACGGGCACGGATCGCTGCGCAAGGCGATAGCCCAGCGCCAGTGCGAGAACGAACGCGACGGCGATGATGCCAAGGGGGCGGATTCTGCCGCGCATCATCGCTTAGCCACCGCACAGCATTGTTCGTACAGTTGCACGCCGAGCTGCTCCGCTTGCGCGCGCTGCGCCGGATCGAGTCGTGAACCGAGATCACTCAGCTCGCGGGCCAGCCATGTTTGCGTGTCAGGGCCGGCGAAGACCCGGCCCAGGCCGTAGTCGATCCAGGGCACCGCGTCGATCGCCTGGGTCGGCGCTTGCGCGGCAGCGAAGAAATACGCGTAGGCACCGAAGAAATCGGGCTCGGCGAAATAGCCGATCTTGAGCAGCGAACCGATGGCCGCCAGCGCGCGCCAATCACCACGCGCACGCGCACGTTGCAGGGCGACGACGGCGATGTCCTTGCGATGACCGATCTCGTTCAGATCGACCAGTGATACTTGAGCCAGCGCGGGATGCCAGTAACCGACCTCTGCGTCCGGCTCGCCGAGCTCCGCAGCCTGCTCGTACCACTTGAACCAGTCCGCCGCGTCGGCATGGGCTATACCCGTGCAATCGGACGCGAGTTCGTGTTGAGCGGTGAGCTCCTGGCCATAGACGGCCGCCGGGTCGACCTTGGATTCTTCCAGCTTCACCCCAAGGCGCGCCGCATGGTCTTTCAGTTGTCCCGCCAGCTCTTCCCCGAAGTTGAGGCCACCGGCAACCTGATCCAGGGTCTTCTTCTCGAGCTCCGCCTCGTTGGCGGCCGGCGTGAAAAATTGACAACGTCGATAGCCGTCTGCGAGACGACGGGCGGCCTGGGCATCGCCCGTTTGCACGCGTCGCTTGAGTTCTTCGACCGTACCGACGAACGGACCCGGCGGAAGCGCCGAAGTCGACGAAGCGGGCGCATTTGCACGCGTCGTCACGTGTTTCGCCGCGATCATCCGCCATCCGTCGCGCACAACCGGGGGCCGGGCGTCGGCAACCGATGCCGGCGATTGGTGGAGCGGGAGCGACGAAGGCGGCTTGCCAAGTCGATAGCCGATCAGCGTCGCACCGACGATCGCCGCGATGGCCGTGAAAACGCGCACTGCAGATGCGTTCATTCTTCGGTACCGCGCCGGCCGCGCGGCACGTGGCCGGTCGCAACGTGCTGGCGTGCCGACTCCACGTTCGCCGGCGAGTCGTCGAAGAAGATGTCGGCACCGAACGCCTCGAGGAACGGGCCTTTCGGGCGCCCGCCGAGGAACAACGCCTCGTCGATGCGCACGCCCCACTTGCGCAGGGTCAGGATCACGCGCTTGTGTGCCGGCGCGGAGCGCGCCGTGACCAGGGCGGTGCGGATCGGCGCGTCCTCGCTCGGAAAAGCGTCCTGCAGGCGGTGCAGCGCATCGAGGAAGCCGCGGAACGGTCCGCCGGACAGCGGTTCGGCTGCGCGCTCAGTCTCATGGCGGTGGAACGCATCGATGCCGCCCTGCTCGCTGACCTGCTCGGACTCGTCGCCGAACAGCACCGCATCGCCATCGAACGCGATGCGCAACTGGTCGGACTGCCGTTGCGGTGCCTTCGAAGGCAGGATCGTCGCCGCGGCGACGCCCGACCTCAATGCCTGCGCGACGCTGTCGGGATTCGCGGAAAGGAACAGGTCGGCGTCGAACGCATGCACGTACGGCGAGGTCGGCGCGCCGCGCGTGAATGCGGCGCGCACGATGTCAAGGCCGTAGTGCTCGATCGAGTTGAAGATACGCAGGCCGGTGTCGGCTGAATTGCGCGACAGCAGGATCACCTCGACGCGCGGCGCCTGAGGATTGGCGCGATTGAGGTGCAGCAGCTTCTGCACCAGTGGAAACGCGATGCCGGGTGCGAGCAGATCGTTCTCGCGCGCGATCTGGTGCAGGGCGAACGCATCGACACCTTCGCGCTCGAACAGCTCGTGGCTGTCGCCGAGATCGAACAGTGCGCGCGAGGAAATCGCGACGACGAGTGCCTTGTCCTCGCCGTCATTCGCGCTGGCGCTCTTCTCGGCAGATCGTGGATCCATCGCATCCATTCTCGAACGGGTGTTTGTTTTGCAGCCAGGCCCGGCTCCAAGGCAACAGCATAGGCGTATTCCGCGTGATGCTGTCCACTTCCTCTTACAGGCTGCGACCGTCGAACCGCTGGATCTCGAGCGTGTGCGGATCGACGCCCTCGAGGCAGCGCACGTTGATCGCGAACGTCGGGTTGCCGCCCTTGTCGGCGCCGCGGCCGAACGGCGAGATGCCGCAGACCGGGCAGAACTGGTGGCGGATGCGATGGGTATTGAAGGTGTAGGTCGACAGGT
>Ga0068855_100001378_pt1 | contig 30087 bp, 23 predicted proteins | sample KBSCornC52_FD_66592 | JGI IMG/M metagenome (GOLD analysis project Ga0068855, IMG submission 66592) | Corn rhizosphere microbial communities from Kellogg Biological Station, Michigan, USA - KBS Corn C5-2 | ecosystem: Host-associated > Plants > Roots > Rhizosphere > Soil ... | reverse complement strand
ACCATGGCTGCACTGAATCGATTCGGAACGCGCCTCGACCTTTTCAGCCGTCGCAGGTTCCTAGGTGGCACCGGTGCGGCACTGATGGTCGGGCTGCCGGTGCTCGAGACGCTGCGTTCGCGACAGGCCAAGGCTGCCACCGATGCGATCCCGCGGCTGCTTTGTATCGGCGTCGGCAACGGCCTGCCGATGGACGAGCTCACACCGCTCGGCACCGGCGCGAACTACACGTTCAAGCAAGGGGCTGGCGCTTGGGGCACCGACACGATCTGGAGATCGTTTGCTCCACTGCGAGCAAAGACCAGCATCCTTACCGGCCTCGGCATCGCCGAGGGTAGGCACGATCCAGGCGATCATGGCTGTGGGATGCCGGCGATTTTCTCTTGCACCCGGCCCGCTCTCAATGCGGCGAAGCTCGGCATCACGATCGACCAAGTGATGGCCAATAAATATGCTGCAGAGACTCCCCGCTATCCCAAAGGGCTTCAGCTCGCGATGTCGAAGGGCTCGCCTCTGGGCGATGGGCCATTCGGATCCACCTACCTCACCAATCTTTCGTGGCGGTCCGCGACGGAGCCGAACCCGCCCTCGTCGAATCCTCAGCAAGCGTTTCAGACGATGTTCGCCGGCATCGACCCGAAGGCAACAGCGACCGAAAATAGTCGAATTTTGGCGCGCCGAATGAGCATCCTCGACTACGTCAATGAGGAGGCGAACAGCCTCTTACCTGCGCTGAACAAGGACGATCGAGTACGGCTCGATCAATACTTCACGGCGGTGCGCGACTTCGAAAACCAGCTGAAGGCTGGACAGGCGGCGATGGGCGGGGGTGCAGCGTGCGCACCGGGGACCGCGCCGGGCACGACGTTGGACTATCCGACCACCGTCAAAGCGATGGCGGATCTCGTGGCGCTCGGGTTCACCTGTGATCTCACCCGCAGCGTCATGTTTCAAATGAGCTGCTATCGCAACGACACGATGTACGCCTTCCTCAACGATCCGAAAGTGAACGACAACCATCACTCGCTCTCGCACGCTTCCGACTGCAAGAGTAAGGATTCTGGGTACCGCAAGGTAGACCGCTGGATCTTCGATCAGATCTTCTATTTGCTGAACAAGCTCGATCAGGTGAAGGAAGCAAACGGGGCGTCGATCCTGGACAACAGCCTGGCAATCTTCAACAGCGATGTGGGCGACGGCTTTCAGCATTGGCACAATGCTTTGCCGGTCGTGGTTTGGGGATCCGCTGGCGGCAAGTTCCCAACCGGGCGGTACTGGAGCTTCGATGTGCCAGGCGCTACGGGGAAGGACCTCTCCGGTGACACCCCGGCCAAGACGTCGGCGGCTGGCCTCTACGTCACGATGCTCAACGCGCTTGGGATCGACACCTTCACGCAATTCGGCGACACGATGAGCGGGCCGCTCGCGCTCACCTGATGCACCGCACGCAGCGCTGCAAGGCGGCCGGAGCTCGGCGGCGACGGTCGCCGTGGTCGCTCCGCCGGCCTTCGGCAATGGATAACGCCCAGCTGCCGACATGTCGTCGAAGGTCACCATGAATCACGACAAACTAGCGCTCGAGATGCGCAAGCTAACCCGCGCTGCGCCGATGTTGGTTGCGTTGTGCCTGTTGGACGCATGTGGCGAGCACGACACGATGGCTGTTGGCCCTGCTGGTGCCGGAGCAGGTGGAGCAGGCGGCGCGACGGGCAGTGCCGGCAGCGCGGGCGGAAGCGTTATGCCGCTCGCCGGCGGAAGCGGGGGAATGCCTCTGCTTCCCGATCCATCCATGGGCGGTATGCCAAGTTCCGGCGCGGGAGGTGCGCTGTCCGGCGGTGCGGGCGGCACCGGCGGTGCCTCGGCTGGAGCCGCGGGCAATAGCGATGTCCCATCGGGCGTGTACGACCATCGCGTGTTGCTCGGCTCTGGTGCGGGCCCGATCGCCATCGTGACCGACGACGGACAATTCGAGTGGCAGATCGAATACAAGCCGCTCGGCCGTGCAGGAGGAGAGACCGAAGGGAACGATGCCGTGCTTCTTCCCAACGGCGACATCGCCTTCACCTTTTCGGCAGGCGCCGAGGAGGTGAAGCCGGACAAGACCGTCGTCTGGCGTTTCGACAACCCGAGTGGAACCGAGACTCAAGGGATCACCGCACTCCCCGACGGCCATTTCATGGTCGGCGAGACTCATTCTGGCGGGATTGCTTACTTGCGCGAACTCGATGCCATGGGCATGGTCGTGAACTCGATCACCGTCAATTCGGGCACGGGGTTGCCCCCGCATCAGCAATTTCGCGAGATCCGCAAGACCCCGCAGGGCACGTACCTCGTGACCTATCTCGGCCTGGAGCAGGCGCGGGAGATTGACGCCACGGGCAAGACGCTCCGAAAATTTCCTTGCGGCAGCTTCGTCGCCGTCCGCCTGCCTGACGGCAATACGCTCATTTCCTGCGGAAATACGCACCGGGTCATCGAGGTCGATCCCCAGGACAAGATCGTATGGGAAGCGAACAAGACCAACGTGCCCCTCATGAACGGCTTTGCGGCGGGTGTTCAGCGCCTACCCAACGGCAATACTGCGATGTGCAGCTTCCCGGGCGACCTGCCGTCCGATCCCAAGACGACGCGATGCTTTGAAGTGACGCCCGACTTCAAGGTCGTGTGGCAGCTCAAGACTCCCAAGACACCGGATTACTACTGGACCGCCCTGGAGCTCCTCGATCCCCGAGCTCGAGTGGGCGGGGTCCCGCTGCGCTGACCGCCCACGGGTCCGCGCCGATCCGAATGAGACACAGAGAAACAGACCAAAGGATTCACCAGGTTCGTCCCTCATCATTGAAGACAACCAACTCTCACTCGGGGCGAATCAGCACGCCTCGCTGCCAGCTTAGCAAGACCCGCAGACCGCGACCTGGAGACGACATGATGCGATTTACCAAGACTATAGTGTGCGTAGCCGGTTTAGGCATTTCAGGCGCGCTGAGCGGCTGTGGCGGCGATTCGGGTTCAGCGACCGCGACCGGTGGCGCAAGCACGACGGGTGGGAGCAATGCATCGGGTGGCGCCACAGGAGGCTCGCCTTCGATCGCAGGGGCAAACAGCGGTGGCGCCCAAACGATGCCTTCTGGTGGGAGTGGGCCGTCCGATGGCCGCGCGGGTAACCCTTCATCGGGTGGCTCGGCCGCAGGCGGCTCGAGTGGCACAGCTATGGGTGGCAACCTGGGCGCGGGCGGAAGCGGGATCGGCGGAAGCGGGATCGGCGGAAGCGGGATCGGCGGTCAGAACGGCGACAAATGGGGAGGGCTCAATAATCCTCCAGCCCCGAGTGCCGGTTGCGGCAAACCCGCTGGCATCACCAGCGGCATGAAGACGATCATGAGCGGCGGGACCAGCCGGCAGTACTCCATCGATCTCCCCGCCACCTACGATGAGAACAAGCCTAACCGGGTTGTCTTCATTTACCATTGGTCCGGCGGCGATGCGACGGCGATGAAGAACAGTAAGTATTACAACATCCAGCCGCTTGCGACTGCCGCCAACGTTCCCACTATCTTCATCGCGCCGAACCACAGTGCGAGCGAGGCGGACCACACCGTGTTTCTCGATCTCCTAGCCTATTTGGCGACCAACCTTTGCATCGATTCCACTCGGATCTTTGCAACCGGCTACAGCCTCGGGGGCATGATGACCTACTCGCTTTCCACGAAGCAGCAGACGAAACTCCGTGCAGTCGCGACTATCGAAGCTGCTAATTTCAATGTTTGGCTGCCGAATCCAAAAAGCAAGGAGCCCATCGCGTATATGGGAATAACGGGCATGCAAGACACCCTTTGCATGTGGGACGGCGGCCCAGGGAAAGGGGCGAAATACATCGCTTTGGAAAAAGCTGCCGACGACGGGTGCACCGTTCCCGCAGGCAATGACATTCCGACATGGACGTCGGGTAACCACCTCACCTATGAATTCCAAGGCTGCAGACCCGGTTATCCGCTGATTGCCAATACCTTCAATGGACCTCATGGCGGTGCCGAAGGAGCCAGGGACCCGGGAGCGAGCTCCTCTTGGGTGCCCAAGGAAATTTGGGCATTCTTCATGCGATTCTGACAGGGCCGAGCACGCTCTGCAGCTTCCCCGGGGATCTGAAGGTGGAGCTTAAAACAACGCGCCGCTTTGAAGTGACGAGTTTGGAACGTCTCGATCCCGCAGCCCAAGCCGGACTCCCCTGAGCGTGCCAGGCCTACCGGACTGACCGCTCAGAGAACGGCGGCCGCGAGCTCTAGAGCCAATCCGGGGCGCACACGCGCCGGCGAGAACACGCGCGTGACCTGACCTTCCGCAGCGAGATCGTAGTGCACGGCCGTGGGCAGGACGTCTGCGAAGACGGTGACCGCTAGGCGCGCCCGCGGCCCGACCGAAAGACCAGCACCCACTGCCGCCGTGAACACCAGGCTCTTCGACCATCGGGCGCGAGTCAGCATCACCGCCGGATCGCCTGCGCCCGGCAATGGCGTTAGGTGGACTAAGTCGAGGCCGGCCCCCACACGCAGTATCAGCTGAGAAATCCGCAGTCCGGAATCTCCAGCGCGGTCGCCGATCGATTGCTGCAACTCTAGCCCGGCGCGGGTCGCGATGGTCTGGAAGTCGAGGCCGACGTCGTTGCCAAGCTCGCGGTGGGGGAACTGGAGCTGCGTCGCAGCCCAGATCGCCCAGCGCTGCTGCACCTGCTCGGTGCTGACCGCCAGCGACAGCCCCGGCCCGTGTACGAGCGCCAGCGCGTTGCCGGAAGGACGCTCCAGCGCTAGCGCTTGGCCGGCATAGAATGCGGCAGCATTCAGGTGGAAGCTGCGCGGCGGCGTCGCGGGCGACGTCTTTACGGCGACACGTGCAGCCGGTGCCGAGGTCTCGGGCCGCCAGCGCCTCTCCAGCAGCGCCTTCGCTTGGGCGCGGTCCAGACCGGCCTCCTCGTCGTCGAGCAACGCGGTCACGGACTGTTCGAGCACCTCAGCCAGCGCCTGTTGATCCATTTCATTGGAGCGGGGAGAGGTCGCGAGGTCACGAACCAGAAAGCGTTCACCGGATCCGGCGGCAAAGAATAGCCGCGTGCGGCCCGGCCTAGATAGATCGATCCAGCAGCGCACGGCGCGCCGTTCCGGCGGCCGGTGCTCACGCAACACCTCGAGAGGATCGAAGCGCGCGATGCGTACCCATGTGGGCGTGACACCGGCCAGACCGCCCGCTCCGAACAGGGTCTGAACCCGCTGCAGGTCGCTGGCACTTCCCACAACCGCGATCTCGACAGCTGCGGGTGCGCGCGGGCTCGCGCCAACGTCCGTTGCTTCAGCCGGTGCACCATCGTCCGTGGGCTCGCCGTGGGCGCGCGCGGCGATGGCCAGGAGCGCCATGACCGTCCGTAACCAGCGCGGCGCGGCGCTCACTGGAGATCTGCGAGACGCCGCTGCGCAAGCGGAGCATAGGGGCTGTCCGGAAAGGCATCGACTAGGCGACGCCACGTGCGCCGCTCTTCGGCGGCGTTGCCCAGTGCACGCAGGGCCCGTCCGCGTCCGTACAGGGCCTCAGGCACGAGAACTCCCGCGGGGGCCTCGTGCAGGTAGCGATCGAACTGATCGAGCGCCGGGCGGGCGTCACCGCGCTCCAGAAGCAGCCCGCCGAGTGGCGCCGCTGATAGCACCGCCTCGGATGAGGTCGGGAACATTTGCTGCAGCTGGCGGTACAGGGTGATCGCCTGCGAGATGTCGCCGCGGCGCCGTGCGTCGTTGGCACGCTGCAGGAGCAGCATGGCTGACAGCGGCGGGGAAGCATGTCGCTCGCCGCTCGGCTGCGACGGTGCTGGTCGCTCCGGCGCGGCGGGCGGCGGCACTGGCGCCACCGGCGTCGCAGCGGCGCTCCGGAGCGGCAAGGTCTGCTGGACAGGCGCCACTGGCGAGCTCCTTGGCAAGGAATCGCTAACGCGCGGGCGCCGCCACAACCAGAACGCGCTGACAGTCCCTGCGATCAGCAGCAGCGACGCCACCATTGCGGCGACCCGCACCGGACGCCAGCCCATGAAACCAGGCGCCGCGCGCGGTCGATCACGCTCCGCGGCCCAGCGACGGGCTACTTGCGACATGCGCAGGACCGCGCCGCTGTCATCTGCCGCGGGAGCGCGCTCCTGTTGGAAATCTTGGGCGACCTGCTGTGCGAGACGGCAGGACGGGCATTCAACCAAGTGGCTGCGCAATGCCAGCATCTCCGTGCTGGTGAGCGCACGGCGGCGCGCGAGGACGACCAGCTCGCTGGCGCAGTCAGTGTGCCTCATTTGGGCACCGCATTCTGCTGACCGGCTTCGCTCAGTTCCAGCATTTCGGCCATTCGCTCGTCGCACTGAAGTTTTTTCCGCAGCGCCTTCTTGCCCAGCCGAAGGCGGCTCCAGATGGTGTTCGGCGATACTGAAGCCATGGCGGCGATCTCCTCGACCGTGTGATCGAGCAGAAAGTGCAACGCCAACGCCTCGGCGATGACGGGCGGAAGCTCGCCCAGTAGTTGCCGCACCAGCGTGCGCCGACGGCTGCTCACCATGGTGGCCAGTGGCGAAGCGATGCCCTCATCCGGAAAGCTTTCGAGATTGCGGCCGCCGAGCTCCCACCAACGGCGCCGACTGCGCAAGCTGCGCCGCTTCTCGAGCGCCGTGACCAGGGCGATGCGGTTGGCGAAGTGGCTCACCCTGCACTCTCCGCGGAACCTGGAGAGCGAGCCCAGAAAGGCGATGGTGGCCTCCTGAGCGACGTCTTCGATGTCCGTGTGGCCGAAGCCCAGCACGCGACGCACGACGGTCAGCATGGAACCGCCCACATGTGCGACCAGGGTCGCGGCGGCGGTCGGATCGCCATCGGCAGCGGCCTTCACCAGCGGAAGCAGCTCGTCGTTGCTAGCCGCGTGCTCGACGGTGGCTCCGGCCCGTTCCTTCGATTGCCACGCCATCCTCAACATAAGATGTCGAAACCATCACAGTGGGTCAAGTGCAGCGACATAGTGGATGTGCGGCAGCTGATGTTCCGCATCCGGCAAGAAGAAGCAGCTGCAACGACGCAATGACTGGGAGAGCTCGCGTCCACGGCCGGTCTGAGCCTCGCATCACCGCGATGGTCGAGCTCGCCGCATGCTCGTTGCCGATAGGTTGGTCCATCGTGTCCTCGTCATCGTCCTCGATGATTGGCCGGCGTGGCGTCGACACGAGAGGACAAACAGTTTAGGGGCGACGGTCCGGGGACCTTCGCGAGGAACAGCTCCAGGCCGTCGATGTCTGTCGAAATGAAAATATCTAGTCAGGCGGCTAACAGCGTGCGGCGCTCCCCCAGAGAGTCGGGGTGGTCTGCTGCTGCTGAACGTCTCGCCAAGGGCGACGGTACGCTCCCGTAGGAGCGGATCGACATCCTGACGGCAATCGGCAACGCGCTGTGAGCCCGCGACGCTGATCGGCCCGAGTAGCTCGAATCCTCGCTGCTACAAGCTTCGGCCGCCGAGGTTGGCGACGACGCTGACCAGGCGCGCGGGGTCGACTGGCTTGGTGACGTGCTTTTGGAAGCCTGCCACGAAGGCGCGTTGGGCGTCTTGTTGGCTGGCGTAGGCGGTGAGCGCAATCACGGGCACGCGTGCGCCTTCGGCGCGGAGCTTGCGAACGAAGGCGTAGCCGTCTTCTTCCGGCATGCCGATGTCGCACACGATGACGTCGGGTTGGGTCAGCGCGAGTGCCGAGCGGGCTTCCGCCGCAGACTGCGCGACCGCGACCTGTGCGCCATGTTGGCGTAGCATTTCCTGCACGAGCGAGCGCGCATCCGGCTCGTCGTCGACGACCAAGACGCGCAGCCCGTCGAGCCTGGCGTTGGGTGCCGTGGCGACCAAGGGATCGGGCGCGGGGGTCAATGCCCCTTCGCTAGTTTCGCTTTGCGCGACCGCAACGGCTCGCACCGGCAAGCGCACCGTGAAGGTCGAGCCTTTGCCGGTACCATCGCTCTGAGCCTCGACGGAGCCGCCGTGCGCGACCACGAGCTGTTTGACGATCGACAGCCCCAAACCCAGGCCGCCGTGGCGGCGCGTGGTCGAGGCATCCGCCTGCTGAAATGGCTCGAAAATGGCGGACAGCATGTCGGGCCGAATGCCTTCTCCGCTATCTTTGACCGACACGCACACGTCGGAGGCTTCGCGAAACACGCGCAGCACGACGTGGCCGTCTTTGGGCGTGAACTTCACGGCGTTCGAGAGCAAATTCCAGATCACCTGCTGCAGCCGATCGGCGTCCGCGGAGATGGTCGAGGGCTCACTCGCGATCTCGGTGACCACGGTGATGCCCTTGGCGTCGGCTGCGGGCGTGATGGTCTCGACGGCGGCGCGCGCGGCAGCCGCGACGCTGGTCGGGCCCAGATGCAGCGTCAGCTTGCCGCTCACGATGCGCGAGACGTCGAGCACGTCCTCGATCAGTTTGGCTTGCGCCCGCGCATTGCGCTCGACGATGCCGAGCGCGCGGTCGGTCTCGACGTCGATGTTGCCGCGCCGTAGCATCAAGGTCCAACCCAAGATGGCGTTGAGCGGCGTGCGTAGCTCATGCGACGCAGTGGCCAAAAACTCGTCTTTGAGCCGGTTCGTGCGCTCGGCCTCTTCGCGCAGCCAGTGCTCGCGCTCGCGTGCGTCCTCCGCATCTTTCAGCGCGATCGAGTTTTCGATGGCCATGGCCGCGCGCCGCGCCAAATCCTCGGCGAATGCCAAATCTTCGGGTGTGTAGCGGCGGTCGGAGTCCGCATACACGAAGGTCATGGCGCCAAATGTGCGACCACGCGCGCGCAGCGGCACGACCATCGCTGATTTGAGCTCGAGCTCGCGAATGATGCGCAGGTGCTCGGCGTCGCGCGCGCCGGCCTCGATCAGCTCGTTCGGGATCTCCGAATAGAGTTCGGATTTGCCGGTGCGGATTACCTGAGGCACGCCGGTCGGAGCGTCCGGCGGGGTTGGATAGCGGCGGCCCAGCTCTTCAGCGTAACGCACCTTGGCCGGATCGGCGTGCGCCACCGCGACCTGCTTGATGCGTGACGTGCTGGGGTCCACCAAATCGACTGCGCACCAATCGGCCAAGCGGGGCACTGCGAAGCGCGCGACGTTCGCGAGCGTGGCCTGGTAGTCGAGCGAGGACACCAAGGCTTCGCCGGCTTTGGCCAAGAAGTCGTTTTGGTTCTCGTGGCGCTTCAGCTCGGTCACGTCGCGGAACACCAAGACCACGCCGACCATTTCTCCGGCTTCATTGCGGATCGGCGCACCGCTGTCGTCGATCGGGATTTCCGGCCCAGTTTTGGGCAGAAGTACGGTGTGGTTGGCCAAGCCGACGACTTTGCCCTCGCGCAGCACTTTGCTGACCGGGCTCTCGACGACTGCCCGCGTTCGCTCGGAAATGATGTGAAATACCGCATCCAACGACTGCCCGATCGCTTCTGCCTCGCGCCAACCGGTGAGGTGCTCGGCGATCGGGTTCAGGAAGGTGACCTTGCCGAGGTTGTCGGTCGCGATCACGGCGTCGCCAATGCTGCGCAAAGTGGTGCTGAACCAGCGCCGCGTCTTCTCCTCGGCTTCGGTGCGAGCAGCGCGCAGCAGCGCCTGCGCGCATTGGTGAGCGAGCGTGTCGACGAATGCGCGCTCGTCGTTCGAAAATTGCTTTGAGTCGTAGAAACCCATGCCAAGCAGGCCCAGTGAGTGCCCTTCCGCGACGAGCGGGACGCTCCAGAATGCTTTGGCGCGACGACCGGCGACCTTGGCCTTGGCCAAGTCCGGATAGATCTTCTCGTACTCGCTCTCACTTTGCACCCAGATCGATCGGCCTTCTTTCAGCGCCGCGAAGGTGCCAGGGTTGCCGCCGTTTTCGCTGATCGTGCGGATCTTCTCCAAAATCTCGGCGTCCACCCCCCGCGCGCCTAGGAGCTCGAGCGTTTGCTGCTTTTCGTCGAGAACGTACAGGGTGCAGGTGTCCCCTCGAGCCGCGTTCATGCCGTGCTCGACGACCACTTCGCCCACTTCGGTCGTGGTGCGTGACAGCGCCAATGCGGCGGCAAGGTCGGACAGCGCCCGCAGCCGAAACCGAGCGGCTCGTGCCAGCTCGGCGACGCGCGCTTCGTGACGCTCCTCGCGGCGCCATGCAAACAAGAGCAGCGCGTAAGCCGTAATTGCGATCACGACGGCGCCGAACAGGGTCGCCCAGGCGCGCCGCGTCGCCACCGCCCGGCGCTGGTCGAGCAAGCGCTCTTCGTTCGCGCCGATCCGGGCGACTGCCGCTCGAAAGCGATCCATCAGCTGCTTGCCGTCTGCCCGCCCCATCCGCTCCACGGCTTGCGCTCGCTGCCCGGCTTCGACCAAGCGCAGCTGCTGCTCGAGGTGCTGCAGCACCCCTTCGGCATCCGCATTGGCCCGCTCCACCGCGCTCAGCTGGCTCGGGCTGTCGGCGAGCAGCGTGCGCAGTGTGTCAAGCTTGGTCTGTTCGGTCCGGAGTAGCCCAGCGTGGTCTCGAAGGAAGATCGGGTTTCCGCTGGCGATGAAACCGCGCGCGTCATTCTGGATTTCGATCAGCGCGTTGGTCCACGCGTCGAGCTCTTCTTCGACTTTGAGCGTGTGGTCGACCCAGCCCACCGCGGAGGCGTATCCGGCAGCAGTGGCAGCGCACAGCAAAAGCAGCGCCAATAGAGCGACGGCGCCGCCGACGAATAGCCGGCTCGCTCCCGGGCGCGCGGGGACGGCAGTGGGCATGTTAAGGGCGCGCCAGTTTAGCCGCGTCGAGCTGGCCTGTATATGGGCGCGTGGTTCGGCTGTCCGGTGTGGCGGAGATAGCAAGAATGTCTCAGCGGTTCGACCGCGCCAAATCCGGCGGCGTCGGCCGCAAAAGCTCACCGAACTGGGGTTCGACTTTGGGCGGCGATCACGGCACGACGTGCGCCGAGCTCAACCAGGCCCATTCGACGTTCGATTCGAGCGGCGCACATGCGACAAGACAACGCCTCCAGCCAAGCCCAGTGCGTAGCCCGCCGCGACGGCAAACACTCCGCGGTAGCCGGCGCAAGTGGCTCCCACCGCCGCGGTGAGCAGTGCCATGCCGGAAGCGCATACCCAGAACCAGGCCGTGCGCGCACGCAATGCGCCGTACCAGCTGACGACGCCGCCAGCCAATACTCCTCCAGCCGCGCAGGCCGGCAAGCACATCGCAATGCATTCGGCATCGGTGCACAGGTGGCCCAAGTGACGCGTGCATAGCGCGAGGCAAAGCGGCAGAAAGCCCGCTGCGAGCCCGGGCAGTACCGCGCGAGCCGGATCTCGACCGTACCAGAGCAACGCGGCGCCCAGCACGAACACTCCGGCACCGACCGCGAGCATCACGTAAGGATGCGGATGCACGCCGAGGCACAATAGAACGCCTGCAAGTAGCGCTATCGGCAACACGCCGAGCAGAGCACGCTGGACGCGCGATCGCTCGTAACCGCGCCGCGCGCGGCGCTCGAGGCGATCCAAATCAATCGACGGCATAGAGCCTCCGAAATGCCGCGCGGAGACGCGTCAGCGCGCGCTCGCGCCGCTTGCGCAGGGTGGCTCCGCTCGCCGAGGTGGCGTGCTCGAAGTAGGTGGCGAGCAGAGTCTCTTGGTCGCTCGCGGAGAGCGTGCCCAGCGCCTCGAGCGTTGCTGCCACGAGATCGCGCTGGGCCAGCGTGTCGTCGGCGCCTGGGCGGGTGTCGTGGACTTCCGGCGCTGCTTCAGCCGAAAGCTCACGGCGGCGGGCGTGCCGCTTCCGCAGCGTGCGGCACTCCCAGCCGGCGATGCCGAGCGCCCAGGGTAGCGCTGCCCGGTTCGGATCGTACTCGGACGCACGTGAGAGGATCTTTTCCATGGCTTGTTGCGCTGCATCTTCAGCGTCCGCTTCGCTGTGCACCAAGCGCAAGCAAAGGCGATGTACTTTTGGCCACAGTGCACGAAACACCGGCGTGAACGCAGCGCGGTCGCCTTCGGCGAGCCGCGCCATCTGCGCGTTCAACTCGGTGGGTTCGCTTTCGGTCACGACGGCTGCTCGGTAACTTAGCCTCTTAGCAAGCGCGCGCGCCGTAACACCTCTTCGGCGGTCTTGGTATCCTTGGCGCTGAGTTGAACCGCAAATCCAGTGCCCGCCGAATCCACGGAGACTTGGATGTGTTCGGTGCCGAGCGGGCAATCTTTCATCGCGGCGCCGCCGTGCATCGCGCTCAGGTGGCGTTCGAGCGAAAGGCGCAGCCATTCGCGCGTCAAACCGGGCTGTGCCTGGACGTACACCGTGGCACCCGCGAGGCGCTGGATCGTGGCCCGGCCCTGCTGTTGGTCGACGAAGCGCGGCGCGACGCTCGTGACAGTGAAGCCCTTCAGTGCGCAGGCGTGCGTTCCAGGTTCGTTCGGCGCCTGCGAAGCAGCGGGTGAGGCCAGGGCGGGGGCTGCGGCGAGCCCGAGGACGAGCAGTGACGAGCAGATGAGAGTCCGGGTTTTCATGGCGATTCTCCTGATTGCGGCTCGCTGATGGTCAGCGTGTCGCTAGGAATAGGCCTGGCGCCGGGCAAGCGTGACCGCTGCTCGGCTAAAGAAAGCAGGCGGATCTGCGTACTCTGCAATCCGCCGGGTTTCGGCGCTGTGGCTCGGCGGAGGGCGGCCCGTCCATACCCCATTAAGGCATTGCTACACGGGCGGCGCGGGGTGCAGAATTTGCGCCGTGAACGACGCAGCTCGCACGCGCCCAGCATTCGGGCGTTTGCTCTGTCATTGGCGGAGTTTGCGCGGGCTGAGTCAGCTCGCGCTCGCCCAGAACGTCGAGACCACGACGCGCCACCTCTCCTACATCGAGAACGGCCGCTCGCGACCGGGGCGTGATCTGGTGTTGCGGCTTGCAGAGGCGCTCGACCTGCCGCTCCGGTCGCGAAACGAGCTGTTGGCAGCCGCGGGTCTCTCCGCGGAGTTTCCGGAGCACGAGATCGAGGGCGCGCTTTTGCTCCCCTATCGGCGTGCAGTTCTCGGAGTGATGGACGCCGTGAACCCATTTCCCGCGTTCGCAGTCGACGGTGCGTTCAACCTGCGCGAGGCAAACCGTGCTGCGCGTCGGATGCTCGGTGGTGCTCGCGACCTGTCGGAGTCGAGCCCAGCGCACGACACTCCGCAGAATCTGGTGGACGCATTCCTGGCGCCGGGTCCGGGCCGGACGCAAATCGCGAATTTTCCCGAGGTTGCGTGGTCGTGGCACGCGAGGTTATTGCGCGCCAGCGCCGGTCGCCCCTCCGAGTCGCAAGCGTCGCTCGACTTGCGCAAGCGGGTCGAGGGTTATTTACGCGATGTGCCGCGCCCGCTGTTCGAGGGAACCGGCGATCCGGTGCTCTGCCCAACCTTTCGCATTGGTGGGCAGTTGATCCGCACGATCGGTATGACGATGCGCTTCGGTCCAAGCCGCGAGGTCACGCTCGAGGAATTGACGGTCGATTTACTCTATCCGCGGGATGCGGAGGCCGAAGCGTTCTTCCACGGTTTGGCCGTTTCCTAACGCCGTTCCCGTTCCGGGTATGGTGAGCCCCGCGCGGGCTCACCAAGAACCCGGTATGAAAGACATTGCTCCTGCTCGCGTCTACCTCGACGCGGGCGATCTGATTCAACCGCGCACGCTCCGCACCATCGAGAGAACCTCGGTCTCGATCCCGGATCCCGATGGAGCGCTCGTCCACCTCCAGTTCCGTCGCTACGCAGGCTGCCCGATCTGCAGCCTGCATCTGCGCTCATTCAGCGAGCGGCATTCCGAGATCGTCGCCGCTGGGATTCGTGAGCTGGTCGTTTTTCACAGCCCCGAAGCCGAGCTGCGCAAGGTTCATCGCCTGCCTTTTGCGGTAATCGCAGATCCCGATAAGCGGCTCTATGCCGAGTTTGGAGTCGGCACGTCGCCGCGCGCGGTGCTCGATCCGCGGGTGTGGCCAACCGCGATGCGCGCGGTGGCGGTGCGTGCGTCCGCGGATCCCAAAGTCGGCATGGCGAGTGGATCCTTCGGGCTGCCCGCGGATTTTCTGATTGCGCCCGATGGTCGACTGTTGGCATCGAAGTACGGAGTCCACGCGGACGACCAGTGGTCGGTCGACGAACTGCTCGGGCTGCCGCGCCAGCTCGACCGTGCTCCGCGCGAGGCGAGGGCGCACGCATGAGCGAGTTCGATTCACGCCAACTCTTGCAGGACGACCGCCGTTTGCTCCGAGGCAATGCGCTTCATGCGCGAGGAGTTGCCATGAAAATCCGAAACGTTGCGTATTTTGCGACCACTGCGCAGCTCACGGTGGCATTCCTTGGCGCAGGTGTGGCGAACCTCTTGAGGCTCGACCATGTCGCGCATGACATGATCCGTCTCGGTTATCCGACGTACTTCATGACCGTGCTCGGCGTTTGGAAGGTGCTGGGCGCCGCAGTCGTGGCCCTTCCCGGACTGCCACGGCTCAAGGAGTGGGCGTACGCGGGCATGATCTTCGACCTGACCGGCGCAGCGGCCTCCCGCGCTGCCTCGCATGACGGCGTGACAACGGTTCTGATCCCATTGGGCATTGCGCTGGCCGCTTTGGTCTCCTGGCGATTGCGTCCGGCGAGCCGCACGCTTCAAAGCGCACTCGGCTGATGGGACTCAGCCCGCGGACGCCCCACGCGGCTGCATGATGCGCAGCACGGGGGACCCTGCGTCGCCAGAAACCAACGGAAAAAACAGGCGATGGGTTGCGGGATCGACCGCTACGGAGTGACTCGCCTTGCCGGGATGTTCCGAATCGATGTTGACGAGTCCGGGCTTTCGCAGGTCGAACACCCTGAGATCGCCACTCTCTGCCGCTACGTACAGCCAGCCGAGCCCCGGATCGATCGCGAGCACGTCGGGGTCGTCGCCTGTGGCGGCAAGATTGACGGCGTGCGCGTTCTCGAGCTCGACGCGCGCCACCTTCGAGTTGCCCTCGCAAGCGACGAGCGCGCTCTTGCCGTCCGGGTGGATTCGCAAGCCATGCGCGCCGGTGCAGCCAGTGAGCGCGATGCTCGTGGTTGCTCGCGCGGTCACTGGGTCGACCGCGACCAGGTGATCCGGTAGCGCTTTGGCAACGACAGTGATCCAGAAGACCGCGCGAGCCGGATCGAACACGACGTTGCCGGTTTCGGCACCCAGCGTAAGCTGCTTGCGGCTGCCGCTCCCCGCGTCGCCGATCACTGAAATCGCGCCGTCACGCTGATCGGAGACGCCGACCACCCGCTGTTTGGGATCCCATCCGACCCCATCGGGTGCTTGACCGGTATCAACGCGCGCGATTTCGGCCAGTGAACTGCTATCGATGATCACTAGCTTGTTTGGCATGCTGGTCACGAAAATTCGCCCAACGTCTCCGGCCACGACCACGCCGCGCGGCGTGGGAATACCGGGCAACACCTTCACCAGTGAACCGTCACTGCTGTTCAGCACGACCACTGAATCGTCATCCATATGTGCGATGACGAGGTGACCCTTCGCGAGATCTAGGTCTTGGTAATCGAAGCGGGCGGCCTTGCCCGGGAGCGGCACGTCGGAAACCAGCACCAGCGGCAGAGTGGCGGGGTAGCCAGCGGTTCCCGAATCCGGCGTGAATGGTGTGCCCACGCTCGCCACGGTGGCGGGCGCGGGCGCGGGGCCGCGGCAGGCGAGGTAGACGACGAGCACGGGAGCCAGTTGCCATCGTTTCATTGGACTCTCCTTGAGCTGTGCTGACGGCGACGAGCCGGACTTCGCTCGATCCGCGATGGGTCGAGAGCGAGCGAGGCGGTGCTTCAGATGACCGTCTTCGCCTTGCCGTCCCAGGCGGTGAGATCGAGCGCTTTGCGGACCGTGCCGGCAAGCTCGCTCACTTTGCCTCGACCCCAATAGTGGAGAAATAGGATGCGCGGCGATTCGCCGGTCATGTGCGAGTGAATGGCCACGATATTGATCCCGCCGGCGCGGAGCGCTTTGAGCACGGGTTGTAGCTCGCCCTCGGCCACCGCAAAGTCGCCGTCGACGACCGCGTTGTCGTTGGTTCCAGCGAACGCGGCCCAGGTGTTCACGCCCAAGGCCTTGCCCACTTTGCAGCCGCACGAAGCGGTGGTTTCGCGGCCCATCGTCACCTTGTACATGCCGTCCTTGGCCGTGCCTTTCAGGCCGAACGCTGCGTCGATCGGCGCTCCGTCGATCGCGCTTTTGGCTGGTAGGGCTGCTCCAAAGTGATCGCCGGGCTGCGCCGCCTTCTTGCGGATCTCTTTGATTTTCTCCTGCGCGAGCTGCACACCTTTTCCGAGCGCGGCCACGCTGCCTTCGCCGCCGATGTGCATGAAATAGACGTGCGGCTTGTCGAAGAAGAAGTGGTTGTGGAGCGCCGTCACCTGCACGCCGTTGTCGAGCAGCGTGCTCAGTACGGGGTTCACTTCATCCTCGAACAGCACCAGATCTCCCATGACCATGGCTTCGACACCGGCTTTGCCTGGCGCAAATGCTGCCCAAGAAGTCAGGCCCATGAAGGGCGGCATCTTCCACGCATCTACCTGCACGGGTACGTCCGTGCGTGGGAACGAGACTTTGACGACGCCGTCCGTCGACTCCGGCTTGCCTCCCGTTGCGTCCGCGACAGCTGCCTCCGAGATCGGCGGACTGAGTTTGGGCGCGGGCTCGGCCGGTGCAGCGGCGGGGGCCGGAGCCGCGACCGGTACGGCCGCCGCAACCGCTGGCGTAGCCGGCGGAGTGGCATTTGCACTCGGCGGGCTCGGCTCGCGCGGAATCTGCTGCGCGCCGCCACAGGCAGCGGTCAGCACCATCACACACGCACCAGCAGTGATCTTGAGTGAAAGCATGGTTTGTCCCTCGTGTTGAGTGCGACAGTTAGCATTTGAGTGCAGCGCTGCGTTGGGGCATTTCTCCACGCGCGGACTCGGCGGCGCTTCGCCAAATACCCACAAATAGTGGCTGCGGACGCTATTGCGCCGGACAACCGCGTTCGGCTGCGCCCGGATCGATTTTCGCTTGCTGCGCGTCCGCGGAAGGCGTGGACCCGGCGGAATTCGACTCGCGAAAGCGGCGCGTTCGCGCGAACAATGAGGGCAATAGGAGCAACGTCAAAGCCGTGGCCGTGACGAGGCCACCGATCACGACGGTGGCCAGTGGGCGCTGCACCTCGGCGCCGGTGCCGCGGGCGAGTGCCATGGGCAAGAACCCTAACGAGGCGACGACGGCCGTGGTGAGCACGGGCCTCAGCCGCTCGTGGGCCGCTCTGCGTGCGGCGTCCAGCGAAGAGAGCCCCTCGTCTTCGAGCCGCCTGGCTGCGGACAGCAACACGACGCCGTTCAGCGTGGCGACACCGAAGAGGGCGATGAAGCCGACCGCTGCCGAGATCGACAATGGCAGCCCGCGAGCTGCCAGCGCGACGAGGCCGCCGCTGGCAGCGATCGGAATGTTCATGAAAATCAGCAAGGCCGGGCCCGCCTCGCCAAAGGTGAGGAAGAGCAGCACGAAGATCACGCCCAATGTGACCGGCACGATGATCGCCAAACGGATCGCCGCGTGCACCAAATTCTCGTATTGGCCGGCGAATTTGACGTAGTAGCCGGGTGGGAGCTCGAGCGCGGCGACGCGCTTTTGCAGCTCTTGAACGAACGAGCCGAGATCGCGTTGTCGCACGTTGGCTTCGATCAGAATGCGCCGGCGCCCTTGTTCACGGCTGATTTGAGCGGGGCCCTCTTCGAGACCGATGTCGCATACGTCGCCGAGCGGCAGCGTGCGCCCGGTGGAGAACGTAACCGGCGTGCGAGCCAGCGCAGCGACGTTGGAGCTCGGCTCCGCGTCCATGCGCACCGCGACCGGGAAACGACGGTCGCCCTCCGCAAGCAAACCGACGATTCGGCCGGCCTTCATGGCCTGCACCGCCGCCCGCACCTCGTCGGTCCGAATGCCCAAACGGCCCATTTTGTCCGGCGCGGGGCGAATCGTCAAAAGCGGGAGCCCGGACGTCGGCTCGACGCGAACATCGGCCGAGCCGGGGATGCTGGCGAGCGTTTGGCTCAGCTCGCCCGCAAGCCGAGTCAGAGTCGGCAGATCGTCGCCGTACACTTTGACGCCGACGTCGCTCTTCAGGCCACCGAGCAACTCCTGCGAGCGCATTTCGATTGGCTGGGTCCAACTGAAGCCGGTCCCCGGGAGCGCTTTTTTGAGCTCGCGATCGAAGAGCGCAATCAGTGACTCACGATCGGGCGCACTCCGCCACTCGGAGCGCGGGCTTAGGATGACGAATACGTCGCTCTGCTCGATGCCCATCACATCGGTCGCGACATCCGGACTGCCGCTACGCGAGACCACCCGGCGCACCTCGGGAAAGCGCTTCAAGGTGCGTTCGATCTCGGTCGTTCCGCTGAGCGACTCGCGGACGGAAACGCTGGGCGGCCGGGTCACTTGCACGACCAGATCGCCCTCCTCCAAGCGGGGCACGAATTCGGTGCCGAGAAAAGCGCCGGCAGCGATGCCGACGGCCGCCAAAATTCCGGCAAATAGGGCCGCCAGCCGCGCGCGCTTCAATAGCCACTCGAGCGCGGGCTCGTACATTCGTCGCACGTGGCGGAGGAGCCAGACGTCACCCGGATGCACCTTGCGCAACACGACGGAGGCGAGCGCGGGAACCCAAGTGAAGGAGAGAACCAGCGCCGTGCCGAGCGCGAACAATACCGTCCAGGCCATCGGCGCGAACATTTTCGCTTCCACGCCCTCGAGCAGCAGGATGGGCACGTAGACGATGCCGATGATGAACACTCCGAACGCAATCGGGCGCCCGACCGCGGCGGCCTCGATCCCGAGCGCGGTGCTGGCCTTGACGTGGCGAACCGCCATCGTCGCCAAGGCGCCCTCCACGACCACGACCGCGCCGTCGACGACCAGGCCGAAGTCGATGGCGCCGAGGCTCATCAAGTTGCCGCTCATCCCAAACGCTTTCATCAGCGCGAAGGCGCCCAGCATGGCCAGCGGAATCGTGGTTGCGACGACGAGCCCGGCGCCCAGATCGCCGAGAAATACCAAGAGCACGATCACCACAATCACGCCGCCCTCGATCAGCGAGTGTCCGACCGTGCCGAGCACGCGCTCGACGAGCGCCGCACGGTTGTAAAACGGCTCGATCGTCGCGCCCGGGGGGAGGCGTTTCTGGATCTCGGCGAGCCGTGTCTCGACGCGACCCATGAGCTCACTGGCGTTGCCGCCCGCGACCATCTGGATCATCGCGTATACGGTTTCGCCGCCGTCCGTCGAGGCTGCGGAGGTTCGGTAGCCCTCGCCGTCGATCACGTTTGCGACGTCCTTGACCAGGATCGGAACGCCGAATTTTCCGGTGGCAACGACTTGGCTCGCGACCGCGTCGAGCGTTCGATATTGGCCGTCGAGGCGAACCAATACCTGCTCTTCGCCGCGCTCGAGCGACCCCCCGCCCGCATTCTCGCCGCCCGCCAACAGGGTCTGTTCGACTTGCAGCTGAGTGACGCCCTGGGCTTGCAAATCGGAGCTGCGCAGGCGCACCTCGATCTGCCGGGCAGCGCCGCCCCAGGGATTGACCTCGACGACTCCTGGCACTGTGCGCAGATCTCGCCCGATGTCCCATTCGAGCAGCGTACGCAGATCGCGTGCGCTGTGCTCGGGCCAGCGTAGGGTGAAGTGAAACACCTCGCCCAGGCCGGACGTGAGCGGGCCCATCTCCGGCCGGGTTGCAGCCGCTGGGATGGCTTCGCGCGCTGCGGGCAGGCGTTGCGAAACGAGGGCACGTGCCGCCGCAAGCTCCACATCGTCGTTGAAGACCACGGTCACTTGCGAGACACCCGCGCGCGAGATCGAGCGCAGCGTCTCAGCTCCGGGCAGACCGGTCAGCGACAGCTCCACCGGCCGCGTCACCAGCGATTCGACCTCGAGCGGTGAAAGTCCGGGAGCATTGGTGAGGACTTGGACTTGGACGTTGGTGATGTCTGGTACGGCATCGACCGGGAGCGTGAGGTACGAGCGTACGCCCACCGCGATCAACGCCAGCACGGCGAGCGCGACGATCAGCCGACTTTTGAGCACCCAGGCGACGAGCTCACCGATCATCAGCTGCCTTCCAGATCGGCGCGGACCAACTCGCCCTTGAGCAACAGAGCTCCTTCGACGACCACTTGTTCGCCTGCGGATAGACCCGAGTCGATCGTGACTCGGTCAGCGTCGCCATCCCCGGTTTGCACCGCCCGCGCGCTGAATTCCCCTGGCGCAGAGCCTGCGACGAAGACCGTGGGCTTGCCGTGCACGTCGACGATGGCGCTCCGCGGGACGACCAAGCCCGCGGGCAAACTCGTGCGATCGCCGGTCGAGGCGAGGATCACGTCGACGAACGAGCCGGGGATGAGCCAGGCGCAGCTCTTGTCCGGGGCCAGTCGAACCGCGAGCGTTCGCGTCTGCGAGTCGATGCCGCCGAGGCTGCCTTCGACCAGCGCCTGACACGTTCCAGAGCCATTTCCGCGCGGAACGATGGTCGCGCTCGCACCCACTTGCGGCTTTGCGCTGACCGTTTCTGGCACTCGAGCCAGGATCGAGAACGAGCTCTGTGAGTCGGCTACGATTCGAAATAGCGTCTTGTCGGCCGAGACCGAGCCGCCGAGCACGACGTTGCGCTCCGCGACGATTCCGGCGATCGGGGCGCGTACCGGCACGCGCACGATCAGCGCGGTCACGTCCGGATTGGAAGTGGGCTCCGCGCCGCCCAGGCTCGTCAAGAGCGTGCGCGCAGCGAGCAGCTCCGCGCGCGCGGCCTGGTCCTCGGCGCGCGCGTCGTCGAGCGCATTTTTGCTGGTGGCGGATGCGGTATCGAGCGTCTCTTGTCGAGCTCGCTTGTGCTCGGCGACAGCGGCGTGCGCGCGCGCCAAAAGCAAATCTGCGGCCGCGCGAGCTACCTCAGGGGCGTCTACCCAAGCCAGCACTTGTCCGCGCTTGACTTTCGCGCCTTCGGCGACCTCGAGCGACGCGACGCGGCCCGCGACGAGCGTGCCCGCCTCCGCGCTCCCCGACTCATTCGAGCGCACCTCGCCGGCGACACGCAGCTCGCCCGAAATGGAGCGCGTGACGACGGGCGACAGCTTGACGCGACCGCTCGTCAGCAATTGCCGATCGACGGTGACCCGGTTTTGGCCTGCATCGCCTCGATCCGGTAGCGGCCCGCCCGCGCTGGGTGGCGCGGCCTTTTGACAGGCGAGAGTGAGCAATGCGACCCCCAAAAACCAGCGTTTCATCGCGTCGCCTCATCGAGCAGGGAGCCGGTGGCGCGGGCCAGCGCGATGTCCGCGCGCTGCACCCGAGCCGCCACTTCAGCCAGTTGTTCTTGAACGCCGAGCAGGCGCTGCCGGGCGAGGATCACCGTGCCGATTTCGGCAGTCCCCACCTCGTACTGGGTTTGAGCCAAGCGATAGGCGTCACTGAACGCGGCAAGTGCGCCGTGCTGCAGCGCCTCGCGCACTTCGCGAAAATGGTGGCGATCGTGCAGGGCCAGTCGGATGTCGCGCGCTGCTTCTGCGCGCGTCAGCTCGACTTGCGACTCGGCCGTCTTTTGGCTCGCACGTTGGCGAGCCGTTTCGAAACCAGCCGGGTCGAACAGCGGGATCGGAAAGCCCACGAAGCCGAGCAAGACTTTGTCACCCGTGCCTTCGCGCACGTACGTCGCTCCCAGGCTGAGGCTCGGCCCAAGCGTCGCGGCAGTGAGCTCCGCCTCGCGGCTCGCTTGCTCTGCGCGTGCAGTAGCCAGCTGTAACGTCGGATTGCGCGTTGCCGCGGCGCGGACCGCGCCTTCTTCGTCGATGATGTGCTCATCCGAGTCGTAGAGCTCGCCCGTCGCTGCCACGCTCGCGGTTGCAGGTGCGCCGATGGAAAACCGCAGCTCCGCGAGCGCCTCGACCTGCATGCCCTCCGCGTCGAGCACACCGGCAAGCGCGGCAGCGGCTTCACCGCGGGCGAGCGCGAGCTCGTGCGGCGGGGCCACGCCAGCCGCGACGCGACTGAGCGTGATCTTCAAAATGGCTTCGGCTTGCGCGCGCCCTTCTTCGCGCAAGCGAAGGACCTCCTGCGCGAGCAGCGCATCGGTCCAAGCCACGGCGGCTCGCGAGGCGCCTTCCAGTTCAGCACGCCTCTTGTCCGTGTCCACGCTGCGCGCGAGCGATTTCGCGAGCTCCGAACGAGCACCGCCGACACGTTTGAGCGGAACCTCTTGCGCCAACGAGACGCTGAGCTCGGCGCCTGGCGTGAGCGCACCGGCGCGATAGCCTGCTCCCAGCGTGAGCACGGGCGGCCGAACCAGAGCCGTAGCGCGCTCAGCGAGCGTGCTGACCACGCCGCGGGGCGCGGCCGCGAGGGCTACGCCCGGCCCGCGCATTGCTCCCAGTATCAGCGCTATTTCGCGCGTGATCGGCTGCGGCTCGCGCGCTGGCTCGGCGAAGGCCGGCCCTGCCAGGCAAAGCAGGGAAAGAAAGGCTCGGCTGAGCAGAAACCAGCGCATGTCGACTTACCTAACTGGTGAGCTGACAATAGTCAGTCCGACAAATGTCGGAGCGACTCACTGGCGAGTGACCGCTACACTGCGCACAGTCTGCAAGATGCACGCCGTCAGCCCGCATAAGTCCTCGAAAGCGTCCTCGTCGCGCGCACTCTTCTACGTCGCGCTGGGGCTGATTGGCGGCACGATATACGCGATTCTCAACACCACGCTCGACGCGCTGAGCGCCCAAGGCCGAAATTTGGGTTTGTTGGCCTCGATTCACGGCGTGGTCGATCGCGGCATTCCCATCCTCACCGGCGCGTTGGTGGGCGTGGGCATTCACTACTTTCACGTGCGCTCGGCGTTGGCGCGGGCGGAAGCGGAACGCGCGCAAACTTTGCACGACCGCCTGCATCGCGTGGAGCGCGACCAAGCGGTCTGGATCGTCGCGGCCGCGACGCTGCACGAGGTGAATAACCCGCTGCACTCGCTCGGTTTGCTGCTGGACGAGCTGGCGCTGCTCGGACCAGACGAAGAATCGACGCGCGCGGAGCTCCTCGCCAGCGCGCGTTCCAACGCGGACCGGGTGCGCGAGCGGCTCCTGGCGTTGAAGGTCGCCGCCGACGGGGCCCGGCCTCAGGCTGCTTCGGTTGCGCTCGATGCGGAGGTTTCCCAGGTCGTCGGAGAGATGGCATCACTCGCACGCCTGCAACACATCACACTCTCGCTCGACCCGGGCGAGCCGCTTCGGGTTCGGGGTGACGGGCTGTTTTTGCGCATCATCCTCGAAAATTTGCTGCGGAACGCGCTGGACGCCGTGCGCGCTCCGGGCGGGCACGTCGAGGTCCGAATGCTGAACGATGGCAAAGACGCCCTGGTTCAGATCAGCGATGATGGTGCTGGCATTACTGCCGAGACGGCAGCGACGCTGTTCGAGCCGCTGTTCAGCCACAAACCGCAAGGGCTCGGGCTCGGCTTGGCCATCGCGCGTGCGCTCGCGCGGTCGATGGGCGGTGAGCTCTCGTTGACCGAGCGGCCAGGCTGGGCGACGACCTTGTCGTTGATGCTGCCCCAGGAGGCGCCGTGAGAGGCAAGTTGCTGCTCGTCGAGGACGAGGCGGACGCACGCAAGGCGCTGGCCCGCGCGCTCGTGCGCGAGGGCTACGAGTGCATCGAGGCGAGCGACGTCGAAACCGCGCTCAGTGCGGCGAGGCAGCACCCAGAGCTCACGGCGGCCATCGTCGATATCGTGCTCGGAGCCGACGAGCGAGGCGGCGTGCGCCTGGTGCCGCTCTTGCGCGGCTTGATTCCGCAGCTGCCCGTGATCGCGATCACCGCGTTTGCGAACGTCGCCAACGTCAAGCAGCTGCTCAACGACGGCGCTTCCTTTTTACTCGAGAAGCCATTCCGAGCGGCCGAGCTGAGTGAGGCGCTGTCGAGAGTGCTGGCCGAGCACGCCGATATCGGTGCTTGGGTGGATCGGGCACTGTCGCCCTTGGGGCTCACCGCCAAGGAAATGGCCATCGCACGCCTGCTGCTGAAGGGCCTGCCCACCGGCGAGATCGCGCGGCTCGAGAACAACAGCGACAAGACCATCCGCCAGCACTTGTCACAGATTTATGCGAAGGCGAACGTGTCCTCGCGGTCGGAGTTTTTTCACTTCGTGTTTCCGTCGTAGCTAGCTGCTGGATTTCGCGTTCGCGTCGAGCAGGCGCAATCGGCGGTTTCTATGAGTGCGCGCGGCTTGCAGAAACCGCGGGAGTGTTGGGATCGGACCCTGATGGCGCGATCGGGCGAGCAGGCCCACTCCGCTTCACGAGCTCGAACCAAGCCACGCTGAGGGCGCCCGCGCCGAAACAAAGCGCCACATCGAGCGGCCCCAGCGGCGCGAAGCGAAACAGATGAGCGAGTGGCGGCACGTAGATGACGAGCGCCAAAAACAGTACCGCGCTCAAGGTGACCGCCCACAGCGCCGTGTCCTTGAGCGAGGAGATCCCGAGCCGCCGAGACCACGAGCGATTCGTGAAGATCAGCCCGAGGTTTGCCACGAGGAAGGTAGCAAAGGTGAGAGCGCGCGCCTCCGAGTCCGTTTGTCCGAGCCGCAGCGCTACCGCGTAAACCACAAGCACGACGACGAAGACCGCAGTGCCCTACGCGACGCTGAGCCCAATTACCCTGCGCCCGAACATCGGCGCCTGCGGCGACCGGGGCGGTCGCCGCATCACGTCCGCCTCTTCCGGCTGAGCCTCGAATACCACGGAGCAGGCGGGGTCTATCACTAGATGCAAGAACGCGATGTGGATCGGCATGAGCACGAGCGGCCAGCCCATGGCGATCGGGACGAGCGTGAGACCGACGATCGGCAGGTGTACGGCCAAGATGTACGCCAGCGCTTTCTTCAGGTTGTCGACGATCCGGCGGCCGGTGCGAATGCCCTGAACGAGCGCGGCAAAATCGTCTTCCAGCAGAACGACGGCGGCGGCCTCGCGTGCGACGTCCGTGCCGCGCGCGCCCATCGCGATACCCACGTGCGCGGCTTTCAGAGCCGGCGCGTCGTTGACACCATCACCCGTCATCGCGACGATCTCGCCGCTCTCGGCTAGCGCCCGCACCAGGCGGAGCTTTTGCTCAGGGAGCATGCGAGCAAAGACGCTGGTATCTGCCACTTTTCGCCGGAGCTCGCCGTCACTCAACGTGGTGAGCTCGGGCCCAGTGATGAGCCGGGTTGCGTCCAGCCCGGCTCGGCGCGCGATCGCCTGCGCCGTCGACGGGTAGTCACCGGTGATCATCAGTACGCGAATACCAGCGCTGCGACACTCCGCGACGGCATTCGAAACGCCGGCCCGCAGCGGATCTTCGAGCCCCACGAGCCCGACGAAGTCGAAGTCCACGCTGCCTGGATCGTCGGGAATGGCTGCTTGCGCGATTCGTGCGCGGGCCACCGCGAGCACGCGTAAGCCGTCGGACGCGAGCCCATGCACGTCGCGGTCCATTTCCGCGCGCCGAGCCGCGTCGAGGCGACACAGCTTTGCAATCGCTTCCGGAGCGCCTTTTCCGGCGACCACCAGCTCGTCGCCATTGGGAGTGCGCCAGATCTGCACGATCGCGAGCCGCTCGCGAGTGAGCGGGTACTCTCGCACCAAGCGCCAGTCTGTATGCAGGTGCTCGGTACCCGCGAGCTGGCCTTCGCCGAGCGCCTTGAACGCGCGCTCCATCGGATCGAACGGATCGCTCCGGCTAGCCAGAATGCTGTACTCGACCGTCTCATGCATCGACTCCGGCAGCGGTGCGGAACGGAGCGCCTCGAGATCGAAGCTTTCCCCGTTAGCCGTCATCCGGCTCACGGTCATCTTATTGGCGGTGAGTGTGCCCGTCTTGTCAACGCACAGCACGGTCACCGCGCCGAGTGACTCGACTGCCGGGATGCGCCGCGCGAGCACTTGGCGGCGCGACAAGCGCCACGCGCCGAGCGCGAGAAACATCGCGACCACGACAGGAAACTCATTCGGCAGGATGGCCATGGCCAAGGTCAGGCCTGCGAGCAACCCGCCGAGCGCGTCGTGTTTGGCCAGTCCATAGCCCAACGCCGCAATCAGTGACAGTGCGCCCCCGAGCCACGCCAAGCTGACCACGAGCCGCCGCGCTTCTGTTTGGAGCGGCGTGTCCTGCGCCTTGTCTTGCATCTGGAGCGCGGCGCCGATGCGACCAATCTCCGTCCGCGGCCCGGTCGCCGTGACGCGCGCGATGCCCGCGCCAGCGACGACCAACGTGCCGGCATAGAGAAAGGGAAGATCTTCTCCGCCGGGTCGTGCGAACGGGAGCTTACCGTCCCAGACGCTCTTTCGAACGGGCACCGACTCGCCGCTCACGAGCGATTCGTCGACCGCGAGGTGACTGGCCTGCAGGAGCGCGGCGTCCGCCGGCACGCGATCGCCCTCGCCCAACACGGTCAGATCGTCCGGCACCAACTCTCGCCCCGCGATTCGCATGCGTTCACCGGCCCGGATCACGAGCGCGCGTGGGCTTGCGAGGTCGCGCAGTGCGGCCAATGCGCGACCTGTCTTCCGTTCCTGAAACAAGGTGAGGGCCATGATGAAGATCACGAACCCCAGCAGCATCAAGGCTTCCTGTCGGTCTCCCACGGCCGCGTAAATCCCGCCGCAGACGAGCAGCAGCAAGGACATGGGCTCGCGCAGCAAGCCGAGAACATCGACCAGCAGTCCGTGTCCGTCTGATGTCGGAAGCTCGTTCGCGCCGTATTGCTCGCGTCGCTGGCTGACCTCGGCGGGGCTGAGCCCACAGAGCTCGCCGCTCGGGTGACGGGCTGGCTCGATCACTCAATCGCACCACGCAAGAAGCAAGCCGGAGTGGGACGGGTTCGTTCGTGCAAAGCCCGATCGCTGGCGAGGCGCGGCCCACGCGCATTCTGCGCGCGCGCGCAACCTTTGCGCGAACACGATGCTGCTCGTGGCGACTAGCCGAGGCCCCCGGCGGCGCGCTTCTTGCTGAACGGCTAGCGCGAATGAAAAGAATCAGCTTGCTGAGACTAGTTTCGTCGCGTCACGGCTGGTTCGCCCCGCGGCGGGCCGATGATGCGAGCGTTATCCGAGTATCGCCATGACCAAGCCAGACGAAGTCGTCGAGCGCGTCGCGGTGGCGGCGAGCGCGCTGGGCGTCGTGGTGCTGGCGCTGCTCGTGTTGGTGCCATTGTGGGCGCCGTTGATGTTTGCGGTTTGGACCGCGGTCTTGTTGCACTCGGTCACCGGAAGGCTGACGCGCTTGCTGCGCCGACGTTCGCTCGCTGCCGGCGTTGCGACCGCGCTCGTTGCCCTGCTGCTCGTGCCGCTCGCGCTGCTGCTCGTGTCGCTCGTGGCGAGCGCTACGGCATTGGTGCGTGAGCTGCTGGCCTCGGCGAAAGTGCGTCAGGCGATTGAGGTGCTGGTCTCCGCTGACTCCAGTGGAGCGCCGAGACCTCTCGGCGCAGCCCGCTGGGTCGAGTTTGCTCAGGCCCACGGAGCCATGGCCTTGCGCGCCGGGCAGCGTTTTGCAGGCGCGGGCGCTTGGGCGCTGATCGTGCTCTTCGTGTTCTTCGTGACACTGTATCAATGCCTCGCGCAAGGCGGCACGATGTGGGTCTGGCTCAAGGATCACTTGCCGCTGCGTTCGCAGACGACGACTCGCCTGGCCGCGGCGTTCGTCGAAACCGGACGCGGGCTGATCGTCGGCGCAGGGCTCACTTCGCTACTGCAGGCTGCCGTAGCGACGCTGCTATTTGCGGTACTCGGCGTGCCACGGGCGATCGTGCTCGGCGCGATGACGTTCGTCGCGTCCATCATTCCCGCGTTGGGCACCAGCGCGGTATGGCTGCCGGTTGGGATTGGCCTCGGGTTGCGCGGCGACTATGCCCGAGCGATCGTCCTCTTGCTGATCGGTGCGCTGGTCATCAGTACCGTCGACAATGTCACCCGCCCTATCTTCCAAAAGTGGGGTGGGAAGCTAAATCTGCCGGCATTTCTCTTGTTTCTCGCCGCCTTTGGCGGCCTCAAAGCATTCGGCCCCGCGGGGCTCGCCCTCGGCCCGCTGGCGCTCCGCATGGCGCGCGAGGTCCTCGCGATCGAAAGAGAGCGGCGCACAGCGGCGACGAGTCGCACAGATTAGGGTTGCCGAGCACTCGGCGGCGGCAGCTCGAAGTCAACGAGCTCGATCGGGATAGCTTGCACTCAGGATTTTTTGATGGTCGCGCGGCCGTCGCGCCGCGTCGCAGCCTTCGGCGTCGTGGTTCGCGCGCGCGGATCAGCGCCCGAGCACCCAGCCGAGCCCGAGCAAAATGTGTTTGGCGCCCAGCGTCGGGTCGCTGATGTCCGTGTCGACCTTGCCGAAGTTCGTGTAGAAGACGCGGCCTTTGCCGGGGGTGCGGTACCACGACACGGGCGTGTCTTTCATGTCGCCGCCGGACCACTTGCATTTCACGAGCACGGTCGAGTCTGCTGCCATATAGTCGGCATTGTCGAGATTGCCGGTGAAGTCGAACGTGGCGGCCAGCATCATCGTCGTCGGGTGTGCGCTGACGGTGCTGCAGGCGCTCTTGCCGTCGAAGGAGCCATGTCCGCCTCGCCCGCCGATCAGGGCATTGTACGGATTGGGCGGATCGGCGGTTTGGAAGGTGACCGCCGCGCAATGCGTGCCGAACAAGCCGCCGCCATTTTCGACGAAGGTCTTGAGCGCCGCCGTCTGCGCGTCGCCCGTGCTCCCGGCGCCAAACGGCTCGAAGCAGGTGTTGATCATGCCCACGCCGCCGAATCTTGCCAGATTCGTGGCGCTGAGATCGTCGGGCGTGACGCTGTCTTCGACCGCGTAGCCCCAACTCTCGAGCTGCGTTTTCAGCAGGGTCAGCTGCTGGGGCACCGACGGGATGGCGAGCGTGCTGAAATGGTAGAGCAACATGCGCTTGGGCAGCGCGGGCACGTTCGAATCGCCGCCGGTGCCGCCGGTGCCGCCTGCGCCGCCCGTGCCAGCGGCTCCTGCCGCGCCACCACCGCCGCCCGCGCTCGAGCCACCGAGCGCGCCGCCCCCTCCGGCGTTTTGGCCGCCGCTACCCGACGCAGCCGGCAGGCTGCCCGCGGTGCCGCCGCTCGCGGCGCCGCCCATCGCGTTCATGCCAGCCGTCCCGCCGCTCGTTGCGCCGGCGCTGCCCCCGCTCGCTGCCCCGGGAGCCGCTTCGCTGCTGCAGGCGAGCAATAGCCCGGCGCTTCCGAGAAACGCCCAGCTTTTCAGCGTCGGTCGTTGCATCGCAAAAGGCTACGCTCATCTCCGTAAGTGCTCTTGCAACCTGCGGGCATTTTCTTGCAAATTCCCCGCAGCGCCGCGGCGTCGTCGACGAACAAACGCGCGCGGCATTTTGTTGGTGCACACGCTCGCGCGTGGCACGGCGGTTAGCCGTGCGGCGGGGGCGGGGGCGGAGGCAATGCTGGCGCCGTTGCTGGCGCTGGCGGCGCTGGCGGCGCGGCTGACGCGGGCGGTGGCGTTATCGGCGCGGGCACGGACGGCGCAGGCGCATTCGGCGCGGGCACCAGCACCAGTGGCGGCGGGTAGCGCAATTGGGGCTCGAGCCCGTCGTTGTACAGATTGACGGCATCATAGATGTGCGGCTGCCCGGCAAGGATCAGGATCGAGCCGGTGATGACCGCGACCGCGCCGCCGAGCGCCAGTCCTAAAGGCAGGCCAGAGGAGCGATCCGTCGTGCGCTGCTGCGCGAGCGCGGCCTCGGCGCCGACCAAGGTCACGAGCCCCGCGATGTCCAAGACGAAGCCGCCGACGACCAAGTTGTGACCGACTCGCGCCTCGTCCTCGGCGCGCGGATTGGCGCGCACTGCATCGGCCAGACCGCCGCCAAAGCCAACCGTTCCGATACGTTCGCCGTCTTTGACGAAGGACGGGACCCCAGCGTCCATCACGGTGACGATCCGTGGGCTTCGCGCAGGCTCATAGCGCGACGAACACCCGACCACGAAAGACAACCCCAG
>Ga0068855_100001376_pt1 | contig 30089 bp, 20 predicted proteins | sample KBSCornC52_FD_66592 | JGI IMG/M metagenome (GOLD analysis project Ga0068855, IMG submission 66592) | Corn rhizosphere microbial communities from Kellogg Biological Station, Michigan, USA - KBS Corn C5-2 | ecosystem: Host-associated > Plants > Roots > Rhizosphere > Soil ... | reverse complement strand
CGGATCGACTGTACGTGGTCTCGGCCACGTCCGTGGCGGTGCAACCGGCAGGTGACAACACGCTGTCGGCTGGCGCGCCGTCGGCCCGCTTCAGTGTGGTCTACGCCGGTACCGGCACGATCAACACGTCTGACGAGAACTTGAAGACGGACTTCCAGACCCTGAGTGCAGCGGAAACCCGCGTGGCGCAAGCGGCCAAGAAGCTCCTGAAGAAGTACAAGTTCAAGGACTCGGTAGCCGACAAGGGTCCGGACGGTGCTCGCTGGCACTTCGGTATCGGCGCGCAATCGCTGGCCATGGCTTTCGAAGCCGAAGGACTCGACGCCAACGACTACGGCATGTTCTGCCGCGACTCGTGGTACGAAGTCAACGGCTCACCCATGGACGCCGACAAGGTCGCCTACACCAAGGATTCCGAGGGCGCTGTCCTCGTGGTCCGTTACGGTGTGCGCTACGACGAACTGCTCGTCTTTATCGTCGCAGCTCTGTAATGCAAAAAGGCCAGCCTTTAGGGGGCTGGCCTTTTTGTTTGCCTCACCAACGGTATGGCCAGCCCCTCTCATTTTGGAGATAAAACCATGACCATGATCGCTCAGATGGACACCGATGGCACCACCGTCTTGCAAATCGGTGAAGACTTCGATCTGTACCCCGCAGAGACCTTTCCGGCCGACGGTCCGGATGCCCAGTGGATGCTGGACAACAACGTCCTGCTCGTCTACTACGACCCGCCGTTCAACCCGGTGACCCAACAACTCGAAGTGGCCGACCAGCCCTACGTGCTCGAAGTCAACGGCGTCAAGGCCGTCTACCTCAACGTGGTCCAGGACTTGACACCCGACCAGATCACCGCAGCTCAAGCCATCGTGATGCACAACGTCAACCTGCAACGCAACCTGCTCATCGACGCGACCAACTGGACTCAGATCGCCGACTCGGGTCTGGCCGCCGCCGACGTCGCTGCCTGGGCCACGTACCGTCTGGCCGTGCGCCAGGCCTGCCAGAACTTCCAGGACTCGGATCGCACGGTCGAACCGGTCTGGCCGACCCCGCCGCAAGACGTGATCGACTACTCGCTGCTGTTCCTGTCGCAGAGCGCACCGGCTCCCATCGGTGGCACGTCGCCCCCGCCGCCGGCTCCCACACCTGCCCCGGCTCCGGCACCGTCGCCCACGCCGGAAGCGCTGTCGCCTTCTTCGGGCACCAGCAGCGTCTGACAAGGGCTCTAGAACCGCTTTAAACGACGTTTGAGGCGACATACGAGGCTAGGTGGGGTCTTACCCCCACCTAGCCCTTTATGCCGCTACATTCAGAGAACTCATCTCGACGTGCTGGTTGTAGACTTCCGGCACGACAATGTTGGTCGAACTCAACACGCAGACCTCGGCATTACCGAGCGCCCCGTACTGACTGTGATAATGGCTGACCATCCACAGTTGGCTAAACGGGAGTTGTTCCATGATCGACTTGATGGCCATGACCGCGTTGGTGCGGTGCTGTTCATCAAACGAGCTTGCAAACTCATCCAAGAACAACGACGCTTCCGACAACCCCTTGCAGTGAGTGGCCATGATCTTAAAGGCCAAGTCCACCACTTCCTTGATGCCAGTCGAACCCAGTTTGATATCGGGTACGCTTTCTTTGTCCACGAGCATGGGAAACACGTAGTCCAGATCCGGCGAATCATCACCCGAAGAGCAGTCGAGCACTTCGAGCCGATACGACCAGATCTTTCGGATGATGGCGTTCATCTTCTTGAGGAAACTGCGGATGAACCCGTGCAGTCCTTCCGCGATCAACCCATCTTTGGGAGATAGCGCCGCCACCATGAGCTTGTGGACTTCTTCATCCTTGGCAAGCTTGTTGACTTGCTCTTGAATGTCGGCCACCACAGCGCGCTGCATCTGCATGTCGTGGAGCATCTTTTGCTTTTGCGCGAGCTCGATCTGCAAGGACTTCAAAGCGTCCGAGATGAGCTCGTTGCGCAAAGCTTTGATCATTTCGGTGATCCCGGTTTCCATCTGGGTCTGGAAGTTGCGGATCTTGACTTCGAGAACCAGGTACTCGTTGACGCGCGCCAAGGTTTGCTGTTGCTTACCCAGTTTGTCGTTCAGACGGATCAGCGCTTGGGACAAGGTGCCCAGTTCTTCATCGACAGAGTCCAGACGGGTCTTGACCTTGGCCACATCCACGTCGCTGGCCTTGATGGCAACCTGGATCAACTCCTGGATCTTCAAGATGTTGGTGTTGGCTTGCCAAGCTGCTTCATCCTTGGCCAGATCCGAGCGAAGCATGTTCATGTACTTTTCGACGGTACGAGGTGCTGTGTAGACCGCGTCCTTTTCCGTCAAGAAGTTCCAGAACGGATCGAGCGACGGTGTGGCGCGAGCGATGATCAGGAACTCGCGCATGATCTGACCGTACGCTTCATTTTCGGCAATGGTTTCACCGACCTTGGCCAGTTCAGCCGTCAAGGTGGCATGACCTTCGACGTTAGTCTGGATGACTTCGACGATCTTTTCGTAGGTGGCTTGATTCAGACCTGGCACCCAAGTGAATTTGCACTTGGGGCAGACCGTCTTTTCGCCATTGCGAAGCTGATCGAGGTGGTGCTTTTGATGACGAAGCTTTTCTAGGTTGTCATCGATCTTGGCCAGGCGATCCTTGAGTTCCAAAGACTTGTCCTTGGCCGCTTGCAGGTTAACCTGGCTGTACTTGCGTTCACCGTTTTCCGGAATCTCACTGAAGACTTGCTCCAAGATGAACCGGTTGGCTTCAAGGTTTTGCATCGCCAAGATCGGATCACGGAACTCCAACTGCAAGATCCGCTCGGCCAAGACCTGGTTGCGAGACGCGCGCAGCTTGTCTAGACTGGCTTTGAGTTCTTCTAGACCCGTGGCGCCGGCTGCCACACAAGCGTCGTGAGACTCCTTGAGCTCAGCATGCTCTTTGACCAGCACATCGATCTTGGTCCGCGTGACAGTGATGTCGTGCCGCGTTTCCTCGATGCCACTTTGGAGTTCTTGAGGCGTCAGGAAACGGGCGCCAGGCTCACTCAGTGAGAACAGACGGTTGCACAGCTGGGTGCAATCGAACTTCCAGCGGTCTTGCTGCGCTTGGAGTTCGGCAACGGACTGCTCTTGCGGGACACGAGCTTGATACAAGACGTCGATCTCGGCGATCAAATCTTGGATGGCGGCGTTGATCCGTTTCAAGTCTTCTTCGTTGCCAATCAAAGACGACTCGGCCACCAGCCGTTTCTTGGCCATCTTACCGGCCCCTTGGATGTCACGCAGCATGTCGCGAGCGCGCATGTAGACACCCAGAACGTAGTCGTAGTTGCTGTCTGACAGCTCGGTCAGCCATTCCCGTTTACGTGACGGGCTCATCTGAGAGAACCGCTCCAACCCCGTGATGAGGTCGTGCGTTTCTTGGTTGACGTTGAAATGTTCCATGACCAGTTTCTTCTGGACGGCCAGCGTGCCGCCAGGATTGAGTTCTTCCTGACTGCAGATGAAACTGTGAACGTGTTGTTGGGAGAAGTCCGAGGTCAGCGTGTATTCTTGCCCTCGATGGGAGATACGTATGACCTTAGAACCGTCCTTCGTGTAGTTGGACGCAATAGCGGGTAGCGGTGTAAGCTCCCCCATGAGAGAAGACTTACCACTTCCGTTGGTCCCCAAAATGAGTTGCACTCGTTCGGTGGGGACCAGCTTGAAATGACGGATGTCACCAAGCGCCATCCGCTTGAATCCATTGAGTTCAATGGAAAGAATTCGCATGGGATCCTTCTGGTTATCAGAAGATACCCTGGTCATCAAGTATTTTAACCTCCCCACCCAACATGGACATCTCTCTACTGCGATTTTACAGTCTCGGAGAAGTCGCAGCCAACAAAGAGCTCGACTCCAAGGAGATTGAAGCCATCCCGACCGAGGCGATGCCAATGCTCGACGGTGAGCTGACTGACAATCAGTCCACCGTCACGAGCAAAGGCGTTGACTCCCAAGGCAACGCCTACAGCCTGTCGCTGAACACGACCGCCTCGATTCGGGCGACCTGGCTGAACTTCACCGACACCAACCGCCGTACCGCCCCCGACGTGCGCCGCGGTGAGAAGGTGATGCTCTGGCGGTTTGCTGATCAAGACAAGTTCTACTGGACGTGCACCATCGCCACACCCGATCTGCGCAAGCTCGAGACTGTGGTGCACGCCTACTCGGCCACGCAAGTCGAGTCGGACAAAGACGGCCCGGATACTACCTACTGGGTGGAGATCTCCACACACCGCGGTTTGATCCACATCCACACGTCTAAGAAAAACGGTGAGCCGTTCGTCTACGACATGCAGTTGAACACCAAAGATGGTTCGTTCCTGTTTCAAGACGACATCGGCAACTACTGGTCCATGGATTCGACCAACGTACGCCACGAGTTCAAGAACTCGGATGGTTCGTGGATCGACATGAACAGAAAGATCATCAACATCTTTGCACCTGACACGGTCAACATCACCGCCGACAAGGGCAACATCAACATGAAGGCGGGCACCGATATCACCCACCAAGCTGGCAACAACATCACCAGCAAGGCCGGTAACGATATCGCGCTCAACGCAGGCAACAACTACAACCTGCAAGCCGGCGCCAGTATCACCATCAAGGCTGGTACGAGCATCTCGCAGGAAGCGGCAACGACGATTTCGACCAAAGCGGTCTCGACCACCAACACGGTGCCGATCACCACGTTCAAGGGCGCAGCCACGATCACGGGCATGACCACGACCACGGGCATGGCCTCGCTGGCCGGTGGTGCGTTCACCGTGGACGCTCCGGGTACCTTCACCAAGCCGGTGACGGTCCAGCAACTGACATCGACCGAGGACATCATCGCACCGAACGTGCGCTGAGGCAGCATACGAGGGGAGGCCCGAAGGCCTCCCCTTTATGCCGTTACATGAACATGGCCATCATGCTCGGAAGAACCAAAGGCGTGTAGATGATGATGATCGCGCCTTGGGAGCCCGAACCTGCGGAGTTGGCAGCCGAAGAACCGTTGGTGCCGGTACCCGTACCGCCACCCCCGCCACCGAAGCCACCACCATTGCCGCCGTGGTTGCCGGTGCCAAAGCAACCGCCACCACCGCCGCCGCCAGGGGCATTGGAGCCCGAACCGTTGCCGCCGGAGGTGATCTGGGAGCCGTTACCGCCACCACCGCCACCACCACCGCCTCCGGAGCCGACACCGCCGTCTCCGCCGTTGCCGCCAGAGCCACCGGTCTCACCCGTGGTAGCACCGCCATTACCGCCGATACCAGCAGTGCTACCAGCACCACCGTTACCACCGCCTGCACCGCCACCGCCACCGGCGCCACCGGCCGAGCCATTGCCCGCGCCATTGCCACCGTTACCGCCGTTGCCCAGCGCAGAACCAGCACCACCACCGCCACCGCCGGTGGTGACGACCGTAGTGCCACCGTTACCAGTACCACCCGAGCCGCCGCTGGACGTAGAGCCGGAACCACCTGCACCTGGTGAGCCGCTGTTGACAGTTGCCGTCGGCGATACTGCAGCCCCACCACCGTGAGCGACCTGACCATTGAAGGTCGTGTCGCCACCAGCGGTTGCCGAAGCACCACCGGTACCGGTGGTGGTGTGGGTCGTACCACCAGCACCTCCGCCACCGATGGCAATGGGAATCGAAGCACCCGGGGTGAGCGCTTGATTGACGAGTTTGGTGTAACCACCGCCGCCACCCCCGCAACCTGCGGTGTGAGGTGTGGTGGTACCGACAGCGCCCCAGCCACCGGCGCCACCACCGCCACCACCAATCAGTTCGATGGTGTTGTGGTTGGGATCCCAGTCGGTGGGGACTTGCCAGGTTGACCCTGAGGTCAGAACAATGGTTGGCATGTTCTATCCTCAGGCTTGCGTGACCGTGGCGATCGCATCCCAGGAGGAATTGACCGAGTTCCAGATGCAGCCCACGTATGTCGTCTTGCCGGCGATGGTCGAGGTCGGCAGCGTGATGCCGATGGCCCGGTACGAGGTACCCCAGCTGATCGTGCGCGAGGTGCCGTTGTCCAGGAACATCAGCAGCAGCTTCTGGCCGTTGACCGGGGTGCCCGACGGATTGGCCACGGTCAGGTTCGATGCCAGGCTGGTCATCGTGAAGTACTCGACCGAGTCCGACGGTGGGGTGAACGTCGTGCCCGAGGTCACGCCCGACGCGCGCGGATTCACACGCGTGCCGCTGATAGTACCGCCCGAGAGCGTACCGCTCAGGTTCAGGTTACCCGAGGCCGTCAGGGTACCCGTGGAGGTAACCGTGGCGCCCGTGACGTTGCCCGACGCATTGACCGAGGTCGGCACGATGGCACCCAGTGCGATCGTGATGACGGGGGTCGTGCCCGGATTGGCCACCGAACCGCTGACGCCGTTGGCCGAAGCCACCGAGACGTTGGTGACCGTACCGGTCGTGCCTTGCAGCTGCGACAGATCGAGCACGCCCGTCGTCGAGTTGTAGGTGGCGCCCGTGGTACCGGCCGTCAGCGAGATCGCAGCGCGAGCCCGCGTGTCCGTGTAGTACTTGTTGGTACCTTCGTTGATGACCGACGTCGTGATGGTCACCGACCCGCCCGAACCGACCACCCCGTTGACGGTGGTCAGACCCACGACGATACCCGAGCAATCGAGCACACCCGTGGACGGGCTGTAGGTGATGCCCGACGAACCAGCCGTCAGCGACAGCGCGTTGCGCGAACGGGTCTGCGTGAAGTACAGGTTGTTCGTGCCTTCGCCGATGTCGTCGGTCTTCAGGACGATGGCACCCGTCGTGTAACCGTTGACGCTGACGATGGAGGCGCCGGCCGGGGCTGTCTTCCACGTGCCATCGCCGTAGAGAATCGTCGACGCCGACGCCGTACCACTGCCCAAGCGGGCGGTGGGGACTGTGCCGGAAGCCAGGTTCGAGGCATTCAGACCGGTCAGGGATCCACCCGCCCCGGAGAAGCTCGTGCCCGAGATGGCACCGCCCGAGATCGGACCGGTGACCGACAGACCCGCCGAGCCGTTGACTGCAGCACCACCCAGGATGGTGACTGTGCCGGTGGCCAGACCCATCGTGATGTTGCCTGCCACACCCAGCGTCATGTACGTCGACGCGGTGGTGACCGCATCGTTGTACAGGTTGATCTGCATGTTGCCGTTGGCCACGCTTTCTTGTGCCCAGACGCGGCTGCCCGCAACCGGGTTGCCGTTGACCCACAGCAACTGCACGCCGTGTGCGCCCGAGTTCGTGCCACCGTACAGGCCGGACGTTGCCACATCGACAGTCGGGGTGTCGCTGGTGGCTAGGATGATGCTCGAGGTCGAGGCCAGCGCCGTCAGATCCAGCACGCCGGTCGTGTTGTCGTACGTCACGCCGGTTGTGCCAGCCGTGATCGACAGCGACGCACGCGAACGCGCATCGGTGTAGTACAGGTTGGTCGACTCACCCACGTCACCGGAGGTCAGGACCACCGGCCCCGTCTGACCGTTGACCGAGGTCACTGCCGCCGTGGGCGACAGCAGCTCTTGCCAGGCGGCCAGCACCGTCGGGTCAGCGCCCTTGAGGATGAACGACTTGTTCAGGTCCGTGCGGATGGCCACGTCGCCGGTCTCGGCCGTGAGCGCCAGCATGCCGGCTTCCGAACCCACGACGAAGGTGTCGGTGATGGCGATCTTGGGAACTTGCGATGCCAGCAGCAACCCGTTCGAATCGAGCGCCGCCGGCGTGTAGGTCAGCGCGTTCTTGATCTGCAGCGCGGTCAGGTTGTAGGTCAGCGCCGACAGGTCCAGGACACCCGTCGTGTTGTCGTACAACGCACCGCTGGCGCCAGCCGTCAGGCTGATGGAAAACCGCGCCCGCGCTTGCGAGAAGTACAGACGCGAGCCTTCGGTCACGTCCGACGTGCTCAGCACGATCTGCTCGGTCGGGATGATCCCGTTGACGAGCGATGCCGGCGTGTAACCCAGCGCGTTGGTGATGTCCGAAGCCGCCAGGTTGCCATCAGCGCTGATGGTCGACCAGGTACCATCACCACGCAAGAACGTGGTACCGTCGGCAGTCCCCGAGCCCAGGCGCGCCGCAGCGACCTGGCCTGTGGTCAGACCGTCTGCAGGCAGGTGGGTCAGACCCGCACCGTTACCCGAGAACACACTGGCCTTGAGCGTGCCGCCGACGATGACCGTCAGCGGTTGCGAAGTGGCATCGATCAGCGCTGTCAGACCGAACGTGGCGCTGCTCAGACCCGACAGGTCCAGCACGCCAGTCGATTCGCTGTAGGACGCACCTTGCGAGCCGGAGCTCAGCGACAGGTTGGCGTTACCACCGGTGCCGACACCATCGGGCAGCTGTTCGGCCAGCAGCTTGCCATTGGAGTCGAGGGCCGCTGGGGTATACCCCAGCCAGTTGGAAACTTCATTCGAAGCGTGAGCGTGGCCCACCTTCGACAAGACGAAACCGCCGAACGTGGCACCATCGTGCACGCGCAGCGAGTTCAAATCGGTGTCGACCGTGACAGAGCCCAACGGGCCCTTGTAGGTCGTGTGCTGGAGCGTGGTACCACGCGGGGGCAGCAGGGCAATGAGCATGTCGTTCTTTCCGAAGTGAATCAGTCGTGCGAAGAAACATCACAGAATTCGAGGACATAAAGGCCCGGGAACGACCCCGGACCCTGTATGCCGTTTAGAGGTCGACCCATCGGGACCTCCGATGGGTCTTTGTTACAAAGACAGATTCAGATCAGTACGTCGTCGCCATAGCGGCGCCAGGCGTGCCGAGCGGGACACACTTCCAAGCCGAACCGGTATAGATCCAGAGCTTGTTGTTTGTCGTATCGAACACGAACGGGCAGAAGCCGCTCTTGGCGGTCGGTGCGCCCGAAGGAGCACCACCCATGGCGGGCATGTACGGGAAACCGCTGTTTGCACCCGTGGCAAGCGAGCCGGTACCGATGGTGACTGCACCAGCCGCACCACTCGAAGACGAGCCACCGCGGATGACCACGTCGCCACCATTGCCCGAGCTGGAGTTCGCACCACCAGTGATGGACACGTTACCCGCAGGAGCACCACCGGAAGCCGCACCACCGGTGAGAGACGCCGCACCACCGTTGTTGGTACCCGAGCCCGCAGCCATCACCAGGTTACCACCGTTGGCAGTGGTGCCGGTCTGGTTGGAGCCGCGGATGGTCATCACCGGCACCGTACCCGGGCTGGTCGACGAGCCGTCACCGTTCTGGATGGTCAGGCCGTAAGGCGAACCCGTGGGTGTCGTGAGCAGCGGAGTCTGCGAGTTCGTCGACGCACCGATCGTGACCGTGGGCACACCACCGTTGTTCGACGACGAACCCGAGAACTGAACGCCCGTGACGAACGAGGGCGCTGCACCGGTGCCAGACACCAGCGGGTTGCCCGCCGTCTGTGCTACCAGGAACAGCGTCGTGCCCGATGCGTTCTGGTACGGGATCGAACCGAGCGCACCACCGGCCAGATTCGTTGCAGCCGTGGCCAAGGCCACGGAGGTGGACCAGGTGGGAGCTGCCGACGAACCTTGCGAGGTCAGGACCGCACCAGCAGCGCCGGCCGAACCGTTCAACTGCAGGCCCGAAGTCAGGCCAGTGAAGTTGAGGGAGGTCGAAGCCGTTGCGATCTGGGTGGCTGTTGTTCCCGAACGCGTGACCGTCATCCAGTCCGTGCCGCTGTTGTTCGCGTCGTTGACCGCCTGGAACTTCAGGTGCGAGGTGTCGGCGTACTGCATCCAGTACTTGGTATCCGTACCACCACCCGAGTTGTAGATGCTGACGCCAGGACCATTGGCGTTCGTGCCGGCGTAGACGGCCGTGACGGTGGGTTGACCCGACGGCAGCGAACCGACGAACGTCGTCGGTGTCACCCAGGTGTTGGCACCGGTCAGGAACGTGGTGGCGCTGGCAGTGCCGGTACCCAAGCGAGCAGTCGGAACCGTACCCGAACCCAGGTTGCTGGCATTGAGCGCCGTAAGCGCGGTACCCGTACCCGAGAACGAAGTGCCAGTGACAGCGCCGGTCAACGTGATGGAGGTGGCCGTCAACGTCAGACCCGTGGGGGTCTGGCCGCTGCGGGTGACGACCATGTAGTCACCACCCGTGTTGCTGCCCGCGTCCGTCTGCAGGTTGAAACGGATCGTGCCGTTGCCGTTGTTTTCAGCGTAGATGCCAGAGATGCGGTTGTTTGTGGCCGCACCCGGCACCGCCATGAAGACGCCCGGATACTGGTTGGCACTGCCAAAGCTCGGACCAGCGAACAACGTCGGCACCGAAGCGCCCGTGACTGTGGTCAGGGTAGTCGCAGCCAGCGTCGTTGCCGTGCCAGTCGTGGGCGTGACCCATTGACCGTCGCCGCGCAGGAACGTGGTGCTGGACGCTGTGCCAGTCACCGACAACGCGCCGACCGGAATGGAGGTCAGCGACGCGCCCGAACCCACGAACGACGTTGCGCTGAGCGCGCCGGTCGACGAGTTGAACGTCAGCGACGCACTGCCTGCGAAAGCGCCCGAGCTGTTGAACTGCACTTGCGTGTCAGCACCACCCGGAGAACCCGTGCCGCCCGAGACCGTCGTCCAGATCGGCGGCGACGAGGGACCTTGCGAGGTCAGGACCTGACCCGAAGTACCGGTGGCTGTACCACCCGTACCCACCGACCAGGCACCGTTGCCCAGGATGCGCAGACGCTCGGTCAGCGATGTCGAGGCAGCGGTATGGAACGCCAGGTAACCGCCCGTGGACGTACCGGTACCACCTTCGATGTTGACCGGACCACCGGTGGAAGTGGTGCCCGTCGAATTGCCACCGGAGATGGTGACACTGCCCGAACCGGTGTCCGACGCCGAAGTGGAGCTGCCAGCAGCGATGGTGATGGTCGTGCCGTTGTGAGCACCACCGTCACCCACACCGCCCAGGATGGAGACGTTACCACCGCGCCAGCCACCACCGTTGGTGTTGTTGCCGCCTTGGATCGTCAGATTGTTGCCTGCGGCCGCCGCGGTCTGGGTCGATGCCTGGATCGTCAGCGGTGCGATGTTGGCCGTGGCCGTCGTGCTGGCGATACCTTGGATCGTCTGCGCCAGGTTGGGGCTGTTGCCCAGCGTGGTGGTCACGCCGAGCGAAACGTTGCCAAACAGCGAGATGGTCGTGCCCGTCAGCGTGATCGTGCTAGCCGTGGTGCCCGAACGGGCGACCGTGAGCCAGTTGACTGCGGTGGTATTCGCGTCGTTGATGAGCGCGAAGTTCACTGCCGAAGCAGTGGCCATCATCCATGAGTACTTGGAGTCCGTGCCGCCTGTGGAATTGACCAGCCCCACGATCGGTTGCGAGCTAAGGTTGACCCCGGCGAATGCCCCGGTCGTTCCTGTCGTGACCGTGATCGAGCCGGTACCCGCCAGCGACGTTGCCGAAGCTGCGGCTTTCCACGTGCCGTCCCCGTAGAGAATGGTCGAGGCAGAAGCCGTGCCCGTGCCGAGGTTGGCCGTGGGAACGATGCCTGTGATGTTGCCAGCCGTGACCGATTGGGTCTGCCAGGTCGGCGGAGCACCCGAACCGTTCGAAGCCAGGACCTGGCCGGCGTTGCCGACCGTGCCTTGCAGGGCCCAGGCACCACCGGACTGGATCGTCAGGCGATTGACGAGCGTGTTGACCGCACCCGAGGTCGATTGGGCTGCGCCGGTCCAGAACTGGATCGCGCCGTTGTTCTGGCCACCGGACGCACCGGAATAAGCCGTCGACGGATTGCCCTGGATCACCACATTGCCGATGCCCGAACCCGCAGCAGAGTTCCCACCCGGGGAGATGACGACCGAGCCACCCGTAGCCGAACCCGTGTTCGAATTGCCGCCGTTCAGGTACAGCGACGAGTTGCTCGTACCCGAGCCGTTGCCGGCCTGGATCGTGAGCGCCCCGGCGTTGCCTGCGGCCGAGATGATGTTGTTGCTGGAAGTGCCGTCACCGATCGTCGTCGTGGACGAGAGCGAACCAGCTGCGCTGGGCGCAGTCTTCCAGGTCCCGTCACCATAGAGGATCGTGGTGCTGTTGGCCGTGCCCGAGCCCAGTCGTGCGGTGGGAACGGTACCCGAGCCGAGATTGCTCGCGTTCAGACCCGTCAGGGCTGCGCCCCCGCCTGCAAAAGCAGACGCGGTGACCGTCCCGGTGGACGAGTTGAAGGTGAAGTTGGTGTCACCAGCCAGCGCGCCGGCGTTGTTGTACTGGACCTGGGTGTCCGAGCCAGCGACGGTGGCAGAGACTTCCTTCCAGCTGCCATCACCGAACAGAGCCGTCGAAGCACTGGCTGTGCCGGTACCCAGGAACGACGTGGCGATCAGGGCGGCGGCAGTCAGCGCTGCCACGCCATTGGCCACACCGACCTTGGCAGCGTCCAGCGGGGTGTAGCCGAGCCATGACACGACTTCGTTGCCGGCGTGTTGGTGACCGGCCTTGGACAGTGCGATACCACCGGCGGTGGCGCCGTCGTGGACATGGACCGTCGTTGTGTCGGTGTTGACCATGATCGAGCCCAGCGGGCCCGTATAGGTCGAGATCTTCAGGGAAGTGCCACGAGGTGGCAGGAGCGGCGTGATCATTGTTTACCCTCTTCGATTGTGAAACGTGCGTGTCAGAGGGTGCCGTAGTCGGCCTGGCCCTGGCTGTTCAAGACCACGACCGGTTGGCCGTTGATGAACAGACCGGTGGCGTCAGCCGTGACGGTGCCATTGCCGATGCTCAGCGTATCGGCGGTTAGGTCTTGCGTGACCACCGACGGCGCAAACAGCGACGTGCTGAAGATCACCACCGCACGGCCGACGATGGCCTCGGTGAACGTCAGCTGAAAGCTGTTGTTGTCGACGATGGTCAGCCCCGCCGGCGACATGATGTTGTTGCTCGAGTCGTACAGGCCCAGCACGAAGTCTTGCGAACCCATGCCGTGGTTGACGGTCCACACGTCGTTGGCCGCGCCTTGGGTGTGGACGTAGGTGTTTTTCTGGTTGTTCAGCGGAAACCAGGTCAGCAGGCCACCGACCAACGAATAGATCCACAGGACCCCGTTGATCAGGACCATGTCGTTGCGCGCTGCATCGCTTGGGAAGTCCGAGACCTCCTGGGCGAAATTCAGACGACCATGCAGTGCCATGTTCGTGTAGTTGCGCATCGTTGCGGGATTTTGGGACAAGATGATTCTCCAGGTGTGAGGTTACAAACCTTCAAAACGGGCATGACCTTTGACCACCTTGACGGCGGTTTTCAGGAGCAATTGTTGGTTGCGCACAAACTCGATTTGCTCTTCCTCGGAAAGAGCATGCCGGTTTTGACGGAAGTTCGCCAGGTTGACGCGAATCCGAGCCAGCCACGCTTGCAGTTGTTTGGGGTGGTGATGATGGCTCATGGTTTCTTCTCCTCACGAATCAGCGTCTCCAAACGAGCGCAGTACGTTCCGAGGACGAGCACATTTTTGTCAAGAATCCAGAACACCTTCGCATTGAAGTCATCCTGATCCAAACACATGTTCGACAGGTCTTCAATGTTCGCGTCAAGCATGGCCAACGCGTCATCGACGGAATCTAACTCTTCGACGTTAAACGGAGCCAGAGGACGAACTGGCATATTGAGCTACCTTTGAGGTAGGGACGTGAAAGAAGGGGAACCCCTCTAAAAGCGGGTTCCCCTCTCGTAGGCCGATCAGGCCAGCGCGTCGAGCGCCTGCGCGACGAGCTTGATGATGCGCGACTCGGTCAGCGTCACCGTCAGCACGTTGCCGCTGGTCTCTTCCACCGCGACGATGTCGTTGCGGAACAGGCCATCGTCGCCCTTGACCAGCACCTGGAACGCCACGTAGGCCGAGCCCAGGCCGTGGGTCACGGTGTGCGTCAGCGCGGCCGTGGCGGCCGTGTAGACGTAGCGCTGACCGTTGATCTGCGACTTGAGCGCGCCGGTGCCCGTGCCGGCCGCGGCCGCCACTTCGTTGATGGCGGAAACCAGGTCGCTCTTGGCGGTCGTGGTCAGGTCGCCCAGCGTGCCGATGTCGGCCGCCAGAGCGCCTTCGGCGCCGGTCGCACGCGTGACTTCGGCGGAGATCGCCGACGCGTTGGTGCCTTCGGCAGCGGTCGCACGCGTGACTTCGGAAGCCAGGTCCGAAGCGACGCTGGCGCTGGCGGCGCTGACTTCGTTGACGGCGGCGACCAGGCTGCTCTTGGCCGTGGTCGTCAGCGTCGACAGGTCACCTTCGGCAGCTTCGGCGCGGGTCGTCTCGGCCGAGATGGCCGAAGCGTTCGTGCCTTCGGCGGCCGTGGCGCGCGTGATCTCCGCAGCCAGACCGGACGCGGTGGTCGCGCCCGAGGCGGCCACTTCGTTGATCGCCGAGACGAGGTCGGTCTTGGCGGTCGTCGTCAGCGAGGACAGCGAGCCTTCCACGCCGGTGGCGCGGGTGACTTCGTTGGAGATCGCGGTGGCGTTGGTGCCTTCGGCGGCCGTGGCACGGGTGGTCTCGGCGCTGATGGCAGCGGCGTTGACACCTTCAGCCGTGGTGGCGCGCGAGACTTCCGAGTTGATGGCCGCGACCAGGCTGGTCTTGACCGAGGTGGTCAGCGCGGTGAGGTCGCCTTCGGCGGCTTCGGCGCGCGAGATCTCGTCGGCCAGGCCCGATTCCAGCGTGGAGACGCGGCTCTTGAAGGCAGCGTCCAGCGCGACGGTGTAGCCGGTGTCGGTCGAGCCCGAGACCGTGATCTCGCCGGTGGTGCCGGCGACGGTCGAGTTCGTGTTGTCGACGATGTCGACGCCCGCGGCCGTGTTGAAGACCAGGCCGTCGTTCAGGTTGGCGAGGAACGGGGTGCCTTCGGCGCCGACCTTGAAGTAGCCGGCCGTGGCGACCTTGTAGTACGAGCCGACGGCTTGCGACGACGTGGTCGTCATGTCGAAGGCGGAGCCGGCGTCGGCGCCACCGGCGACGGTGCCGATGTACTTGAAGGCGTTGGCGAGCGAGCCGATGGCCGCGTCGAGCTGGCCCTTGTTGATCGCGTCGTTGGCGTCCGTGCCGTTGCTGACGTTGACCAGCTTGTTGGAGCCGGCGTCGATGTTGCCGGTGAAGGCGACCGAGCCGTCCTTGGGAACGTACGCGCCTTCGATGGCGGTGACGCGGGTGCCCAGCGCCGAGATCGCGTCGAGCGCGGCCTGGACGTCAGCACCCGAGGCGACCACCTGGACGACGACGGCGCCGCCGGCGTCCAGCGACGAGAACTTCAGGCCCTTGTCGGTCGTGTTGAACCAGATGCGGCCGGCGCCCAGCGGTGCCGGATCGGTGGCCAGGTTTTCGACGACCGCGTTCGCGATCCACGAATTCAGGGCCAGCGTAATGCCATGGAACTTGGGGAACATGTGGAAAATCTCCAGGGTGGTGGTGAAGGAAACGAAAGGGCGATCAACATCGTTCTGCTGATCAGTGGCGGGGACTAGGAGCGAACAATCACTCGGTGACTGTTCGCTTCAATGGGGTACGTGAAATCGATCTGGATGTCGTCCGGACCCGTGCGGGTGACACCAGCGAATACATCGGCTCCCGTGGAGATCTCGTACATCGTCACCGAGACGTCCAGGGAACCAAGTCCGTGATGGATGGCGAAGGTCAGAGCTGTAGCGTCTCCGACTGTCGTCTTGTAGGAGGAACTGGGTCCAGACGCCGCGTCGTGCGGGTCTTGGATGTTCCAAAGATCGGCTTGCACCGACTGGGTAGCCGAACCTGCGGCAAGTTCGGAGTAAACTTCAGGCGAAGGAGCGTAAGCGAAACCAGCAACAGGACTGGTCGCGCTCAGACCACATGCAACACCATTGGTCGGTACTTCGAGACCTTCTTCACCGGTCTCGTCCCACACCATCGTGCCACTGATCGTGGTCGCGTCGGTAACCGAGACCGAGGTGAGTTTGTAGCGGTGAACAACCCCGGGTACTTGAGTACCCGAGTTGAAGTTTGTCGACGGTACGAACAGTACAAAACCGACAACGACGTCGAATGCACCGTTACCAGATTCGTCAGCCTGGTTATTGAAGACGGCGTTAGTGAACGTGTACTCACCAGGATTACCGGTCGGGTCAAATTCACTAACGGTGAGCGACGCGTTGATGGGACGGATTTCCACGACCTCTCCTTAGAAGTTGGCGAGGATATGGATACCGGTGGTGACAGCGCCGAGAGCACCAAATTGGAACGTTCCGAAATCACCAGACAAATTGACTGCAACCGTGCTGCCCACCGAAGCCAGCGTGTTGCTGTCTTGACGAACTTGTTGCAGCGGGATCGGGGTGTTGTCCATACTGGTCGACGGACCATTACCACCGATGTTACCCTTCGGGACAGTCACGTTGAACGTCGTCGTCGAGCGGTTGTTGGCAGCCAGGTGGATGCGCAGCGACACGATGACAAGATCCCAGTTGGCCGGAGCCGTGAATGTGATACCGGTCAGTGCGCCAGCGGAACCCACGTACGCGGCCGTCATGCCCATCGTGTACACGGGCGACGAGCCCGACGCTGCGCCGGTGTCGGCACAGGTGATCGTGTACGTGTTGGTGTCGGCGGCGGTGATCAGGCCGTCCTGGTAAGCGACGTTCGTGTTGCGCACGATCGCCCACTCGCCGACAGAACGACCGTGACCGTTGTCGGTGATCGTCAGACTCGTTGTGGTGCGCGACCACGAGGTGCCGGTCTTCCACGTGCTCGACTGCAGAACGTGAACACCCAGACCCGTTGTGGTGATCGGTTGGTAACGCTGCGTGGTGCCGTACTCGAACACCGAACCACCACCTGTGCCCGGGTTGCCTTGCGGACCAGTCAGGTTGCCCAACTTCGTCCACGTACCCGATTGCTTCTGGTAGTAGTCGCCGTTGGACGAGTTGATGTAGTAGTCCAGGTCATTGCCCGAAGCACCACTCGGAGCGCCTGCGCCGTTCAGCCAGGTTGCGCCATTGGTACCATTCGTGCCGTTGGTACCGGCAGCGCCTGTGGGACCGGCAGGCCCTTGTGCACCGTCAGCACCGGTTGCCCCTGTCGGGCCAGCCGGGCCTTGAATGCCCTGCGGGCCTTGTGCGCCATCGGCACCAGTTGCACCCGTGGGACCCGCAGGACCCACTGCACCATCGGCGCCTGCTGGTCCTGTGGCTCCTGTCGGGCCGGCAGGTCCGACGTCACCCTGCGGTCCTTGCGGACCGGTGGCACCATCCGCACCTGTTGCTCCGGTCGGACCCGCAGGGCCGACATCGCCTTGAGGTCCCTGAGCGCCCGTGGCGCCATCAGCTCCTGTATCGCCCTTCGGACCCTGCGGTCCGACTGCTCCGTCTGCACCAGCAGGTCCTTGAGCGCCATCGGCGCCGGTGGGACCAGCAGGTCCTGCCGGACCCACATCACCTTGCGGCCCTTGGGCACCCGTGGCACCGGTAGCGCCAGGATCACCTTGCAGGCCTTGAGGGCCTGCGGGTCCGACATCACCTTGAGCTCCGGTATCTCCCTTGGGACCAGCCGGCCCTTGCGCTCCGTCGGCACCTGCCGGGCCAGTGGCACCGTCAGCGCCGGTAGCTCCGGTGGGACCGGCAGGGCCAACATCACCCTGAAGACCTTGGGGACCGGCCGGTCCCACGTCTCCTTGCAGACCTTGAGGTCCCGCAGGACCCACATCGCCCTGGGGACCAGCCGGTCCCACGGCGCCGTCTGCACCGGTTGCACCGGTGGGTCCGACATCGCCTTGCACGCCCTGAATGCCTTGGGCTCCTGTGTCACCCTTCGGACCAGCGGGACCAACGTCCCCTTGGGGACCCTGGGGACCGGTTGCTCCATCAGCGCCTGCAGGACCCGCGGGTCCCACGTCGCCTTGCGGGCCTTGTGCTCCGGTGTCACCCTTGGGGCCCTGAGCGCCATCGGCGCCAGTTGCACCGGCAGGGCCAGCGGGACCGACGTCCCCTGTTGCGCCCGTCGGCCCTGCCGGACCCACTGCACCGTCTGCACCGGCAGGGCCGGTTGCACCCGTTGCGCCAGGATCTCCTTGAAGGCCCTGGATACCCTGCGGACCTTGGTCGCCCGTGTCTCCCTTCGGGCCAGCCGGCCCGACAGCACCATCGGCGCCCGTGGCTCCCACAGGGCCAACGTCTCCGGTATCTCCCTTGAGGCCTTGGGGTCCTTGCGGACCCACATCACCTTGCAGGCCTTGAGGGCCTGCGGGACCGACCGCACCGTCAGCTCCTGTGGGGCCCACAGGGCCCACGTCACCCGTATCGCCCTTGGGGCCTTGCAGGCCTTGAGGGCCTACCGCACCATCGGCTCCCGTCGGCCCGACTGGGCCCGCATCACCTTGGGGTCCTGCCGGACCAACGTCACCCTGCGGTCCTTGCGGACCGACAGCGCCATCGGCGCCGGTCTGACCAGGCAGACCCGGATCACCTTGGGGGCCGGTGGCACCCACTGCGCCCGTGTCGCCCTTCGGACCTTGGGGTCCTTGGGCACCGGCATCACCGGTTGCTCCTGTGGGACCCACGTCTCCCTGTGGCCCTTGCAGACCTTGTGGTCCTTGAGCGCCATCGGCGCCAGCCGGACCTTGCGGTCCGACATCGCCGGTGTCACCCTTGAGACCTTGAATGCCTTGCGGGCCAACGGCGCCATCAGCGCCAGCAGGCCCTGCTGCGCCTTGAGGACCGGCATCACCTTGCGGACCCTGTTGACCAGGCGCGCCGTTGATGTTGACCGTCCAGGCCGTGAACGTACCGGTACCCAGCTGCGCCGTGTTGTTGAACGTCAGCAGTCCAGTGTTGACGTCGTACGACTGCACCGTACCGGCCATCCAGTGTGTGGCATCACTGGCCACCACGACCGCTTGACCTTCCGAGTAGGACAGGCCTGCGGGCACGACGATGGACTTGGGCGAAGCCGTGTCGATCGTCTCGCTACTGGCCGACTGGGCCTGGTACTTGGTCGGGTTGACCCAGGTCGTGGGCAAGCCGTCACCTTGCGAGGCCAGAGCTTGTCCCGGATTGCCAGCGTTCTGGCTGAAGGACAAGCCGTGGACTTGAAGTTGACCTTCGATCGTGGTATCGCCACCGAGCGTCTTGAGCGCTGCGTTGATGTACTGCGTCAGCGCATTGACGCGCTGGATGGCGTCGAGGATCTGCGCCCGAGCTTGCTTGGGCGAGTCTTCGTCTGCATCGATATTTGCGGTACTGATGTCCGACATCGAAACCTCTGAATTGTTAGGAGACCAGAGATATCCACTACTTTTGAGGAGCCGTGGACTCCTGATCATGGACGCGTTTATGGGAATGCTTAGTCAAAACATTCCGCTGGAGAAATGGTCACAAAAGGGGGCGTGCCCCTGTTATGCCGTGACGTTGTGTTGCCGAACTTCCAACGAATGATATCTAGACGTTCTGTTGTCGTCTTCCAAATGATCCCCGGCGGCATACAGGGCCGGTGGCAGGTTCTGACACCCTGCCACCGGCCTGACGCCACCCCGGTTGACGACAACCACGGTCGAACGTACGGGGGACGTACCTCGCCACGACAGTAGCGAAGTCTGAGAACGATCAGCCCGTGTAGGGCACGAAGTTGCCGCTGCCGTCGACGGTGTAGTTGCCGTCGACATCGCCCGTGGCCTGGATGTCGCCCAGCACTTGCAGCGAACCGGTCATGCGCTTGCTGCCGTCCAGCGGGACGTAGGCGGCTTGATCACGGGTGTTCTTGTTGGTGAAAGCGGTGGTCAAGGCCGCGAAGGCATCGGAGATTGCAGACATGAGTGATTCCTTCAGACGCCCGGCACGAACTCGGTAAAGCCCGCCAGGAACGGCGTGACCGGACAGAGTTCGAAGAAAGCCGGAGAGATCGGGTTGAGATGGAGATGGACCTTACCCGTCCACAGCAGCGACCCCGACGTGGCGTAGACCGTGATCGTGTCAGATGTCAGACTCGTGAACAGGTAGTCCTGGATGTCGTTCTTGTTGATGGGGTACGGCAGGAACGGCTGGACCTGCGTGTCCCAGATCGAACGCACCGTGAACGGGAACTCGGTGGCGGTGATCGAGATGTCGATGTTCTCGAAGTACTGGGTCAGGTCGTGCCGACGGTACAGAAAACCGCTGTGCCGCGAGTACTCGTTGTCCCAGTTCGGATTGATGCGCACGTCGATGTACGTGTTCTCGTCGTCATCGATGTCCGGGCGCTGGTCCAGCGCGCTGGGGGTGCCTGTCCAGATGTGCTCCCGAGGAAAGCGCACCTTGTTGGTCTCGTAGATCATGTCCATCAGGATGTCGAAGTCCGACTTTCCGATGTCGTTCTGATCGATGACCACGCGGCCATTGGGTTGCAGTGGCATGTGTGCTCCTACTTCAGGTGGATGCGTTGAGAAAGTCCGCACCCATGACCAGCCATTGGGTACGAGACCACTCCACCGGATCACCCGGAGTGCGGCCGTCGTCGATGCAGACGATGTTCTGTTGCAGCGTCGTGTCGAACTCGTAGTTGTCACGAATCCCATCATCGACGCTGACTTGCCAGCGGTTGTACTGCTTTTGGTCCCAGTACTCGAGCAGACGACCTACGCCACCAAGCATCGGATACTTGGGTTGGGTGTAGGCGGTGTACAGGTTCGGGATGCGCGTACGCTGCATGGCGTGGCGTTCCAGAAACAGGTCCTCGTTGCTCAGGAACACGAGAAACGACTGCGACAACGTGGCGTACTTGATCAGGACGTCGTCGCTGTGGAGTTCGTCGTCAGCGATTCGCGACGAGTCGGCCGGTTGGTGATCGAGCCCGAGCGAACTCAGGTCGATGCGCTTGACCGATTCGAAGTAGCGATCACGCAGCGGATAGTTCTGGAAGTTGATCACGAAGATCGTGTCACTGACGCGCGAGAACGTGCTCGGGTCCATGACGTGCAGGTAACCCCCCAGCACCAACATGGGCGTGCCTTCGTAGTGCTGACCCACGTCGATGTACATGCGCGAGGCCAGCGGCGTGTCAGCGTAGCGGCGATGGATCATCTCGGGGGTGATCGAGACAAACTGCAGCTCGCCCAGTTCACGAAAGCTGGTGATCCCCAGCTGCGTGTGGCCAGAGTGACGAGCACTCTTCATGCCGTCTTCGACGTAGACCCGATGACCGTCCGAGTCCGAACGGTGGATGAAGCCGTTGACCGAAAACAGGCAGCTCTTGAAGAGCAGGTCGATGTCGGTGTTCTCGCGAGTGACCGAAAGCCAGTCGCGATCTTGTACGAGGATCGACGAGCTCATGGAACCCAGCGGAGAAATCGGCTCGATCGTGTAGTTGGCGCGCCGCGCATTGCGGTAGTGCGCGTACTTGGTCGTCACGCTGTAGGACGTCGTCGTCGTGGGCAGTGCTTCATTGCCCAGGCCGGCCAGGTAGTCGGCAAACGTCAGGCTCGACGATTCGGCTTGCGCACGAATCAGATTCATGTCGAGCGATTGCTGACCGGTGTAGAGCGGATTGGTCAAGACAGCGTAGGCCGATTCGTAGAGCCGAAAGATGTCAGACATGACCATCGTGCTCAAATCGACCGTCTGCCACCGCGATCCCGCAGCGCTGGTCTTGGCCAACGCGGAGACAAAAGTGTACATTGGGATGGTCCCTTGGGGTAGAGTTTTCAAGCGCTCATATGGAGCGGTCTCTTCAAATAATGTGATCGACCATCCCTAAAGAGCGCTGGGGTGGCTTCTATTCAAGGCTAACCCCTTGTGTTTGCAGGGGTTATCCGAGGACATTTTGCGTGGCGAGACGAGTACGGGATGCAGGTTGTCTTGTATGAGTGATTAGCCAGACCCACTAGTCAATGCTCGCCTTTTAATCGAAAACGAGGTATCAGATGTCTACTGTTACTCCGCTCCCGTTTGACCCGACGGGGACCTCCCCGACAAACAAGGTGGTCAACGAACAGCAAGTAATCACCGCGGTCAATTTCCGGGACTACCACTACGTCATCCCCAAGCTCGCGCCGTTCTTTGCGGACTCGATGGTGATGACCGCCAAGAACCCGGACGGTAGCAACCACCCCCTGCACGAAGGGGTGGACTATTACTTCTCGCACAGCTTCATCAGTGCGAGTCGTGCGTGTGCCAAGCCGATCTACGGCTCCATCGAGTTCCTGTTCAGCGACTTTGCTGGCGTGCTGAACCTGACCTACCAGTCCATCGGTGGCAACTGGACACTCGATGCCCAGACGATCGCCGAGATCCTGGCCAACAGCCTGTCCAACCCGCGCACCACGGCCTGGGAGCAGATCGTCTCGCTGCCCGTGGCCTTTCCGGTCATCGATCACGAGTGGGACCTGGTCGATCTGGTGGGCGCTTCGGAAGTGGTCGACGCTCTGGACCAGATCCGTGACGCCATCGGCGCGGGTGGTCAAACCGGTCTGGCTGCGCACATCGCCGACAAGACCAACCCGCACGATGTGACCGCGGCTCAGGTGGGTCTGGGTAACGTCCAGAACTACCCGATCGCTACCACGGCGCAAGCCCAAGGCGGCACCAACGCCACGACGTACATGACGCCGTTGCTGGTGGCCCAAGCGATCACCGCGCTGGGTCAAGCCAACCTGAACGCGCACTTGCAGGATTTCAACAATCCGCACCAGACCACCGCCACGCAGATCGGTCTCGGAAACGTGCCCAACTACGCGATGGCCACGTCGGCGCAAGCCACGGCCGGTACGTCCACGACCACGTTCATGTCTCCGGCCCTGGTGGCCCAGGTCGTGACCATCGTCAACACGGCACTGACCAACCACGTCAACAACCAGCTCAATCCGCACAACACGACAAAAACGCAGATCCTTTTGTCGAACGTGCAGAACTATCCGGTCGCGACGGCGCAACAAGCCATCGACGGTTCGGACGACGCGAGCTACATGACGCCGCTCAAGACCGCCAACGCCATCGCGTCGCAGTCGAGCGCAGGTCTGGCGGTTCACTTGGCCGACCACAACAACCCACACGTGGTCACCGCCACGCAGGTCGGTCTGGGCTTGGTGGACAACTTCGCCACAGCCACCGGGGCCGATGCGATCAACAACTCGATTGCCAACAAGTTCATGACTCCGCAGCGTACGTACGCAGCGGTCATGCAGTTTGCGGGTAACGATCTGTTGACCCACATCAACGATTCGAACAACCCGCACGATACGACGGCCAGCCAGATCGGTCTGGGCAGTGTCCAGAACTACGGCGTGGCTTCGCAGACCGAATCGCAGAACGGTACGTCCAACGCGCTGTACATGACCCCGCAAGGCACGGCCCAAGCCATCGCCTACCAGGTCGGCAACGCGTTCGCAGCGCACGTGGCCCAATCGAACCCGCACGGCACGACCGCAGCGGACGTCGGCCTGGGGAACGTCCAGAACTATCCGGTGGCTGACGACACGACGGCTGCGGCCGGTACGTCCACGACCACCTACCTGACCCCGCACGGGGCTTCGCTGTTGGTCAGCGGTGGCGCGCTGGCAGCGCACATTGCCGATCACACGAACCCACACGTGGTCACGGCGTCGCAGGTTGGCCTGGGGAATGTGCAGAACTACGGCATGGCCTCGACCATCCAGGCTCAAGACGGTACGTCGACCACGACCTATCTGTCGCCGGCTTCGGGCACCACAGTCGCCCAGACGGTCCTGGCCACGCACTCCACCCGTACGGACAATCCGCACGTGGTCACCGCCACGCAAGTGGGTCTGGGGCTGGTGCAGAACTTCGGGGTGGCCTCGACGGCGCAAGCCCAGACCGGTACCGACACGCAGACCTACATGACTCCGGCTCTGACGGCCGCCGCCATCACGTCGCAAGTCGGCACGGCCTTCAACAACCACGTCACGAACTTCAACAACCCGCACAACACGACGGCTTCGGAAGTCGGCGCGTACACGACTCAACAAGTCGATGCGCTGCTGGCTGAACAATCCTCGGGTCACTCGGTCAACTTCGCACCGCGCGGTCTGCTGGCTTCGCGCAAGGTCGACAGCGCCAACACCACGGGCTACAGCTGGGCCATTCTGGGCACGCTGGTGGCAGCCGATCCGGCCGCGCAAGATCCTGCCGACTACCAAGGGGCCGCACCGGACATCGTCTGGTACATCTCCGGTGGTGAGGATCCGACGCAGACCAACGGCGTGACGACGATGCTGCGGTTCTCGATCCGCGGAACGGGTACCGACCCGACGTCGTACTACCTAACGGATCTGTCGCCGTCGATGACCACCGGCGGGGTGGACTACGGCTACACCTGGGACTCTGCCAACAAGGTTGCCACGATCTACGCGCGCATGCCCAACGGCAGCAACCAGCTCACGGTCACGGAGCTCAATGCGAATGCGGGTTCGATCGCCGTGAGCTTCCTGGGTTACCAGAACATCCCGGCAGTCACGATGATGACCCGCACGGCTGGCGAGTCGGCCCTGCAAACGCAGGTCAACCAGCTGCAGACGGATCTGGTCAACGGTCTGGCTGCGCTGACCGCGCAGATCAACGCCATGTAAGGGACTGAGGGGGAGAGCTTTCTCCCCCTCTCTCACTCTACCCAAATTTGAACGGAAACAGAAATGGTAACACTGCCCATTCGTTACCCGCTGGACAAGACGGGGGTGAGTCCCGACAACAAGATCGTTGGCGAACCTCACGTCCTGCCGAACCGAACGGTTCGGGCTGTCGCACCGGCCTACGGCTCCTTTTTTGCGGAGTCGGTGGTGGTGCGCGATGTCGCAACGGGCCAGACACTGACCAAGAACGTGCAGTACAGCTGCACGGAGATGCTCGAGTTCCCCACCGGCGCGTACGGCAAGGAAATCGACGGCATCATCCTGATCAAGGACACCACGGTTTCCAACAACATCGAGATCGACTACCAGACGCTGGGTGGTCAGTACTCGACGAACTCGGACGCCATCATCCAGATGCTCAACTCGGCCGATCTGGATGATCGGCCGGTGGCCTGGGGTGACATCATCGGCAAGCCCGATGCGTTCGTGCCAGCGATGCACTACCACGACATCGGGGACGTCTACGGCTTCGAGTATGTGGTCCATGCCATCGAGCGTGTGCGCGAGGCGATCCTGATCGGTGACGATGCGTCGCACGACCAGATCTATCGCTACATCGATGCGAGCAACGCTTTGCTCGATCAACACATCACGACCGTCGACAACAACCTGGCTGCCCACATCGGCGACCACAACAACCCGCACGCGACGACCAAGACGCAAGTGGGGTTGGGTAACGTCGACAACTACGCCACGGCGACCAACGCTCAGGCCCAGGCCGGTACGGCCACCAACCTGTTCATGACCCCGGCGTCCACCGCCGCGGCCATCACAGCGCAAGCCGGAGCCGCGCTGGCAGCGCACATCGCAGACCACAACAACCCGCATGCCACCACGGCAGCGCAGGTGGGCTTGGGCAATGTCCAGAACTTCGGTCTGGCCACCACGACCCAGGCCCAGGCAGGCACCGACAACCAGTCGTACATGACGCCGCAGCTGACCGCAGCTGCGATCACGGCGCAGATTGGCAATGCGTTCAACGCGCACATCGCCAACATCAACAACCCCCACAGCACGACCAAGGCGCAAGTCGGCTTGAGTCTGGTGGACAACTTTGCGACGGCGACCACCACGCAAGCGCAAGCGGGAACCGCCAACAACCTGTTTGTCACGCCGGCGGGCGTGTCGGCCTTCGTGTCGGCGGGTGTGGGTTCGCAACTGGCCGCTCACCTGGCCGATGTGAACAATCCGCACTCGACCACCAAGGCCCAGGTCGGTCTGGGCAACGTCAACAACTTTGGCATCGCCACCAACGCGCAGGCCATCGATTCGACGAACAACAGCGTCTACATGACGCCGCTGACCACTGCGGTGGCCATGGCCAACTACGGCCCGTCCAAGACGGGTGCAGGGGCCACGGGCACGTGGGGCATCAACATCACGGGCAGTGCGGCTACCGCGGGTCTGGCCACAGCCATGATCCGGGCAGACAACACCTCGCTGTCGTGGAAGTACACCCATCTTGCATCGACGTTCTCGGCCCAGCCTTCGTGGCTGATGGCCACCAACGACGGCGTGACGATGGCTCCGTACAACCCGTCCAGCCTGAACGTCAATTCGGCGGTCACGGCCACGACGGCGACCAACGCCAACAAGCTGCTGTTGGCCAGCGCGGGTGTCTACTCCACGTTCAACTGGGCGGGTCAGTCTGGCCAACCGTCGTGGCTGTGGGGTGGCAACGACCCGAACAACATGTACGTGTACAACCCGAGCAACTTCCACGTTGCCGTGGCGGACTCGGCGGTGTCGGCCCCGGGGTACCTGCCGCTGTCGGGTGGCATCATCTCGGGCAACCTGCAGGTCACGGGCACGACGACCACCGCCGCGATCAACGCGAGCGCGGCCATCACCGTGACCAGCGAGTGGTTCCGCTCCAACGGCAACAACGGCTGGTACAGCAACTCGTACGGTGGCGGCATCTACATGACCGACTCGTCGTGGCTGCGCCTGTACAACAACGTGGGTCTGCTGACCGGCGGGCAAGTCCAGGCCGGTTCGCTCCAGATCAACGGCAACGGTGTGTTCACCGGCACCGTAACCTGCTCGGACTTCACGATCACGTCGGACGTGCGCATCAAGTCCGATATCGAGCGGCTGTCGGGCAACATCCGTCGCCGGTTCCTCGACACGGTCTGGGGCTACCTGTACGTCAAGGACGGCCGCAAGGAAATGGGTCTGCTGGCCCAGGAACTCGAACAAGAGTTCGGCATCGTCGTGCGCGAGACCGAGACCCTGCTGCCTGACGGCTCCAAGGTCAAGGGCGTCAACTACAACGGTCTGTGGGCTCCCACGATCGAGACGCTGCACGACATGGACGATCAACTCCTGCGCCACGAGGAAAAGCTCGCTGCGCAAGAAGAGATCATCCAGAAGCAAGCCGACTTGCTGACCACGCAGAACAACCTGATCCAGGATCTGCTGGTGCGCATGGCCAATCTGGAAAAGAAGCTGGTTAGCTGAACATGTCTCAGCTGCCAAAACTTCCACCCATGAGTGGGTCGCAAATCGCGGCCCAGTTCAACGCACCGCTTCCGCGCAAGTTCAGTGACTTGTACGCTGGCGGTGCGTACGTTCCTGCTGGAACGACCAACGGTCTTCAGCAGCTCATTCCGTCTTCGGGTCGGATGTCGGCCAGTCAGTTCCTGGGTGCTCCTAACGGCATCCAGTTGGTGGACTACTACACCAACTTTGGCTACTACTTCCGCGACATCCCGAACTACCTGGCGGCCAACACGCCCCAGTCGAGTATCGGCAACAACAACGCCAGCAACTGGTCCACGCCTCCGGGCGGTGGCACCTACGGCACGATTCTCTGGCAGAACTACTACTTCAGCAACGCCTCCCAAAAGACGAGTCAAGGCTGCACGGTGATCTTTTCGATCGCGGGCAAGGACACGACTTACGAAGGCGTCAAAGCTGCAGTTCCGGGCGGTTCTGCCACGGGCGCTGTTCAAGTGGCTGCTGGCAAGCAAGCGTTCTACGTCTGGGCCGAAGCCAACAAGCACTTGCTGGCTCCGACGTGGTTGTACGTGGACTACCAGCAGACCTCCGCCTTCGTTCTGACCGTGGTGGCCTGGTACGCGTGCTCGCCCACAGCGATCACCAAGGTTACGGGTGCTTGGGATTCCAACGGGATCTCCAAGCATGCGGCGCAGTACCCCCAGGTACAGATCCTGCCGGGTTTCTGGACACCCACCCCTGTGGCGTTCCCCACGACGTCCTACACGGCCACGTTGCAGCCCAATACGCCACTATTTGTTGCCAGCGCGCGCGATGGCGATGGCAACTACGTGCTCGAGCGTCCTGCAAGCATCCCGTACTGGGAATACGCTGACCATTGGTACGACAACGCGTCGTATCAGTGGAGCTACAACACCTCCGCTGGGGCCGTGTCCACCACGTACGCAGCGCAAGGCTCCAGTGAAAAGGGCGTGATCTACTCGTTCACCCAGAACGGCGCGTCTGGCTACACCGGTCCGAACAAACCCAACGGTTCGACGATCCGTGGTTTTGGCTCGGCCATCATCAGCGCTAAGACTGCGCTCAATGGCGGTACCAGCCAGACGGCTTCCGTGGTATTCCTGCCTTCGGGCGGTGCGTACGGTACGGGCGATGGCTCGACCGTCATGAGCTACGACTCGTCCTTTGGGGGTGGCGCGGATGTGGTTCCGGCGTGGTACGTCGGTGCGACCTTCGGAGCCACTCCTCCGGGTAACAGCTACTGGTTGCGTGCTACAGCCACGTCGGTCTCCACCGGCACCACCGTCTCGAGCAATGTGGGCTCGTGGATCCCGCTGTCGTCCCAGCAGACGATCTCGGCGACCTACACCGGCACCGGTTCGGGTTCGGCCACGTTCTCCTACGACATCGCCACCGATTCGAGCGGCAGCAATGCCGTCAACATCGGTACGACAACGCACCTGATCGCCAACAGCACCTCGACAGGTGGTGGCAGCGGCGGCGGTTGCGTGGCAGCCTCGATGATGCTGGACATGAACCGCTCGGCCGATGGCGTGGCGGTGGGTGACCTGATCGATGGCGTGACGTACAACCCGGATGGCATCTCGCCGCAAACGGTTCGCTCCAACCTCCGACAGCTGGAACAGTGCTGGCGCATGACGACGGTCTCGGGCATCGTGCTCGACGCCTCCGATTCGACTCCTGTGACTCTGAAGGACGGTTCGTCCAAGATGTTCAACGACAGCATGGTCGGAGAACTCGTCTTGGTCGACGACCGCGGCGCCATTCGCTGGGAAAAGGTCACGAGCATGCAAAAGCTCGAATACGAAGTCGTTGTCCGCCTGAGCGTGGACGATCACTCGTACTTTGCCGGCGCACGTGGCGATCGCCGGATCGCAACGCACAACGTGCTCAAGTGACGGCATAAAGGGGGAGGCCTAGGCCTCCCCTCCTATGCTGCCTTGGACTAGTCCTCGGACACTTCAACGCCGTGCTTCTTGGCAGCGGCCTTGATGCGCTTCCAGGCTTCGGCGCGCTCCACGTCGGAGACGTCCTTGACCTGGTTGAACCGAGCCAGCGCGTTGCGCACATGGCTGGCGTTTTCCAGCGGCATCTTGCGTTCCTTGGGAAAGGCGAACGCGCTGTCGGGCAGGGCGTTGCGCTCCTTGGTGCTCAACGCTTCCAGACCCAGACCCGCTTCCATGACGGACGGGTCATCGCCACCGCCACCGTCGATGTCCTCGCACATGCACTCGTTGGACGGCTTTTCGACGTACTTGTTGGGTGCCAGGAAGTACTTGTCGTACAGGCTGCGGATGAACGCACGATCTTTGGGATCTTCGGAGTCGCCGCGCACCATCTTCAGGAACTGGAAGGGGAACGGCGGGATCTCGTCTTCGCGGTTCTTGACTTCCAGGTCGATCTTGGCGAACTCGCAGTACTCGCCGTCGGGCATGAGGAACATGTCGACTTCGAAGATGAACTTGTCCACCGGAAAGTGGTAGCGGTGCTTGATCATCCCCGACTCGGAGATGCGTGCGAACACCTCGAAGGCGTCTTCGGTGGTGGGCACGGGCACTTCCATGCGCTTGCCCGGGCCCTTGCCCAGGTCAGCCTTGGTGTTCATCACGTACTGGACGGGCTTTTTGGAGGTCTGCTTGGCACCGCCGGTGACCGAACCTTCTTGCACCCGGCGAATGCGGATGGAGCCCTTGGCGTCGTTCTTGGCCGTCTTGTCGACCTTCAGGACCCACTGCTCCTGCATGTCCATCGAGGCGGCATTCTTCAGGAAGTCGTAGTCGGCAAACTGGACGTAGAACTCGTGTTCGTCCTCGAGAAAGACCTTGCCGTTCTCCACGTCCTTTTCCATGGAGAGGACCAGGCCTGGCATGAATTTCATGATGAGCTTTCGGAAAAAATAGGGAACGTCACCCTGACTGATCAAAATCAAGGACCCAGTATTGTTCAACACATCATTGCTGACGGCATAAAAGCCT
>Ga0068855_100001374_pt1 | contig 30099 bp, 31 predicted proteins | sample KBSCornC52_FD_66592 | JGI IMG/M metagenome (GOLD analysis project Ga0068855, IMG submission 66592) | Corn rhizosphere microbial communities from Kellogg Biological Station, Michigan, USA - KBS Corn C5-2 | ecosystem: Host-associated > Plants > Roots > Rhizosphere > Soil ... | reverse complement strand
CGGAAGTGGTCGCTCACGACATCGCTATGCAAGGCGATTCAGCCACCGAAACGCGCGTTGCACAGAACAATGTCGGAGGGACGCCGTGAAGTTCTCCAACTTTTTCATCGAGCGGCCGGTCTTTGCGGCAGTGCTATCCGCGTTCATCACGATCGCGGGTACGATTGCCCTCTTCCGTCTGCCCATCAGCGAATATCCCGACGTCGTGCCGCCGTCCGTCGTCGTGCGTGCAAACTATCCGGGCGCTAATCCGAAAGTGATCTCGGAAACCGTCGCCGCACCGCTCGAACAGGAAATCGTCGGCGTAGAGAACATGCTGTACATGTCCTCGCAGGCCACGATGGATGGCGCACTCAATATCACAGTGACTTTCGCGATCGGCACGGATGTCGATCGGGCGCAAGTGCAAGTGCAGAATCGAGTCGCGCAAGCTTTGCCGCGCTTGCCGGAGGAAGTGCGCTCGTTGGGTGTATCCACCGTTAAAAGCTCGCCCGACCTCATGATGGTCGTGCATCTCACATCGCCCGATAGCAGCCACGATTCTCTCTATCTACGCAATTACGCCACGCTCAATGTGCGCGACGAATTGGCGCGTTTGCCCGGAATGGGCGACGTGCGCGTATTCGGCGCCGGCGACTACTCGATGCGCGTGTGGCTCGATCCGCAAAAACTCGCGGCACGCAATCTCACGGCGACCGATGTAGTCAACGCAATTCGCGAACAGAACGTGCAAGTCGCCGCGGGACAAATCGGCGGCTCGCCAGCGCACGGTGTCGATTTCGAAATCGCACTGAACGCCGCAGGGCGACTCAATACCGAGCAACAATTCGGCGACATCGTCATCAAGACGGGCGAGCGCGGCGAACTAGTGAAATTGAGTGATGTCGCTCGTCTCGAACTCGGTGCAGCGACGTATGCGCTGCAAGCCGAACTCAACAATACCGACGCTGTTGCACTCCCGGTATTTCAGGCGCCCGGCTCGAACGCTCTTGAGCTGTCGTCACAAGTGCGCGCGACCATGGCGCGCCTCAAGCAAAAATTTCCGCAAGGCGTCGACTACACCATCGTGTACGACCCCACGATTTTCGTGCGGCAATCGATCCACGCCGTCGTGAAAACATTGCTCGAAGCGGTAGCGCTCGTCGTCATCGTCGTGATTTTGTTCTTGCAGACGTGGCGTGCGTCCATCATTCCGCTGGTCGCGGTGCCGGTATCGATCATCGGCACGTTCGCGGTACTGCTCGCGTTCGGCTTCTCGATCAACACGCTTTCGCTCTTCGGACTGGTGCTTGCAATCGGCATCGTAGTCGATGACGCCATCGTCGTAGTGGAGAACGTCGAGCGGCACATCGCAGACGGCCAAGCGCCGCGCGAAGCAACCAAGCTCGCGATGGCGGAGGTCAGTCGCCCCATCATCGCAATCACACTGGTGCTGTGCGCGGTATTCGTGCCCGTGGCATTCGTGAGCGGACTGAGCGGTCAGTTCTATCGTCAGTTCGCACTCACGATTGCCATTTCGACGGTGATCTCCGCATTCAACTCACTGACGTTGTCGCCGGCGCTTGCAGCAGTGCTCTTGAAACCGCACGGTGCGAAACCGGACGGCGTGTCGCGTTGGATGGAACGGTATCTCGGCCGATTCTTCACGGCATTCAATCGCCGGTTCGTCGCGGGCGGAAATACTTATCAGCGAGCGCTCGTCCGAACCGTGCGCCGCAGCGGCATCGCACTCGTGGTGTACGGCGGACTCGTGTTGCTTACCGGATTCGGCCTCGCCACCGCGCCGAAGGGATTCATCCCGACGCAGGACAAGCAATATCTCATCGGCGCGGCCCATTTACCGCCAGGTGCGTCGCTCGAGCGAACCGAGCGCTTGCAACGCGAGGTTGCGGCGATCGCTACCAAAGAACCCGGAGTATCGGGCGCAGTTCAGTTCACCGGCATGTCGTCCAACAATTTCGCCAGCAGTTCGAGCGCAGCCGTGGTCTTCTTCCCGCTCGATGATTTCGAGAAACGCAGAAGCTCGGATCTTTCGGCGGATGCCATTCTCACGCGGCTCAAGCAGAAACTCGGCGCCATGAAAGATGCGTTCGTGATCGCGATTCCCGCGCCGCCCGTGCAAGGACTTGGCAACAAAGGCGGCTTCAAGTTGCAAATCGAAGACCGCGACCGACAAGGCTCTGAAGCGTTGTACGCAGCAGTGCAAACCGTCTTGCAAGAAGCATGGAAAAGCCCGCTGCTTGCAGGTGTGTACACGAACTATGAGATCAACGTGCCACAGTTGAATGTGGATGTGGACCGCGTGCGAGCCAAGCAACAAAACGTGCGGCTCACGGATGCATTCCAAACATTGCAAGTGTACTTGGGCTCGCTCTACGTCAACGACTTCAACGCATTCGGTCGGACGTATCGCGTCATGGCGCAAGCGGATGCCCCCTTCCGCTCGAAGGTCGAAGACATTCTGCAATTGAAGACCCGCAACTTGGCGGGCGAGATGGTGCCGCTCAGTTCGTTGGTCAATATCAGCGAGACTTTCGGCCCCGATGTCGTCGAGCGCTATAACGGCTATTCCTCGGCCGACATCAATGGTGAACCTGCGCCGGGCCACAGTTCGGGTGAGGCGCAAGACGAGATCGCACGCATTCTCCGCGCCAAACTGCCGCCTGGCTTCGAGTTCGAATTCACAGAGCTCGCTTACCAGCAACAAGCGTCGGGTAATGCCTCGCTCTATGTGTTCCCACTCTGCGTGCTGTTCGTATTCCTCGTGCTCGCCGCACAGTACGAAAGTTTCCGCTTGCCGCTCGCCATCATCTTGATCGTGCCGATGGGATTGTTGTCTGGACTCGCGGGCGTACTCGCCGGCCGTGGCGACATCAACATCTTCACGCAGGTGGGCTTCTTGGTGCTGGTCGCGCTCGCGTGCAAGAACGCGATTCTCATCGTCGAGTTCGCACAGCAGCTACAACATCGAGGCCGTAGTACGGTCGATGCAGTACTCGAAGCTGCACACCTGCGCCTAAGGCCCATTTTGATGACGTCCTTTGCTTTCATCATGGGTGTCGTGCCGCTCGTGCTCGCTCATGGCGCGGGCGCAGAAGTGAGGCGAGCGCTCGGTACCGTGGTATTTGCAGGCATGCTCGGCGTCACCTTCTTCGGTCTATTGCTCACGCCGGTGTTCTACGTGGCGCTGAAGCGTCGAACGACAGAGCGCGCCAGTGCGCAGGCGTTTCTTGCTGGGGGAGCGGAGCATGCGTAGAGATGAAATAGGCCTTCGGTCTGCGGTCTTCGGTCTGCAGCCAGAAAAGAAGCGTGCCGGCACGTTGCTTCTACTCACTGCGATGCTTGCTGGGTGTGCTGTGGGCCCTAACTACGTGCCGCCCGCAACGTCAGCGCCGAGCGCATTTGCCGATGCAGACAGTCGCTATTTCTCGACCGAGGCGAGCACCCCTGAGTTTTGGAAGACCTTCGACGACGCGACGCTCGACGAGCTCGTGGCCGAGGCGTTGAAAGAAAATCACGAAGTGCGTATTGCACTCGCGAACTTGGCGGCCGCGCGCGCCGTTCATCGCGAGTCGCGGTTCGATCTCGCACCAACTGTCACAGCGAACGGCGGTTACACGAAAGAGCATTTATCCGTCACGCAAGCCGCAGGATTTCCGCAAGACCAAGAGCTTTATCAAGCGGGATTCGATGCGGTGTGGGAGCTGGATTTCTTCGGCCGCGTGCGCCGCGGTGTCGAAGCCAATCGAGCTACTGCAGATGCTGCAGCGAGTAGCGTGCGTGATGTGCAGGTATCGGTGATCGGCGAAGTCATTCGCACTTACTTCGAGTTGCGCGGTCAGCAACTGCAACTCGACGTTACCCGCCGCAACATCGACAACCAAGCGGAAACGTTGCGACTCACGAATGCACTCTATACTGCGGGTCGCGGCACGGAGTTCGATACGGAACGAGCGCGGGCGCAACTCAGTGCGACCAAAGCAGACGTCGCTCCGCTCGAAGCTGCAATCAAACGTTCCATTCATCGCTTGGGCGTTCTCACGGGACGCGAGCCCGAAGCCCTCGCAGATCGGCTCACACCGGTGCGCGATTTGCCTGGGCTGCCGCAGCTGGTGCCTGTTGGCGATCCGGCCACATTGTTGCGCCGTCGTCCCGATATCCGTGTAGCGGAACGTGAGCTGGCAGCATCTACGGCGCGTATCGGAGTCGCTGTCGGCGATTTGTTTCCGCGCGTGACCTTCGTCGGCAATATCGGTTACGCCGCCAGCAGTAGCCGAGCCTTAGGCGATACCGCGAGTGAAACGCATTTGATTGCGCCCGGCATCTCGTGGGCTGCTTTCGATCTCGGGCGCGTGCGTGCGCGTATTGGCGAGGCACGAGCACAATCCGACGCAGCATTGGCACGATACGAACTCACTGTATTGAGCGCATTGGAGGAAACGGAAAACGCCCTGGCGGAACATGCTGCTGCCCGCGATCGACTGACGCAGGTATTGGATGCCGCACAGTCGAGTCGCACTGCGGCTGGACTGGCTAGGACTCGTTACGAGCACGGCATCAGCGACTTCCTGCAAGTGTTGGATGCCGAGCGCACCTTGTTGGAGGCGGAGGATCGTTACGCCGTGAGCCGCACTGAAGCGGCTACCTCGATGGTTGCGGTGTACAAAGCCTTGGGCGGCGGTTGGGAACTCGCCCCTCTATCGCGGTAGACTCATGCGCACCCTTCCCGGCATCGAGTTTCTTATGTCCTCTTCCTATCCTGCCGAAGAGCACGACCTCGACGAAATTGCGCGCATGCTGCCGCTGGCGGGCGATGCGGCCAAACAACGCGACAGCTTGCTAGCTGCGGCCGCGAGCGCGAGCCGTTTGTTGTTGGAAGCGAGCGACGTCATGGCGGTCATGCCCAAAGTGCTGCAGCTACTGGGCGAAGCCGCGGAAGTCGACCGCACTGCACTTGCGCTGGCTGAGAGCGGACCCGACGGCGATCGTTATCTCGTTATCAAGTGCGAGTGGATCTCCGACAACACGCTGCGGGGCGCTCTCAGTGAGCGCAATAAATCGCCGTGCTTCTGCCCCGTGCTGCAAGCAGGCCGCAGCGTTTACGTATGCCGTGGCGTTACCGATGATTCGACCGGCATTGCCAGCGACAACGCAGAAAGCTCTGTCATCGTGCCCTTCCATGTCGAAGACGAGTATGCAGGCGCGGTGGGATTCGACGATTGCCGTCGCACTCGGGAATTCAATCCTGCCGTCGTGTCGGCTCTCGAAATTGCAGCGAGCGTCATCGGAGCCGCGTTACATCGCCAACAACTGATGGACACCGTGCGGCGTGAGCGCGAAGCCGCTGCCGAACAAAGAGTCGCTGAGCTCGCAAACGCGAATGCCACATTGCGCTCGAACTTGGAGCAGCTTGCGAACGAATCCGACTTGAGCAGCTTTCTGTGTCACATGTTGCTCGAAGCGACTCGCCAGCTCGGTGCCGCTGCGGGCTCGGTGACAGTCAATTTTGCCGATGCCGACGTGTGGCACGTCAAAGCCAACATTCGCAACGGTCAGGTCGAAGATCCGTCCTATCGGGCGACAGCAACCACCGACGAACTCACATGGACTCGATGTACTGCCACCGCATCGCGCGAGCCCGTTCATCTCGCCATCGATGAACTGACGTCTCTGCAGTGGCCCGGTGTGCTCGAATATCACAAGCGCGAGGGACACAAGAGCGTTTACATCCTGCCGCTCGTGTTTGGTTCGCAAACGGTCGGCTTTATCATGCTCGCCTTTAGGAATCACGCACCCATTCTGTCCGAGCATTCGGAGCTTTTGGTCGCAGTGGCGCAGCAGGCCACGCTCGCCATCGGTCTCAAGCGCTTGGCTATTTCCGCGAAGAACGCCGCCGTACTCGCTGAGCGCAATCGCATCGGCCAGGAAATTCACGATGGGCTGGCACAAGCGTTTACCGGCATTCTGATGCAGCTCGGCGCTGTCGAAGAAGTTGCGATGACGGCGGATGTCGCACAAGTCGTCGCTCGCATTCGCGATATCGCGCGCGAAGGTTTGCAAGAAGCGCGGCGTTCAGTACTCGCTCTGAAGCCCAGCGAACCGCGGCCCGGCGGCCTCGAACTCGCGTTGCGGCAATTGGCCGAGCGTTCGACGCTCGCCGGTCGCGTGGCATGCAAGTTCGAAGGAGAGGCCACTCCCACCGGACTCGCGCCTGAACACGAACATGAGTTGTTGCGCATTGCTCAGGAGGCAGTGAGCAATGCATTGAGACATGCACGGGCGGCTACGATCGTGATCGCACTCGTCCTCGAACCGAGCGCGCTCGTGCTCAGCATTACCGATGACGGCATCGGCATGTACGAAAAACCAGAGCGGCACGCGCAGCAGGGCTTCGGCCTCACCAACATGCGCGAACGCGCGCAGGCCATCGGCGGTAAATGGTCCGTGACCAGCGCTCAGGACAAAGGCACGCAGGTCGTCGTGCGCATTCCACGAGAACGGTCATGAACGCCGCGACACAAAAAATCCGTGTGATTCTCGCTGACGATCATCCGGTGGTGCGCGACGGGTTGGCTGCCATCGTCAATCAGCAGCCCGATATGCAAGTGATCGCGGAAGCCGAAGACGGTGACGCCGCCATTGCGCTGTACAACACGCATCGACCCGACGTGATGGTGCTCGATCTGCGCATGCCCAAACGCGACGGCGTTGCCGTCGTGAATCAAGTGCTCGCGAGCGATCCCAAGGCGCGACTTCTGATCATGACGACGTACGACGGCGACGAAGACATCTTTCGGAGCCTGAGCCAAGGCGCCAAGGGCTATCTGCTCAAAGATGCCCCGCGTCAGGAAATTCTTTCCGCAATTCGCGCCGTCAGTGCCGATCAGCCGTACACGTCGTCGACGGTTGCGGCCAAGGCGATCCGCAGAATGGTGTTGCCGAGCCTCACGCAACGAGAACTCGACGTGCTGCAACAACTGGCGCAAGGAAGAAGCAACAAGGATATCGCGCGTCGGCTCAACATCACTGAAGGCACGGCGAAGACGCATGTGAAATCCATTCTCACCAAACTCGACGCCATCAGTCGAACCGAGGCCGTTGCCGTCGCGCATCAACGCGGGTTGGTGCACCTATAGTGAAATGAGCGGCTCGAGTCATTCGAGCTTCGCGATGAAGCGATAGACCGCGAACAGCACGCCGAAGCTGAAATAAATACCGATGAGTCCCACGACCATCATGAGCGCGAGCTGCAACGTCACGATCTGATTCGCAAGTAGCACGAGGATGAGCGCTACCAATGCACTGAAGGAGCCAGAGGCGCTCGCGGCAATCTTCAATCCTCGCGTCATGTGCAAACTCCGCGATGGCTTTAGCTGCGTACTTACTCCTTCAAGACCGCCGTTGTCCATGCGGAGATTGCGTGCACTGCTTCAGCGGTGATCTCAGCATCTTTGCGGCCGCTCTTTGCGAGTACGTGAAACGAGTGGTCCGCATGCTCCAGCGATACCAGCGTGGCGCGCTCACCGAGCGTGCGGATCAAGGGTTCGAGTAATGCCCGCTCGGCCAACGAATCGCGCGTTCCCTGCAAGAACAGCATGGGTACCTGCACGTTTGCCAAGTGCGCTGCGCGCTCCGTCCCGGGCTTGCCGGCAGGATGCAGTGGGAACGCCAGAAAAATAAGGCCGTGTACGTTCGGCAAAGGATCGAGCGCTTGCGCTTGAGAAGTCATCCGTCCGCCGAAGGAGCGGCCCCCTGCAAAAATCGGTAGTTTCTCAGTGAGGCGATGCGCTTCAACAACGGCCGCGCGCACTGTTGCATGACACAGCGGCGGCGGGTCGGTGCGCTTTGAGCCTTGTTCCATGTATGGGAACTGATAGCGCAATGTCGCGATGCTTAGCCCCGCCAGGCTCTCCGCAATCACGCGCATTGAAGCATGCTCCATGCCTGCACCGGCACCGTGTGCAAACACGAAACAGGTACGTGCGTTCGGCGGCGTCATCAAGAGAGCGGACACGGTGTGTTCGTGATCGATCTTGATCGAAAGCGGAGTCACGGTTGTGGTTTGCATGGAATGCGACTCGCCGAATCGTGAAGTGTAGGATGTATTCACAGTAATCGTTGCGTGCTTCTATTTCGTATCCTCGCACTATGGACGATCTCGCCGTCACTTTTGCCGACATCGTGAAAGCGCATGAACGGCTGCGCGGCGTGGTGCACCGCACTCCCGTGTTGACCAGCCACAGCGCCGATGCGCTCGTGGACGCGCAGCTGCTGTTCAAATGTGAGAACTTCCAGCGTGCCGGCGCCTTCAAATTACGCGGCGCGTTCAATGCACTTGCACAATTCTCATCCGAACAAAGAAGGTGCGGTGTAGTCACATTCTCGTCGGGTAATCACGCGCAAGCCATTGCTCTAGCGGCACGGCTGCTCGAAATACCGGCAGTTATCGTCATGCCTTCCGATGCGCCGCGCGGAAAAATGGACGCCACACGTGCATACGGTGCGGACGTCGTGTTTTACGATCGCTACACCGAAGATCGCGAAGCGCTCGGTAAAGCACTTGCCGAGAAGCGCGGACTCACACTGATTCCGCCGTTCGATCATCCACATGTCATCGCAGGCCAAGGCACCGTGGCCAAGGAATTGATCGAAGACGTGGGTGAGTTCGATGTGCTGATTACACCTGTAGGCGGAGGTGGATTGCTGTCCGGCTCTGCACTTGCAGCCAGAGCCTTGACGCAGTGCGCCGTTATCGGCGTGGAACCGGAAGCGGGCAACGACGTACAGCAAAGTCTGCGTGCTCGGAAAATCGTCAAGATTCCGATTCCAACCACCATTGCCGATGGGGCGCAGACACCGTGTCCAGGTACTTACACTTTTCCTATCATGCAGCGACACGTGAACGATATAGTGACCGTGAGCGATGCCGAACTCGTCGACGCCATGCGCTTCTTCTTCACTCGCATGAAAATCGTAGTGGAGCCCACAGGATGTTTGGCTGCCGCCGCCGTGTTCGCTGGTAAAGTGTCCGTGGCGGGCAAGCGCGTCGGCATCGTGCTCTCGGGAGGGAATGTCGATGCCGAACGCTTTGCGACACTGATCCAATCCAGCCGCTAACTCACCGGAACCTCCAGCCCTCCCCCATCACTTCACTTTTATACTCGCGTCAACAACGAGGAGTGATTATGAACGTGAGAATCGTTGTCGCCGATGAACGTCAGGCCGCTTTCTACGATTTGTTCAAGCCGAGCGGTCCGCTCGAGGTCGTGGGCGGTGTGGAAAACGGAGCGGGAGGTAAACGCGATATCGATCTCGAGAGCGATCGTCCAGGGCGACGGTTCGGCGGCATGGGCCAGCACCACGACGTCGATGGCGAGCGCAGCACCCTTCGACACGAGCTCACGCTGTTTGCACGCGCGGTCGCACAGCGTCTCTACGAAGATCGCAATAAACGTGAATTCGACAAATTAGTGCTCGTTGCGCCGCCCAGGATGCTCGGCATGTTGCGACAAGTCATGCCGAACACTTGCAAGGAGACGATTGCGAGCGAAATTGCCAAAGACCTATTGCATCGGGGTTCGGACGCGATCATCGGCGCGATACCGCGCGAAGTCTTCTTTCACTGAAGTGGAATAAGCGCTGCTTAGTGCGATTCGAGTTTGCCGAGTCGCCGCGCAACGGCGTGTTCGAGCTTTTGTGCGGCGCCTTCGATCGCAAGCAGTAACGATCCCGCTTGATGCGTTACTGCGATCGGCCGCAAACCATTGAGACGCGCTTCGAGCATGCATCGCTTATCGACCGCGCCGCCTTTGGTGGCGTTGACATCGCCCAAGTGACATTCGATCCGCGTAATGCGATGCGCAAATCGAGCGACCGAGTTTTCGATCAGCGTCGATACGCTGTTGGCTTCATCGTTATAGACGTGCAGAGAGTTCGGGTGACTGATCTCTATATGCATGACTCCTCCTTCTCATCGTTCTGAATGAACGCCTCGACCAAGGTTGCAGTTCTGTTCTGGCTGCGGACCGTAGTCTCCGGACATTTTGCGCGCCGACGCGTATAACTACCACGCATGCAAAAACCTTACGCACCTGCATGCGATCGCAATCGCGATCCGATTCTCGGCGTTCTGCAAAGGTACCTGGTCGACCGCCGTCACGTGCTGGAAATCGGCAGCGGCACGGGACAGCACGCCGTGTACTTCGCAAGCGCGTTACCGCATCTCGTATGGCAAACGTCGGATGTTGCCGACAACCTACCTGGAATTCGCTTGTGGTTGGATGAAAGCAACCTCGCGAACTTGCCGCCGCCCATCACATTGGATATCAACGGCCCTTGGTCGAGCGGTGCATACGATGCGATTTTCTCGGCGAACACGCTGCATATCATGAGTTGGACGGAGGTGCAGAAATTGTTCGCTGCGCTTCCGAGCGTCATGACGGCGAATGCTCGCGTTATCGTCTACGGTCCATTCAACTATGCCGGTCGCTACACCAGCCCAAGCAACGAGGCATTCGATCGTTCGCTGAAGCAACGCAATCCGCAGATGGGCATCCGAGATTTCGAACAAGTAGACGCGCTCGCCGCGGCGGCGGGTTTGCAGCTAGTGGAAGACTGCGCAATGCCGGCAAACAATCGCACGCTGATTTGGGAACGGCGGGTTCGCTGAACCTTCTCGCCAAAAAACGGACTGTCTTCATTCACTGCGCGCCGCTTGTAACTTTGCGCGAATGAACTGCGAATGCGGCACATACAGAAGATCCGCAATCTTGCGGATCATGTATTCCTCGTACTTATCGAGCCGCCCGTCCGCATACGCAACGCGCCATAAATCCTCGACCAACGTCGCGCGATCTTCTGCGCTCAGCTGCTCGTTCAGTGTGCGTGTGAACTCTTGGACGGATGCAGCGCCATCCACGGAGTCTTCCGCAGCATCGACCAGCGTCGCGATCTCTCGATCGCTCAGGTGATAAGCGCGCTTAATTGCTCGCATCACAGCTTCATCCTCCGCTAGATCGCGCGTGTGATCGGCACGGGTGACCTCGATCAGGAGCGCAGCTGCAGCCAGCTGCAACATATGCTGCCGCGCTATCGGATCTGCAGGTCCGGCAAGCGCTTCTTCGATCATCGATTTCAAAGCACGAAGCACAGAATTGTCCTCAGTGGTACGCACCCATCTTGCTGAGCGTGTCGTGAATCAATGCCGCATCAGCGTCTGTTTGCGCGGCGCCTTCTGCAATGGCATCTGCACGCTCGAATAGCGGCTGAAACAGCCCGAGCTTGTCTACCGGGCCTCGCAACGTCACCACACCTTGCTTGGCGAAGAGTTGCGTCCATTCATCGCGCACCCGATTCCAGAAACGCTTGGTCGACGCGTAGTAGCGCTCTGCCGCATCGAAATCGGCGCTGATGTGTTCATAGCGTGCGACACCGTACTCCCTTGCCACGTAGGGTTTAGTGCTATCGACAGTGCGCTGCGCGGTGAGCACGGTTTTCAAATTGTTTTCTTCTTGTGTCCACCCTCTGGGCTGAATGGTGTGGCGATTGGTGCCTTCGAGAACTTGATAATCATCGCGCACGCTCCATTCGCGCCGCGGCAGCGGCCGCCACGTATCGCCGCTGATCCAAGTGGAAAAAGCAGGCGTGTGTTGCCAGCGACCGATGCTCGCATAGCGCGGCGATTCGTCCACTTGGTACACCGTTTGCGACCATGCGCCTTTGCGCTCGTGAGCGTTCGTCTTGCGTCTGCGCCATTGATCTCGACCGGCATATTCGACGATATCCGCAGGCTCATAGGTCCACTCTTGCCGCCAATGTTTGGTGACCATGGGCTCGCTTACGGAGCCGTCCGGATTCAAAAAGCGCATTTCGAGAATGTGTACCAGGCTGATGAAGGCGCCGCGATCGGCATCCACGAAAACTCTTTCCGTGCCCCACGACTGATACGGTGCGGGCCGCTCGGCTGATGTGAACGTCATCACTTCCAAAAAATCGAACGCAACGCGATACGCTCCCGCCATTGCGAGAATGGCCTGCCGATCCCGTTCCAACAACGAGAGCCCAGGCGTTTGCAACTGTTGCCACGCCGGTGAAGGTTCGCTCTCGACATTGACAGGCGCTCCTTGCGTCGTGCCGCCGCGCGGTGCGGGTCCGCTGTTGAGCGGCCAAGAAAATGTGTAGCGCGGCGAGCTTTCCGCAGCGCCGCTCTCATACGAGAACGATGCAAGGAGGACGAGCGGGATGAGGAACAACCCTGCGTACGGTCGGCGGTGGTTCACGAAGGCACTCCGTCTAAACCGAATGCGCCGGTTCTTGGCGCACCATTTTTTCCAGCAAATGTTCGAGCACGGCACTGGGCTCGACGCAGCGTCCGCTATGGGCGGCAGACACTTGGATGATCGTGCTGCGCGGAGCGACCAACCAGTGAAACCGCTCTCGTGCAGAGAGCTGTCCGATCGGACCTGCGTTCGCACCGCCGGCACAGATTCGCGCGATGCTGTCGGTGTGTTTTTGCACTAGGTCGATATCTAATTGCGGCGCAAATGCACGCAGGCGCGTTGCATCGATTTCGATGCGTGCACCCAGAAAATCGTGAGCCGGACAGGACACGATCACGCCCACGTTCATGAATTCTTCGCGCTCGACACGCGGCACCACGCGCACGACGGCGTAGTCATACGAGCAGTGATCGCGCACGGACTGCCTCCTCCACGAATAAGCGCGGCGATGCCAAACGGCGCGTTAGATATTCGACGTATGCTCGACGATGGGCCTCGACGTTTGGAAAGCCGGCATCGTTCGACAACCAAGTCTCGGGCACGAGTGCGACGACCGCTTCGATGAGTTCAGGCGAAAGCTGGTGTGCCAGAAGGCGATCGGCTTCCGGCAAGCATTCTGCCGCCGGCATCAGTACGTGCTCACGGATGCGCGGAAAGATGTCGCGGCTACGTTCCAGATACTGAGTCCACGAATGATGAAAGTAGAGCGCTGCGCCGTGATCGATGAGGCGCAACCGTTTGTGCCACATGAGCATGTTCGTGTTGCGCGCAGTGCGATCCACGTTCGTCACGTAGGCATCGAACCACACGACCTGCGATGCGAGCATGGCATCGACACTGTCCACGACGGTATCGAACGTGACCGCACCCGGCAGATAATCGAGCGCGATATTGAGTCCCACGCTTGCCTTGATGAGCTCTTGGATTTCCGGATCGGGCTCGGTGCGGGCGAGTTCCGCGTCCAATTCGATGAAAACCAATTCCGGCACGGGCAAACCGATGGCACGCGCCAATTCGCCGGCGATGAGCTCGGCCACGAGTACTTTGGGTCCCTGCCCGGCGCCGCGAAATTTGAGCACATACAGACCGTCATCGTTTGCTTCGACGATGGCCGGCAATGAGCCGCCTTCGCGCAACGGCGTGACGTAACGTGTAGCGGTGATGGTGCGTAGTGACACTTCCCTAGGCTACGCGTGCGAATGCATCTGCTTCAACACGTAGCCAACGAGAAGGGTCGACATAGCTCGAAGGGCGCCGAGGATCGGCAGCTGCAGCGCCAAACTTTTCAACCCATCCACGGCAGCTCGCAGTTAAACTTCACGGATTGGCCGGCTGCTGCTTGCCACTCGACCCAGGATGCTCATGCTGACTGCCGATAAAGTACTCGTCACCGTTGGAACCCCGTGCTCCATGTCCGCTGTGGGCAGCACGGAGACGTACCAGGCGCGGGTGGCGAATACACCGGAATTTATAGCGTTTGCGGCATTCGACGCCGGCCTCGTCGACTTCGATCAGCAGGCCTCGGCCGAGGGGCGCATGGAACTGCGCTGGGCCAAAGGCGAACTCGCCGGGCAGCCCGCGTCGTTGCAGGAAATCGAGGCGCAGTACGGTTCCAAATTGCGGGCGCAGCTGGGCATTCGTTCTGTCGCGGATCGATACAGCTCACTTTCGGAGCCACCGTTGGACATCGCGGCACCGCTGCCCCACGACTTGCAAGAGGGTGGCTTGCGGCGCTCTGCGGGTCTGACCTTCAAGCAAGTCCGCGATTCGGCGCTCAAAGACATGTACGGCCTGTTCGATGACGACCCGGCGTTGGGGCCGTCGTTGCAGGCGCAACTCTTCGCATATGCCGGCTTGGGTGCATTGGCGGCGCTGCCGAAACCGCTCTGCCAACTCGTGGCCGAACCGTATGCGTTTCGCGTCGCCGCGGCGACGGCGTTTCAAGGTCTCGATGCGCTTTCGCGCTGGCTTGGGCCCACGCACGATGCAAAGCTACGCGACCGTTTCGCCATGCGGCTTGCGAATTCGCTGTCTTCTCACGGTCCGGCGCTCCTCTCGACCATGCTTGCGCCGGCATACAGCATCAGCCGGTCGCTCAAGCATCCCGCGCTACTCGATTCGCTGAAATGTCCGAATTCCGGCTACACGCGCGTGCCGCAAACCCCGCTCAATGTCGTAGGTGCGTGCGCGTCGAGCTCGATTGCCTTTTGCGAAATCGCACCTCAATTGCTCTTGGATTACCCGGGTTTCAAGCGCCCGCAAATGGTGTTGTGGACGGCGGCGGATGCAGCGCTCGAACCTCACTATGGACTGCTCGAGGCATTCGGAAACGGTGCGATGATGACTTGCGCCAAGCTTGCAGTCATGAACGCCGATCGGCCGATCGAGGAACGACGTGCGATCGGTGATGCGCTCGCTCCCTTCGACATCGACGCCAACGGTACGGTGGTGGGCCATGCGGGCTCGGGCGTGCTGATCACGACGCTCGATTTTGCGTTGCGTAACCTGCTCGATATCACTTCCATCATCGTGGGATGGGGGCAAAGCGGCGAGGCAGGGGGCAAAGCGCATTTCGCGGGCGTCGGTTTCGGCGGCGAAAACGCCATCATTCACGCGTTGGATATCGCGCGCGAAGGACACGGCTACGGTCTCGCCGACTTCCAGTATCTCGTCGCCCACGCGACGGGGACTCGCACGAACTCGAAAACAGATCTCACGACGGCGGCGAATGCGCGCGCGACCGTTGCTGCTCACGAAGGAATGCGCAGTCCATTGCCCGTAATGCGGGTAGGCACGCCCAAAGCCGTAGGCGACGGACATTCAATGGGTGAAACCGGACTCAAAGCCGTTTCCCAAGCGTTGCAATACGTGCTCGGCGAGGTCGCTGTGGGCATTCCGACATTGCGCCGGCCCGACCCCGACCTCGGCCCGTCGGCCGAGTTATTCAGTCTGCAGCGCGATCCTGTTCGAGGCACGAACGACGTGGGCGCACTGTGTGCCACACAAGGATTCGGCGGATACAACGGTGCGATTGCGTTCCGCTCGGCAAATCCGCACTCGATTCGCAGATACGGCGCAGACGAACGAATCTTGCGCGCCTATCTCGAACGTTGGCCGGAACTCAGGCGCGAGCGCGAGCAACGAGAACGCTATTGGCGCAGACGTCGCGCAGCGGCGCTCGAACTCGCGAGTATGCACCGTTGGCTCGGCGCGGAATGAAGTCGGTGCTTTAAGCCTAAATTCAGGGCCTAAATCCCAGATCGATTTTCCATACACCGAGGTTCGTATCGCTGGCGCCGTGCGCAACGTCCAGCCACGTGCGTCCATAGGAACCGCGTACGAAGAAGTTGGGCGTGATATCCCACCGCAGTCCCAACTCTGCCCGATAAGCAAATTCATCTTCTTGCTGGGTGGGTACGAAGTAGTTGCATACATAGCCGAACCAAGGGTCCCACCAGCAACCCAACAGTGGGGGTCCTTGCGGTACATCGGTATCCACATGCATGAAACCTACGCCGGCGGTGACAAAGGGAGTAAACGACCGGCGCAGTATGTTGTAAGTGCCGTCGACCATTGCGCTCGTCAGCCTAACCGTGCCGCGAAAACGATCCGGCCCTTGCGATGGATCGGCTGAGGCGATGCTGGCGTGATAGTCGGGCTCGAAGCCATCGAAAGAAACGCCCAAGCTCAAGTTCGATGTGAAGTTGTAAGCGAAGTCGAAGCCGAAGCCCGTATCCTTGTCGAGCTCGATCGAGCTGCCGCCGCGAAAATCGAAGGTTTGCGATTGCAGCCAGCGTGGGCCCAGACCCAGCTCCCAAGTGTTTGCACGATCCAAGCGGGGCGGGCCGGGCAAAAATTCCTGTGCCGGTGTAGCAGAGACACACAAGAGCGATGTCGTCGTGATCAGCAACAGAAGGCAGGTGCGCATGTTGCAACTCCAGCTCACACTCCTATGCACTTCGCAACTATTCAATGCCAAAGAAACAGAACCGGTTCCGTGGCCGCAATAGGGTGAGCATGCACGCGAGCTCACGGCATAATGCGGCCACCGCGCAACAGAGAGATCGCGAATGAAAATCTATTCCTGGAACGTGAACGGCATTCGCTCGGTAGTGAAAAAAGGCATGTTCGTGCCGTTCGTGCAGCAACATCAGCCGGACATCCTGTGTTTGCAGGAGACCAAAGCCGAGCGCGGACAAATCGAAATCGACTTGCCCGGCTATCACGAGTATTGGAATTCGGCCGCCAAAAAGGGTTATTCGGGCACGGCGATTTTTTCCAAACAAGAGCCGCTCTCGGTCATCAACGGATTTCCCGACGAGTTCGCGCAACGCTTCAAATTCGCCGATGAATTACAGCGCGATGCCACGGAGGAAGGTCGTGTGATCACCGCCGAGTTTTCACGCCTCTTCGTAGTGACCGTGTATACGCCCAATGCGAAAGATGATCTCAGCCGGCTCGGCTTGCGTCACAAACATTGGGACCCAGCATTCCTTGCCTACTGCAAACAGCTCGAGACGCGCAAGCCGGTTGTATTTTGTGGCGATCTCAACGTCGCGCACACGGAACTCGATCTCGCCAACCCCAAACCCAATCGCGGCAAAAAAGGCTTTACCGACGAAGAGCGCGCAGGCTTCCAGAATTTTCTAGATGCCGGGTTCATCGATACGCTGCGGTTGTTCAAACAAGGCAACGGGCACTACAGCTGGTGGAGCAACTTCGCCAACTCGCGCGCCAGGAACGTGGGATGGAGAATCGATTATGTGCTCGTTTCGTCGATGATGCGCGATGCCATTCGATCTGCGGACATTCACGCGGACATCATGGGCAGCGATCATTGTCCGGTAAGCGTTACATTGTCTTGAGGCTGCTTACAACTGAGCAGCCTAGGAGTTAGGGGTTGGGGGTTAGGAGTTAGTAAGAGCGCGCTAAGTACCGTAGCTGCCCTCTTACTAACCCCTAACTCCTGTCCCCTAACCCCTTTGCCTTCTTTAAACCAACGTCCTCTTGAACAACGCCACCAACTCTTTCCAAGCGCGTTCGGCTTGCGGCTCGTTGTAAATGTTTTTGTTGTCACCCATCGCCGGCATGTCTTTCATACACCAGCCGTGCAATGTGCCTTCGTAAACTTCCACTCGCGCAGGTAAGTGAGCTGCTTTGAAGGCTTCTGCAAGCTTGGTCTTGGCCTCAGGCTCCTTCTCATCGTCGTTGGCGGCAACTGCAACATAGAACTCCGCTTTCATGCGTGGCACGAGTAGATGGGGACTGTCGGGCTTGTCTGTGACCAAGCCGCCACCGTGGAAAGATGCACCGGCGCCGATGCGATTCGGTACTGCCGCCGCGGACTGCATGGTCATGGGTCCACCCATGCAATAGCCGAATACGCCGGCTTTCGCTTTCTTGTTCACGGTGGGCTGCGAATCGAGAAATGCCATGAACGCCGTAGCGTCTTGGCCGACGTTCTCGTTGGTGAGCACCGAGCGCAGGGCCATGAATTTGGCGCGCGATTCCGGATCGTCGAAGTTGAGGCTCAAGCCGGTGGGCGGCAGCTTGCCGGAACGGTAGAACTGATTCGGCACCAATACCGTGTAGCCGTTGGCCGCGAGGCGCTTGGCCATCTCGCGCGTGACCGGGCGCAAGCCGAATGCATCCGGAAACAGGATAGCGGCAGGCCAACTACCCTTGCCTTCAGGATGTACCAGTGCCGCATCGCAAGTGCCCGCGGGCGTCTTGATTTCGACGTCCTTTTCGCTAACGGAGGCGGCCTCTGCGACATCCGCACCCGTTGCGGCAACGACTCCGGCAGCGAGTGATAAAGCCGTAAATTCACGGCGCGAAACAGACTGCGGATCGTTCGGGGACGAAGGTTGATCGGACTTCATTGCAACGCTCCAAGAGGGTGGGTGGTATCGGAGATTGGGCAAGTCAGGAATGGCCGGCCGGCGTTCTTGGGTGAGTTGGTCAACGCGGCTCAAGACCCAGGCATTATGCATAGTCGAAGGCTCGGCGGCGACGGAGCCGGGTCTTTCCAGCCGCGCGCGCTTGACTCTGTGGCGGTTCTGCGTGCTACATTGCCGCCCATGCGTTTCGTCACCTTCTTTTATGGCTACTTTTGGTTCTCGCACCGCACTGGCGGAGGAGAGACGAGCGCGTAGCCCGAAGAAACGCACCGAACTCACTAAACCGCCGGCCTGAACCCGGCGGTTTTTTTTTGTATTGGCTGCAGATCGAGTCGAGGAGTTTTGCATGACTGCCAAGCCCAGTGACGCCACCGAACTTCGGTCCGCGCCTGTGGACAAGACCGGACCGACGGACGACGAGCGCATCCGTAGCGTTCGGCCGCTGCCGCCGCCCGAACATCTGGTTCACAAGTTCTCGATTCGCGGCACGCCTGTCGAAGGGCTCGTCGCCGACACGCGCTCGCGCATCAAGAACATCATGGCGGGTAAGGACAACCGGCTGCTCGTCATCATCGGGCCGTGCTCTATTCACGATCCCGCCGCAGCCTTGGAATACGCGCACAAGCTGCGCGCCGAACGCGATAACTACGCAGATACGTTAGAGATCGTGATGCGTGTTTATTTTGAGAAGCCGCGCACCACAGTGGGTTGGAAGGGATTGATCAACGATCCGGGGCTCGACGAGAGTTTCCGCATCGATGACGGATTGAGCACCGCGCGCCAGCTGCTCACGGACATCAACAAGATCGGGTTGCCTGCGGGCGGTGAATTTCTGGATGTGATCTCACCGCAGTACATTGGCGATCTCATCAGCTGGGGCGCTATCGGCGCTCGCACCACGGAGAGCCAAGTACACCGTGAGCTGGCATCGGGCTTGTCCGCGCCCATCGGATTCAAGAACGGCACGGACGGCAACATTCGCATTGCGGCCGATGCCATTCTTTCGGCAGCTCGCCCGCATCATTTCTTGTCGGTGCACAAGAACGGCCAAGTTTCGATCGTAGCCACCACCGGCAATAAGGACTGCCACGTCATCCTGCGCGGCGGCAAGCAGCCAAACTATGACGCTGCAAGCGTCGCTGCAGTGTGCACCGAACTCGAAGCCGCCAAATTGTCGGCGCGTCTCATGGTGGACTGCTCTCATGCCAACAGCAGCAAGAAACACGAACGTCAGGTCGATGTGGCGCGCGACATCGCGGCGCAAATCAGCTCGGGCTCGACGCGCATTTTCGGCGTGATGGTGGAGAGCCACTTGAAAGCAGGAGCGCAGAAGTTCACGCCGGGCAAAGACGATCCCAAACAACTCACGTACGGCCAGAGCATCACGGATGCGTGTCTCGGCTGGGACGATTCACGCGCGGTACTCGAAATACTGAGCGAGGCCGTGAAGGCCAGCAAAGATGCAGCGCGTGCAGTCGCTCTCGCGGGCAGCGCGTAAGCTGTATTTTTTGCGGCTATAACTTTCGCAAACGTGGTGCTAGCGACTGCGCGAAGAAGCGGATGAACGATTCCTGATCGGGACCTACAGACAGCAGCACGATGTGGTCGAAACCCGCATCGAGCCATCGCTTCACACTCTCGATGTAAGGCTCGACGGCCGGACCGTGAGGAATTTGCTTTTGGAGATCTTGCGCCCGCACGAACTGCGTCGCTGTTTCAAACGCGCGGACGCTGGGTAATTCCGCCAGCACTTCCCACCCCAGTGCGCCGAATCGCGAGTATTTATGCGCGAGCGCCAAGCCTTCTTCTTCGGATCGCGCATAGCCCAATGCCATTTCGCCGTAGCGCGCGCCCACGCCGCCAGTGGATTTCCAATCCTCGATGAGCTTGCGATTGGGTTCCACAGCCATCAAACCGGCGCCGAGTTCGCCCGCAAGCGTGGCGGATTGTGTTCCGCTCGCACCGATCACGATAGGAATGGGTTTGGCCGGCAAGTCGTAGATGCGCGCATTCTCGACGGCGTAGTACTCGCCGCTGTGATAACACGACTCACCGCTCCACAGCGCTCGGATGACACGAACGGCTTCGTCCAACATTTCATGTCTCTGTTGTACTGCGGGCCAACCGTGTCCCACGACGTGCTCGTTCAAACGTTCGCCTGCACCCAAAGCGAGTGTGAAACGGTCATCGCTCATGACACCGATCGTGGCAGCCGCTTGTGCAATGATGGACGGGTGATATCGCAATAGCGGACAAGTGAGTCCGGTCGAGATGCCCACGCGCTGTGTACCTGCAGCGATTGCGCCGAGCACGCTCCAAGCAAAAGGCGAATGGCCATGCGATTCGAGCCACGGATGGTAGTGATCCGAGATGGAAACGAAATCGAAACCGGCCTCTTCCGCAAGCTGTGCGTTACGCACCAATTCCTTGGGCCCGTGCGTTTCCGTCATGAGTTTGTAGCCGAACTGGGTCATCGGATGTCTCCTCGTGATGCCCCGTAAACGCGCCGCTTCGTGCAAGGGTCCGCAACTTCCTCGCTTGTGATCGCGCTGATCTGCCCGTTTAATTGTCGGCTTCGCTACCTGTCTTCTCTGTAGGAAATGGGTTTCATGAGTTCCGAGTATTCGATCGAACAACCTCTGCGCAGCGCTATCGATGCATTGACCGGTCCTGCGGTGCTGGAATTCGGGACGGCATGGTGTGGTTATTGTCAGGCGGCACAGCCGTTGATCGCGTCGGCATTGAGCGGGCGCACGCGTGTGCGGCACATCAAGGTAGAAGACGGCCAGGGCCGTCCTCTCGGACGTTCTTTTCACGTGAAACTTTGGCCCACGTTGATCTTTCTCAGCGACGGCAAAGAAGTCGCTCGTGTCGTGAGACCGGCGAACGCGCAGGTGATCGCGGATGCGTTGCGGATGCTAGAGAAGTAGTCGCAATCTAACTCAACGACACTCCGAGTAACTTACCCATCCCATAAGTCACTGCGGCGGCGGCGCAGCCGAACACGATCTGACGCGCTGCCGAGAAAAACGGATGCCGACCGTTGAAAAGCGAGGTCAACATTCCGATTGCACCTAGCGCGAGTCCGCTTGCCGCGGCGCTAGTAAGAAGTGCCGGCACGCCTTGTAGCCACAGAAACGGTGCCACCGGGACGATCGCGCCCATCGCAAACAAGCCGAACGAAGTCGCCGCCGCACTCCACGGATTACCGCCGAGTTCGGCAGGATCGAGGCCGAGTTCTTCGCGAGCCAAAGTGTCGAGCGCCGCTTCTTTGTTCTTCATCAACTCCGCGGCGAGATGTTGCGCGTCTCGCTTCGGAATCCCTTTCGCCTGATAGATGAGCGCAAGCTCATGCTGTTCCGCGTCCGGTGTTTGCTCCAATTCCTCGGCTTCTTTGGCGAGCTGAGAGCTGGCGAGTTCGCGTGCGTTCGTGACCGAAAGCCATTCACCCAACGCCATCGAACATGCGCCAGCAATCAGTCCCGCTAAACCGGCGAGCAGCAATGTCTTGTTCTCCGTCGCCGCACCGGCAATGCCCATCACCAAACAAAAGTTAGAAACGAGCCCGTCGTTTGCACCTAACACTGCAGCGCGTAAGTTGTTGCCGGACGCTTGGCGATGCCACGGTTCGGCCTTCGCAATGTCCACGCCGGACGCAATCTTCGCCGGGCCGCTGCCCTTTTTAGCCATCGTCTGTACGACGGCGGCGTGACCGCGTTCTTCGGCGGAAATGGCATGTGCATCTGCTTGGCCCGCGTACTTGTCGCGATCGGCGTATTCAGCGGCTGCGACGGTCGGCAATACGAAACCCGGACCGAAGAGCGCTGCAAGTTTGCCGAGCAACCGTGTGCGGAAGTTCGGGGCAAATGCTTCTTCTGCCGCACCGGCGGTCTTCAGCTTGTCGCGCCACAATTGAGCGTGCGAAGCCTCGGCTTGTGACAGCTGCCGATAGAGGTCCTTGCGTGTCGAATCGTTTTCGGCCGCCGCGAGCGCGGCATAGAGCGCGGCGCCATTGAGCTCGTCACGCAGGTTGTCCCTATAACGCTTTAAATCTTCTTCGGTCTTCATACAGAGAACCTTAACACTGCAACGACGAACACGATCCAACCTGCGATCAGTGCGAGCCCGCCGAGCGGCGTGACGACACCGACCATCCGCGGCGCGCCGAAGCTGAGCGCATAAATACTTCCGGAGAAAAACATGATACCGACGAGGATGAGCAGCGCAGGCCAACGCAATATGGGCGCGTTCGTTATGCGCGCGAACAGCCCGATCGCCAGCAAACCGAGTGAGTGATAGAACTGATAGCGGACCGCCGTTTCATAGATGCTGAGGCGTTCCGGCGCCAGTCGCCCTTGCAGAGCATGTGCGCCGAATGCGCCCGCAACGGTTGCAAGCGCGATTAGAGTGCCGGCTATCGCGAGAATCCAACGACTGTTCAAGGAAACCTCGACCTGCGCTGTTGTTCTTAGTGCGCAGAGTATGCGAGGTCAGTGGAAAGCGCCATGAGGATGCCCCTCCCTGCCCTCCACCGCAACAGCGGGGGAGGGTCAGGGTGGAGGAAAACGTGGGCACTATCACATCAGTCGTTACAGTCGACTAGCTGCCGTCCTCCAGCGCCTGATACACACTCGTCCAAAAATCATTGAATACTTTTGGAGCCACCGGCGAATCCATCATTCTTTGCGTGAGCAGCACCCCGACCAGCTGTTCTTGCGGGTCTGCGTATGCGCAGGTGCCGAGGCCGCCGCTCCAACCAAAGCGACCCGGCGTAGCCCAGATATCGTTGCGCTTCAGTTGCACGGACATGCCGAAACCCCAGCTCTCGGAATCGCCTTTGAAGAAGATCTCTGCGCCCGCGCGGTGCGACGGCAGCAATTGGTCGCTGGTCATCAGTTCCACCGACGCGCGCGACAGTATCCTCACGCGTGAGCCCGTTCCTTTGTCGAGCAACATTTGGAAGAACGCGAGGCAGTCATCTGCCGTCGAGACGAGTCCGCCGCCGCCGGATTGCATCGGCGGCGGTTTGCTCCAATCGCTTTTTTCGTCGCCCGCATCGAACAGAGCAAGCGAACCTGTATAACTCGTCGGCAAGCGATGTGCTTGCAATGCTGGCACGTGAAAACCTGTGTCTTTCATGCCGAGCGGCTCGAAGATCCGCTCGCGCATGAACGTCTCGAGCGATCGTTGCGTCACGCGTTCGATGAGGACACCCAGCACGTCGGCACCGGTGTGATACAGCCAGCGCTCGCCCGGTTGACAGATCAATGGCAGCGAACCCAAGCGCTGCAACCACTCGTCCGTGCTCGGCGCCAACAAAGGTTTGGGCGGCCCGTCTCCGCCCAGTTTGTATTCACGAATCGCCCGTTGGATGGGATAGGTATCGGGCGGTGCCATCAAACTGCCAAAGCCCATGCGAAACGTGAGCAGATCGCGTACGGTGATGGCACGAACTGCAGGCACGGTATCGTCGAGTTCCGCATCGATTCGTTTGAGCACTCTGCGATTCGCAAGCTCGGGCAGCCACGCGTCGATGCTTTCATCGAGACGCAACTTGCATTCCTCGATCAAGATCATCGCCGCGACGGCCGTCACCGGCTTGGTAATGGAAGCGATGCGGAAAATCGAGTCGCGCTGCAGGGATGCGCGCCGCTCGAATTCGTGATGGCCGAACACATCGACGTGGGTTTCGCCTCGCCGACTCACGAGCGACACCAATCCGGGCATTTCGTTGCGTTCGACGAATCCCGCCATCACGTTGCGCATGCGATCGAGACGCACTTGAGAGAACTGCATACTTTGATGACCTCGCACGGCCGCTTACTTACAACAGGACGCGGTTTTTTTCACATCGTCGTACTCATCGTGCCGGAGCACCCAGTCGATCAAATTGTAGTGCGGCCCATTTTCATTGCGGCCTTTGGGTGTCATGTCCAAGAACTGATAAGTACCTAGCGCTTCCTCGCAGCCGCGACCATAGCTCGAATACGTGTGGAATATCGAGCCTTGAGGATCCTTGTAGAAAACACTCATACCCGGCTGTTCTTCACCTCCTGTGGTCAAGTGGAAGTTGTAGAAGATCTTGCCGGCAGCCACTTGCTCTTTCGTGAACGAAACATTGAAGTCGTAGTTGAAATCGCTGCCGAACGACGAGACCCACGGCGCACGCCAGCCCATTCGTTGTTTGTACGCTTGGATAGTAGCGAGCGGCGCCCGCGACACCATGACGTAACTGACGTCGTGATGTTCCAAATGTACGCGAGCGCCATCCACGTGATCTGCCATGAACGAGCAGCCGATGCATCCTTCCGTCATTTCGGGTCCGAGCATGAAATGCTGAACGATGAGTTGGCTGCGTCCGTCGAAAAGGTCCGCGAGCGTTTGTTTGCCGGTCGGCGTGTCGAACACGTAATCCTTTTCCACCCGAACCCACGGCAGTTCTTGGCGGCGCTGACGTAGCTGATCGCGCAGATGCGTGAGCTCCTTCTCCTTCGCGAGAAGTTGTTTGCGTGCCGTGAGCCATTCCGCTTGAGACACGATGGCATGACCTTGTAGAGACGGCGCTTTGACTGCATTCATGGTGCTCTCCTGAGATAAATAAGGCTCAGATCATTTTTGAGCATTACGCGGGCGTGCGTGACGGCGCACGTGAAATTTTCGGGCAAGAAAGGCCAACACTCCGCCACCCGAAAGCGCGCCGCTTGCTAACAGTGTTGCAGTGGAAATGCATAACGGACACATGAGGTTCTCCTTTCGTTTCGCCTTGTGATCCAAGGACGAACGACCGGCGCGCATTTCGACACCGTGAATTTATTTCTTGATTGCAGCGGTGCGTGCCGGATGTGAGCTCGCAGTCAAACGATCCAAATGCATGCGGATATGTGCTGCTTCGGCGGCTGTTTTAGCGAGTGCAATGGCTTGATCGAACGCAGTGCGTGCTTCCTCGACCCGGCCGAGTTCGGCGAGCAGCGCTCCTTTGAGCCCAAAGAAATTGAAGTAGCCGGCAAGCGGCGTCGCCAGTGGCTCGATCATGACAAGCGCTGTGGCGGCCCCTTGCGTCTTCGATACGGCGACCGCTCGGTTGAGCGTAACGATGGGCGAAGGTTGCACGAGTTCGAGCACGGAGTAGAGACGCTCGATTTCCTCCCAATCCGTATCCTCGGCACGTGCAATGCGCACATGCTCTGCGGCAATCGCTGCCTGCAATTGATAAGCCCCGGGGCGCTGATGACGGAATGCCTTATCCAACATGGCAAATCCTTCCGCGATCATGTCGCGGTTCCATCGACTTCGATCTTGCTGTTCGAGCAATATGATTTGCCCGTCTTCATCCAAGCGGGCTGCCGCTCGTGCATGTTGGAACAACAGAAGTGCAAGCAAGCCCATGATCTCGGGCTCGGCCGGAAAAAGTCCCACGAGCAAGCGCGTCAAGCGAATGGCTTCATCGCAGAGAGGTAGGCGTACATGACTATCGCCGCCGCTTGCGGCGTAACCCTCGTTGAACAACAGATACAACATGGCAGCTACAGTGCCGACGCGTTCGGCGCGCTCCACAGCACCCGGCGCCTCGAACGCAACTTGAGCACTCGTCACGCGGCGCTTCGCCCGAGTGATACGTTGCTCCATGGCACTCTCGCTCACCAGAAAAGCACGTGCGATCTCCGTGACCGACAAGCCTGAGACGATGCGCAATGCGAGCGCGATCTGTTGCGTTGCCGGCAGTTCTGGATGACAGCAAATGAACAGAAGACGCAGGACGTCGTCACGGTAATGCGAGCTGTCGAGGCGTTCGACCAAGGCCGACTGCTGATCGTCCAAATCCGAAATCAATTCATCCGGAGGCAGCGACGTGCTCTTGCTGTTGCGCCGCGCTTCGTCCACGGCGAAGTTACGCCCCACCATGATGAGCCATGCCGTCGGATCACGCGGCGGACCGTTGACGGGCCATTTTTGCAAAGCGCGCAAACAAGCTTCTTGGAATGCCTCTTCCGCGGTATCGAGATTGCGGAAGTAACGCAGCAAGGCGGCGACCGCCTGCGGTCGCGCCGAAGTCAGAGCCGCATCGATCCAGGCGATTTCGTTCACTTCACGCCGCTGCCGGGTTCGAACATTTTGACGGGCCGGATCTCGAGCGAATTGCCGTCGCTCAGCCAGCCGCGCGCGGTTTGGATGGCCTCTTCAAGCGTTTCGCAATCGATTACGTAGAAGCCGAGGAGCTGTTCCTTCGTCTCAGCGAACGGGCCGTCCAGCACCACGAGGTCGCGGCCTTCTTTGATCGTCGTCGCGGTAGTGGTGGGCATCAAGCGGGCGACGGGCCCCAACTTCCCCTGCGCGGCGAGTTTTTGCATGAGCGCGCCGTGCTTTGCCATCACGGCGTCGTCCTTTTCCTTGGACCACGCATTCACCATGGCTTCGGAGTGGTAACAAAAAACCGCGTAGAGCATGTGCAATCTCCTTCGTGTACCAAGGACGAAAGGATATGCCGGATGCCGACAGGACTCGAAAGGAAAGTCTCGGGCCGCCGTTAATCGACTCGCAATCCATTCTCCGTTACTTGCAACGGCCGGAATGCGTGGCGCGCGTTCCCTCCCCTGCGCGTCCTCTCGCGGGGGAGGGTTAGGGTGGGGGCTCTGGCTACCTCACGTCTCGAGTTGTGTGGCTCGCTTCCAAGCCCCGTGTGCTACTTCGAGCTCGAGCCCTTGTTCCTTCAACAAAGCGAAGGCGCCTTCCTCGCTGTACCGATGTTGGGTGACCAGTGCGGCCAGCGAGCCTACGAGCTGACCGAAGTACAGGACCCGACCGAGCGGACTCATGTTCGCAGGCGCGATTTTTTGGACTTGTTCTTGGCAAGCGACGATAGAAGGGTCCAGCAGCTCCCAAGACTGAGCGATGGTCGTGGCTACGACAGGCGCATGATCTTGCAGGACTCGAATGAACACCTCGGCGCGCGGCAGAACTTCCGGCAGCTCTCGGTACTCTTCGGCGGTCATCCGAAACAGGATCACACAGCTCAGGCTTTCGATCAGAGCCAATAGCTGAGCCACCATCGGGTCGCAGCCCTTCGTCTCGCGAGCCAGATACTCCGCCGCAAGGCCCGCGCGCTGCGCCACGTCCCATGTGGTCGGCGCAAATTTATCGAAATAGCCGGCCGGCAACCGAAACACAGGCTGCAAGATGATATCGGGCATGAGAGAACGCAAACCGCGCGTGCCGAGGACCGAGACCGCTCGATCCAAATTTTCCACCGCTTGAGGAGAAGGCCGGTAGAACGCGGAATTCGCCCGCTGAATGACCCGGCCGGCCAACGCCGGATCTTGCAGGATCAAGCTGACGAGGGATTTACGCGTGGTCTCGTCGTCCTGCAAAGCCTGTAGCAGCTTGGGCAGCAACATCGGACGCCGCGGTAGGTAGCTTTGGTCTAACGGCCCGTCACCCAGTTTGCCGGCTACCTGCTCAAGAACGGTCGCGTGCTCGCCCAGGATCAAGTAATCGAAGCGTCCGACGCCGAATGCGAGCTTCATGCATTCGGCGTGGACGTTTTGGATGGTTTCGGTGGTGAAGGGAGGGGGTGCGCCAACAGGGTCGGGCGAGAGGAGAGTTCGAGATTCCCTTACAACTGCATTTTCATGGGCGTTCCTACGCAAAAGCAGTACTGCAGCAGCTACTGACAGGAGTAGCACAACCGCTGTAACGATCATTCGATTCGGGCCTTTGGATTTCTAATTGTCAGCAAGCGCATGCGCGGACACTAACAACCGGGCAGGTCGGACGCTACAGCAAACAACCTCTACGTCCCTTTTTGCCTCCTTTAAAGGCGATTTTGTTCGTTTCTGAGCAGGTGTTCATAACCTCAGCCGGTCAGGTAAAGCCTGATTCTGAAAGTCGGCGCGGTTTTTGTGTTGTTTTGTGACGTCATACCTGTACTTTTAAACGCAGCATCCAATTCCAAACCACTTGCCTACAGAGGAAATTCTGATGAAGAACTTTATCGCCGCAGCCATTCTCGCCCTGGGTGGATTGACGATCAGCTCAGTATTTGCCCACGGGAACTTGACATCCCGGAGCTATGTGAGCGTAAAGCAAGAGACGGGATCAGTCGAATTGCAGCTAACAGAAAATACCCCTTTCCGTCCCCGGTAAGAGGAGTACTTTTAATGAACAAAGTCGCTTTGCTTGTAGCGCTTGCTACTGGAATGATCGCTTCCACAGCTGCTGTGCCTATGGGTACCGCAGATTCTGCAGCTGCGAAAATTAGCAAAAACTCAGTAGCAGAGAATCAATTGAGCTCCGCTGCCTTGAGCCGTCCCTTCGAGATCGTTCCTTTACGGCCCATCTAAGAATATAGAAATAGCGAGTGGGTATGGGTCTCGCTTGGTTTTGGCGGACCCACCTCGCGTGAGGCTTTAGAGGGACGATCTCTCTTGAGATCTGCGTATCTCTCTATCCGAGGGGCCTTTTGCAGCCTTCATGGCGTCGTATGCTTCATGTGTAAGTTTGCGACCTTGTGCCGCTTCGCCGATCTTAATCAGCGCTTCGCCTAAGGCGCTTTCGCTTCGTGCGCCTAACCAGATCGGCGCGGACGAGGAACGCCATATATCAAGCGACTTTTTCAACTCCGCTGCTGCTTCGTCTGCACGTCCTGTGGCTAGTAGAGTCTCACCAAGCCAATATTTAGCCGAGGCAATGTATTGGTGGTTCTGTGGAAGGCTGGTTGAAAATATAGCAAGCGCTTGGCGTAACTTAGTTTCCGCCTCGGGATATTTCTTAAGCTGAAACAGTAAACTGGCCAATGAGGTCTCGTAGTACCCTGTTTGATAGTGCGAATTACCTAATGATCTTCGAATGAGTTCCACACTTTCGCGACTGAGCACCTCCGCCTCACTTAGCCGATCCTGCAGCGCGCGAATCCAACTGAGAGCATTTAAACTTTCGGCAAGTTCTGGCCCGGAGTTGCTGTACACAGCACGTTGTGCTGCCACAGCGTGTTCCATGATCCGCGCCGCTTCATCAAGCCTGCCAAGTTGAGAAAGTATGTCGCTAAGTTGAATTTGCGCCGAAATGTAGTCGGGATTCAGTTCTGCAGATCGAGAGCTGAAAATCGATAGTGCTGCTCGTCCCGTTTGCTCAGCTAAATTTAAGTCTCCTTTCCAATCGTTCAAGCGCGTAAGTTGGTTCAATATACGCCCAACTTCGGCTGACTGTTCTCCATAAACGTTGCGCGCGAGTCCCAATGCTTGGTTATAAGACGCTTCTGCTGCCTTCAAATCTCCCTGTGTATGCTGCAGCATGGCAATGCCTGTAAGCAGGCTAATGTAGTCGCCTGAATACTCTGGCCTATTTGTTCCTAATAATTTTAATGCTTCTCTGAATGCTTTCTCAGACGAATCGAAATTTCCCATTCCGCGCTGCGCGCGCGCGAGCTCTGTGAGTACGCCAATGAGCCGCGCCGGATAGGGGCCACGAACGAGTGTCCTTTCTATTTGTGCAGCCGTTTCAAGCTGCTCCACTGCCCGAGGATATTCGCCCAGCATCAGGTAGGCGTATCCCATCTGTCTGGCTAGACGCGCTCTAACCTGTGGATCTTCTGAGAGCTCTCCACTCCGGCGTTGCGCCGCATCCAATAGCTCTCGGGCCGTCACTGCGTGCCCATCGTTTGCATAAGGATGCGCTTCCGAAAACACCATATCCATAAAACCAGACACGCGATCCGATACTTGCTGCGCACGCATTGCGCGATCTCTATCTTCCTGCGCTCTTTTATATTCAATCGAAATCACGATAGTGCTAACAACGACCGCGATCGAAACAAATGCAGCGGCAGCCACGGGTACGGTATTTCGCCTAACAAACCGCGTGCTGTAATAAAGCCAGTTTCCTTGCCGAGCGATAACCGGCTGCAGGTTTAAATATTTCTGAATATC
>Ga0068855_100001372_pt1 | contig 30150 bp, 26 predicted proteins | sample KBSCornC52_FD_66592 | JGI IMG/M metagenome (GOLD analysis project Ga0068855, IMG submission 66592) | Corn rhizosphere microbial communities from Kellogg Biological Station, Michigan, USA - KBS Corn C5-2 | ecosystem: Host-associated > Plants > Roots > Rhizosphere > Soil ... | reverse complement strand
GCTCATGATCTATCACATTTTGTCTTGAATTTCCGCAGCACGCGTGATCGAAGCTAGGGATGGATCGTGGTGTCGCAGCGGTTCGAAGAAGTGTGGTACCGGAATTTGAGGGAGCCCGACTCGGTGATCATCGCCGGTCGGATCGTTTGCTCAAGATCGCTCGACGACTTGAGAGAGATTGTCGGTCGTCGTTTCCTCATTCGATGAGGACAACGGGCGAAATCGAAGGGTTTTACCGCTTGATGAACAGCGACGGGTTTACCGCCGCGCAGCTCTTGGAGCCCCACCGAAAGGCGACGATAGGCCGCGCGGCACGCGCGGGGACGGTGCTGGTTGTGCACGACACGACGCACGTGGAGTTCAGCGGGGATGGTCAGCGGGAAGGACTGGGCGTCACGACGAATGGTCGTCAGGGGTTCGTCGGCCACTTCTCGTTGGTGCTCGATAGTCAGTGCGAATCCGTACCCTTGGGCGTGGCACGGATGGAGACCTACACGCGGACGGGAAAAAATGGGCGGTTGCGAAGAAAACGCGCACTCGCGTACGCGATGACCCGAAACGTGAATCGCTCCGATGGTGGCGCGCGGTCGAAGCATTCGAACAAGAGCGGGAAAGCAAATTTGAGGCGATCCACGTAATGGATGCCGAGGCCGATTTCTTTGAACTCTTGTCGCAGATGGTCTCTTCTGATGCTCGTTTCATCATTCGCGCAGGTCAACTCGATCGTATCGTCACGGCTAACGGCGAAACCACAAAGCTTCGCGAATTTGCAGACAGCCTTACTCCGCGCCTTCAGCGCACCGTTGAGCTCAGCGCGCGCCGGTACATTGGCAAGCGACAGCCCGCAACCACCAAGAAGCGACATCCGCCCAGGGACGCACGATTGGCGAAGCTGAGCGTGGCCGCTGGCAGCCTGACGCTCCGAAAGACGCGGTACTCGAAGTCCGGTGACGATGTCGAAGTCAATGTCTTGAGAATCTGGGAACCAAAGCCTCCGCGAGGAGCGCCCGCTGTGGAGTGGGTGCTACTGACCACGGAGCCGATCAAAACGCTCTCCGATATCGAACGAATTGTCGACTGGTATCGACAACGTTGGGTAATCGAGGAATTCTTCAAAGCCCTCAAGACGGGGTGCGCTCTTGAAGTACGCCAGCTCGAATCATACTCGGCCCTCGTGAAGGTTACGGCAATCCTTACGCCGATAGCATATCGATTGCTGCTTCTTCGCGGCATGGAAAGACGGCATCCAGACGAGCGTCCCTCGTCTTTCTTCACGCCGACCGAACTTAAGCTCATGCTCACCGACGACTCCAATCGCGGCGCCGTGCGTCCAAAAACTCTCTCGGATGCGATGCGGCTACTTGCCCGTATGGGCGGCCATCTCAAGAGCAACGGCCCGCCAGGATGGCTCACCCTCGCTAGGGGCTACCAGCACCTGCTCGCACTCCTGAGCGGTTGGGAAATGGCCACTCACGGTTTTTTCCCGGGAAAGATGTGATCAATCATGAGCGGACGGGGGTGGGCATCACAACTGCAGCAGCCGTTGTACGCTCCCGATACGTCCCCCTTTTTCAACACCCTGGCAGGGGCCCGCGAATGATTTTTGTCGAGCGAAACTGTCGCTGGAGATCGACAGGATCGGCTGGGTATGATCTGCGTTCGCTGTGCATCGAGCAAACGTTGTTGGCAGGGAAGGCGACTAGCCGCGCTAAAGATCGGGCTCGACCCGCGCAATCACGCAATGCACGTTGTGGTGCCCGCCCGGCGCGGCCAAGCACGCACGCCGCGAACGGCGCGCTTTGCGACCGATGCGGATGCCAAGGAGCAGCAGCGCGCACACTCACGCCCGGGTCAGCTCTTCGGCGCCTCACCAATCCGAATTCGACCATGGCGAAGCCAGCCGACCCTGAGCAGCCAAGTTTTCGCCGCCACGATGCACGGCGGACCGACACTACGAAACCCCAATGGAAGCGACGTGGCGAAGCCATGAAACCATTGCGCGGAAGAAAGCGGATCGAGCGGTGCGTACGCCGACGCGCCTGCACGCGCGTAGGAATTGAGCACCGGGCGGTGCTTGAGTCGATTCTGCAAGACATAGACGAGCACATTCCGCACCTGGCGCGGCCCGGTGAGCGCGCGCCCATGCCAACGATCCGCCCAAAACCGGCCGCGGCGAAAGAGCAGGCGATTCACGCGTCGCGCTACGCGCACCATGAGCCCACGCATGCCCGACCGGAGCGCCGCAGTGCTTGCGGCTTCGACGATCAGGTGCGCGTGATTGTCCTGGATAGAATAGTGCACGATCCGGAAGTGCGCGGAATTGCTGTCGCGCAGCGCGCGGAGCACCGTTCTTGATACGAAGCGGCTGCGCAATGAGCGCGATGCCGCGCGTAGCGTGACGTGGACTGGGTAGGCAACCGTTTCCGACCTGCACCCCGTCTCGCTCCGCCGCGCCCACGCGGGAAGGAGAGCTCTAGTTGTGCTCCGCCCATTTCACCCAATGTTTGAATAGGGCTAATTTACGGGGGTGCAACGGGTAGAGCAGGTTTTTTTTTTCGTGCGCTCTGGGGCAACGCGAATCACTCGGGTTCGTCGCCGCAGCGACGAGCCAGCGGATGGAACTGACGCGAAGACTCGCGTCTCCGCACAAGGATGCCTTCAGACGAGCTGCGGAGCGCGTTTTTGCGCGCGAAGTCAGCTCGCGCCGCGCGCAGGACACCGTCGGGAGGCAGCCATGAGCTTTCGGGAGTGACCATGACCGACGTAAAGGAAGAGCTCCGGTGCGACAGATTGCGCGTGATCGAGTGGTGAGCGGGCGCACTGCAAGCCGGTACATTGAGGCCGCGACATCGCTCGGGCTGATGCGGAGCGACGAGCGATGTCGGACGCCGCATCGCAGTCGTGCGGCGCTTCTCTCAGCTCACTCGGTGCACGTCACGCCACGTGCGGCATCGCGCTCGCTGCGCAGTTGCTTTGCGCCCCGCTGCGGAGCATTCGAAGCAACTCTCTGGGATCCTGCTTGAGCCACTTCTCGATCTGGATGCGGCGCGCCTCGAGCAACTGCCGCGATCGGACACCGGCGGTAGCGGTCGCGCCTGGACGCATTGCGCGACGCCGCGCACGCGCTCCCCGGTCAGCTCGTGGTCGGCTTGGGTCCGGCCATCACCGCGGTCGCGCTGTGGCAGTTGCTGAGTCGGCAACCGTTTTTGCGACCTGAATGCCCGCGCCCCGCCGCGCCCACGTGCGAAGGAGAACTCGAAGTTGCATTTCGCCCATTTTTGCCGATCTTTGAATAGGGCTAATTTGTTGGGAAGCACGAGCGAGTACGACTGGTCGTTAGGTGTGTGCTCCGCTTCCTTCGGTCGCAGTGCGGACTCGCGTGTCAGCGAGTCGCTCCAAGCGTTGCGCAGTGAGCGCGAAGTGGCGCGCAGAATGATATGCACCGGCTGAGCCGCGCGCGCCCCGCACGACTACCATGTGGCGTTCGACGTTGACGCTTCGGCAACGTTTCCGCTCGACCCTGTTCGCCCATCGTGTCGCCCGGTGCGTTCATAGCCAAGGTCCGCGACCAGGGTGGCGCAAACAAGTCGGCCTGATCGCGGTTGGCTTGCGCGTCGACGGCACGAGAGAGTCTTGGGACTGCCGCAGTCTGCGCTCGCGGAGCCATCTCGCGCTCTGTGGCGTTCCGCGATGTGACTTCGCTCTGTCGCGGCGCGGCTTTCGCCGTGCGAGCTTGCGTGCTGGCGCTCGGCTTCGCGCCCGGTGCCCGAGCCACGCCCTCAGTGATGCTCGTGGTGATGATGTAAGTCTGAGGCGTGGGGGTGGTCGTGCTCGGTGGCTTCGTGACGATGGCGGTGACTGTGGCTGCCGGTGACCGCGGGATCGTGGGAGTGCTGATGATGGCCGTCGTCGTGGCGGTGCGCGTGCTCGTGCTCGAGCGTCTCGTGCGCGTGCCGATGGCGGTGGGCTTCGCTCAGGTGCAGATACACGCCTAGGCTGAACAAAAGCGCGGAAAACAGCACGAGTGCGCCGCCCGCGCGGTCGCCGAGCGCGAAAGCCAGTGTGGCGCCCACGAATGGACCGACCGCGAACAATGAGCCGGTGCGCGCGGCGCCGATCGCGCGCTGCGCGGTCAAGTACAGGCGTAGGCTCAGTCCGTAACCGGTCATGCCGCACGCGAGCAAGCCGAGCAGTGCGCCTCCGCGCGGCCAATGGTCCGCGCTGATGAGTGCGGCGAGCGCAGACAGCGCCGCGCCGAGTGTGGCTTTCCAAAACACGACCGCCCGTGGATCGAAGTCGGCGAGCGGGCGGGTGAGCGTGTTGTCGAGTGCCCAGAATAGGGTGGCCACGATCACCGCGCCGAGGCCAAGCGCGCTGAACTCGCCGCTCTGACCGGCGCGTAGCGCGAGCACGCCGCCGCCGGCGAGCATCGCGCTGACGGCCAGCGCCGCGCGCCGGCCGATGCGCTCGCCGTACAGTGCGCGTGCGAGCCCGACCGTGAATAGCGCTTCCAGATTCAGCAGCAGCGAGCTCGTCAGTGCGCCCACGCGCTGTAAGCCCCAAGCGAGCGCCGCCGGCGCGAGCGCCGCGCCGAACGCGGCGACCAGCGCGACCCGCGGCAGCTCGGGCCAGCCGACGCTCGGTTCGTCCGCGCGGCGGCGAGGTGGCCCTGCGCCGAGGGCTGCGCCGGCGTACAGCAAGCATCCGGTCGCAAATGCACCCACGCCCGCGCCGAAGTGTCGCACGAGCGGCGTGGTGACGCCGAACAGCGCCGCAGACAGAACGGCAAGCGCGCTTCCGCGCAGAAAGGGCTGACGATTCACGGCGAGCTCTAGCTTACAACGCGCGCTTGCCCGCGCCGCAGCCTGCTTTTCCTGCGCCGAAAATGGCCCACGCCCCCCCCAAAAAAACCAGCAAATTGCCGGATCCGACGCCGACTTGGCTCGCTGGCGCGCTTTCGGGTCACCTTGCCGCCTTTGCGCGCGTTCGAGGCGGGCGCGCGCGGCGGCCGACGGCTACGATGGCGCCATGCTGCGAACCCTTCGCGCGCTCGAGCAACGAGTGGATCCCGATCTGCGCGATTTGATTTTTCGCGCTTTGTTTTCGACGATCTTTCTCGGGCTTGGCTGCGAGCACTTGCTCGACGATCACTTGATCCGCCACTTCATGCCGGCTTGGGTGCGCTACCCGGCGCTCGCTTCTTCACTCAGCGCAGTGGTGCTCTTGGTCGGCGGGCTGTCGATTTTGCTCGGCTATCGCATTCACTTTGGCGCGCGCTTGCTCGGCGCGTTCCTGTTCGTGGTGACCTTGACCGTGCATGTGCCGGGCGTGTTTCAGGTGCCGCCGGATATCCCGCCGGAATCGGCCTGGCTCTGGACCGTGTTTCAACGCTCTAACTTGGTCAAAAACTTGTGCTTGTTCGGCGTGTGCGTGCACCTCACGACGCAGGCACCGGGGCGTTTCAGCATCGACGGCTGGCGCGCGCGAAAACGGGCTGGACGCGCGCTCGGCAATTGATCGCGATTTGTCGGCCGAGTTGGCTTAGAACGGCTGGGCGGTGATGCCTCGCTCAGCCCGTGTCTCGTTTACTTCAGTGCTGTGCGCGGCTGCGCTGCTCCGCGTGGGCTCGGCTCGCGCCATCGATCCCTTCGAAATTCAGGTCTACGACGGCACGGCCAATCGCCCGGGCGCGCCTGGCCTCGAGCTACATCTGAACACGATCCCGAGCGGTAACAAGCAAGCCGAGCCGCCGGAGCTGCCGCAACATCATCAGACTCATCTCACGTTCGAGCCGTCGCTGGGCGTGACGCGCTTTTGGGAGCTCGGCGGCTACCTGCAAACCGCGCTGCTCGGCGACGGCTCGCTTCATTATGCGGGCGCGAAGTTGCGCAGCAAATTCGTGCTGCCGAGCGAGCCGCGCGACCACCTGCGCCTGGGTTTGAATTTTGAGCTGTCGCTGTTGCCGCAGGCGTTCGAGGCAGGACGCTGGGGCACGGAGCTGCGCCCGATCGCGGCGTGGGAGGATGAACGGCTGATTTTGGCCGTCAATCCCATTTTCGACACGGCGCTCGCTGGGCCGGAGTTTCGCGCGGGGCCATCGTTCGAGCCGGCCGCGATGGCCAAGGCGAAGATTCAGCCGAGTGTCGCGCTCGGTCTCGAATACTACGGTAGCATCGGTCCAATCGCCGATCCTGCGCCGCTCGCAGAGCAGCGACATTACCTGTTCGAAGTCTTCGACTTGCTCGGCGTCGAACGCTTCGAATTGAACGCGGGCGTGGGTGAGGGGCTCACGAGCGGCAGCAATGGCTTCGTGATCAAGGCCATCACCGGCTACGTTTGGGATACGGATTGAGCTAAACCGCGCTGGCGCCAGAGCAGGTAAATGGGCGGGTACACCAAGAGCTCCATCACGAAGCTCGTGATCAAACCGCCGACCATGGGCGCCGCGATCCGCTTCATCAAATCCGCGCCCGTGCCGGTCGACCACATGATCGGCAAGAGCCCGAGTAGCGCGGCGCACACCGTCATTGCCTTGGGCCGAACACGCTTCACCGCCCCGTGCACGATGGCTTCGACCAAATCTGCGCGTGTGCGCAGCTGACCGGCCTGCTTGCGCTCGTCGTACGAGAGATCCAAAAACAGCAGCATGAAGACGCCCGTCTCCGCGTCGAGCCCCATCAATGCGATCAAACCCACCCAAACCGCGATCGAAATGTTGTAGCCGAGAAGCCAGAGCAGCCAGAGCGCGCCCACGCCGGAGAACGGAACCGCGAGCATGACCACGCTGGCTTTGAATGCGGACTTCGTGTTCAGGTAAAGTAGGCCGAAAATCAGCACTAAAGTCAGCGGCAGCACGAGCTTGAGCCGTTCGCGCACGCGCAGCATGCTCTCGTACTGTCCGCTCCAGGTCATGATGTAGCCGGGCGGGACGTGCACGCTGGCTGCCACTCTGCGCTTGGCCTCGGTCACGTAGCTGCCCACGTCGGTCTTGGCGGTGTCGAAATCGACGTACACGTAGCCGGCGAGCATGCCGTTTTCGTCGCGGATCATCGACGGACCGTGGGCGAGTCCCACTTCGGCGATCTCTTCCATCGGGATTTGGCCGAGACCGTTCGGCAGCGGCAGCAAGACCCGGCGGAGCGCGGGCAGATCGTCGCGATAGTCGCGGGCATAGCGCACGTTGATGCCGTAGCGCTCGCGGCCTTCGACCGTGGTGCTCTGATTGTCACCGCCGACCGCGGTCATGACCATGGTGTTGGCGTCGTCGACGGATAGGCCGTAGCGCGCGAGTCGCTCGCGCTTCAGCACGAAGTCGAGGAAATAGCCGCCGGCCACGCGCTCGGCGTACGCACTGCGCGTGCCTGGGACGCGTGATACGGCGGCCTCGGTCTCTTTCGCCACTCGCTCGATCGTGCTCAGATCCGCGCCCATGATCTTGATCCCGACCGGCGTTCGCACCCCGGTCGAGAGCATGTCGAGCCGCCCCTTGATCGGCATGGTCCAGGCGTTGGAGATGCCCGGGATGCGCAGCGCCTGATTCATTTGCTCTTCGAGCTCGCTCGCGCTGATGCGATCGCGCCAAAAGCTGCGCAAGACGCCTTTGAGCCAGTTCGGCGCCCAGGGCGAGTACCAACGCGGCCGTTCGCGCCAGTCGAGTTCCGGCTTGAGCAGCACCGTCGTCTCCATCATGGTAAACGGCGCGGGATCGGTGGAGGTATTGGCGCGCCCTGCTTTGCCGAACACGCGCTCGACCTCGGGGAAGGTCATCAGGATCTTGTCCTGCAATTGCAGCACCTTTTGCGCTTCGGCGACCGACATGCCCGGCTCGACCGCAGACGGCATGAACAAGATGGTGCCCTCTGCCAACGGCGGCATGAACTCCGAGCCGAGCCGCGCGTACAGCGGGACCGCGCTTGCCACCACCAGCAGCGCGCTGAAAATCGTGGCCTTCGGATGGCGCAGCACGAAGCGACACGGCCCCTCGTACATGCGATGGAGGAGCTGGCTCACCGGGTGGCGCTCTTCCGAATAGTAACGCCCGACGCAGAGCTGCGTGGCGATCCAAGCGAGAAAGCGCGGTCGAAATTGGAACGGCTCGCTGCGCGCGAACAGCATCCTCAGCGCCGGATCGAGCGTGACCGCGAGCAGCGCGGCAATGCCCATGGCAAGCGTCTTCGAGATCGCGAGCGGTCGGAATAGCCGGCCCTCTTGATCGAGCAAAGTGAAGACCGGCATGAACGCGACGGCGATGACCAGCAGCGAAAAGAATACGCCCGGCCCGACCTCTAGCAGCGCTTGCAAGCGCACCTGGTGAAAGTCGCCGATTTTTCCGTTCTTCTGCCAATGGTAAATCTTGTTGTACGCGTTTTCGACCTCCACGATCGCGCCGTCCACCAAGACACCGATCGAGATGGCGATGCCCGAGAGCGACATCAGGTTCGCGTTCAAGCCCATGAGCTTCATCGGGATGAAGGCCAAGGCCAACGAAACGGGAATGGTGACGATCGGAATGATCGAAGACGGAAAATGCCACAAGAAGATCAAGATGATCAGCGAGACGACGATGATCTCCTCGATCAACTTGTGCTTCACGGTGTGAATCGCGCGTTCGATCAGGTCCGAACGATCATAGGTGGTCACGACCTCGACGCCGCTCGGCAGCGAAGCTTTGACGTCTTGCAGCTTGGCTTTCACGCGTTCGATCACGCTCTGTGCGTTCTCGCCCTCGCGCATCACGACGATCCCGCCCACCGCGTCGCCGGTGCCGTCGTAGTCGGCCACGCCGCGGCGCATTTCCGGGCCCAGCGCCACCGTTGCCACGTCCTTGATCAAGACGGGCGTGCCCTCGCGCGCGCGAAGCACGATGTTCTCGAGGTCGTGAATGTTTTTGACGTAGCCTCGCCCGCGCACCATGTACTCGCGGCCCGAGAGTTCGACCAGCCGCCCGCCCACGTCGCCATTGCCGGCGCGGACCGCGTCGATCACCGTGTTGAGCGGGAGCTTGTAGGCGGCGAGCTGGTTCGGGTTGACGGTGATTTGGTATTGGCGCACCTGCCCGCCGATCGTGGCCACCTCCGCTACGCCGGGCACGCTTTGCACGGCGTAGCGCAAGAACCAATCCTGGTACGAGCGGAGCTCGTCGGACGAGTGTTTGCCGCTCTTGTCGACCAGAGCATACTGAAATACCCAGCCCACGCTGGATGCGTCCGGTCCGAGCTCGACCTTCACGCCCGCTGGCAGCTGAGAAGTGATCTTGGACAAATACTCGAGCACGCGCGTGCGCGCCCAGTACGTGTCCGTGCCGTCCTCGAAGATGGCGTACACGTAGCTGAACCCGAAATCGGAAAAGCCGCGGATGGCTTTGATCTTCGGCGCGCCGAGCAGCGCCGTGGTGATCGGATAGGTGACTTGGTCTTCGATGATGTCGGGGCTGCGATCCCAGCGTGAGTAGATGATGACTTGGGTGTCGGATAAATCCGGTAGCGCATCGAGCGGGATCGTGCGCATCGACCACCACGCGAGCACGAGGCCGATGATGGTGGCCGCAATCACCAGGTAGCGATTGGCGGCCGAGAAGGCGATCAACCGCTTGATCATGGCGTGGGCGGCGTAGGAGCGACCGCTTCCGGCAAAACTCGCGCGCTTTCGGGCGCCTTTTCCGGGCTCGACTCGGCGAGCGCTGCGCGTAGGCGAGACTCCGAATCGACCAAGAAGTTGGCGCGTGTCACCACGCGTTCGCCGAGTGACAGCCCGCTCACGACCTCCACGTGTGTGTCGTCGCTCGCACCGAGCTTGACGGTGCGGGGCTGGAATTTGCCCGAACCGATGGCCACGAACACCACCTTTTCCGTGCCAGAATCGATGATCGCGTCCGGCGGAACGCTGAGCCCGTCGCGCGGCGCGCCGAACAGCACCACTTCGCCGAACATGCCCGGGCGCAGCTCGCCGGTGGCATTGGCGAACGCGAGCCGAACCTTCACCGTGCGCGTCTCCGGATCGAGCAACGGATCGATGAACGCGGCTTTGCCCTTGAACTCGCGGTTCGGAAACGCCGTCAATTTGAGTGTCGCGAGCATGTTCTCGGCAACGAAGCCGAGCTCACTCTCGTACACATCGGCCAGCACCCAGACCGACGACAGATCGACGATTTCGTAAGGCATGGCACCCGCGTCGAGCTTCATGCCCTCGACCACGTCCTTGCGTGTCACCACGCCCGCGAGCGGCGAATAGAGCGTGAGCGATTTGACGATCTGGCCGGTTTTGGCCAAGCGTTGCAGATCTGATTCCGGAACGTCCCAGAGCGCGAGCTTCTGGCGCGCGCTCGAAACGAGCGCGTCCCCGTCGTGGTTGAGCGCGCCGCCGATGGCGAGCGCATTTTTCGTGTTCAACGCCACCAAATACTCGCCCTGTGCGGCGAGCAGCTCTGGGCTATACAGCGAAAATAGCGGATCGCCGCGCTTGACTCGCTTACCGACGAAGTCGACGTACACGTGCTCGACGAAGCCCGACACCTTCAGATTGATGTGTCGCACGCGCGTCTCGTCGACCGCGACGCGCCCGACGGTCCGAAGGTTGCCGCCCACGGGCCCTTGACGCACCTCGCTGGTTTGGAGCCCAATCAGCTGCTGGCGCGCCGGATCGATTTCGACCACCGCGAGCCCCGCGCTCGTGGGCAGCGCGGCCGCTTCGTCCTCATACACGGGCAGGAAATCCATGCCCATCCCGTCTTTGGTCGGGACCTTGGACGTGACTTTGGGGTCCATCGGCGAGCGGTAAAAGAGCACGCGCCGAGCTGCCGCAGTCTTGCTGTCGGGGCTCGCTTGGCCCTTTTCGATTTTCACCAGCTTCATGCCGCAAATCGGGCAATTGCCGGGGTGCTCGCGCACGATCGCCGGGTGCATCGGACACTGATAGAGCGCGCTTTCCGCGCCCGCCGACGTGGCACCGGAGAGCAGCGTGCGCCCGACGAAGAGCGAGCCCGAAACGGCCAAGAGCCCGCTGAGCAGCGCGACCAGCACCAGCGATCCCACGCCGAATGTGCGTTTCGGTCGCGGCATGATCGGTACTTCGGATGGCGGCATGGTCATGGTCGGCTCACATACTGGGCGAAGCAGCGTCGTCTTCGCTGCCGCCCGTGGTCATGCTCGATGAGCTCGCGCCTTCGACCGGCATGGGCGAGGGGGCGAGATTGAGCTCGGCTTCCGCGATCAGCAGCCGCTGGGCTGCCGCGACGGAATCCAGAAAACCCTCTTGATCGGCGATGTAGCCCGCGTTGGCCTCCAGTACGGAGGCGAACGCGAGCTTGCCGACCGCGTATTGAGTGAGCGCGCTCTCGCTCGTCGCGGCCGATTCGACGAGCAGCGCGCGCTGGTAGAGCTCGATCGTCTGGCGGAGCGCCTGGAACGCGAGGCGCCGTTCCTCACTGCGCAGGCGGAGCACTTGCTGGAGCGTGTTTTCCTCGCTCTTGGCGGCACGCAGCCAGGCGCCGTTTTCGGCTACGGCGCGGTTTTGCTTGCTACCGGCGAAGATCGGCAGCGGACCTGAGATGGTTGCCAGCCACATCGGCGGCAGCGGGCCGCGGTACATGATGCCCGCGCTCAGCGTCAGATCCGGATAGTAGCCGTGCTCGGCCAGCGATAGATTGCTGTGCGCGCGGTCTTCGGCAAGCTTTGCGGCGGCGAGCTCCGGGCTCTGGGCGAGCGCCTGCTCGCTCGAAAATACGGTCGCAAACCGCTCGAGCGCGGCAAGATCTCGCACGTGCGTTTGGCTCGTATCGATGGCTTGGTCGAGCCGGTGCGCGCGCAGCCGATTCAGTGCGCGAATTTGCGCCTGTTCGCGCGCCTCGAGCGCGAGCTTTCGCTGCTGGCTACGCGTCAACTCGAGTTGAGCTCGCAGCACGTCGGTCTGCGAACCGCTGCCGCTCGCATAGCGCACCTGTGCCACGCCGAGCGCGCGTTGCCAAATGCGCTGGAGCTCACTTTGTAGAGCCAGGCGATCTCGCGCCAGCACCAAATCCAAATAGGCGCGGCGTACGTCCGCCTCGGTGCTCAACAGCACGCGCGCAATGGCCTTTTGCGTTTGACGTGCGCCGAGTTTCGCGGCCTGTTCGCGCAGGCGGAGCTTGCCGGGCCAGGGAAACGTTTGCGCCACCATCAGCGAGACGAAGCTCGTCTCCATTTTGCCAATCTCGATGCTGCGAAAACCGTCGTTTTGGATGCCGATTTGCAGCATCGGGTCGGGCAAGGCGCCGGCTTGTGAAACGCGCTCTTCGTTGGCGCGCGCGACTGCCTTGGCTTGCGCGAGCTCTGGTCGCACCGATAGGCTCTCCTGGATCAGCGCGCTCAACGTCGCATCGGTGGGGAGAGCGGGTTTCGTGCTCTCGGCCCGTGCTGGCGTGCTCAGCGCCAGCAAACACACGACGACGGCAGCGCGCACCACAGCCTCACTCTGCGGTCAGTTCGCCGGAGACCATGCCCATCGCGCAGGAGTACGGGATGGGCCCTTTTTTGCTCGGCGTGAATTGGATTTCGACCGTTTCACCGCGAGGCAGCGCGCGATTCACGCCATAGTCTTTGATCACGAGATCCGTGGCGCAGGTCTGTTCGACCTCGCGAGTGACGACCAGGGTGACCGGCTTTCCGACTTTGACGTGCGTGCGCGCCGGCACGAAGCCGTCGGCCGTGACGGTCATGGTGATGCGCTCGGACGGCGAAGTGTCGCCCTGTGATTTGCCGTCCGTGCGATTACAGGCCGCGAGCGCGAGCGCGCCAGCCAAGCCCAGCACTAGCATCTTCGGAACAAAAACAGCCATGGCTCGTCCTTTCAGCAGCAGTCAGCAAGAAGCAGTCCAAATCGAAACGACCGCGAATGAGCGTGCCGCGCCGCGCCGCGACCCGCGCGCCCGCGCAAAGCCTGCGCGTCGCGCACCGACTGCGCGAGCTCGCCGGATGTGGTTCACAGACACGTGTTCGAGGCGATTCATCTGGGTGCGCTCAGCGTGGCTCGCGTACCCATCTAGGCGCGGCTGAGCCGAAGCGTGACCGGCATGGGTCCCATTTTCGTTTGCCCGGGCTCACGGCAAGCCCTGCGGGCGCGCGGCGCAAGTTCTGCGCTCGACCGCCCGAGGGCGCTGACCACGCCGAGATTTCGTTGCTGTTTCGCGTCGGCATTGCCTTTGCAATCAAGCCTCGCGTCGATGGCCCATCCTCCCACTCATCCCGCGCACCCCGAACGTGTCTGTTGGGGCTGTGATCAGTATTGTCCCGCTGACGATCTGACCTGCGGCAAAGACACGGTGCGAACGCCGCACCCGGTCGAGTTGTTCGGTGACGACTGGAACGCGCCGTCCGAGCCCGAGAGCCCCGATGCGATCACGCGTTCGCGTGCGATCGAGGCGCTGCGATCGGTGCTGGATCCGGAGGTCGGCATCAATATCGTCGATCTGGGGGTGTTGTACGAGCTTTCGGTTCAGGCAGGGGCGATCCGCGTCGGGCTCACGCTGACGAGTCCGGCGTGTCCCCTGGGCGCCCAAATTCAACGTGAGGTTCGCGCGCGGTTGCTCGCGCTGAAGGGCGTCGAGCGCGTGGAGGTTGCGGAAATTTGGGACCCGCCGTGGTCTGCCGAGCGCATGTCCGACGTGGCGCGCAGCGCGCTCGGCGTCGGAGCCTGAGCCGCTTTGTCGAAGCTCGCAGCTCGAGCAGCGCTGATCACGGTCGCAGCGATCGCGCTCGTGGCAGTGTTTGCCGGCCTGGCTCGCCTGGGCATTCCGCTGTCATTTGCCGGTGCGCGGGCGGGCGTGCACGGGCCATTGTTCGTGCTGGGCGTGTTCTTTACGTTGATTTCGCTGGAACGCGCGGTCGCGCTCGGCGCAGCGCTTGGCTATCTCGCGCCGGTTTTTGGGCTCTGTACCGGGCTGTCATTGGTCACGGATTGGGCTCCGCTCCGGCCTGCGGCAGCGCTCGCCGCTCTGGCGCTCGTGCTGGTCAATGTGGCGTTGTGCCGGAAGCAAGCCTCCGTGCACATGGCGCTGATGCTGGTCGGCTCGCTCAATTTATTGGCTGCCAATGCCGCCTGGGTCACCGGCTCGGCGGTTTCCGACGTGGTGCCGAGTTGGCTCACGTTTTTCGTGCTGACGATCGTGGCCGAGCGGGTCGAGCTCGCGCGTTTCGTGGCTCCGCCGCGCGCGGCCGTGCGAGCGCTCCTGCTGCTGAGCTTTTTGGTGGCAGCCCTGACGGTGCTCGGTTTGCTCGGCCTGCCGTCGAGCGAGCGCGCACTCGGACTCTTGCTGGCGCTGATTGGGCTCTGGCTGCTGCGCTACGACCTCGCGCGGCGGACCGTGCGTCAGCGAGGCTTGCCGCGTTATGCGGCGCTGTGCGTGCTGTCGGGTGCCGGCTGGTTGGTCTTCGCCGGCCTGCTCCTAGTGGCACTTGGCCTGCCGCGGGTCGGGCCAACCTACGATGCCATCTTGCATGCCGTCTTCGTTGGCTTCGTGCTTTCGATGGTGTTCGGCCATGCGCCCGTCATTTTGCCGGCCGTGGCGCGGATAGCGCTGCCGTTTCACCGCGTGCTGTACGCGCCGCTGCTCGTGCTGCACATCGGCTTATTGGCGCGTTGCAGCGGCGATCTCGCGCTCGTGCCGTGGCTACGGCAAGCTGGTGGGCTCTTGAACGCGCTTTCGCTCCTCGCCTTCGTTGCTGGCGCGCTCTGGGCGCGACGACACGCTGCGGCCAGTCACGATCCGAACCACGCGTTCGGCGCTGTATGAGCCGGAGCGAGCGTCGACGAAGGCGGCGATCTCGGTCAACTCTTCGCCCGAAGTAAGCAGCGGCAGCTCAGCGCCTGACTCGCGCACTTGGCCGAGGCCAATCGTGGCCAGGAGCTGATTGCACAAGCACAGCTTGTTGACGGTGTCGGGCTCTTTGCCGCCCTTCCACAAATAGGCGGCGACGGGTTCGCCCGGACAGCGATAGCTCACGCCCTTGTCGGTCGAATGCGGACGCCGTAAATAGCCGAGATCGCAAACTCGCTCGCGTCCGCGTTGAAGAGCGAGTTCGTCACTCAGCCCTTCACGTTCCACGCGCTTGAACGGGTAGCCGGTGGGCGACGCTTCGAAATCGGTCACGACCGTGAGCCGGCGCGTGCGCGCGCGAGCGATGACGTCGCGTTTGAGTTCGGGGGCGATCGCCGATTCGTCGCAAAAGGCGAAGGCGGTGCCGAGCTGCACGCCCTGTGCGCCGTGTAGCAGCGCTGATTCCAAGCGCGCCGCCGACCCGGCCGAGCCGGCGATCCAAAACGGCAAGCCAAGCGCGCGAAACTGGGCGAGATCCGGCACATCTGCGGGGCCGAATGCCGGGCCGTCCAAATTGGTGAGGCCGCGCGCTTTGCGCGGCGGGGCGTTGTGTCCTCCGGCCGTATGGTCTTCGACCACGAAGCCGTCGACGCGGCCGTTGGCTTTGCGAGCCAAGGTCTTGGCGATTACGTGCGAGGAGACGATGGCGAGAAAGTCGGGGCGCTTCAGCGGCCCAGAGTCTTGGCTGAAATAGTCGTGCGGCGCGAAGCGCAGCACGTGGCTTTCTCCGGCTTGGCAGTCTTCCACGTTGAAGCGCAGCTCGGCGGGCTCGAAGCGCGCGAGCCGATCGAGCGCGCCCGGAATGGCGAGTGGAATGCCCGCGCCCATCAACACGACGTCGACCCCGGCCAGCATCGCGCCGAACAACGAGGGCAGGGTCGGCGTCTGGATTTTTTCCAAATAGTTGATGCCGATCCGCTGCTGGTGTCCTTCTTTGGCCAGAAACACCTCCACGAAGTTGGCGGCGACCAAGAACTCTATTCGGCGCTGCGGCATGGTCGCGTTCGGCAGGCTGAGCACTCGGAACGGCTGATTCGGCTTTTTGCCGCCGGGGATGAAGTGCTCGGAAAGGATGCGCTCGGCGACGCGCGGATACGGAAAATGCTCGAGCGCGCGGCGCATGTCGCCGCTCGGATCACCGAGCTGAAGACGGCGCGCGAGCACGGTATCGATCGCCGTTCCCGACACGACGCCGAGTGCGCCGGCCCGCGCGGCAGCGCGCGCCAGCCGATAGTTGGACACTGCGATCCCCATGCCGCCTTGAATGATTTGCGGCCATTGCTCGACGGTTGCCATGCGCTTTAACTACTCCTCTGATTTGGCTTTCGCACGTGCTTTGCAGCGCGCTGACTGAGTCGTGACTGGGCGCGCATTGCGCTCGGATTGCAGCGCGCGCTCGCGCGCAATCTGCGCGTCGCGACGCAGATCTTGCGGCATGATGCGATGTCGTTCGTTGGGCATTGCGCGCTCGGCGTTGCGCTTCTTACTGGTTGTAGGCCCGACTCCGCGCGTTGCATGTTGCGTGCTCGCTGCTGCGCGTGTTGCAGATTGCGGGGCCCGATTCCGCGCGTTGCGCGTGTTGCAGATTGCGCATTCGCTAGTGAGCGTTGCATTGCGGCGCGCGAGCCGCGCGGGGCGGACCGGGCGGGGCTCTTGGAAGCCGTCCGCGACGCCGAAGGCTGTGCCGGGTTGGGACTGCCTCGTGACCATCAACCCCCCAAGCAAAATGCCAGAGACTTAGGGCGCGTCGGCCCGCGCTGCGAACAGGATTTTAGCGTACGCGACGAGGAACAGGCCGAACGCGGCGGACCACGCCACCGCCGCCGCGCTCAACAAGTGGAGATAGAGCGAGCTTGGCAGGAACGGCGCGCCGATGCGCAAGAGCGCGGCCGTGAGCAGGCAGAAGAAGGCGACGGTCACGTTGCGCGCGGGAGTCAGCAGGCGACCCGTGTGGCCCAAGCTCACGCGCGCCATCATGCCCAGGGTGAGCGAGCCGAGCGCGCCCGCGGTGAGCGCGTGCACGGCGCTGCCGGCCGGGACGGCGTCGGTCAGCGTGGCCGCCGCGCGGAGCGCGAGACCGAGCGGCATAAATAGCGTGCCCACGTGCAAGATCCATAAAAGTGGCGTACCGAGCGTGTGCACGCTGCCCCAAAAACGCAGTCGCGCGAATAGCAGCAGGGCGGCGATTGCAGCGAAGGCCGCGCTCGGAAGCGAGCTCGGCAAGAGGTCGGACAGCGCGAGCAGGATGACCGCGGCGAGCGACGCGCGTTCCAGCCACGGCAGCGCGCGCACCCACGGCAGGCGCGTGGCATTGCGCGTGAACATGGGCACGATCCGCCCCGTCATGGCCACCATCATGATCACGATCAGATCGAGCGCAAAGCGGTGCGCGAGCCGCACGGTCGCCAAATCGCCGCGCAGCGCAAAATAGTGGACCATCGCGTTGGTAGCGCTGAGCGCGAGCAAGAGACCGATGAAACCGTAGTTGCGTCGGCTCTTGGCGCGCAGCAGCGGCAGCGCGCAGGCGACGGCGACCGCCGGTAAAAAGGCGATGTCGAGCAGCGCGGGCACGATGCTCGGCAAACGCGCCGCAAAGAACAGCGCGACTCGCCCGAGCAGCCAGAGCGCGGCCAGTGCGCCGAGCGGCGCGCCGGTGAGGGTCTCGCGGCCGCTCCAGTTGGCGACCGCAGTGAGCAGGAAGCCGGCGATGATGGCGCTGGAAAAACCGAACAACATTTCGTGCGCGTGCCACTGCATTGCGCCGAGCGCGCCGCCGGGTTGGAACTTGCCCCAGAGCGCGCAGAGCCAGAGCGGGACGGCAACCACGGCGAACAGCGCGCCGAGCAGGAAAAACGGGCGGAAGCCCTTTTCCAAAAAGGGAACGCGGGCGGGCTCGCGCGCGCTGTGAGGGCTGAGCAAAGAGCGGGTGAGCATGGGCATGAGCAATCGAGTTAGAGGGCGAGCGCGATGGCCGACAGCAGGGCCAAGCCGCCGAGCGCGAGGCCCAAGGGTTTGAGTTGTTTTGCCGTCGGTCGGATGAAGACGAGTCCCGCGCACAAGGCGCTGGTCATGAAGCAAGCCGCGGCTTCGGGTGGGCGCTGCGCGGCGAGGAACGTGAGCCCGGCGAAGCTCGGCACGGCCAACGAGGCGCCGGCGATCAGCCTACTTCGTGCCTCTCCGCGGCGGGCCGAGCGCGCGAACGCAGCGCGGACCACGAGCGCGCTGGTGAAGAAGACGACGGCCCGCGCGACGCCCCTGAGCGCGACGCTTGCGCCGGACATGCCGCCTGCGAGCTCGATGGGCGCGCTGGAAAACGCCAAACCCACGGTCGACGCGAGCTGCAGTGGGCTGCTTCGGCGCACCCAGCGGTGCCCGGCGCTGCCAAGGGCGATCGCGAGCAGCGCGCAAGCGAGCGCCACGCCAGCGCTCGAAGGCGTGACCCGAGAGCGCAGCAGCGCGCTGCCGAACGCCGCCGCGAGCATGACCCAGAAGCCGTGTTCGCTCGGCAAACTTTGACGAACTGAGCGGCCGAGCGAGCGGTTCTGCGCGGCTTCAGCCATCGAGCAACTCCAGCTGGCGCCGCGGCGATTTGGCCGTTGGCGCCCCGACGTAGCCGGGTGGTACGTAAGCGCAGAGCGGGTCCGAAGCGAGCCAGTCACCCTGAGTCGCGTAGGCGCGTGCGCGCGAGCCGCCGCACAGGTTGCGATATTCACACGCGCCGCATTTTCCGGTCAGCTGGGCCGAGTCGCGCAGCGCGCGGAACACCGGATGCTCGCCGTATACGGTGAGCAGCTTGCTCGAGCGTACATTGCCGCACGGTACGGGCAAAAATCCGCTCGGGAAGATGTCGCCGCGGTGCGAAACGAAGACGAAGCCGCGGCCGTCATTGATGCGCACGGCGGCCTTGCCGCGAAAGCCGTGCTCGGTAGCCACCCCGCGCTGTTTGGCGCGTTCCGCCAGCACTCGGCGATAGTGCGGCGCTGCGGTGGTTTTGACGCCGAAGCGCACGCGCTCGGCGATGGTGGCGAGCCGCGTGAGCGACTCTTCCACCGCCTCGGCGCTGGGCATCAGCTCGAGCTGCGCGCGCCCGGTGGGCACCACGTAAAAGACGCTCCAAAGCCGGGCCCCGAGCGTGGCGACCAGTTCCGCCATCTGTTCGAGCTGAGCGATATTGCCGGCGTGAATGCTGGTATTTACCTGCGTCGGGAGCCCGCACGAGCGCGCGCGCGCCAGGATCCGCAGCGAGTGCTCGAAGCTACCGGGAACTCCGCGAAACGCGTCGTGGACGCTGGCGGTCGGCCCATCGATGCTGATCGCTACGCACGATAGTTGAATGCGCGCGAGTTCCTGCACGAGATCGTCGGTCACGAGCGGCGTCGCTGACGGCGTCAGCGCCATGTTCAGCCCACGACCGATGCCGTATTCGAGCAGCTCCAACAGATCCGGGCGCTTTGCCGGATCGCCGCCGGTGAGCACGACCAGCGGGGTGCGCGCATCGGCCAGCTCGTCGAGCAGGCGTTTGCCCTCGTCGGTCGTCAGCTCGCCCGCGTCGCGCAGCGGTTGAGCGCTGGCGCGGCAATGCTGGCAAGCCAGATCACAGGCTTGGGTGGTTTCCCAGATGGCGATGAAGGGGCGCTCGTCGAATTTCATGGCGTTTACCGGGTAGCCTGACGAGCGCGGACGATTGCAAATCACGTGCCTTCGTGGCCGCGCGCGCCCCGAACATATCGAGACTCGATATATCTACTGCCGTAGCCAAAAACTGGGTGATCTAGTCGGTGCGCGCCGGAGCGGGCTCGAGCGCGTCACGCAAGCTTTGCGTCGTGCGCTTGCGTTCGGCGCACGGTTCGCGCTGCGAAAAGTTGGTAGCGGCTTACGTTGCGCCAACTTTCGCTGAGATCGCGCGGAGCAGCTCCGGGAATGCTCCTTGCTTAGGCCGCGCAGCATGTGCCCGCCATTGCCTCCGAACCGGAGCTCGGAAGGTCCGAGCCGCGGGCGTGATCGGCGCGGACGTGTCCGGCGGCCTTGACCAAACCCAAGCCTAGCGTCGTTATCATAGGTGGTGGCATCACGGGCCTGACCACCGCGCACTACGTGCGCCTGCTCCGCCCCGAAACGAAGATCACGCTGCTCGAACGCGCGACTCGAGTCGGCGGAAATATCCGCACCGAGCAAGTGCGAGAGTTCGTGCTCGACGCAGGGCCGGACTCATTCTTGCGCACCAAGCCCGCCGCGCTCGCGCTGTGCAAGGAGCTCGGCTTGGAGCGTGAATTGGTGTCCTCGCAACCCGCCGCTGCGCGCGTATCCGTCGCGCGTGCGGGTCGCCTCGAGCCAATTCCGGAGGGGTTGGTGCTCGGTGTGCCGACGCGGCTCGGGCCGCTCGTGCGCGGGCGATTTCTGAGCCTGGGCGGCCGATTGCGCATGCTGGCCGAGGCGTTCCTGCCCCGTGGTTTCGGCCGAAGCGGCGATTCGGACGTGGACGACGAGTCGATCCTTTCCTTCATCACGCGACGATTTGGCCGTGAAGCGGCCGAGCGTTTCGTGGCGCCGCTGTTGGCCGGGATCTACGCGGGCGATGCGAGTCGGCTCAGCCTGGCTGCGACGTTTCCGCAGCTCGGCGCCTTCGAGCAGCGCTCGGGCAGCGTCACTTGGGGGTTGCTCATGGCGCAGCAAGCGCAGCTCGGCGGCGGTCAGCCCGCGCTCGGCTTTGCGCGGCTCTGCGCGGCGCTGAAGTGGCTGCAGCGACCGAAGCGCGCGCAGGAGAGCCCGTTCGTCTCGCTCCGCGGTGGCATGGGCACGCTGATCGCACAGCTTGCGAGCAGCCTGGGCGAGGCGCGCATTCTGACCGGGCAGGGAGCGGACGCGATCGAGCGCACGGCAAGCGGCTGGTCGGTGTCCGCTGGCGGCCGGCGCTTCGAGGCCGACCAGGTGGTGCTCGCGTCGCAGGCGCACTTTGCTGCCGGCATCTTGCCGCCGGGTGAGCTCGCGCGTGAGCTGCGCGCGATCCGTTATACCTCCACTGCCACCGTGTTCTTCGGCTTCGATGAGCGCGGCGTCGCATGCCGGCCCGAAGGCAGCGGGTTCATCGTGCCGCCGGGCGAGGGGATTTTGCGCGCCGGCACCTGGATCAGCAATAAATGGGCGGGCCGCGCGCCGGACGGCTCGCTGCTCGCGCGCGCGTTCTTGGGCGGCGATGGCACGAGCCTCGACATTACGCGCGAGGACGACGAAACGCTCGTGCGCCTGTCGCTGCTCGAGCTCGAGCGTTTGGCGGGTCGGCTGGGCGAGCCCCGGTTCACGCGCGTCCACCGTCACACCGGCTCGAATCCGCAGCCGTCGCTCGGGCACCGAGCCCGGCTCACGCGCATCGAAGCCACGCTGCGCACGCTGCCCGGGCTGCACGTCGCTGGCGCCGCCTACGACGGCGTCAGCATCGCAGATTGTGTGCGCCAGGCGCGCGCAGTCGCCGAACGCATCGCCAGCGCCGGCTGACTCGGCGCCACGCCCAATAGCTCGCACCGGCTCGTGCGCGCCGGTTCAGCGCGTGTGATCGCGTGAGCCTTGGAGGGAGCCGGGACACGCGCAGTGCGGCTGAGTCTGAGCACGCGGAGCGTTGCCTCCGGTGCATTGTATCGCTGAGCGAGACTATCGAGCGTGGATGTAAGTATATCGAGTCTCGATATAAATGACGGTGCCGCTGAAATGCGCGCGCGGTATTCGCGCAGGTTTTTCGTGGGCATGCGCGGCAATTGCACGCGCGCGTGCGTCGCCGCTGCTGCGCGCGAACGCGAGCTTTGCGACACGCCGCGAATTCGAGCGCGGATCGCCGAGCTTTTGGCGGACCTGCTTCGCAATTGCCTCGTCGCCGCGCGCGCCTCGAACCCCCGGGCATACGCCTTGCTTTACACGAAGAAAGATAACCTAGAACTGGAGAAGCCCGAGGATGTTTTGGACAAACTGGAGCGTGGCGTGTCTCGTGACGGTCGTCTCGTTGTCGACCGTCGCTTGCCAAAAGAAGAGCACGGCGGAAGAAGGGCCGGCTGCCGAGCAGCAGGCAGAGCAAGCGGCTCCCGCCGAGCCGCAGGTCGACACGGCAGCGCTCGCGGCCGTCACCGCCAAGAGCACGTTCAATTCGAAATGCGTGGTTTGTCACGGCAGCGTCGGGCTCGGTGACGGGCCGGGCGCAGCGGCGCTCAATCCCAAGCCGCGCGCGTTTGGCGATGGCACCTGGCAAGGCTCGGTGACAGATGACCAGATCGGTAAGACGATCGTCGAGGGCGGGGCCGCCGTGGGCAAGAGCCCGAACATGCCGCCGAACCCCGATCTGGCGGACAAGCCCGAGGTCGTCAAACAGCTGGTCAGCATCGTGCGCAGCTTCAAAAAAGGCTGAGCACCGGGCGCGCACTGGCGAGCAAGCGTGAGCCCGGCCGACGTCGGCGAGATCTCTCTCGAACAATTGCAAGCGAACTAGCGAGGGCCGCGGCACGGGTTCGTGCGGGCTCCTCAGCGGATGGAACAAAATGAGCATTTTGAAACGAGCTTTGGCACTAGGCGTGATGGCGACCGTGGTCGGCAGCGCCGGCTTGGCGTGTGAAAACAAGGCGGCCAAGGAGTTTGCCAAAAGTCAGAACAGCGGAAACTTGGGTGCCTCCGCTTCGGTCAAGCAATTGATGGCGGCGCGCCACTTGACCGAATCCGACGTCGAGGCCGCGCTCAAGACGTTCGTGCCGCCTGGCAAGCGCGATGAGTACATGATCTTCGCCTCGGGCGGGCAGTCCGGCCAAATCTTGGTCATGGGCGTGCCCTCGATGCGCCTGTTGAAGGTGATCGGCGTGTTTACGCCCGAGCCGTGGCAAGGCTACGGCTACGGCGGCGGGAGCAACAAGGTGCTCGCCGACGGCAACCAGGGCAAGCAAGCCATCAGCTGGGCGGACGTGCACCATCCGAATCTCTCGGAAACGAACGGCGACTATGATGGCCAGTTCCTGTTCGTCAACGACAAGGCCAACGGCCGCGTCGCGGTGGTCGATCTCGAAGATTTTTCGACCAAGCAAATCGTGGCAAACCCGCTCGTGGGCAGCGATCACGGCGGCGCGTTCGTCGATCCGAATACGAACTACGTGATCGAGACGAGCCAATACCCGACCCCACTCGGTCGCGACTATGCGCCGCTCAGCGCGTACAAGGACAAATACCGCGGCGTGGCCGTATTCTGGAAATTCGATCGCCAAAAGAAGCGCATCGATCCGAGCCAGAGCTTTGGCGTCGAGCTGCCGCCCTACACGCAAGACCTGGCGGACGCGGGCAAACTGGGCAGTGACGGCTGGGCGTTCATCAATTCGTTCAATACCGAGCTTGCCATCGGCGGCACGCTGCAGGGCAAACCTCCAATCGAGAGCGGCGCCTCGCAGAACGACATGGATTATCTGCACATCATCGATTGGAAGAAGGCCGAAGCCCTGGTCAAGGCCGGCAAGGCCGTGACCATCAAGGGCATGAAGGTGCTGCCGCTCGCGGTCAGCGGCGCCGAAGGCGTGCTCACGCTGGTAGGCGAGCCGAAGAGCCCGCACGGCTGCGATGTCACGCCGGACGGCACGGCGATCGTCGTCGGCGGCAAGCTCGATACCCACGCGACCGTCTTCGAATTTTCGAAGATCAAGCAGCTCATCGCGGACAAGAAATACGAGGGTAAGGACGCCTACGGCATCCCGATCTTGGCCTTCAAAGAGGCCATCCGCGGGCAGGTGGAGATCGGGCTCGGCCCGCTGCACACGGTCTTCGACGACAAGGGCAATGCGTACACGTCCGTGTTCATCGAGAGCAAGGTCGCCAAATGGTCGCTCAAGGACATGAAGCTGATCGAGAAGCTGCCGGTGCACTACAACATCGGCCACATCATGGCCGCCGAGGGCGACACCGTCAGCCCGGACGGTAAATACGTGGTGGCGATGAACAAGATGTCGATCGACCGCTTCACCGGCGTCGGCCCGCTCTATCCCCAGAATTTTCAGCTGATCGACATCACCGGCGATAAAATGCGCCTCTTGTCCGACACGCCGATTGGCATCGGCGAGCCGCACTACTCGCAGATGATCAAAATCGACAAGCTGCACCCGCGTCAAACCTATGCCGCTGGCACCAACATCTATACCGGCGAGCGGGATCCGAACGCGGTCGAGGGCGGCAAAGAGCGGATCGTGCGAAATGGCACGACTGTCGACGTGTACATGACCGCCATCCGCAGCCACTTCGTGCCCGACCAAATCGAGGTGAACGAGGGCGACACGGTGAATATCCACATCACCAGCCTCGAGACCGCGGAAGACACCACGCATGGCTTTACGATCAACATGCACAATATCGATCTCAGCTTGGAGCCCGGTAAGCACGAGAACGTGACGTTCGTTGCCGACACTCCCGGCGTGTTTCCGATGTACTGCACCGAGTTTTGCTCGGCGCTGCACTTGGAAATGGCCGGTTACGTGCTGGTGAAGCCGAAGGGCGCGTGAGGAGCCATGGCCTCCCCCACCGTACAAGAACCACGGCGGCTGCCCGACAGCTCGGGCCTTCACCATCTGCCGGTGCTCGGAGTAACCCAACCAGCGAAGCGTTCGCGTCGCTGGTTGGTGGTCGGCCTTTCGGTGCTGGGCTTACTCGCGTTCGCCGCGGCCTTCACTCAGTCGTGGTGGAAGTTCACGCTGTACGCCCCGCAATATCCGCATGGTCTGCGGCTGGAGATCGCGCTCAGCGGCCTATCGGGCGATGTGCACGAGGTCGACATGCTGAACCACTACATCGGCATGCAACACCTCACGCAAGCGGCGCCGCTCGAGCGCGCGTACGCCGGCTACGGCGTAGCCGGCGTGTGCCTGGCCGTAATGATCGGAGTGCTCGTGCTCGGGCGGAAAACGGGCCGGCTTGCGCTCTTGCCCGCGCTGTTTTTTCCGCTCGGTTTCGTCGCCGATAGCTTTTACTGGCTGTACACGTTCGGTCATCACCTCGATCGGCATGCGCCGCTGCACGTGCCAACGTTCACGCCACAGCTGTTCGGCAATGGGCAAATCGGCCAATTCATGACGTTTGCCGAGCCTGCGCTCGGCTTCTGGCTCGCGCTCGTGGGCGTGGCGTTCGTGGCCTTGGCGGTCGAGCTCAGGCAACGCGGCGTCTGCGCGCACTGCGTGCACGCGGCAAGCTGTGGCAACACCTGTCCGGTCCACTTCTTGGGCGATGAGCGCAAGCTCGAGCGTTCGGCATGACTGTGCGCGCCGGCATCCTCGGGCTCGGGCTAGCGGTGCTGGCGCTCTCGGCACTCGCGAGTTCGAGCCCGCGCGACGTCGATTTGAGCGGCCCCAAGCCGCCGCCAGCGGACGCGGGGCCCAGCCTGCGCGCGCTACCCGCCGGATTTGCGGTGGCTCGCGATGCGGCGGAGCTCGAGCGCTGGCTCGCCGATCCGGTCGGCCCGCGCGAAATCGGGCTGCGCGGTGTGTATCGCGCTGACCTCACGGTGCACCGCCCGGTCAGCTTGCGCGGCGATGGCGGCGCCGTGCTCGAGGGTTTGGGCGACGGGGACGTCCCGCGCATCGAGAGTGACGACGTGAACGTGGAGAATTTGTTCGTTCGGCATTCCGGACATCGGCAAACCACCGAAGATGCGGGCATCCGCGCCAAGGGCTCGCGAGTGCGCATCGTCGACGTGCGCGTCGATGATGCGCTATTCGGGATCACGTTTGGCCCGTGCAAGCAGTGCACAATCGAGCATTCGCGCGTGCAAGGTCTGGCCGGCGCCGACGTCGAGCTTCAGGGTGACGGCATCAAGCTCTGGGAGTCCGATGATTCGCTGGTGAAAAATAGCGTGGTCGAAGGCGCCCGAGACGTGGTGGTCTGGTATTCACGGCGCGTTACCCTGGATGGCAACACGGTGCGTCGCTGCCGCTACGGCACGCACTTGATGTACGCGCACGACTCGTTGGTCGAAAATTCCCGCTTGCTCAACAACGTCGTCGGCATCTTCTCCATGTACAGCTCGCGCCTCCACGTCCAAGGCAACGTGCTGGCTGGAGCTCATGGTGCGGCGGGGATGGGCATCGGCTTCAAGGAAAGCGACGGTGTCGAGCTCTCGTCCAATTGGATCGTGGGCAACACGACCGGCGTCTATCTGGACCGCACGCCGCACACTCCCAGCCAAGCGGTCACGTTCCGGCGCAACATGATCGCGCTGAACGAGGTGGCGCTCGGCTTCTTGGGCTCGGGAGCCGGGCTGTCCTTCGAAGAGAATGATTTTCACGACAATGTGGCACTGGTCGACTACGACGCCGAGGGAGATCCGCTCTTGGCGCGCTTTGCGCACAACCACTGGACCGAGTATGCCGGCTACGACCTGAACGGCGACTCCGTCGGCGACGTGCCGTTCGAGCTCAAACAGCTCTCGCGCGAGCTCGGCGACGCGACGCCTTCGCTGCGGCTCTTTCAGGGCACCGTCGCCTTCGCGATGATCGACGCGATTTCACACGTTGCGCCCGTGCTCTCGAGCCGCGTGCTGCTCACCGATCCGAGCCCTTCAGAAAATTCGCCAGTTTCCGCCGGAAAGAACCGATGATCGAGATCACCGACGTTTCGAAGTCGTTCGGCAAAGTGCAGGCGCTCAAGCACGTCAGCTTGACGATTCGCCCTGACGAGCGCGTGGCCTTCGTGGGCTCGAACGGCTCGGGCAAGACCACGCTGCTCCGCGCGGTGCTCGGCCTGCTCCGCTACTCCGGCCGCATTACCGTGCACGGGGTCGACGTAGCCTGCGATCCGGTGCGCGCGTTGTCGCGCGTGGCATACATTCCGCAAGTCGCGCCACCCATCGAAGCCTCGGTGCAAGAGGTGGTGCGCGCGCACGCCACGCTGCGTGGTATCGAGCCCAGCGCGGTTGCGGCGTGTGCGGCGCCGCTGGGCCTCGATCTTGCTGCCGTTCGCGCGACGCGCTTTCGCGATCTCTCGGGTGGCATGCGACAAAAGCTGCTCGCCGCGCTCGCGCTCGCCACCCGCGCGGACGTGCTGGTCTGCGACGAGCCGACCGCGAACCTCGACGTCGCCGCGCGCGCCGCGTTTTTGGACGCGGTGCACGAACGCCCGCATGGCCAGATCGTGATTTTTTGCTCGCATCGCTTGGAAGAGGTCGAACGCTTCGTCGATCGCGTGATCGAGCTGCGCGAAGGGGAGCTCGTGCGCAACGAGCCGCCGCGCTTGTTGCGGGCGGTGGCGTCATGAGGCTCGCTCTTTCACTCCTCTTGCTGCTGGGCACGGCCTGCCAAGCGCGCGCCGATCGCCCAGAAGATCCAGTCTGGGGCAAGCAAACCTGCGCCAGCTGCGCGATGCTCGTGAGCGCGCCGCGCTTCGCCGCGCAACTCGCGACCCACGGCGGCGAAGTGCACTACTTCGACGATGTGGGCTGTCTGGCCGCGTACCTCGCTCAGCGCACGCAGGCGAATAGCCAGGCTTGGGTGCGCGAGGAAACGGGCGCTTGGGTCAAGGCGGAGCTGGCGCACTTCGAAAGCGGCGCCAAAACCCCCATGGACTACGGCTTCGTGCTCGCAAAAACCGGCACCCTCGATTGGCAAACCGTCCGCGCCGAAGTCAGCCAGCGCTTGGAAAAAAGGAGTCCGTGATGACTTGGATTTCGCCCGCGCAGCGCGCATTTTTTCGGCTCGAGCTCGCGCATGCCCTACGCTCGCGCTGGGTGCTGTTCACCGGTCTCGTGTACGTGCTCGTCTTTGGCGCCTTCGTTTGGCTCGGCTTGCGTGAATCGGCGGTGCTCGGCTTCACGGGCTTGTCGCGCGTGGTGTTGAACGTCTCGAACGCGGTGGTGATCGTGCTGCCGCTCGTCGCGCTCGTCGCCACGGCCCAATCGGTCGTCGGCTCGCGCACTTCCGGCTTCTTCGAGCTCTTCCTCAGCCAACCGTGTCGGCGTGCCGATTGGTTCGTCGCGGTGCTCGCGTCACGCGTGCTCGTGATCGTCGGCCCGCTCGTGGTGCTCTTGAGCGGCGCGCTCGTGGCGGGCGCATTCTTGGACGAACCGGCGCTCTTGCCGCTGGTCACGCGTAGCCTATTGGTCACGATTGCGCTCACCTGGGCGTTCGTCGGGCTCGGGCTGTGGCTGTCGAGCGTTGCGCGGACCGCCGAGCGGGCCACCGTGTACGTGCTCTTGGCCTGGCTGGTCGCCACCGCGCTGCATGATTTCGGGCTGATTGCGCTGCTCCTGCGCTTCAAGTTGCTGCCTGCGGTGGTGTTCGGGCTGGCAGCGTCCAACCCCGCCGAGGCCGCGCGACTCGCGATCCTCACCGGTATCGATCCCGAGCTGTCGGTGCTCGGCCCCGTCGGGTTTTGGTTGGCCACGACCTTGGGCCCGCGGCTTACTCTGCTCGTCGGGCTCGGTTGGCCACTGCTCTTAGGCCTGCTTGCTGTAGGCGCCTCGATTCGCCGCCTGAACCGCGCAGACTTGGTGGGCTGACGTCTTTGGGGTTTGGGGGGCGTGGGCGCTCGGCGGTACAGCCTCAGGCGCGCAGCGGCGCTGGCAAGCCAAACGCAGCATGACAATTTGCCGAGGAGGGGCAGCTTGGTACGCCACGCGCCGCCGCACTCGCGCGCGCATTGCCGAAACTGCTCCGCGTGTCGCAGCGCGAGCGCGGTTGCGTTTCGCTTCAGAGCGCCGCAAAGTTTCGGTCGGGCGCGCGTCACGGGCGCGCCGCTTGCAACACCCTGGAAAGCCGATGATCTACTCAATCGTCATTCCGCACGAGCCCACGGCTCCCCCGGAGCGAACCTTCGACTCGCTCGAGCACGCCCGAAAAGGGCTGCGCGAAGCGCTCGGCTGGCCGGAGCTCTGGCTTGGTCCGGGCTACACCGACGGCGACGGCGCGAGCGAAACTTGGTACGCCTATCGCACGAAGCGTGAGTCGGAAGCCGATCCAGAGCCCAAGGACGGGCCGCGCATCCACCGCGGCCGCGCGCTCACGCACGACTGAGCCGATGGCGCACACCGATCTCGCGCGCCGCGCGGCGAAGCTGAGTCGTCTGCCTGGCGTGACGATCGCAGAAGCGGCCGAGCGCTTCTCGGTGTCCGTGCACAGCGTGCGCCGCGCGCGTCGCGACCCCGCGCTCGATACCAGCCTTTCCCTGGCAGAGTTGGCCTTGGCCGTGCTCAGCAAAAACGGGCTCGAGTGGTCGTTTGCGCTCGGCGATCTGCGGCAGGTCGCGGGCTTCATCGACTACGTGAATCACGATGGTTGCACGCCGGAGGACGTGCGCACGCTGCTCGAAAGCTTGGCTGATGCCGGCGTGATCGAGCTCGGCGCGGAAAGCGGGCGTCTGCTCGTGGCTTGGCCGTAATCGGCGAGGAGGCGCGCGTCCGCCGAAGTGCGCTCGGGTGCGAGGAATTCACAGCGCCACCCGAAAACACGCCCCACGAGCTGCCGACTCCGGCTCAGCCCCGCGGAGTTGCGCCAAATAAGCGCGGAAATCGCGGCCGGCGGTGTTACGGTAACTCTGAATTGCTTTCGCGAAATTGGTTATCGGGGTCACTTTGGGTCGCCGCATGTTTGGCTGTTGCCGCAGCGCCGAGCTGTGGGGCACGGAGCGGCGTGGATCTCGCGGGGCGCGCGGCCGGGCTGGACAACGACGCGAGCGTGGGCGCTGCGGCCAGCACGTCCGACGGCGGAGGCGCGGGCCAGTTCGGCAAGGGCGGCGCTCAAAACCAGTTTGGCGGGGCGAACGGTGGCAGTGCACTCGGCAGCGGTAGCGGCGGCCGCGCGGGCCGCGGCGGCAGCGCAGGCAGCTCCAATGGCGGCAACGCGAACGGCGGTGCGAACGCCAGCGGCGGCGCGACCACGACCGGCGGAGCAACCACGACTGGTGGCTCGCCCGCCGATGCCGGTCCGGACGCGATGGATGGCTCGACCTGTGACGCCGCGGCGGGGCTCGTGCTCGGTCCGGACGGTTGTGTGCCGGTCGCGCCGCCACGGCTGATCGCGCCTTTGTCCACGTCGCACGTCAGCTCGCACTCGCCCACGCTGCGCTGGTTGCTCGCGCCCGGTACCGACGGCGTGCACGTCGAGCTGTGCCGCACGCGCGCATGCACGCTGCCGGTGCTCGAGTTCGAGGCCCCGGGTGACCACATTCAGTTGCCGACCAAGTTCAAACCTGGCGTCTACTTCTGGCGCGCGTTCGGCCGAAGCGCGGGCGTTACCGGACTCGTGCCCTCCGCCACCTGGCAATTTACCATCGGCCGCCGCAGCGCCAAGGTGGATACGTCTTGGGGCACC
>Ga0068855_100001368_pt1 | contig 30198 bp, 25 predicted proteins | sample KBSCornC52_FD_66592 | JGI IMG/M metagenome (GOLD analysis project Ga0068855, IMG submission 66592) | Corn rhizosphere microbial communities from Kellogg Biological Station, Michigan, USA - KBS Corn C5-2 | ecosystem: Host-associated > Plants > Roots > Rhizosphere > Soil ... | reverse complement strand
TCACCGTAGTCCCCGGGAGTTTTGCGCTGATGCGGGTAGTGTGTGAAGAAACAAATGATGCATCAGTAATACAATCCTGTGGCTCATATGCGAAAGGCGAAACGCAAGACTACAAAGTACAATTTGCGGTAAAAGCGGCGCCGCCTGTACCGACTATCACTGCGGGCATGGTATCCGGCGACATAAAAGCTTGCGCTGGTACAGCATCGGTTAGCCCCTTTATACAGCAGGTTACGGTATCGGGAGCTAACTTAACCGGGAATATTACCGCAATTGCGCCCACAGGTTTCGAAATTTCCCTAAACGCGGCCAGTGGCTTCGGCAATGGTTTAGTTCTGCCTGTTACCAGGAGCTCGGTTAACAATACGGTTATCTATGTGCGTTCATCTGCAACGGCCCCGCCTGGCCATATCGCAGGTAATTTAGTCGTGAGCTCGCCAGCAGCAACACAAAATATTTTGGTAACCGGCCAGGTTAACGCAGTAGCCGTGGTAAACCAGGTGGCTGCCCAAGGGCCTTATACTGCAGGCGCCGTAACACAACCCGTTGTTTTTACCGGCACTGCACAAGCGCTAAAATGGGTAAACGATACACCCGGTATAGGCCTTGCTGCAAGCGGCTCAAGTAACATCCCCTCGTTTACAACTGTAAACACTACTAATCATCCCATAACCGCCACCATAACGGTTACACCTTTACCGTCGCCCGGGTTTGCTTATATCCCAAACTCCGGGTCAAATACCGTTTCTGTTCTTAATACCGGCACTGATGCTGTTGTAGCCACTGTTACGGTGGGAAACGGCCCATACCCCACTTGTGTAAGTCCTGATGGCAGCAAAGTTTATGTTGGCAACATACAATCAAATAATGTTTCGGTAATTGACGTTGCAACTAATTCAGTCATCAATACAATACTACTGGCAGCACAGCCGACAGGTTTAACGCTAAGTCCGGATGGCAGTAAGTTATATGTGTCAAACGATGTTAATGTCTCTGTGATTAATACTGCAACCAACGAAAACATACAAGATATAAACGTTGGACAATACCCATACGCACTTCTTGTAAGCCCGGACGGGAACAAACTTTATGCCACTAACTCGTATGATAGTGTGTACGTCATTAATTTAGCAACAGGCAACAGGGAAGCATCGATCCTGGTTGACCAGGCACCCTGGCGTCTTCTGCTGAGCCCGGACGGGAGCCGGCTTTACGTAGCCAACACTTTTGGCCCCAATGTATCTGTTATCAACACAGCCACCAACAAAGTGATTAACAAACTAACTTTTGGCGTGGGGCCAATGGGTATAGCCTTCAGTCCGGATGGAAGCCGCCTTTACGTAGACAACTCAGGCGATCAAAGTTATGGTGGATTACCGCCCGGCACGGTTTCGGTAGTAAATACAGCGGATTTTTCTGTTATTAAAACGGTAAACGTTGGGTTATACCCGGTTGGCTTGTCGGTAACAGCTGATGGCAGCAAGGTTTTTGTTCCGAATGATAACGGTGCCGGCAATCACGGTAGTGTTTCCATAATCAATACGGCTACCAATACCGTAGAAAACACGGTGCAATTAGGCACTAATCCGGCCTCGTTCGGCAATTTTATCACCAACAGTTCGCAGTGTACCGGCCCACCTATGAAATTTACTATTACGGTTAATCCGCCGCCCACTGTTTTAGTTGGAAACGTCTCCGGCAATATTTCGGCTTGTTCAGGATCGCCCTCCGCAAATCCCAATATTGAGCAGTTTACCGTTTCGGGCATCTACTTAACCGGTAATATTGCAGTAAATGCGCCCACTGGTTTCGAAGTCTCTACATCAGCAAACAGCGGATACGCCAGTTCGGTTTCCCTTGCTCCCGAGGCCGGCGCTATCAATAGTACTATCATTTACGTTCGCTCATCAGCATCGGCTTCCGTCGGAAATATTTCAGGGATGGTGGAATTAATTACCGAGGGCGCCAGTGACCAAACCCTAGCTGTAAGCGGCACTATTGTGCTGCATAATGCACCATCGGTAACTATTACGACACCTTCTCAGGTTTTTTGCGCCGGCGTAGCTGCCGTTTTTACCGCGGCGCCGGTTAATGGCGGATCTGCACCCGTTTACCAATGGCAGCTAAATGGCAATAATGTTGGAACAAACAGCCCAACGTTTACGCTCAATTCATTTAATAACGGCGATGTGGTTAGTTGCACCATGACCAGTAATTCAACCTGCGCCGTGCCTGCAAATGCAGTAAGCAACAACATTACATTAACAGTTGCCCCGGTTTTACCCTTATCGGTCAATATTGCTGCTTCCGGGAATAATATTTGTTCGGGAACGCCGGTCACCTTTACAGCCACAGGAACTAATGGCGGCAGCACACCCGAATACAGGTGGCTTTTAAATGGCAACAATGCCGGAACAAACAGCGCCACCTTTGTAAGCAATATGCTTGCCAATGGCGATGTGGTTAGCTGCATGTTAACCAACCCTACAGCCTGCGGTCCGCCAGTCACCAGCAACAGCGTTACCATGGTGGTTAATCCCTCACCGGTGGTGAGTGCAGGCGGAAATCAAACCATAAAAGTGGGCGCCAGCGTCACGTTAAATGGCACAGCTACCGGGAATATAACGGATATTACCTGGGCCCCGGCCACGGGCCTTAGCAATAATAAAATTTTAACCCCGGTGGCCAGCCCGTCAGCCACAACCACCTATACCTTAATGGTACAAACAACGGATGGCTGCACCGGGATGGATAAGGCCACCGTCCAGGTGTTGCAGCCTTTTACCATACCCAATGCATTTACACCCAATGGCGACGGCGTTAATGATAAATGGGATATTAAATTCCTGGATGCGTACACCAACTGTACCGTAAAGGTGTTCACCCGGTGGGGGCAAAATGTTTACTCGTCCATTGGTTACAATATCCCCTGGGATGGCACTTACAGGGGCTCAAGGCTGCCATCGGGGACCTACTATTACGTCATCGACCTGAAAAATAATTCAAAAGTATTTTCCGGCTATGTCGAGATTTTGAAATGAGGTACAGCGTCTACCTGCAATTAAAGGTTTATGCCACCCGATACTTCAATACGCTGCCCGTTTACCCATTTGGCATCGGCGGTGCATAAAAAGGCTACCACGCTGCCAATATCGTCGGCATTGCCCACGCGGCCAAGCGCAGTTTGCGAAGTTAAATAGGCTTTGGTTTGCGGGTTATTCCGTATTAACGCGCCGTTAAAATCGGTCTCAATGCCACCCGGGGCCACAATATTCGACCTGATGCCACGCGGTCCATATTCCTTTGCCACATACCTGGCGAAAACTTCGATGGCCCCTTTGCACGAGGAGTAAACCGAATACCCGGGCACATTAAAACGCGCCGAGCCCGATGATATAAACACCACACCGCCATTATCATTCATCATTAGCAACGATTTTTGAGTTAAAAAGTATACGCCTTTGAAATGAATATTTACAAAATTATCAAAAGTATCTTCGGTAAGCTGCGCGATGGGGATTGACGCGCCAATACCGGCATTATTTACCAGGAAATCGAATTTATCGGTATCCCAATGTCCCTTTAACGATGATTTTACCCGCTCCAGGAAACTATCAAATGAGGCTGTTTGCGAAACATCCAACTGTAGAGCAAGAGCTTTGCCGCCAATTTGCGCTACCTCGGCCACTACCTTATCGGCCTCTGTTTTATTGGTATTGTAGGTAAGTATTACATCTATTCCCTTTTTTGAAAGTGCTAGCGCCATGTCTTTCCCCAGCCCGCGGCTCCCGCCGGTTACCAGTGCTATCTTTTTCTGTGTCATTTTTCTTTTTAAATTAATGGCACAAAAGTACAGCGCCGTTCAAGGCGCCCGATAACAAAATTCAAGTTAAAACTTACAAAATTCAATCATTTCTGAATTGCGTTGGCGTAAGGGCGACTTGTTTTTTGAAGAAGTTGTTAAAATGGGTCACTTCGTTAAAGCCTAAAGTGTAGGCTATTTCCGATACGTTCCAATGGCTGTTTTTCAGCAGTATTTTGGCTTCCTGCAATATCCTTGCGGCAATAATTTCCGACGTGGTTTTTTCGGTTGTTTCCTTTAGAGCCTTATTGAGATGATTTACATGAATGGCCAACTGGCGGGCAAAATCAGCCGCCGAACGCAGGCGAACGGTTTGCCTGGTATCTTCAATCGGGAACTGCCGCTCCAGCAATTCGAGGAATAGTACAGATATCCGGCGGGATGCATTGGTATCGCGGTTGCGCACACTGGTGCTGGGCTGCATTTTCATGGCGCTGTGCAATATCTCGAAGACCATATTTCTCAGTGCATCATATTTATGCGCATAGTCCGATTCAAGCTCCTCCAACATACGCTCGTAAATGGCTGTTATTTTAGCTGTCTGCTCATCGGTCAATTCAAAAATGGGCGTCCCATCAGGCTGAAATACAGAATAGTCTTTTAAATTCCCAAAATGATGAAAAAAAGCAGGGGTAAAAACACATAAATATCCGCCTTGCTGTCCGTCCAGCAGTTCCCAGTTATACGGTACCTGCGGGTTGGAAAACATGAGCGCCTGTTTTTTTATTTCGATGGTTTTATCGGCGTAATGTATTTCGGTATGACCGAGCAGCAAACTCACTTTATAATAATCTTTACGGCTGTAGGGAACCTGTTTGGCATTAGTACCGATAAAGTCGGCGCGTCTGAAAATATTAAAATGCCCGATATCTTTTTTCAAATTATCAGGCACCCAATTGAACTTTGCCCTGTAAAAATCTTCCAGCGTTTCCGTTTTATTCATTTTACAAACTTACAAAATTCAAATATAAAGAAAATCGACAGGACGGAATTTCATTTATCAGCTATTCAACTGAAGTACATTTGGAGTAACAAAAACAAACCGGAGGTTAGCGTTCGCAACGCACAATCGTTAATTAACAATTTGAATTATATGCGTTTTATCCCGGCAAAATAATTTAATCGTATCTTTGGAAAAATTATAGACAATTCTGTTATACTTTATACTAATACCAAGTGATCATTCTTATATTTTTCTTCGCGCACTGGTTCCTCTCTTTATTCTTCCAGACGTTTTTTCTGCACAGGTACGCTTCGCATAAAATGTTCAGCACCAATAAATTTACCGAACGCATGTTTCACCTGCTGACATTTATTTGCCAGGGGTCGTCGTTTTTAAACCCAAGGGCTTATGCCATTATGCACCGTGAACACCACGCGTTCAGCGACACCGAAAAGGATCCGCATTCGCCGTATTTTTTTAAGGATGTGTTCCAGATGATGTGGCGCACTGCGCAAAGCTATAAGCTTTACGAAAAAAGGCTGAAAGAACCCGATGCGCAATTTAAAGGAAATTACCCTGAATGGAGACTGCTGGATTACTGGGGATCTACCTTTATTTCGAGGATAATATTCGGTTGTTTTTATGTAGCGTTTTATGTTTTTTTTGCCACCCACTGGTGGATGTTCCTGCTGTTGCCTATCCATTTTTTAATGGGACCAATACAGGGCGCTATTGTTAACTGGTGCGGCCATAAATACGGGTACGCCAATTTCGAAAACGGCGACCATTCAAAAAACACCACTCCTTTTGATTTCCTGATGCTGGGCGAACTGTTCCAGAATAATCATCATAAACGCCCTAATAACGCAAACTTTGCAGCCCGGTGGTTTGAAATTGACCCCGTTTACCCGATCATGAAATTTATGCATTGGATCCGGCTGATAAAATTGCGCGAAGCATATCTTTAGGTGAAAGGTAAAAGGCGAAAGGCAAAAGGTTTTTAGTTAGAGTAGCAAATAACCTTTTGCCGTTTACCTTTCGCCTTTAACCTTCTCCACTCCCTTATAATCCCATATATTCAACTGCTCGTCGCAAAAACTGTACTCATGCAGTTGGTTGGAACAAATAATGGTTAAGCGGTTTTCGGCGTATTTTTGCACCAGGTTCAGGTACCAATCCACGCCTTGCGCATCTAAATTGGAGGTGGGCTCGTCAAGCATCAGAATGGGTGTGTCCGAGCAAAAGGCCAGCGCCAGTTTAAGCCGCTGTTTCATACCCGATGAAAAATATTTAATGAGTTTACTGCTGCTTCCAGGGAGGGCCAGCAGTTCAATCAGTTCCTTTTTATCGATGCCTTTATGGTACAATTTGAATTTGAAGTGAAAGTCGATCATCTCATCTAAAGAGAAATCCTCAATTACCTCCAGGTATGGCGCTGCGAGGCTAAGGTATTGATAGACGTTTTCAGGCTCAACCGGTTTGTCGCCATAAAAATAATTGATTTTCCCCGTTGAGGGCGTCAGGCTGCCATTCAAAACCTGCAATAAAGTGGATTTCCCCGAGCCGTTGGGACCAAGTATAGCATATATTTTCCCGGTTTCAAAGGTATGTTCAACCCCCCTGAATATCCAGTCGCGGTTAAAGCGCCGGCCAATGTTTTCGAGGGAGATGGAGAAGTTCATTTTTTTAGTTCATGGTTCATAGATCATGGTTCATGGTGAAGAAAGAAAATGGTGAAGATAGATTTGACAACTTTTGAAAAGTTGTCAAATCTCTACTCTCTATCGATAAACTATGAACCATCAACTATGAACTAAATTAGCTATTCCCAAACCCCTTCATGATACCCCTTTGCGAGTTTTGAACAAAATTGATGATCTCGTCGCGCTCAACAGTCGGGTTAAATTCGGCTTCAATAATATCGAGGGCTTTGGTGATATTGTATTTTTTAAGGAAGATGATGCGATAAATTTCCTGTATCTCGTTGATGGTTGCTGCCGTAAATCCCCTGCGACGCAATCCCACGGAGTTGATGCCGATATACGACAAAGGTTCGCGGCCTGCTTTGGTAAAGGGTGGCACATCTTTGCGTACCAACGATCCGCCGGAGATCATGCTGTGCGCGCCAATTTCAACAAACTGGTGTACGGCCGAGGTTCCGCCGATAAAAGCATAATCGTAAACATTGATATGGCCGGCAAGCTGTACCGAATTGGCAATGATCACATTGTCGCCGATTACACAATCATGCGCAACGTGAACGTAGGCCATCAGCAAACAGTTGCTGCCTATGGTAGTGGTATTTTTATCAAGTGCAGTTCCGCGGTTAAGTGTAACGCATTCGCGGATGATGGTATTATCGCCCACCGACACGGTGCTTTGCTCGCCACGGTATTTTAAATCCTGCGGCGGCGCCGATACAACCGCACCCGGGAAAATACGGCAGTTTTTGCCTATCCGGGCGCCATCCATAATGGTACTGTTTGAACCAATCCAGGTCCCTTCGCCAATTTCTACGTCCTTGTGAATGGTAACAAAAGGCTCGATTACCACGTTGTCGGCAATTTTAGCCTGCGGGTGTATGTATGCTAAGGGTTGGATCATTCTTCGTCGTTTTTTTGTTTTTTTACAATCTGCGCCATCAATTCGGCTTCCACCACAATACGGTCGCCAACCATGCCTATGCCTTTCATCTGCGCAATCCCCCTCCTGATGGGGGCAATCAAATTACAATGGAATATCAGCGTATCGCCGGGCACAACAGGTGCTTTAAAGCGGGCATTTTCTATTTTCAGGAACAAGGTAATATAATTTTCAGGATCGGGCACTGTGTTTAATACCAGTATGCCTCCAGTTTGGGCCATCGCCTCAATCTGCAATACACCGGGGAACAGTGGCATGCCCGGGAAATGGCCTTTAAACAATTCCTCGTTCATGGTCACATTTTTCAGACCTACCACGTGGCTTTTTGTAAGCTCCAATACTTTATCAACCAATAAAAAAGGCTGCCTGTGCGGCAGTATTTTCATGATCTGTATAGTATCATAAACAGGCTTCATGTTAGGGTCGTAAACCTTCACATGTTTGCGGCTGCGTTCTTTTTTTATCAGGGTTTTTATTTTTTTGGCGAACGCCACGTTAGCTGCGTGCCCCGGCCTTGCCGCCATGATGTGGCCGCGTAATGGAACGCCTACCAGTGCCAAATCGCCAATCATATCCAGCAGTTTGTGCCGGGCGGGCTCGTTTTGATGGCGCAGTTCAATATTATTTAAAATCCCCTGCGGGGCAACTTTTATATCCTTGCGGTTAAAAATCTTGGCGAGGTGAGCCAACTCCTCTTCATCAACATCCTTATCAACCACAACAATGGCGTTATTCAGGTCTCCGCCTTTTATCAGGTCGTGCTTCAGCAGCATTTCCAGTTCGTGTAAAAAGCAAAAGGTGCGGCAGGATGCAATTTCCTTATTAAACTCGGATATAGTTGAAATACTGGCATGCTGACTGCCCAATACCTGCGAGTTATAATCAACCATACAGGTAAAGCGGTAATCATCCAAGGGCATGGCAACCATCTCCACCTTACGGTCGGGTTCCGAGTAGTGGATGTTATAAGGGATATGGTAATATTCGCGGTCGGCTTCTTGCTCTACCGTTCCGGTTTCTTTAATGGCATCAACAAACTGGATGGAACTGCCATCCATAATCGGCGTCTCGGGGCCGTCAAGGTCAATCAGCACGTTATCAATTTCAAGGCCAACCAAGGCTGCCAAAACGTGTTCAATAGTGCTTACGCTGGCGCCGTTTTGCGAAATGGTAGTACCACGTGATGTATCGGTTACATTATCAACATCAGCGTCAATTATAGGCGATCCCTCAATATCAACCCGCCTGAATTTATAACCGTGATTTTCGGGAGCAGGATTAAAGGTCATGGTAACTCTTTCGCCGGTATGCAAACCGGTACCCGACACAGAAACCGGAACCTTAATTGTTTTTTGTTTTACGTTCATTTTTAATTAGCGCATTGGTTCATTGGTTCAATTGTTCATTGGTAAATAGTTCATTACAGCCGCTTGACAGGACTAATGAACTAATGAGCAAATGAACTAATGAACATCCTTTTTTAGTTCTGTAATTATCTTTTCAAGCTCGTTAATTCTTTTTTCCAATGCGGGCAAACGGTTAATAACAATTTGCGAGCGCATATGATCATTATACGGAAACGCGGGCGAGCCCATCCATTTTTTTCCTTCTTCGGTTATCGACCGGCTTATGCCCGATTGTGCCTGTATTTGCGATCCTTTGGCAACCGTAATATGCCCAACAATACCCACCTGGCCCCCAACTATGCAGTTTTCGGCTATTTTTGTGCTGCCCGATATGCCAGTTTGCGCAGCCACCACGGTATTTGCGCCAATCTCAACATTATGGGCCACCTGTATCAGGTTGTCCAGTTTTACGCCTTTACGTATAATGGTCGACCCCATGGTTGCCCGGTCAACTGTGGTATTTGAGCCAATTTCCACATCGTCCTCAATAACAACATTACCTATCTGGCTTATTTTTGAGTAGGTACCATCGCCCACCGGAGCGAAGCCAAACCCATCGGCGCCAATGATGGTGCCCGAATGGATGATTACATTATTACCTATAACACAATCAAAATATACTTTTACCCCGGGAAACAACGTAACGTTATCGGCAATTATTACATCGTCGGCAATATAGCAACCCGGATAAATTTTGCAATTGTTACCAATGGTAACATTAGGCCCTACGTAAGCAAACGCTCCTATGTAGGCATTGTCGCCCACTTTGGCAGATGGATGAATGAAGCTCGGCTGTTCAATCCCTGATTTATTTAATTTCAGGGTATTATACATTTCGAGCAATTTGGTAATGGCTGTATAGGCGTTTGGAACGCGTATTAATGTAGCCTTAACCGTTTCAGCCAAAACCTGGTCGTCGTTCACAATCACTACCGATGCATCAGTAGTATATAAATATTGTTCGTATTTAGGGTTAGCCAAAAAAGATAAAGAGCCGTTTTGGGCTTCCTCTATCTTAGCAAGTCGATTTACCGACACTAAAGGATCACCTTCAACCGTTCCATTTAGCAGCAAACCAAGTTCATGTGCGGTAAATTGCATTCGGCAAATTTAATGTTAAAATTGATTTAATTTGAATATGTGTTAATTTGACGATTTGAAAATGAAAAAGTAATTTTCAAATTAACCAATTCTCAAATTTTCAAATCCTTTTTGTAGCAAAGTATATATTTCTTAACTGTTTTTGCAAGCGCCTGCAGGTTGGAGTTATCGCTGGCATCGGTTATATCTCTTATAGCGCCATCCTTCATCAAAATACGAATATCGCCATCCCCCGGTTTATAGGCATTGTTACGTATAGTATCTTCAAACACAAAGTACGATGCCTCATGTTCCGAAATACCATAAACCTCCATTGCCTTTTTGGTTAGCCGGTTAATAAACTCCTGATCCGGGCGCTCATTGGTGATATCAACCTTGTAAAGATCGCGGTGAACCATATCACGGCACAGTTTTGATAACACCTTATCGGGGTGGGTTGCCCAAACTTTTATAGCCGCCATTATATCGGTATCATCAAGCGTGGCAAAAGCCGCCAGGTGATGGTCCTCATGCATAAAAGCATCTTTGGTAATTGGCTTTTTCAAAAAATGACTCAACGCAGGCGTTGTAAAAACTTCGGTTCCGGCCAAGGCCAGTTCTCGGCTTCGTTTTAATATCCTGGCAAGCAGTTGCTCCGCTGCGATCACTGTTTTATGCAGGTAAACCTGCCAGTACATCAGCCGGCGGGCTATTAAAAATTTCTCGACCGAATATATTCCTTTTTCCTCCACCACTATCTGGTCATTCCGTACATTGAGCATTTTGATAATGCGATCCGAGCTGATCACCCCTTCAACCACACCGGTGAAAAAGCTGTCGCGGTTAAGGTAATCCAGCCTGTCCATATCCAGCTGCCCCGAAACCAGCTGATGCAAAAAAGCATGCGGGTAGCTGCCATTAAAAATATCAATAGCCATAGTTAACCGCCCATTAAACTGTGTGTTCAGCCGGCTCATCAGCATGGTTGATATATCTTCATGCGAAATCCCCTCTACAATGCTCTCCTCCAGCGCGTGCGAAAACGGGCCGTGCCCTACATCGTGCAGCAAAATAGCGATGATCACGGCTTCTTCTTCCTCGTCCGAAATAGCCTGTCCTTTATTGCGCAGGGTTTCGATAGCCATCCCCATCAGATGCATGGCGCCAAGCGCATGATGAAAGCGGGTATGTAGTGCGCCGGGGTAAACCAGGTGGGTCATCCCAAGCTGCTTGATGTATCTTAAGCGTTGAAAATACGGGTGCTCAATCAAATCAAAAATCAGGTCGGTTGGGATGCTGATAAACCCGTACACGGGGTCGTTTATTATCTTCTTTTTATTCAATTTATTACGATGTCTGCAAAAATGTTAAATAAAGGTAACACAGGCGTCGTTTAATTGTTAATTTTTGTTAATCCTTTTAATTATCAGTAACAAAAGCCGTGATTTGCGGTTATATTGTCGGAATCAGAATTCACAGAATTTTAGAATTTACAAAATCTTTTATTCTTCGTTAAATTAACTTTTTAAGATTTCAATTATTCTGTTAATCCTAAAATTCTGTAAATTCTGATTCAGACAACTTAAATAACATACCATGCAAGATACCACCATTTTATGGGCTGATGACGAGATTGATTTGTTAAAACCACACATTCTTTTTTTAACCGAGAAAGGCTACAAAGTTACCACTGTTACTAACGGCAACGATGCTGTCGACGCGTTTAAAAGCAGCTATTTCGACCTTGTTTTTTTAGATGAAAATATGCCGGGTTTAACCGGACTGGAAACTTTATCACAAATAAAAAATATCAATAACGATGTCCCCATTGTATTGATCACCAAGAATGAAGAAGAGTATTTGATGGAAGATGCCATCGGATCAAAAATAGATGATTACCTGATCAAGCCGGTAAACCCGAAACAGATACAGCTGACCATTAAAAAACTCACTGAAAATAAACGGTTGGTTACCGAAAAAACAACCATGGCCTACCAGCAGGATTTCAGGAACCTGGGGATGACCCTTAATGATAACCTGAATTTTAATGAGTGGGCCGATGTTTACAAAAAACTCATTTACTGGGAACTGCAACTGCAGCAACTGGAAGATGCCGGGATGCATGAGATATTGACCCTGCAAAAAGCCGAAGCCAATACCCAGTTCTGCAAGTTTATTGAGAAGAACTATTTAAACTGGATGAAAAACCCGGAGGCAGGCCCGGTTATGTCGCCTCAACTCTTTAAAAAGAAGGTATACCCCAAGTTGGATGGCAAAGGCCCGGTGTTTTTTATTTTGATAGATAACCTGCGGTATGACCAGTTTAAGATCATCAATTCCATACTGATTGAGTATTTCCGGCTCGAAGAAGAGGATACCTATTACAGCATTTTACCTACGGCAACACAGTATGCCCGTAATGCTATTTTTTCGGGTTTGATGCCGTTGGATATGGAGAAACGATATCCCGAAATGTGGCAAAATGACGAAGACGAAGGCGGTAAAAACTTATTCGAGGGTGATTTTGTATCGGACCAGATAAAGCGGGTTTTGCGTAAAGACATTAAGCATTCGTACCATAAAATATTAAATATTGACGAGGGCCGCGCGCTTAACGAATCGGTAAACAACCTGATGAGCAATGAGCTGAACGTGGTGGTTTACAACTTTGTGGATATGCTATCGCATGCCCGTACAGATATGCAAATGATCCGGGAGCTGGCCAGCGACGATGCGGCTTACCGCTCGCTTACGCTTTCGTGGTTTGAGCATTCGCCTTTGTACGACTTGCTTAAATTTTTGGCGCAGAAACAGGTTAGGGTTGTACTGACAACGGATCACGGTACCATCCGCGTAAAAAATCCAAGCAAAATTGTAGGCGACCGTAATACCAACACTAACCTGCGTTATAAGCAAGGCAAAAACCTCAATTTTAACCCCAAAGAGGTGTTTCATGTGCGCAACCCGCACGATGCTATGCTGCCTAAATTGCACGTAAGTTCAAGCTTTGTATTTGCCAAGGAAGACAGCTACTTTGTTTACCCAAACAACTATAACCATTTTGTTAATTTTTATAACGAAACGTTTCAGCATGGAGGTATTTCATTGGAAGAAATGCTGATACCAATTGCGGTGTACGGGCCGAAGTAAAAAGAAAAATATTTTTAGTAATTTTGGGTATGGTGATAGAAATCAAAAAAGAGGATACGCCCGAAAACGTAAAGAAAAAATTAGAAGCGCTTTCAAATAAAGTTGATGAAGAGAGAAAAGCGCGCCTGAATAAATTTTTTGGTGTCGTAAAACTCAAAGAAGACGCAGTGACACTTCAAAGAAGGTGGCGCGATGAATGGTAACGAGGTTGTTCTTGACACAAATATTCTCCTATATTTTTTAAATGGAGATGTTAATGTAAGACAGTTTTTCAACGATTATAACCCTATAATATCGTTTATTACTGAACTTGAGTTACTTTCAGCACCTGAAATTAGTCCAAATGAAAAACAACTAATTGAGGAGTTAATAAAAGACTTAACCGTAATAAGGTATACTGACAGGCACAAATCTGACATCATAAAATTGCGGTCAAAAAAAAGACTCAAATTGCCTGATGCGATAATCGCCTCCCTTGCAATGACGCTTAACTTACCGCTCGTTACTGCTGATAAGGCATTGAGAAACATCAATGACCTCAATTTGATTTTCTATAATATCCCGGACATTGAATAATATTTTTTTGAGGTGATGATTTTCGAGTCTATTCTTATTTCCCAACTTCCTGAAACCGCGTCTCAGATAGTTAAGTTTGCCACAAACTGCAAAATTTTCCTTTTTTATGGCGATATGGGTGCCGGCAAAACCACGCTCATCAAAGCTTTGTGCGAAGGCCTTGGCACTACCGAGCCTGTAACCAGCCCCACTTTTTCAATTGTAAACGAATACATCGGCGCAACGGATAGAATTTACCATTTCGATTTTTACCGCCTTAAAAACCAAACCGAGGCCCTGGATATGGGTTACGAGGAATACTTTTACTCGGGAGCTTATTGCTTCATTGAATGGCCCGAAAAGATCCCGGGCCTGCTGCCCGATCATTACATAACGTTAAAAATCAGCGTTACCGGCGAGAATTCGAGGGAGATAATTGTCGAGAATTTTTAATGTTTACTTAATCTATTTTTTTCCTTATCTTCATCATCCAGAAATTAATACATAATGAGTTCAGGGAAATACAGTGGGTTTTCGGACGTTGCCAAACAAGCCATGATGCAGCCCCAGGAGTCGATGCTTGAGGTAAAAAGCAAGAAGCACAAATTATACATCGGCATCCCCAAAGAAATATCGTTCCAGGAAAACCGCATCCCATTAACGCCCTTGTCAGTAGCCCTGTTAATTAATAACGGGCACGAGGTGATGCTGGAGAGCAATGCCGGCGCGGCCGCCAAATTTTCGGACAAAGACTATAGCGAACAAGGCGCCCAGATAGTTTACGATACCAAAAAGATTTACGAGGCCGATATCATTATTAAAATTGCACCCCCCACCATGGGCGAAATTGAAATGATGAAGCCCGGCCAAACACTTATTTCGGCACTGCAGTTGTCAACCTTTAAAGCGGAGTGCCTGCATGCTTTGATCAATAAAAAAGTAACCGCGCTGAGCTTTGAACACTTGCGCGATGAAGGCGGTTCACTAAGCGTAGTGCGGGCCATGAGCGAAATAGTAGGCGCAACTTCTATTTTAATAGCGGCCGAATACCTGAGCAATATTTTTGATGGCAAAGGCCTGATGCTTGGCGGCATAACCGGCGTACCCCCTACCGAAATTGTGATTTTAGGGGCTGGCACCGTTGGCGAATATGCCGCGCGCACTGCAATATCCCTTGGCGCCGAAGTAAAGGTTTTTGATCCGTCCATTTATAAACTCCGCCGTTTACAGAATAATATTGGCAGCCGGGTGTTCACTTCGGTTGTACAGCCCATTGTACTGGAAAAAGCCATTACCACCTGTGATGTTGCTATTGGCGCCATGCGTGCCGAAGATGGTCGCAGTCCTTGCATCGTCAGCGAGTCGACGGTGAGCAAAATGAAGCCGAATTCGGTAATTATTGATGTAAGCATCGACCAGGGCGGCTGCTTTGAAACCTCCGAAGTGACAAACCATACCCACCCGGTTTTCCGCAAGTATGATGTGATCCACTATTGCGTCCCTAATATTGCCTCACGAGTGGCCCGGACTGCAACTTATGCTTTAACCAATATCTTCACCCCTATTCTATTGGATATAGGCGAATTGGGAAGTCTTAAAAATATGATCTGGCAAAAATCGGGCATGCGCGATGCGGTGTATATTTACAAAGGTCACCTAACTAACAAACACATGGGCGATCGCTTTTCTATCCCCAGTAAAGATCTTGATTTGCTTATTGTTTCGCACCATTAACCATGAAGCGTTACCTGATTTTATTTACCCTGCTCTCGATGTCTGGTCTGGCAAATGCCCAGCATTATAAATACATCGATAGCTCGAAGGTGATGGGGCTTGATAGTTATTTAGCCGATATAAAAGCACACCCCGAAACCCGGCTGGTCGAAATAAAAAAGTACATCCCCGAAATAGTACTGGATATCCGCTACGCCACTACCAATAACTTTACCCACAGGCGCATGTACGCCGAGCCCAGGGCCTTTGCGCGCCTGCCCGTGGTGCTGGCACTCAAAGAGGTTGAAGCCGACCTGAAGAAAAAAGGACTGGGAATAAAAATATACGATGCTTATCGCCCTTATGCTATCACGGTAAAATTTTATGAGGTTGCACACGATACCAATTTTGTAGCCGACCCCAGGAAAGGCTCGAAACATAACCGGGGTTGCGCTATTGATATGGGCCTTATCGACCTGAAAACAGGAAAGGATCTGGATATGCCAACAGGTTTCGATAGTTTTAGCAAACAGGCCGCAGCAAATTATGCTGATTTGCCACAGCTGGAGTTAACTAACCGCGCCATTTTAAAAGACGCCATGGAAGCTCACGGCTTCCGCGAAATTGCGACGGAATGGTGGCATTTTGATTTTAACGGATGGAGCAAATACCCGTTGCTTGATATCCCATTTTCGGAAATTAAATAGACATATCAACGTTTATCATCAAACAATTTCGGTCATTAAATCTTTATCGGATAGGTTGTTTTAATATCCGCCTCAATGTTGCGGAAAGACCTTTAATACAGTGTTTTAAATAGTTATGAAAGTTTTTAGCAGACCCTGGTTTATACAGGTATGGAAAATGTTGAAAGCCACCTTTATGGGCTTTATTAATGATAATGGACTAAAATTAAGCGCATCACTGGCATATTATACCATTTTTTCGCTGGCCCCGCTGTTAATTATCACTATTTCGCTAGCGGGACTGTTTGTACCGCCCGATGTAGCTACCGGGCGCCTTTATCCCGAAATTTCGCATTATGTAGGTTCGCAGGCGGCCCTGCAAATACAGGAGGTTTTAAAAAATTTGCAATTGGCGGGGAAATCCTTTACCGCGGTTATAGTGGGCACTATTGTTTTACTGATAGGCGCCAGCAGTATTTTTATTGAGATACAGGATTCGTTGAATATGATATGGCGCGTTAAAGCCAAACCCAAACGGGGCTGGCTTAAATTGATAGAAAATCGTTTTCTTTCTTTTTCGCTCATCATCAGCCTTGGTTTTCTGTTGCTGGCCAGTTTAATTGTTAACCTGGTTATAAATGCGGTTGGCGAGTGGATTGGGCAATTTATGCACAGCTTTACTACGGTGCTGATAAAGGGGATAAACTTTGGCGTTACCTTTTTAATTATCTCGCTGCTTTTTGCTATTATTTTTAAGTTTTTGCCTGATGTAAAAATCAGGTGGAAGGATGTACGAATGGGGGCGTTTTTTACGGCGCTGCTTTTTATGGGAGGCCAGTACTTAATTAACCTGTATATCCAGTACACCGCCCGCAGTTCGGTATACGGTGCAGCGGGTTCTATTTTGGTTATTTTAGCATGGACATACTATACATCGGCCATACTTTATATAGGGGCTGAATTTACGCAGGTATATGCCGAAGCCATTGGCTGTAAAATTGAGCCGGCTGATTATGCAGTATTTGTCCAGCAAACCGAAATTGAAAAAGTGGTGGTTAACCTGCCCACCCAACATCCTGAGATTAAAGGAAAACTCAGCAAGGAAGAAGAGAAATAACGCTCATGTGTAATAGCTTCAACCGCGCTCCATTCTTTTACTCACCCATTCACTAATTCACTAACTCAATAATTCAATAACTATCATGTATCCAGGTAATGATCCTCACCATTTCATCGCGGACTTTCCCGGTGGGATCGGTAAAGTTGTTGTTCATAAAAGCGAATGCCAATCTTTTGCCTTTTCGGGTCACAAAATAGCCGCTTTGATTGTAAACATTGCTTAAGGACCCGGTTTTGGCCCAGATAAACGCTTTGCCGCTATCCGTTTTATAAGTCCTTCTTATTGTTCCTGCCACGCCGCCTTCGGGCAGTAAACTGTGCAATAGCGAGTCGTTTTTCATTTCGTCCGATATCTTTCTCAACAAAACAATAATGCTGCGCGGTGTAAACAGGTTTTGCCTCGACAGGCCCGAACCATCCACCCATTGAGGCGCATCGGGCAGGTCGGATAAAAAATGTGTTTTGGAATAATTGATCACCGAATCGGCATTCAGCGTTTTAAACTTTGCCGAGGAGCAAACCAACAATAACTGTTCGGCAATAAAATTATCGCTGGGCTGCAGCATATGCCTGTAAACAGTATCGGCGTTAGCCTCATAAATGGTTTTGGCGCTATCAGGCAGGGGCAAACGGATATCGGTTACCTCTAATTTTAACGTATCCTGCAAAAGTGCAAGGGTAAAAGCCGTACTTGTTTTCCAGGGGACGTCCTGCGCATAATTTGCCGATATTTTCATGGCCGGATAAACAAAGCTATTGCTCAAAAAATCGCGCTGTACCCTGAAATTTGCTGGATGAAAGGCGCTATCGCATTTAAAAAACCTCTTGAGCCAGGCGGGCATTACCTGTAACGAGTCGTTTTTATCAGCATAAACGTGTACCACATTATCTTCAATGGGTAACTCCGTTATTTCGGGCTGATAGTAATCATTATAATCGTCCCAGGCCCAGCCTCCCCCGTAAAAGTCATTGGTATAATTGCCTGAGGCGAAGAATAGTTTTTTATGGCTGTTTTTCAGAAAATCGAATGCTTTAGTTCCTTTTAGGTCGCTGTGCAGGAACGCCGGATCGCCCGTGCCCCAAAATATCAATGAATCGTTTTTTACAACATATCTTAATGCCGGGATGCTGTCCCCAAGCATTTTAATGCAGGTATAAAAAGTGAACAGTTTAGTATTTGACGCAGGCGTAAAATATTTATCGGCGTTTTGCTGGTACACCATTTTTTTGCTGTCCAGGTCGTACAGGGCGAAGCCGGTAAAGTGATCGTTTAAAATAACTGAATGTTTAAACTGCTTTCTGATCTTCCTCTTCCTGATGTGCCCGGCGTCGGCATATTTTGCTTGTAACAGAAAACCGCCTATCATCGTCATAATTATAAATACTTTTAGTTGCATCAGGTTAGTTTGTGATTAATAATTGTATATTTAATATCCAAATATAAACATTAGTTGATCCGTCTTTTTTATACTACAAAAGCCCCCTTCAAATGGGGTACCCGGTTGTGGGTTGCGGTACTTTTTGGCTGGCTATGTTGCTGCACATTGGTTGCCAATGCCCAGTATTTTGACATTGAGGGTAACCGAAAACACGTTACCATAGATTTCCACATGATAAGGGACCTGATGATCATCCATTTAAATATAAATGGCAAAGGACCTTTTAATTTCATTTTGGATTCCGGCGTTGGTATGATGCTGATAACCGATCCCAAATTGGTTGATTCGATTAATATTCCCAATAAGCGGACTTTAAAAATAGCAGGGCTTGGCACAGGCGAAGATTATGAGGCGTACATCACGTCGGCACTAAGAGTTGAAATACCGGGCCTTACCAGCTACGATGTTGGCGCAGCAATATTAAAAACCGACCACTTCGGCCTGTCGAACTTTGCGGGAATGCCCATACATGGATTGCTCGGTTATGAACTATTTGCAAACCTCGCTGTAAAAATCGACTTCCAGGATAGCACGCTAACGGTATCGAAGCCAAAAGACATGAAGTTCTTTAAGCGGGGCAACAAAATACCGTTGTCCATTGAAAACCGGAAAGCTTATCTGCAGGCTAAAGTCACTTTCCCGGATGGCGCTAAAAGTGATGAAAAGCTGATATTTGATCTTGGCGCGGGGCACCCAATGTCGCTCGAAAACATTCTTCAGAAGCGGGGTATGCCGCAAAAATTTGTTGCCGCAAACCTGGGTGTAGGATTAACCGGGCCCATTGAAGGCTTCTTAAGCCGCGTTAATGAAGTGGATATCGGGAAATTTAAACTAAAAGGTGTCATATCCTCTTTCCCCGTATATGAGGGAACATTAAAAAACGAGGAGGCCCGTGATGGCAACCTTGGCCTGGGTATTCTTAAAAGATTTATACTGATTGTTGACTACCCGGATAGCGCACTGTATTTAAAACCGTTTGCCGACTTAAACGCCCCTTTTGAACACGACATGAGCGGACTGGAATATTACCGTGCGGGTGATGATTTTGGTCATGTTGTCATCAGCCGTGTTGAGCCGGGATCGCCGGGAGATGTAGTTGGGCTGGAACCGGGCGACGAAATAACGGCCATTAATTTTAAATCGGTTGCCAAAATGACACTCGAAGATATTGACGCCATGTTTAAATCATCCCCTGAGCGCAGCCTCCTGCTGGTGATATATCACGATAAAAAATATGATAATGTGATTATTACCCTGAAGCGGCGGATTTAATTATTGATGTGCAGATATGCGGATGATTTGTGTATGGTAGGTATCTGTCTAAATCACTCCGCCAGCAAATCGTCGGTCAGCTTTTCAAATTCTTCAATAAACTCGGTGTAATGAACGCCGGTTCCGGGGCCGCTAAAGCCAGTGTGTATTTTGCGTACATCACCCTTTTTATCAATAATGATGGTACTGGGGAAACCCTTAAACGTTGCCAGCATGGGCAGGCTCTTTTCAGGGTCGCCTTTACCCGGCGTATATCCTGTTATTAATAACGGATAGGGTATGTTAAAATGATTTTTTAGCTGCTGCAATGTCCTTTGCGATTTGGCAAAGTCGGTAGTGCGCTCGTAAGCAAGCCCTACAATTTCAACACCTTTTTTGTGATACTTATTGTAGTAACTGCTCACAAAATAGCTGGTTTCATCCATACAATTAGGGCACCAGGAGCCTAATATCTGTACAATAACCACTTTGTTTTTAAACCGGCTGTCGCTCAGCGAAACTTCTTTCCCGTTTATGTCCTTAAAAGTAAAGGCTATTTTTTTGTATTCGGGTTTTAAAGCAGTTAACGAGTAAGCATCGGGTAGTTTGGCATTTTCGTTTTTAACGGCTGTCCACTTATCCAAACCCGAGTATCCCGAATAGAATTTGCCATCGGTTAGGGTATGGTCGTCGCTGATCTTTGCTGTAAATATAAAAGCGTGTCCACCGTCAAAGCAGGACAAGTACAGGCTATCGGCATTCACGCTGCCTTCCAAAAAGCGATAATCCCCGGAGGTGCTTAAAAAAGTACCTGTAACCCTGTTGCCGGTTTGTTTAAACTCGCCAACCAATTCTTCGCGGCTATCGTCCTCACCAAAAACGGCGGCCCACCTACCGGTTACATCGACTGCGGGTTTGCCGGCTTCTTTAAAAAAACGCCAGTTTACATTTGGCGTGGCTGTAAAATCCATGGCGGCATCCTTTACGCCCAGGTGCTTTATCCATTGTCCTTTTAAAGCATCGCCATAAAATTTAAGCTTAAACTCCGAATCGAAAAGTGGCATGTGTATAAAAACAGAATCGCCGGCTATTTTAATATCGGTAACCTTCAGGCGTTCGTCGCCGTTCATTACTTTTATTTGCTGTGTGCCTGCGGTATCGCTCACTTCAAAATTGAAGGGAAGATGGTTGCCGGTGGCATTGGTTAAAACACCACGCCATACGCCTGCCGTCAGTTTGGTTTGCGCCGATGCGGCAAAAAAAGTAAATATGAAAAGCGTTAGCAGTAAAGAAATTCGTTTTTTGATAAGCATAATTCAAACCTATCAAAAAATATCAAAATTACTTTAGCACCTCTCTTGATATGACAATTCTTTGAATTTCGGACGTGCCTTCGTATATCTGGGTTATTTTGGCATCGCGCATTAAACGCTCTACGTGGTATTCTTTTACAAAACCATATCCGCCATGTATCTGTACGGCTTCAACCGTTGTACGCATGGCCACTTCCGAGGCGTATAATTTTGCCATCGAGCTGGCCTGGGCATAAGGGAGGCCCTTATCTTTAAGCCAGGCAGCTTTGAAACACAATAAACGGGCAGCTTCAATTTCGGTAGCCATATCAGCCAGTTTAAACTGGGTAGCCTGCAAATCGGCAATGGTTTTTCCGAATGCTTTGCGTTCTTTGGCGTAATTTAAGGCCAGTTCATACGCGCCAGACGCTATGCCCAGCGCCTGTGAAGCTATGCCTATGCGTCCGCCTTCAAGCGTATTCATGGCGAATTTAAAACCAAATCCATCCTCGCCTATCCTGTTTTCCTTGGGCACTTTTACATCGCTGAACATCAGCGAGTGGGTATCCGAACCGCGTATGCCTAATTTATTTTCCTTTGCGCCGACGGTAAAGCCTTCCATGCCACGCTCCACAATCAAGGCGTTTATGCCATGGTGCCTTTTTGATGCATCCGTTTGCGCCATTACCAGGTAGGTTGATGCTGAGTTGCCATTGGTGATCCAGTTTTTTACACCGTTGAGGAGGTAATAGTCGCCCATATCAACAGCGGTAGTGCGCTGCGATGTTGCATCGGACCCTGCTTCGGGTTCCGACAAGCAAAAGGCTCCAATCTTTTCGCCTGTGGCAAGGGGCACCAGGTATTTTTGTTTTTGCGCCTCGGTGCCGTATTTCTCGAGCCCGTAACAAACCAATGAATTATTAACCGAAACCACCACCGAAGTGGATGCGTCGATTTTGGATATTTCTTCCATTACCAACACGTATGATATAGCATCCATACCGCTACCGCCATATTCGGGCGATACCATCATTCCTAAAAAACCTAATTCGCCAAGCTTTTTTATTTGCTCAGCGGGGAATTTTTGATGTTCGTCGCGTTCAATAACACCCGGTTTAAGTTCGGTTTGCGCAAAATCGCGCGCCGCCTGGCGTATCATTTCCTGTTCTTCGGTTAATTCAAAATACATTGGCTGGATAGTTTAGGGGCAAAAATAATATTATGCATGCATAGTAAAAAGTAAAGGCAAAAAAAAAGAGAGTTCTTTTGAAACTCCCTTTCCCCTAATTAATTTAAACTATTGATTAAACCCAAAACAAAGAACAAAAAACCTCAGCTTGGGTGTCTGAGAATTCAAAAACAATGTATTTTCACAGGTAGATGTTTTATATTTTCACAGATGTAATATGCAGGGCCGTTTATTTGATAACAAATGTTACGCCATAAATCCGACAATTTTGGGATTTTTGCCAAAAAGCCTTGCAAAAAAGCATTTGGGATGCGGGAGGCTTAGTGTGTACTTAAAATTTTACTTTCATCTTTTGCGATAAGACTTTTGAAAGTCTATTATTGTATAATGCTTGTTTAAAGCTGATTTTGAATGGTTTTGTTATTGGTTTTACGACAAATACACACCCGAAAGACTGGAAAAACCACCGCTTTTTACCGCGAAAAGTTGCTTTGATAAATTATTTTACAAAAATCAATTTTTTATTGTCTTCGTTGTTTCAAAACCAGGACAAAGCGTATAAAATTGAATTATTAATAGGAATTTGTCTTTTAAATTGTACAAGCCTTGTATTTTTTTAACTACACAATATAAAAAAATGAACAAAACTCGCTTTCTGTATGCCATAATCGCCAGTGCCGGAATGGTACTGGTACTGACTTCGTGTAAAGATAAAACCAAAGTGTATGCCGAAAACGACGCCATCTTTAAAAATCTGGACACCTCGGTAAAGCCCGGCGACGATTTTTTTAAGTATGCCAATGGCACATGGTTAAAAAAGAATCCTATTCCTGCCGCTTATCCTGCCTGGGGAATTGGCAATGTGGTTGAAGAGGAACTGCGCGATCGTCTTAAAAAAATAAACCTGGAGGCCTTAAATGCCAATGCGCCAAAAGGCAGCAGCAGCCAAAAAATAGGCGATTTTTATTATAGCGGCATGGATACCGTTAATATTGAAAAGCAGGGCATCGATCCGCTTAAGCCAGAGATTGCCCGAATTGAAAAAATCAACACGCTGGCCGATCTGGTTGATGAGTTTGCACATTTGCAAACCATAGGCGTTCAAACGCCCATCTCGGCCGGCGTTGGCCAGGACGCAAAAAACAGTGGTAAAAATATGCTGCAACTTTACCAGGGCGGCATTGGCCTGCCAAACCGCGATTATTATTTTAATACCGATGCCCATAGTGTCGAGATAAGAACCGATTACCTGCAGAAGCACCTCCCCATTATATATAAACTATCTGGCTTAAGCGCCGATGGGGCGCAGGCAGCAAGCCAAAAAACCTATGACCTTGAAAAATTTTTGGCCGATAGTTCGCGGAAACTGGAGGACCTGCGCGATCCGTATAAAAATTATAACAAAATGCCCTTAGCTGGGCTAAGCCGCCTTGCGCCTGCCATTAACTGGAAGAGCACATTTGAAAAAATGGATTATAAGAATGTTGATTCGGTTATTGTAGGGCAGCCCGAATATTATCGCGCCTTAAACAAGGCGCTCAGCACATATACCATTGCCGATTGGAAAAACTACCTCTTGAAAAACCTTATATCCGCATTTGCATCAACGCTGAGCAAACCATTTGATGGCGAAAACTTTAGATTTTACGGAACGGTATTATATGGCAGCAAGGAGCAATTACCGCGATGGAAACGGGTGCTGGACAATGAAAATGACCTGATGGGCGAAGTATTGGGCCAGTTGTTCGTTAAAGAATATTTTCCCGAAAACACAAAACAACGCTACGTAAACCTGGTTGAGGCCATGCGCACCAGCTTTAAAGAGCATATTGAGAAGCTGGATTGGATGAGCAGCCAAACCAAAGAAAAGGCTTATGATAAATTGGCCAAAGTAATGCCCAAGGTTGGCTACCCCGATCATTGGAAAGATTTTTCGACGTTAACCATCAGCCGGGGGCCATACGCGCTGAATGTTATGAATGCCAACAATTTTTGGCATCATTACGACGCCAATAAACTGGGCAAACCTGTTGATCGCACCGAATGGGGCATAACGCCGCAAACATATAATGCCTATTACAATCCATCGAACAATGAAATTGTACTTCCCGCCGCCCAGTTTTTGATCCCCGGCATTAAGGACGAAGATGTGGATGATGCTGTTGTTTACGGATATGCTGCAGCCTCGACCATAGGGCACGAGATGACACATGGCTTCGACGACGAGGGACGGCAATTTGATGCCAAAGGGAATTTGAAAGAATGGTGGCTGCCGCAGGATTCGGTGAAGTTTGCACAACATGCGCAGATGCTGATTAATCAGTTTAATGGTTACAGCATTTATGGCCTGCATGTTAATGGTAAAGCCACGCTTGGTGAAAACATTGCCGACCTGGGCGGTATAGTGATAGGACTGGATGCTTTTAAAAAGACGGACCAGTACAAAGAGGGTAAACTGATCAACGGGCTCACCCCCGTTCAGCGTTTTTTCCTGGGTTATGCTTTGGGCTGGCTGGGGCAGGAACGGAAGGAAGCATTATCGAGCCAGATATTGACGAATGAGCACGCGCCCGGCTTTATGCGCGTTAACGGGCCGTTTACAGATGTGCCGGAGTTTTATGATGCTTTTCATATTAAAAAGGGAGACAAGATGTGGCTCGATCCTGAAAAAAGGGTGAAGATCTGGTAGTTTTTAGGCTTGAGTTCTGAGTCGGAAGTCTTGAGTCTTGAGTCAATGATATGCATCGTAGACTGGACAACTAGCACTCCGGACTTAAAAACATTATAAAACATTTATCATGAAAAATATTTACAGAAAGTCCTTTGCCTGCGCAGCCGTTTTGGCGGCTTTTGCACTATGCGCTTATCAAACCAAAACAATAATTGATAGGCCAAACGACCCTATCTATAAACACATTGACCCTACAGTTAGCCCCGGCGCCGATTTCTTTTTATATGCCAACGGAACGTGGCTAAAGCAAAACCCAATTCCACCGGCTTATTCCAGCTGGGGTATAGGCAATGAAGTCACTGAGGAAATCCGCGATCGCCTTAAAAAAATCAATGAGGACGCGCTTACCGCAAATGCTGCCAAAGGAACTGCTACGCAAAAAATAGGCGACTTTTATTATACCGGCATGGATAGCACCGGCATCGAAAAAGCAGGGATCGCGCCGTTACAGGAGCAACTGAACATGATTGACCGGGCAAATGATATACCCGAAATCCTGGATGCTGCGGCGATACTTACCACCACCGGTACACGCAATATTTTAGGCGTGCGTGTGAGCCAGGACGACAAAAACAGTTCGAAAATGATGGTGCAGATGGGACAAACCGGCCTGGGTTTGCCCAACCGCGATTATTACTTTAAAACCGATGCCCGCACCACCCGCATCCGCAACGATTACAACAGTAAGTATTTGCCAACCATGCTTCAATTATCAGGCTGGGACGAGCAAAAGGCCTTAGCCGGCGCCAAAAGTGCTTACAATATTGAAAAGTTTTTGGCCGATAGTAGCCGCAAGCTCGAATCACTGCGCGATCCGTACAAGAATTACAACAAAATCGCCCTTGCGCAACTGAACCAATTAACACCGGACATCAACTGGACCGGCGTTTTTAAAACCATGGAATTTAAACCGGTGGATTCGGTAATAGTTGGTCAGCCTGAATATTATAAAGCCGTGAACCAGGCCTTAAAAACCTTCAGCGCCGACGATTGGAAGGCTTACCTGCGCCTGAAGCTATTAAGCTCATACGCACCCTATTTAAATACCGCCTTGTCCGATGAAAGTTTCCGTTTTTCGGCTAAGGTATTGCGCGGGCAGAAAGAGCAACTGCCGCGCTGGAAACGGGTACTGGATACCGAAAACGGCATCATGGGCGAATTATTGGGCCAGCTATTTGTAAAAGCCTATTTCCCCGAAAAAAGTAAGGAACGATACATCGCCGAAGTTGAAGCCATCAGGCAATCGTACCGCGAACACATAATGAAGCTGGACTGGATGAGCCCGCAAACCAAACAAAAGGCTTTGGATAAGCTGAACGCCATCCACCCAAAAGTTGGTTATCCTGATCAATGGAAGGATTTTTCGACGCTGGTGATCACCCGCAACTCGTATGCGGGCAATGTAATGCAGGCCAGGCATTGGGCTTACCTGGTGAACATAAATAAACTGGGTAAGCCAATCAATCACCAGGAATGGAACATGACGCCGCAAACCTATAACGCTAATTACAGCCCTTCGAATAACGAAATTACGCTGCCTGCCGCACAGTTGTTGATACCGGGCATGAAGGACGAAGATGTTGATGATGCGGTTGCCTACGGCTACGTAGCGGCATCAACCATAGGGCATGAAATAACCCATGGGTTTGATGATGAAGGCCGTCAGTTTGACGCGAAAGGCAACTTAAAAGCATGGTGGACGCCCGAAGATTCGGTAAAATTTACACAACGCGCCCAAATGCTGGTCGACCAGTTTAACGGGTACGTTGTTTTGGATAGCCTGCACATAAATGGTAAGGCTACCCTTGGCGAAAATATCGCCGACCTGGGAGGCATAGTTTTAGGGGTTGATGCCTTTAAAAAAACGAAGCAATACAAAGAGGGTAAAAAAATAAACGGCTTTACGCCCATGCAGCGTTTCTTTTTAGGCTATGCCATGGGCTGGCTAACACATCAGCGCGATGAAGTGCTGGCCAACCAGATACTAACCGACGTGCACGCGCCTGCATTTTTACGGGTAAATGTGCCCCTAACTGATGTTCCGGAATTTTATGATGCTTTTCACATTAAAAAAGGCGATAAAATGTGGATAGAGCCGGACAAGCGCGTAAAAATCTGGTAACGGTACAAACGATTTTTGGTACCTATTCAATCCATTGCGGCTATACCGAACATTGTTTATATTTGAGCAATGCATCTGATACCCGCACTGCAAGGCTGGTGGCAACACCAAACATGGTACGAAGTGGTAGCCTTTATTACAGGCGTGCTTTGTGTTGCCCTGGCAGCGTTTAATAATATTTGGAACTGGCCCATAGCTATTGTTAGCGTGGGCTTTTACATTTATGTATACTATGTGCAGCACCTGTATGCCAATACCGGCCTGCAAGTTTATTTTATGCTGATGAACGTTTATGGCTGGTATTACTGGAGCAAAGTACCGCCTACGGACGAAAAAGCTACCGTGGTGCGCATCACGCGGACCGAGATCATTTACGCAACTATTGCGGTGATTGCTTTTACAGTTTTCTTAGGCTCAGTTTTAAAATATACTTCCGCATCATTTCCATACCTCGATAGTTTTTGTGCAGCCTGTAGCCTGGTGGGCCAGGTATTTTTGGCGCGCCGAATTTTGGAGAACTGGCTGATATGGATTTTTGTTGATATCATTTACGTCGGTATTTTAGTATCCAAACAGTTAGATCTGACCGCCATTTTGTACGCTATTTATGTTCCGCTAGCCTTTTGGGGATATTACGACTGGCGCAGGGATTACAAAAAGCAATTGTTGCTGTTAGCGAATGCATAAGCCGGATATTATAAAAATTGCTGTCGTTGGGCCCGAATCCACCGGAAAATCTACCATGGCGACCTACCTCGCCAACCATTACAACACAGTTTGGGTACCCGAATTTTCGCGGAGTTATTGCGAAAAACTCACCACGCCGCCTACCTGGGATGATGAGGTGAATATGTTTTACGGGCAGCTGGCGCTGGAGGCTGAAGTACTGCCAAAGGCAAACAAACTATTAATTTGCGATACCACTTTTATCACCGTAAAAATCTGGAGCGAGTATACTTTTGGCAAATCGCCGCAGGAAGTTATTGATGAACTACCTAAACATCCCTATGACCTGTATCTCCTTTTAAATATCGATATGCCCTGGGAGGATGACCCGTTGCGCGATTTCCCTGAATTACGCGGGCATTTTATGGAAGTTTGGTATAAGGAATTACAGGATTTGAATGCCCGCTTTGTGCTTATATCGGGAACCGGGAATGATAGGTATGAAAGCGCCGTGGCGGCGATTGATGAATTTCTGCAGTAAAGCCTTGCTTCAGGCCAAACGAATATTATTTCTTTTTACTGGTAGGTTTTGGTTTTAATTTACTTACATAAGCGTAGCTGATATCGAACCAGGGCTTCAACTCATCCGTTGCAGCAAGCAAGCTATCAGGCACAGTTATATATTCTTTTTGAATGATCCCGTAAGCCAAAACCAGCGTGGTATTATATTTCTCCAAAAATGTTGCCCTGTCGCTTTCCGGCAGGCGAAGCGCCAAAAAACCATCCTTCGAAAAATAGCTGTACATATGTCCGTTTAACGAGGCATATGGAATAGTATCGCCCTTGCGTACAGCAAATGGACTGGATGCCACAAGCTTATCAAAGCAGGCTATTTTCTCTTCATTCGTCATAACAAAAATCACAAATTTATTATGGTGCGGCTAAACAGTAGTAAATATACAAATAATGATGTGGCAAAATAAAAGAGAGTCCGCTCATTTCAAATCCTTCCGGAATACTACAATGGTTTTTCCCGAGGTCCTAATAAACCAAAAAGGCCGTTGCATTTGCAACAGCCTTTTCTCCGGGACGCGTTCCGGCGAGTTACCGGGCTAAATCGCGCAATGTTTTAATTTGGTCGTGTGCGGCAACAATAGCTTCCTGTTGCCGTGTAACTAGTTGTGTAAATTCCGGCGAAAGGCCGCTGTCGGCGAACAAAGCCTGTTGGTAAGCCTTTTTAATGGCATCTTCACCGCGCTCGCATTCAGCCAAAATACCTTTGCGGGTATGCCCTGTGAAAGTTGCTTTAATATCCAGCCATACCCTGTGCATGGTCGCGTTGCTGCTCATGCCCATTTCAACCTCGCCATCATGCTGATTTATCGCTGTTCCCAACTCATGTACATTTGAACGGCTTTGTTCCTTAAACCGTTGAAAGAGGACTTTAAGGTCCAAATCCTCGTCGCTTAAGTTTTCAATGGCTTCCGCATAGCCCGCAACCCTGTCGTTGTTAATCTCGATAAGATCGTTCAATACCTCAATTGATTTTTCTATCGTTTCCATAGCAAACAGTTTTTGTGTTCAACAGGTCGAACAACTATACGGCCAAAAATTTGAGGCGAAAGCTAAAAGGCGAAAGGCAAAAGGTTTTGACATGTGTTTATATCTGTTAATCAAGCCTTTCGCCCTTTACCTTTCGCCTTTAACCTCACCTAAAGCAAATACATCGGCAAGCAGTTTATAAGAGGTCAGTCTGTCCTCAAAATGCTCCGCAATGGTAACAGCAATAATCTCATCAATATCGTAATCATCCGCCAGTTTAGTTAGTTTAACCTTCATCTGATCGGGCGTTCCGGTAATTACCCGCTGGCGATTATAAAAAATCCGCCCCTGTTCGGCCGGCGAATAAACGGCATCCTTAATATCATCATAACCAATGGGCACAATGCCGGCGCCTTTTTCAAACTGGTTAAAACGGTAATCCATTAATGCCTGGTGCTGCGCAATTTTTTCTTCATCCTCAGAACAAAAAACAAAAATAGCCATATTGGCCTGGGGTTGCGGCATGTCTTCTGATGGCTGGAAAAGCTGCCTGTATCGTGCAATGGCTTCCGGGCCGCCTATTGGGTTAATAAAATGCGCGTAGGAAAGGCCCATGCCAAAATGTGCAGCAAACATGCCGCTTTCGCCACTCGAGCTGAGCAACCACATGGCCGGAACAGTTTTCACCTGCGGGATGGCCCTTACTTTGGCTTGCGGCGTACCTAAGTCGCCGGTATCGTGAAAATAATTTCGCAGATCATGCAATTGATCCAAAAAGTCCTGCGGCTTGAATTGGTTCGAAGGGTTAA